>Ga0081455_10001977_pt1 | contig 24469 bp, 22 predicted proteins | sample TabmetS3T2R1_FD_70207 | JGI IMG/M metagenome (GOLD analysis project Ga0081455, IMG submission 70207) | Tabebuia heterophylla rhizosphere microbial communities from the University of Puerto Rico - S3T2R1 | ecosystem: Host-associated > Plants > Roots > Rhizosphere ...
TATCCACCCCGGCGAAATGGTGGAGTGGAAAGTTGATACTCGTTACAAACTCTGGCTCATCCGCCAACGGCCCAACCCGAAGAAAAGAAAAAAATCCTAAAGGGTTTTTCAGCAGAATCATAACTGATATTCTGGCGGACACTGAGACAAGGCGTTAGGTTCTGTTCAGAAAATTCACAACCGTTTGAAAAAACTCTTCCGGTGCATCGACGTGAACCCAGTGACCGGCCTCGGGCAGGGTCGCGATTTTTCGGCCTGCGGAAACATCTTGCGGATCAATGGCGCGTCATCATCTTCAATGTAGTTCGAGCGGCCACCGCGGATAGATAAAGTGGGTTTGCTAAAGCTTCGTTCCGCCGCAAGCCCGCGCAAGAGTTTATCGCAGTTCCGATCGATCGCTTCCAAATGAACTTTTCCGGGGTCCTTAACGGGGTGATCAGGCCTGATAACTGAAAATCAGCCTGTCCCCCCTTTCGTTCTCTCCTTAGTCATGGGACACCCACTCGTCATTCGGTACTAGCACACGGTGCGATGCCGTTATTGGATAACAGAAGACAGGACGAAGCAGATGCTGACGAAGACGGCGGGCATCGGCCGCCTCATATTCAACTCGCTCGGCGTCCGCTTTCGCGCAATTGAGCCACACGGCTTGAATCAGCTGTCACGGGCGTCCTATGCGTCAAGAGCCGATCAATCGAAAACGCCCCCGCTCCTTTGACCATAACCGCCAACCCAAGCGCGATCGCAAGCAGGTGAAATTCAAATCCCTCGCCTTTTTGGTCATGGGACCAATTCATGAAGAAACCAACTTTGCTGTGGACCATCAAGATGGCAACAACCATATTCGTGACAATTCCCAAAGCGGCCACCCGTACGAGAAAACCGACCAGCAAACCGAGCCCACCCAGGAACTCGGCCGCGATAGCCAGAATCGCGAGCCACGCCGGGATACCCGCTTGCTGAAAGGAGTTCATCATCGCGTTGAAGCCGGGACCGCCAAACCAGCCCAATGCCTTCTGCGCACCGTGCGCAAAAAATACGATGCCGAGAACGACGCGAAGCACGGCGAGGGTGTAATCATTCTCTGTCTGAAAAAGTCTCTGAAACATAGGCTGTCCTTTCTCCAAGCAGTGCCGTCTCCGGAGAAACGGGTAAGAAAGTGCCCCGAGGATAAACAAGATTCTTCACTCTTAAAGTGAAACTCTCATTTCCGAGAAAAGCAATAGATGAGACTCCTGAGCCTGACCGTCCCTTGTTTGACAGGCGGCCGTTATCAAGGTCAGTCAGCAAATGTCGGGGGCAGGCATGAGAACTGATATTCTCCGTTGGCCAGTGAGACAGGCGTCAGGCTCTGTTCAGAAAATTCACAACCGTTTGACAAAACTCTTCCGGTAGATCGACGTGGACCCAGTGACCGGCCTCGGGCAAAGTCACGATCTCGGCCTGCGGAAACATCTGGCGGATCAACAATGCGTCATCATCTTCAATATAGTTCGACCGGCCACCGCGGATGAATAGGGTGGGTTTGTTAAAGCTTCGTTCCGCCGCAAGCCCGCGCAAGAGTTTATCGTAGTTCCGATCGATCGCTTCCAAATGCATTTTCCAGCATAGGCGCCCATTTTCATTTCGGGCCAAATTCTTGATTAGAAATTGCCGCAAAGACTCGCTTGAAACCTCTGGCGCCAGAGCGGCATCGACATCGGCAAAAGATTTGTAGCGTGACAGATCCAACGAACGCATAGCCTTCAATAGATAGCGCTGAGAGGGTTCGTAGGCCTTCGGAGCAATATCTACCACAATCAGCCGGTCGACTTGTTGGGAATGCTCGACGGCGAACTGCATAGCAACTTTTCCACCCATCGAATGGCCCAGAAGCATGATACGGCGCAGCGCTTGCTGTTCCATGAATTCCCGCACATCCGCGGCCATGACATCGTAGTCGAGAATGTCGGTGTGAGGAGATCGGCCGTGGTTCCGCAAATCTACGGCGAAGACTTGATAATGAGCGCCGAGACGCCGGCTCATCGAGCGCCAGTTGTCAGCGGAGCCGAGAAGACCGTGCAAAATAACAACGGGGCGGCCTTCTCCTACAACTTCGAAGCGTAAATTCATATCCGTTCAACTCATCGGGTTGAGTTTCTTGGGTCAAGCTTGAGGTTAAAATACCATCAGGCTCGCAGGGATGAATAGCAATGGCAAGAAAGCTAATTACGCGGCGCTCCACCAGAGCAGTAGAGACAACGAAATCACGTGGCTTGAGTACTTTCGCGGATACTGTTTTGCGAGCTGCAGAAACACGACACGGAGTATGATCGACTTCCTAATTCAGAAAGTCCAGCTTATGACAGCACATGGCTGAACCTTGGTGATCGTGCCGGAAAAACGCACAAGGACAAGTAACCGGGACCAGAAATAGACAGACTTCTATCCCGCCCTTCCGCCGCCGCCACGCGCCGCCGGAACTACAGGGCGAGGCTGCGCGTTGGGGGAGTTGCGCGTAAAATTTGTCCGGTGGTTGAATTTTTTGCGAGGTGGCTTTCCCGCTATTGTGGGTACTTGGGTCACCCCCACTGCGATATTCGTGTCGCCATAACCGTCCGGAACGTTGTTCAAGACCTCGCCTTGGGCGCGCAAATTCTCGGTCAACTCGCCTACAGTTCTTTCCAAACTCGAGAGCCTATTATCAAGTGCAAGCCGGTTCTCACGGATCTGGGACTCCATGATCTGCTGATCTGTGACTTCAGAAAGTGTTTCCTTTTTTATGACGTTGCTCCCCTGAGGCGGTGCATAGTTTGAGATAACCAACTTGCCGTTGGAGTCTTGGTATATGTAATAATCTCCGGCGTAGGCCAGCTTAACCACTGCCAAACCAATAAGCCAGGAAAAACACAGAACTAGCTTCAAACGCCTACAAGAGTTGATGCTTTTCATAGATCATCTCCTACGGCCGCGTATCTACATTGAAGATACAGAACTGGACCTTTGCCATCAAGCCCAGCTTTTCGATGCTGGGAGCGTCCGGGAAAGTACGATGCGAGCGCTCAGTCGGGTGATGGTCACTGCGCCTTCGTCAAAGTCGGAAACTTCACGCCGAGCTGGTCGAGGTAAGTGTTGTACTTGCTCGCGTTACAGTAGAATTTTCGCATTTGCGGATGATACCGAAAACTCCGGTTGACGTAATCCCTCGTGATCGGCTAGTCTTCAGTCCAAATTTGTCACGATTCCCAAAAGAAAATTCCTATCACTGCTTCCTAGCTAAAACGGAGGTTAGTAAACCATGGACAATGAAACAAGAGAAGAAGGACTTTCTCGCAGGAACTTCTTAAAAGGGCTCGGCGGTGGGGTGATAGGTGCAGCCGCTTTGGCTAGTGCCGCAACGCCAGAACGGAAATACATCGGGGCGAATACATCGTGGGTGGATTTTGGTGAAGGTACGCGAGCGTTCTTGACTCAACCTCAGCAGGGCAAGGCGCCCTTCAGGGCCGTCATCTTAGGCCATGAGCGTTACGGCCTCGTACAACACACCCTCGACCTCGCAGCCAAGTTTGCCGCTTTTGGCTATGTGTGTGTCGCTCCTGACATGGCTTCCCACTGGAACGGAGATAAGGCGGCCCTGAATCGCGGGGAAGCCCGTTTAACTCTGACTCCAGATCAGATCAAATATTACATGGGCAAAGGCCTGGATTACCTCTTGGCGCAACTTCAGGTGGACAGGACACGTATCGCAGCCATGGGCGTCTGCCAAAGCGGTGACTATCCCTTGCTTCTCAACAGCATGCGAAAAGAGGTCGCCGCAAACCTCGTCTTCTACGGCGGAGTCAATACCGGAGAGGAAGTCATTGCGAACGTGAGCGCGCCAATCCTAGGCATCTTCGCCGAAAAGGATCACACCATCTCATTGGATGCAGTGCACAAGTTTCGGGCCAACTTGGAACGGAACAGAAGGAGTTATGAGTTCAAGATATTCGCCGAGATGCCCCACGGCTGGCTCAACGACACGATGCCCGGACGATACCGCCAGGCGGAAGCCGAGGCGGCCTGGGCAATGATGATCGATTTCTTGAACCGCGTATATCTAGGCGCTTTCCCGCCCGGCCGAATGCGCCAACGCTTCGAGGCGGACATCGCCATGGATTACGACTTCAAGAAGAACGTGCGGTTGGAGTGAGCCTCGTCTTCAGGTCCTATATTACAACTTGAGCGACCCAAGCATACGGCGACTTCAAACGTTTGCTGCCTACGGAACCAGAACCTGCTTCATCCGCGCAATAAACGCGGGCTCGATTTTGAACAGCCCCTGAACCACTCCTTCGGTCTCTTCTCCCGAAACGTATTGAATATCCAGACTGGCCTTCTTCGCTTCGGCGAGGAGTTCCGGATCTTTAAGCGTCTCGGCGAAGGCTTTGCGCAATAACTGAACACGAGATTTCGGTGTACCGGGGGCGAGAAAATAGGGTCGTGTGATGATGGCCGTGTCGTAAATGCCGTGCTTGAGCAGCCGCCGACCCTCTTCTGTCTTTACGTAGTCGTTGGCCAGCGGCACATTGGGCAGTTCCGGATGCTTCTGCGGCATGGCCTGCACGATGACATTGAAATCCCCTGACTCGAGCCCCTTTCGCCACGTGGTTTTAAACGACTCCCAGGCGAAGCATGCGCCAGCAAGCTCGCCGCTTTCCGCGGCGAGGCGAATATCTGCGGTGCCCTTGTATCCGTCGATAACCCTGATCGGCAGGCCGAGCGCTGCTTGCAGCGTCCTTGCGTTGTCCGAAGCTCCTCCTCCAGGCCCAACCCCGCCGAATTTGATCGGCTCTTTTGACGCGAACCATTTTTCTATGGAAGTGATGCCGCTCGCCTTACTGACCGTGCAAACGTGGTGATCTGAACCGGGAGCGCCGAGAAATTCAAACCTTTTTCCATCAAACTCAATGCCCTTGGCGCCCATGATCTGTTGCAGGATCAGTCCGCCGGCATTGTTGCCGATAATCAGCCCGTCCGGTTTCGCCTGGTACATGAAATTGGCGTGGATGATGCCGCCGGCGCCGGTCATGTTTTCAACGACGATTGTCGGATTGCCGGGAATGTGTTTACCCAAATGACGTCCGATCGTGCGTGAATAGGCGTCGTAGCCTCCGCCGGCTGAAAAGGCGACGATCAGCCTGATCGTTTTACCCTTATAGAAATTGTCATCGGAAGCCGGATAACCGATACGCACGACGCAGAGACATGCGACTGCCACAACGGCCACAATGCATTGTTTGATCATGGCGACCTCCCTAAACTTTGAGGCAGTTGTCAGAAGTCAGTTCGTGAAATCAATGATCTCATCACTTGTTACTAATCGCCGCCGCACCCGCCTCAGCACACTGGTGATCTTGCTCGCCGGTGCCGCCACCACAGCCTACGGCTCCAATCACCTTGCCGCCGGAGACAACCGGGACGCCGCCAATGCTCGGAAGCGCTTCCCCACCCAGAACCGTAGCTACATTACCCCAAAAAGCCGGCGACGATTCTCTGAGTTGCGCCATGTCCTTGGTCGGGCGCTTAAACGCCGCCGCGGCGACAGCTTTGCCACGGGAAGTTTCAGGAGTAAAAAATCCGGTGCCATCGCCGCGAGCGGACAAGACCAAGCGACCCGCATCATCGACCACAGTAGCCGTCATTGGGGTCCCTAGCTCCCGAGCCTTCGCCTGCGCAGCCTTGACCGCCTTTTCTGCCATCTCAAGTGTTAGTTCAGCCATGTCTCTATCGACTCCTTTCCAAGTTCAGATAATGCTTCGCCCAGTCTTAGATCTTTACGTTTGTTGTTGCCGAAGAGAAATTAGATATCTCGATGTAGTCTCACCAGTCGTAGTGAAGCCGACATCTAGACCCTCCAACCTATGCTGACTTCTTGTAATATTTATCCATCAGGCTCTTGACTCCAGCCTTGGCGCAGGCCTCCTCAAACATCTGCCGCACGATGGGATCCTCGTCTTCATATTCTATCTGGTTGCCGCCTAACTTGACGTCCACATCGCTCTTGCCCCTCCCTTCGCCCCACATCTCGTGGTATTTCTGACTGCCCCAGCGCAGGGCCAAATAGCGCACCGGTTCTGCCCCTGAATTGAAGTGCTGGTGAAACCATTGCGCTGGAGGCACAATGAGGCTGCCGGGGCGCCAATCGTAACGCTTTATCGGCTGGCCTTTGGGCCACAAAAGAGAATAGCCTTGGCCGCTCAAGATAATGACATGAGCCCCTGGCCCGTGAAAATGCGCTTTTTTGTATGAGCCCACGGCAAATTCAGATACGTGGCCGCACAACGTGTTCTCGGACATCTCCAAGCGCACCTGAGAGCCGCCGCCGCCCCGCTCTTTCCACTCAAGTAACTTTAGGTTTTTAACGTCGGCGACGAAGTTTGTCTGCCAAACCCTGCCCGCGTACCAGGTGCCGGGATTATTGAAATAATCCGTCTGTGAGTCAAAGCGATCCCTGAAGACATAGTTACAATTGAATATGAAATCGGCGTTGTGAATCAGGTTGATCATGCACGGCGCCGTAGTTACAGCAAGGTAGCGGGCGGGTTCATCCCCGTTACCGTTGAAATGTTGGTGCCACGAATTCAAAGGAGGAGAAAAGACCGAGCCCTCCTGCCACTCAAAGGTGTGCTTTGGTTCACCTTCGTTCCATACCGTCGTGGCACCTCGACCGCTAACGACATAAATCAACTCTTCGAACATATGTTTCTGCGGCTCCAGTGCCTTGCCGGGAGGGATTTCGCAAATGTAGGCGTCATTGGTCTCACCGGTGCCCTGCAAGCAGATACGCGCCGCCAATCCCGCCGTGCGCTTCCAAGGTTCGAGTGGCACCTTGTTGATATCTTCAATAAAGAAGCCCTCGATGATGGGAATCCCTTCGCTGGCAACCCATCGTTTATAGGAACTGCCCTTTTCAGTAATCGACGTCGTGGAAATCTTTGGTTCTTCCATCTTATCTTCCTTCTCGCCAGACGCTAACGAAAGCCACGAAAACATGGCCCCGAAAAATCGCCAAGCGTTATTAATTCTCACCAAATCATGCGGAGATCCTCGAACAAGCTGCGGTTCTTTGCACGGAATTCATTTACGCGTTTTTGGATCAGGCACCCTCTTGAAAAATCCCTCTCTTTCCAGTTCATCCAGCACGCTCTCATCGACAAACTGCCCGAGGTTGATTTCTCCCTTTAACTCGGCGCCTTGTCGCACGAGTTCCAGCGCGTTGCTAATCCCGCTGCGATCAATACGTGGCGGAAAGGAAAACTTTGGCCCGTAAAAAGCGATGGTTTCATTGAGAACCGTCTGATCTTTCTGCTTCAGGCGGTTAGCGTAAACTTTTATCGCTTTCTCTTTGCTATTCTTGAACTCATAAATAGCTTCACTGTAAGCACGCAGGAAACGTTTCACGGTTTCGCGCTTGTTTACAAGAAACGATCGCCGCACCATAATCAAGGTTTGCGGAAAAGACGCGCTAAGATCGCCGAGGTTGGCCAGATTCGTCAACCCTGACCGCGAGGCCGCCACGGTCTCCGGTGGCGACAGCACGGTGGCGTCTAACGTCCCGGTCATCAAGGCCGCAAGCCTTTCTGGTGCTCCGCCGCTCGCAAGAATCGTCGCGGCGTTGCGAGGAATATTCCACTCCTTGAACGCCAGAGTGACCGCAAGGTCATTGGAGCCGCCAAAATTGACAATGCCGATTTTCTTGCCGATGAGGTCCGCTGGCTGACGAATTTCTTTTCTGGCGATGACGCTGAAGGGAAACTTGTTCAACGCGGCGGCTACCACCACGACGTCTCCGCCGCGCAAATAGGCCGAGAGCGGCGCGGTCGCAGAACCCTGGACGAATTGCACGCTGCCAGAGATCAAGGCAGCCATCCCGCGCGCACTACCCGGGATCAAGACCAGTTCGGCGGACAAACCGTATTTATCAAATAGGCCTAGATCCTTTGCCGCCCAAACCGGACCTTGAAAACCGGCGTGGCCATCGTAGCCCGAAATGATTTGCTCTTGCGCCCGGACACTAAGGGGGATTGTCAAAGCTATTACGAAAAGAATCGGAATCAAGAACAGCACTTTCGAGAGCATGACGTCTAATTATGATGCAGCTTTGAATTTTCTGAATGTCACCACGTTTCGGCTACTCCCTGGCCGCGGCTTGCAGAGTTGCCTGCAAGATCGCCCCATGAAGGTCCATTGAGCTCAACGCACAGTACTCGAGAGTATAGCCTGGTCTAACTTCTGCAGCTTCCTCCAGCAGACGCTGCAAGACCAAACGTCTAAAACTGCCGTGCCCCATGATTCCACCTTCGTGTTCTCTGGTATCGGCCTCTTCGTGGAGCGAAAAATAAACCGCCTCTTGAGGCGTGAGCCCATAATGAGTGGTCAGTGCGACGAATACCTCGCCCGCCCAATGGCCGAATTGTTCCTCCGTCGCTCCGGCCGCATAGAACTCGGCCACGGTGCCCTCCCAGACAATGGCACGGAAGTAATCGATTTTGGCGCGAAACTCAGCAAGCATCGGAGTAACAAACACTTCATCTTCGCTAATTCCGAGCGCCTTGGCGGTTTCCATCACCACGTGAATATGACCCGGTGGTTTGGGATGTATAAGCTCATCCGCCAATTTCTCAGCCATGGCCGCCATGAGGTCCCGATGCTTGCGAAAAAAATGTATGTGTTTGTGATAGGACGCCGCTTCCAAGGTGTTGATCTCAATCGTGTAGGCGGCCCAGTTTTTGAAGAATAGGCGGAAGACCTGCTTGGACAAGCGCCCGGTCGTCAAGTCTTGCATGAATTGAGATTGGGTAACCCGCTCTTCCCATCGCTTGGCAACCTTCCAGTATAGCTCGTCCACATAGGCCTTGGCTTCCCCGGCGGTCATTTTTTCACCCATTTTGATTGCTCCCGGCGTTATTCAATCTCTGTCAGAATTTTAGTCGCACTTCGACGCCGCGTTTTCGACATTCTCGGACGAACGTTTCGTGAATCTCCGGATCCTGGTCCTTGTAGTCTATTTGCGTGCCTCCCGCCGCCTCGACTTCCAGAGTTTTGACTAGATCTTCGACCTGGTAAGTAAAGCCCCAGGGCTTGAGCGCCAGATAGCGCGCCGGTTCACTTCCCGGATTGAAATGCTGATGAAACCATTTAGCCGGTGGCACGAACAGGCTGCCCGGCTTCCAGTCGATCCGTGTGCGCTCTTTTCCTTGTTCCCACATGAAAGAATACCCTTCTCCGGTAAGAATGAGGATATGCGCCCCGGGGCCATGCCAATGAGCCCGCGGGTAGGTACCCACTGGATACTCTTCTATGTGGGCGCTGATGGTATTGGCTGAAAGATGAAGCAGGATCCCCCTGGCACCCTGCCCTCGAGCGCTATGTTCCAGCAAATGGAAACCGGGAACGTCCGCGATGAAATTGGAATCCCATGTTCGATAACTGTGAATTTCTTTTCCTTTCCCGCTGAAGTAACCATCCTCGCCGCTAAATCTATCTGAGAAAACAAAAGTGTTATTGAAAATAAAACCGAGATTCCGAAATCGATTGATCATGACGGGCGCGTCCGTCAACGCGACGAATCGCGCTGGCTCATTACCCTGCGCATTGAAATGTTGACGCCAGGAATTGAGAGGCGAAGAAAACATGCTGCCCTCCTGCCATTCAAAAGTCTGCTTTCGCCCTCCTTCCTGCCAAACCGTGGTGGCGCCCCGCCCTTTTACAACATAAATGAGCTCTTCGAAGAGGTAGCGTTCGGCCAGAGTTTGATCCTTCGCCGCAATTTCACAAATGTAAGCATCACAACTACGCCCTGCACCCAGCATGTTGATAAAAGCCCCCGTGGCGCCTTTGCGTTTCCAGGGACCCAACGAAACTGTTTTTAAATCCTCGATCCCGAGGCCTGTGTAAACCGGAACCCCTTCAGTTTGTTGCCATAACTCATAGGGAGTTTTCTCCACGTAAGCAGCGTCTTTGGTTAAATCCAGACTCACTGACCTACCTTCCGATTTTCCTTTGTTTCATCGACTGGCTTTCAGACATCGGCTTAAAGTGATTCCTAATTTCTTTATCGAGTATTTCCGTAATCCATCGGAGCGCTCTCCATCGCGTTTTCGTGAACAGTTCAGATGATGTCATGAAGAAATAACATCGGCTTTCGAGCACAGTCAAGTTATGATGAAATAATGATGGGCATCCAGATAGACGTCAGGAGATATCGGCGAAATAATAGCTTGACATCTGTTTTGCTGGTTAATTATGCTCCGCGACGTTATTGTGAAAGATGCCTTACCACACAAACAGCCGGGAGGTTGTCAGATGCGGACATCACGTGTGATGCTGTCAGCGAAAATTTTTGTATTCGTTGTCATCCTGTCGGCTGTCCCCGGTTGGGCCCAAGAGAAAGTGAAATTTCCCGTGGGCGCATCTAGCAAGACCTTGGGATACGGTCCTCTTTGGGTCGCGTGGAAGCAAGGATTCTTTGACCAGCAGGGTCTGGATGCGCAGGTGATTCTGTTGCGTGGCACCCCGCCGACTGTCCAGGCGCTTGTCGCTGGCTCGGTGATGTTGGCGGTGCTACCCCAGATGCGGTTATGGAGGTTACCGAGCGCGGGCTCGATCTGGTGATGGTCGTGGGTGTTATCAACGGTCTCTCACACGCAATCATGGGCGGAAAGAACTACAAACGATATGAAGATTTGCGTGGAGCGACTATCGGCGGCCAAAGCTTGACCTCAGGGATCACCTTCCCTTTGAGGCAGGTGCTTAAATCGAAGGGACTTGAATATCCGCGCGATTACAAGCTAGTGAATGTGGGAGGAACCGCTGATCTCTTCGCAGCGCTATCCAGCGGGCAAATTGCTGCCGCGCCGCTCGCGATACCGCTTAATTTTGCCGCCGAAGAAGCGGGGTTTAATGTGATCGGATGGTATCGAGATGTACTACCTGACTACCAACTCACTGCGCTGACGGTGAAACGCTCATGGGCGGAAGCAAACCGGCCCCTCATGATCCGTTTCGTGAAGGGCATGATTCTGGCGATGCGCTGGGTGTACGAAAACAAGGAGCCGGCGATCGATTTCTTAGCCAAGGAAATGAAGCTAAAGCCCGCGCATGCCCGCAGGGGATGGGAATATTACACAGCTAATCGCATCTGGTACCCCGACGCGGATGTTAATACCGAGGGAGTCAACACTCTTATACGCATTTATGGCGAGCAGGGGCAGTTCAAGGGAGCGCCGCCAAGTCCGGCAAAATATATAGATCAGAGTTATTTGAGAGAGGCATTAAGAGAACTAGGCGGCCGGTGAATCGGTTCAAAGAAATTCCATGGGCGCGAACTGTGTCTAAGGGCTAAGCCCCGGATGGAAGCCGGACTTCTTTGGCAATCGATTGAATTTTGTCGTAAGGTTCAGGAATAACCGCTTAGCGATCTTCTGAGCGAATCCTGCGATATGCGGACCCGATACAAGATTTTTATCCTGCTGGTCACCGTCACTTTGGTTGTCGGAACGTTAACGCTCTTGCATTCGCGCGACGATAACGACGCCATCCTTCGACTTAGGTCGTTCTTTTTCAACCGCGCGCTATCAACTTTTGAGCATAGCCTGCAATCCGTAACGGACGGAACGAGTGTCTGGTACGGCGGTATTGCCTTGTTTGCGATTGTCATGATCGTACTCGTGTTCAGGGTTGCGCGTCGTGGCGGCTCACGCAGACTCAGGGGTGGACGGTTAATCGAACTGAAGCCTCCCAAGATACCGGCGGCGAAGTTCCGAGCCAGCGAGATGGGCACAGCGAAGACCGATGTCGGGAGCCTGCTGCGGCAGGAACTTAAGAGAATCATTGAGCTGCTCCAGACAAAAGACTCCAGCATTACAGAGCTGGAAAATGGCTTGGCCGGAAAACAGCAGCTGTTGCAGAGACGAAGCGAAGAAGTAGACGGATACAAGTCTAAAGCGGACAGTCTGACAGAGCAATTAACCGATTTGCGATTAGCAAAGGAACGGGCCGAGAATATCCTGCAACAAGAGCGCAAGAAAATGAACTTACTGCAGTCAAAAGAATCTCTCATCACGGAGCTGGAAAAAAGCTTGACTGCGACACAGGAACTTTTGCAGAGCCGAAGCGCTGAGTCAGAAGCACTCAAGTCTAAAATAAATACTCTGACGGAGCAGTTAACCGATTTGAGGTTGACCAAGGAACGGACGGAAAACATCTTGCAAAAGGAGCTGAAGAAGACCGAGATTCTACGGGCAGAAGACTCCGACGGCGCGGAGCAGGAGAGCGCCCTGAGTGAAACAGTCCGCGCTCTGGAAAAAGAGTTGAGTGAGAAACAAGAGATCTTGCAGACCCGGACGAGGGAGCTCAAAGCGGCTAAGTCAAAAATCAATACATTGAGGGAGCGACTAGCCGCTATGGAGTCGGCCAAGAAGCAGGCGGAGGACGTGCTGCAACAACAGCTCAAGCAGAAGACGGAGCTTTTGCAGGCAAAGGACGCTGCCATGAAAGAACTGCAGGAAAGCTCAAGCGCAACGGCCCAAGCTTTAGAGCAGCAGCTCAATGAGAAAGAAAAGCTCTCAAAAGACCGCGCTGAGGAGTTGAAGGCCCCGGGCTCTGAATCAAATACCCCAACCGAAGGTCCGGGGAGGAAGCGAGCAAAAAGCCTCCTGCTGCAGGAGCTTCAGAATCGGACAGAGCTCCTGCAAGCAAAGGAAATTATCGTAAAAGAATTAGAAGAACGGCTGAACGCGACGATTCAGGCGTTGGAAAATGCGCGCGACGAGGTCCAGAGGCTTACGAATCAACGTAACGCAGAATCGCCTGACCGACCGACGAAGAACGGCTTGGCAAAAGAGCAGGCAGAGGGCTTGCGACAGTCAGATCGTAAGGGCATGAATTCGAAATTGCTCGAGCTGGGTGCTGCCAAAGCGCGGGCAGCTTCGCTAGAGGTTGAGAAAGCAAAAGAGGTTCGTGAGACCGACAATGAATGGAGTAAAGAACGCAGCACAGAAACCAGGAAAAAAGCAGACTAACATGGACTGTGGGCTTGCCGCCTAGCTTCTTTGGAGGTCGGCCCGAGAAGCCGAACGCGATGGTTCAACCACGATTCAGCGATATAATTTCCGAAAGAAGCCTGTTTGCTCCACTTCCTTGAGCAGGCTGTTATCGATAAAATCAGCCGGCTTTGTTTGACGGGCTTCCTTCGAATCCATTCCTTTGAGAATTTCTTCAACGCCTTCCGAACGCACATAAGGAATTTGCTGTCCGGTGTAACGGACGCCATAAATCCGGTATAGCTCCTCCAATATCTCTGGATCCGTGGTCTTAGTGTATTTTGACAAGACGTTCATACTGAAGTCTTTATCCGTTCGCAGGCGATATTGTCCTTCACCCAATGCCCGCAGAAATCGGATCAGGGACTCCCGGTTTGATTTGATGTACGATCGGGTCGTGGAAAGCGGCGTGTTGGGGAATATGATGCCTAGCTGACCGATATCAACCAGCTCTCTAAGCCCCGCTTTTTTGGCGAGCAGATTATTGGGAGGTGACAGTACGGCTCCATCCACGGCACCGGAGCGCAGAGCTGCTAAACTCTCCGGAAGCCCGCCGGTCTGCAAGACGATCAGGTCGCGGCCTCTTTGGATCCCCCATCGCTTCAGGGCAAATTCCAGGGCAAGGTCGGCCGAGCCTCCAAGTCGCGTGACACCGATCCGTTTGTTTTTCAAATCGCTGGGTTCTTTGATCTCCGGCTTGGTCATCACTGAAAAGATCAAAGTGTCTCCAGTGTTGGCGATGAACACCAGATCCGAGCCTCTAAGCGCCGCGTTAACCAACGGGACCGAAGGGCCGTATGAGAATTGCACGTCTCCGCCCAGAATCGACTGGATCAGCAAGGATCCACCGCCAATATAGAGAAGCTCGATGTCTAGGCCTTCGCGTCGAAAATAGCCGCCTTCTTGCGTCAACCACAGAGGTGCCATCGCACCACTGATGGCGCTATACGCGACACGGACGGGAGCCGCCTGCGCCTCGCTTACAAAGAGAAGAAACGGTATCGCCAGGATAAGCATCGACAAACGTGGCGGTTTCATAGGTGCGTTTTAGAAGATTCCTTTTGGTCTGATGCCGGTGAATGATTGGATCTTGAAGATCTCCTCGGCCTGTTCCTTGGAGCGAACACCCTGTGGCAACCCGCCCTTTTGAGCGGTTTCCATCGCGCGCAAAAGGGTCTTGCGCAATAGAATAACTCCGCGATCCGATGCGGCGAGATGCTCCTCCCGCCCGTCAATGGAACCTTGAGTTCCCTGGGTCACGATGTCTTCGTGACGAACACTCCCCCGAAACGGCATGTGCTTCCGATGATCGTACTCTTTTTTGTCTTGCCTGACGGGAGGCGGACGAGTCTCGGCTAACTTTGTAAAAAAATCTGGCTCGGGCCCGGTATAACAGTCGGCAGTAAAGAGCATGAAATGATCATCATCGTTCGGCGTGGCGAACATAATATGCTCAATGTGGCTCCCCTCCGCCAATGCCGAAGCGGGCTTGTGGAAGTGAGTGAACTCCAGATCGCCAATTTGTATAATACTCGGCAGAGCCACGCTTTTTTCATCCACATATTCCGTATCCGCCGTCGGACCAGGCTTGCGGGAGATCACTTTCACTCCGTAGGATGTCTCAACCGCATCGAAATGAGGAATATCGTGAAAGTTGAAAAACCAGCTTCTCCACGTTCCGTCTCTGGGGTCGCTTCGATGGAGCACGGAGAAGTGCACCGGATCGACACCGTTCTCGATAAAATTGAACCAATTGTAATCGTAATAGCGAATCGACTCGACGTAGCGCTGGCCGCTACTGTCGATAAGCGGCGCATATTGGGGAAGGGGCGGAGGATTTTCTCCGTCCGGTCCCATAAAGGCGAAAATGAGTCCGCCCAGCTCCCGCACCGGATAGGAAACGTGCTTGACCTTTCTATGATACTCGCTGCCCTTTGGCTCTCCCGGTTGCTGGAGACAATTGCCGCTCACATCGAAAAGCCACCCGTGGTAAGGGCAGCGAATACCCTGCTCTTCGATATCGCCGTATTCCAAGGAGCTGCCCCGGTGAGGACAATGCAGACCAATTAAACCGATGTCCGCCTTTAGATCGCGGAAAAGTACTAGATCTTCGCCCAAAACTCTTACGTGCACGGGAATGTCGCGGAGCTCTTTCATAGTGCCGACAACCAGCCAATAGCGCCGGAACCACTCCCCCGCCGGTGTTCCGCGGCCTACATGAGCAAGGTCAGAGAGAGTAATCTTGGCGAGTTCTTTCACAGCTGTTTCCTTTCATGACGACATGGGTGCAGTAGAAGTCCCACCAAATTCTAAATTCTAATTCCGATACGTTCATTAACCTTCGAAACGGTATCTCGCTGTGAAACCCAGCATCTTTCGCGCTTTGCCCGGATCATAACCACTCCAGTTGCCATTAGATCCGTTGTCCGGAAGTTTGCTGCCCGGCAGATACTTCCGCGCAAGCTCCGCCGTCGGTGTCTTCATGAATGTATCAGAAGCGCAGATATTGAAAACCTCATGGCCCGAGAAACTCGCCTCGATAGCCCGGCGACAGGCCACCGCGGCGTCTCTAACGTCGATATAAGTCCAGAGCGGTCCGGCCCACCGTAACGGGTTTTTTCGTCTCTCGAGAAGCAACCCGTGAGTCAAATCTGTGCAGATGCCAGCAAAACGAAGGCTCGCGATCTGCATTTCACGCTTACGCGCAAACGCATCGCAAACACGCTCCACGACGAGCTTGGAAATGCTATACGGGTCCTGCGGCCTCAAAGGATATTCTTCATCCACCGGCAGAGACTCGGGGGCGGAGAACCGAGAAGGATAATAAAACCCGTAAATGGTAAGGCTCGATCCCATGATCAGCTTTTTCACTCCAGCGGCAAAGGCCGCTGCTACGACGTTATAACTCATACTTACGTTGTAACTGAAAGTGGAAGCGTCGCCGAGTACGTCCGGCGTATTCCAGGTACGAGAAACGGGATCGAATCCGTCGTTAGTGTAGGGAAACCGTTTTCGGGCGAGATGGACCACTCCGTCCGCGCGCTCGAAGACAGCAGCGAGGTGCTCCGCATTGAGCAGATCGATCACCAAAGACCGGCAGACACTTCCGGAAATCGGCAGTCTATCGATCAACAGCACTTCGTGACCGTGATCTACCAGTTCTTTAACGGTGAATTGTCCCAACCGCCCTGCACCGCCAGTTACTATGATCCTCATGTTAATTAATTAGCCCTAATCCGACATTATTTCTAAGCAGCTCAGTCGATGAGCCCTGCAGCCCTGGGCAATGGGACACTACCTCGAGGGCCACTCCACATCCCCGAGGGTGATGATTCCTGCGACCCGTGCCTTCCACCAAACTGCACGCTCAGGTGCCCACGGCTTCCGGTCTCACCGCCTTCGCCCATTACTAATGCTGTGCAAGTATTGTCGGATTAGGGTTAACTCTTGGATCGGCAAGGTTGAAAGTCATTCGATGAGAATCATCTCTGACACGAAGGACAATAAAACGCGCTTCGGTTGCCGATGGCGACTCTTTTGATTGGGCTTGGACAGAGCCGACACTTCTCCCCGCTGCGATCGTAAACCCGCAAATGATTTTGAAACTCGCCAAACTTGTCGTCGGCATCGCGATAGTCTGAAAATGACGTGCCACACCAGCGGATCGCCTCATTCAACACTTCTGGAATCGTCGCCGCGATCTCCTCTGCCTTTGCCCGTTTGAGCTTCCAGGACCGAGTGGTCGGTCGAACACCTACACGGGCGAGGATCTCGTTCGCATAGATGTTGCCAATCCCTGCGACGATCTGCTGGTCGAGCAAGAGGTCGCGGATGCGTCGCTCTGAACGCTTGGTGAACGAGTGGAGGTACGAGCCGTTGAACCGGACATCGAAAGGATCGAGCCCAAGACGTTTCAATTGCGGCAGATCATGGAGCTTGGCTGCCTTGACCATCAGAGATAAGCCAAAGCGCCGGGGATCATGATAACGAAGCTCCTGCCCGCTATCGAGACGGACGAGGATGTGGTCGTGCTTTTGTTTCGGTGTTTCAGGATCCACATGAACAAGCTTTCCCGACATCCCCAGATGGAACATCCAAACGATGTCGCCGCTGAGGGAAATCAAAATATACTTCGCTATTCGTCCGACCCGGAGTATCGTTTTACCTTCCAAAGACTGGGCTAACTTTCGGTCTACCAGGCAGCGTAGGCGCCTCTCCATTACTTTGACGTTCAGAATTTGTCGTCCCGCTACGTGAAGCTGCAACCCGCGGCAAATGGTCTCAACTTCAGGCAACTCGGGCATGGGATTCGGGCAATCGGGTAATCAATCGACAGCAGGCAGCAATTGGGAAGCTCTCAAAGCGTGGGTTAGGGCGAGAAATTCTTCAACTCGCAGCGTTTCTCCCCGGCGCATGGGATCAATTCCTTCGAGGCGAAGCACGTTTTCAATCTCGCTTCGATCGCGTTGTAACCAGCTGGTCAGCGCCTTACCTAAAGTCTTGCGCCGCTGGCCGAAGGCTGCGCGTATAAGTCCACGCAGCAGAGAAAGCTCTTTTAGAGAAATCAGCGGCTCTTGGTAAAGATCAATTTTTAGAATTGTCGATCTCACTTTGGGTTTGGGAAAAAATGCCTCCGGCGACACCGACATTCTTTCGGTAATCCGTCCATGAACTTGGCACCATATGGAAAGAGTACCGTACGCCTTCGTAGCCGGCCGGCTGGCAATTCTGTCGGCTACTTCCTTTTGCATCATCAACACCAAAGACGAAAAATGCTCCCGCCACTCGAAGAGACGAAACAAAACCGGTGTGGAAATGCTGTAAGGCAAATTGCCGACCAATTTGACTTTATGCGAAGGTAGAAAATCCTCCGGAGCCACTTTGAGAATATTATTGTGAATCAGTTGTAAAGCCGGATGAGAGCCCAAAGAACTTTCTTTTAAGCGATCGACCAAAGCGGAATCGATTTCGATGGCCCACACCCTTTTTGCCGTGTCCAGTAACCGGCGGGTCAAAAACCCCAATCCAGGACCGATCTCAACGATCTCATCCTCGGGGGAAAGATCGAGAAGTCGAGAGATCGACTCGATAATGTTCTCGTGAACCAGAAAGTTCTGCCCCAACCGCTTTCTGGGTCGGAATTCAGATTCTCGGAGCGTCGCGCGCACTTCTTGATGGAGAGTTGTCATTTCATGTCAACCCCGGAAATCGGCGATTTCGCGATCTCAATGCTCATAACGTAAGATCGGCATCGGCATTAAGCCGGAAATCATCGCGGCGCCCGCGTTTCAAGGCGTGGTAGCCTGCCAGCGCGATCATCGCGCCGTTGTCCGTACAAAACTTGGGTGAAGAAAAGTAAACCTTCAACCCTTCCGCATCTGCCTTCTCAGTCATCTTCTCGCGCAAACGGCTGTTTGCGGCGACTCCGCCGGCAAGCACGATTCGGCTTGCACCGCAGGCAAGAGCTGCTTTAAAGGTGGGCATAATAAGCATGTCGACGACGGCCTCCTGAAAGCTCGCCGCGATGTCGGTGAGGTGATTTTGCCACTCTTCTCTGGTTCTGGCTTTCAGATAATGCCATACGGAAGTCTTGATGCCGCTAAAACTGAATTGATAGGAGCCTTTTTTGATCTGTGCACGCGGGAAGCGGACCGCCTTGGGATTGCCCCCCTTCGCGAGATCGTCGATGATTCGTCCGCCCGGATAGCCGAGCCCCATCATCTTCGCTACCTTGTCATAGGCTTCACCGGCTGCATCATCGCGGGTGCCGCCGAGATGCACATACGAACCGATATCTTTAACCCAGTAAAGCAGTGTATGGCCGCCTGAAGCCAGCAACGCGATATACGGAAACGCAACCTCGTGCTCCAGTTGAATCGCTAGCAGATGGGCCTCCAGGTGGTTAACACCGACATAAGGGATCTGCCAGCGGTACGACATACCTTTAATCATCGACAGCCCGACCAGCAGAGAACCCACGAGCCCTGGGCCGTATGTCACCGCCATGCCATCAAGGTCCTGCACCGAGACCCCGGCTTTCTGTAACGTGCCATCGACGATGGGGAGAATGTTTTGGACGTGCTGGCGCGATGCCAATTCCGGAACCACGCCGCCGTAGCGAGTGTGGATCTGATCTTGAGATGAGACAACATTCGCCAAAATAGTGCGTCCGTCGCGCAGCACTGCAGCTGCGGTATCGTCACAGGACGTTTCGACACCTAGGATCAACATGCGTATGGTCGTTTAGCGGGGAGCTGCTTGGCTCTGCCCCTGAAGCCGCGCTAAAGCATCGTTGGCCGTACGGTTACCGGAATTCAGCCGCAGCGCCTGTGCGTAGCTCGCTTCCGCCTTGTCAACCATCCCGAGAGAACGAAAATTCTCTCCGCGCAGCGCGTGGACTTCGGCGAGCCAAAAAGGTTCTCCACCTAGACGGGATTCCGCGACATCAAGAAAACTCAGAGATTCTTTGTAGCGCCCGAGTCGGTAATGCGTTTTGGCCAAATAAAAATAGCCGTACGGGTTGGTCGAGTCAATAACGATAGTTTTTTCCAGGCGGGATAGAGCTTTCGGGGCATCGCCCGCTTCAAGGAGTTTCCTACCCTCCTCGGTGAGCCGCAGCGATGCAGCGCGTTGCGGCGAGGTGCTTGGAGTGATTTTAGCGAGCAACGAACTGTCATCTGGGAGTGGACCGGCGCCGGTGTCTGGCGTACCAACTGGCGGTTTAGTGGTTTCTTTAGCGACCGGAGGCGGGATAGGAGTTCTGGCTTTTAGATCTTGTTCTCTCGTTTTTAAGTCTTGTTCCCTAATTTTTGCTTCCTGCGGGAAGGGCGTTCTTGGCGGTTCCGCTTCCGATGCTGGAGGAATAGCTGGCGATGTTTTGGCCGATGATACCGGCGGAGTACTGGACGGTAGAGTTGTCCGGTAAATCGGCCGCGGCGCACAACTTTGCACAGCGCCTAGGAGCCAAGCGCAGCCGAGAATGCGAAGTGCCCACTTCGGGAAGCTATTTGTTTTCATGAAAGGAGACAATCGCCTCAGTCAAACTTTGATGTCTGCTGGGACGGCCCAGGATGCAACGGACAGGTCGTCGTTGGTTCGTCACCTTCGATAAAAGCCTCACGCAAAACATACGAGCAGTTCGGCGTCGCGAGCTGGCCGCTTAACGGGTCAATCTCAACAATTTTGATGCCCGGCGGCGGAGCAAAATCGGTCGCTGGAGTTCCGGCTGTGGCGAGCTTCATGAATTCTGTCCAGATCGGGAGCGCCGCTTGAGCTCCGGAAAGCCCCAGCTTGGCTTTGTTGTCGAAGCCCACCCAAACAACCGCCAGCAAGTCTGGAGTATACCCAACGAACCAGGCATCCTTGTAATCGTTAGTGGTTCCGGTCTTGCCCGCAGCTGGTCGTGTAAAACCCCATCGTCGCGCCGCATCCGCTGTACCGCGGTCGAAAACACCTTTTAAAAGATGATTCATGATGAAAGCGATTTGGGGTGTTAGGACTTTTTCGACTCTGACATCGCGCTTTTCCCGCGCCCCACCATCCGAATCCACCACCTGTTTCACTGCTAGTGGACGGGTGCGCACGCCATTATTTGCCAAGGTCGAAAATGCAACGGCGACCTCGAGCGGTGTCACCTCCGCGGCACCAAGCGCCAACGACGGCACCGCCGGAAGAGAACTCTGAACACCAAGACGGTGCGCGATATCGCGCACCCGTTTTATGCCCACGTCGCGAGCGATTCGCGCCGTAGCCGAGTTCAAAGATTTCTCAAGCGCCCGGCGAAAGGTGACCGTACCAAAATACTCGTCATTATAGTTGCCGGGCTCCCACTCCTGCCCATCGTAGTTCCACTTGAAGGGAGAATCCTCCACCATAGTCACTGGCGTAAACTTTTTGCCTCCCTCACCACCCGATATCAGAGCCGCCAAATAAACAAAGGGCTTGAAGATCGAGCCTGGCTGCCGCTTCGCCTGGAAAACGCGGTTGAATTGTGACTTTTGATAGCTCCGGCCACCCACCATCGCCTTAATTTCACCCGTCTGAGGTCGGAGTACAACGATTGCGCCCTCGAGATGATCCTCCTCTCCTTGTCGACGCAGAGCCGGATAGGCAGCCTCTAGCTTTTTAAGCCCATCGGCAAGGGACTTTTCCGCCATTTTTTGTAGCTGCAGGTCCATGCTCGTAAAGATCCTAAATCCCTCAGCGGTGAGCACGTCGTTGGAGTAATTTTCCGCCAATTCGCGTCGGAGATAGTCTACGTAATAAGGGGCATCATTAGTTACTTTTATTAACTCCCGACGCGGCAAACTCTCCCGCGTCGCCGCTTCGTATTGCTTGCGAGTGATAACGTTGTCGTCCAACAATTTTGCCAGAACAACGTTTCTACGCTTGATTGCGGCTTCCGGGCTGCGATAAGGAGACAGTCGGTTCGGCGCTCGCACCAGACCCGCCAAGAGAGCTACCTCGCCTACCGTAAGCTCCGAGGGCGGCTTGGAAAAATAGAACTGCGACGCCTCCCAGATGCCGAAAATCCCTTGAGATCCTCTCTGGCCGAGGTAGATTTGGTTTAAATAATTTTCCAAGATTTCGTCTTTGGTATATTTGCGTTCCGCGATGAGCGCCATGATGGCTTCCTTCATCTTGCGACTGAATTTGCGCTCATCGCTGAGGAAAAAGTTCTTCATCAATTGCTGGGTGAGCGTACTACCACCTTGGACCACGCCTCCGCTTCGAAGATTGACCCACGTGGCGCGCACGATCGAAGTTGGATCGATGCCGTGGTGATGATAAAAGCGCTCATCCTCGACGGCCAAAATGGCTTTGACGATCAAGGGGGGCACTTCAGACAGAGAAACAACTCTTCGTTCCTCCCAGATCCGATCATACAGACCCGTGATCAGCTCCGGCTCGAGCTCGAGGGAAAACAATTCTTCCCCGGTCGCACTGTTTTCAATCTTGGTGATGACTGTACCTTGCAATGACAAGCGAACCGGAAAGCCCTTAAAGTTTTCCGTGGGGTAAGAAAAGTCGTGGAGATAAACTTCTAAGAGTCCACGAGACGGCTGCAAACGATACTCCCCTCGTGCGTTGGGCGCAGACTGACTTTCGTGATAGCCAAGTCGACGAAGCTTCTCCGACAGATCCTGGAAGCGAAGATTGATTCCTACATAGAGTAACTGGGAGTCTGAATAAATCTTGGACGGGAAGCGCCACTTTTGCCCCTCAAATTTTGCTGCGACGGTTTCCTCAAGCTGTCTGAGATACCAACCGCCAAAAACGAGCCCGCTGGAAGTAACGATGAGAAGGGAAACCAGGATGATACGAAAAATTCGAAGTCTGGGCCTTTTCAAACCTAACACTCCAAATATATGAAATTTATTGTTACCTAGTTCCTGTGCAAAAGCAACAAAAAGAGGGCCGTGCATGCTTACCCGGCCCTCTCATTGACAGGAGATAACAGCAGGAGTTAGTTTTGCGGCTTGAGAGCTAGGAAAAGTGTGCTCTCGCCACGGCGCACCAATAGAAGAACCCCTTTCCCTTTGCGAATCCCGGCGAGGGATTTTTTGTATTCGTCGATATTACGTATGGGCTTCCTATCGACTTCAAGGATGACGTCCCCTCTTCGGATCCCTGCCTCATCGGCCGCGCTTCCTGGATCTACAGCCGACACCACGACACCCTCCGCTCTTTCCAGTCCCAAACTTTCTGCGATCTGGGGCGTCAACCTTTGCACCGTCATGCCCATTTCGCCCTTTTCGGGAGCAGAAGCCACCACCTCTTCATCCTTCAACTCGCCGACGCTCACCGTCAGTTGCAGTTCCTTCTTGTCGCGCAAGACCTTCATGCGCACCTTGCGATCTACAGGAGTACGGGCAACGATGATGGGCAGGTCACCCGAGTCTTTAATCTCTTTACCGTCGAATTCGATGATGACGTCGCCGACTTTGACACCCGCTTTTTCCGCCGGCCCATCCTTTGAGACATTGGCGACCAGAGCGCCCCGACCTCTGTCCATCCCTAGGCTGTCAGCGATTTCCGGGGTAACTTTCTGGATCAGCACACCCAAGTAGCCGCGTGTAACTTTGCCCTTGCCTCTGAGCTGCGGCAGCAGTTCTTTGACAAGATTGATCGGAATAGCAAAGCCGATCCCGATATTCCCGCCCGAACGACTGAAGATGGCGGTGTTGATACCCACCACTTCGCCACGTAGATTAATCAGCGGACCGCCGGAGTTTCCAGGATTAATCGAAGCATCGGTCTGGATAAAATTGTCGTAAGGACCCTGGCCGATATGGCGGCCCTTCGCACTCACGATACCCGACGTAACTGTGCTATCTAAGCCAAAGGGATTGCCGATCGCCATCACCCATTCTCCGACCTCGAGGTCATCCGAATCTCCGAGACTTGCGGCAGTCAGAGCCGTCTTAGTGTTGACCTTGATAATGGCTATATCGGTCTTTGGATCCCGTCCCACGACCTTGGCCTCGTATTCTTGTTCATCTGAGAGTTTGACCAAGATCTTTTGCGCATTCTCGACCACGTGGTTGTTCGTCAGAATCGTTCCATCGGCATCGATGATGAATCCAGACCCTAGACTTCTTTGCCGCTGCGGACCTCGAGGTAAGGGGCCACCGAAGAACCGCTTCCAAAAATCGTTAAAAGGATCATCCTCACCAAATGGATTCCCGAACTCTTGCTGGCCGCCGCGCCCTTCGCTGACCTGAGTCGTGGAGATGTTAACGACCAAAGGTCGCACCTTTTTCGCAAGCGCGACAAAATCCGGCAGTTGTCCAGCCGACCGGGGCTCGGGATTGCCACTTTCGCCCATCATGTTTACGGCTCGGCTAGGCGCTAGCCAATCGAGGCTGCCGCTGATTCCCAGGCCGACCACCAGTGAAACCAAAGCGACCAACAAAACCCCTTTTAGGCCGACATTTCCACTCCATATGCTTTTCAAATTCATCGAACGCTCCTATTTTTTCTTCACAGCCTCCACATATTTCATTCTCAGGTCGAAAAGAATATCCTCTATAAGCCTTTCTTCACCCGCATCCAGGTTACTGCGGGTCTTTTCTTGCAACATGCCAAGAATATCGATCATCTGCTTGGCCACGGGAATATCGGTTTCGCTTTTTCCACTCAGGGGGTTCGCGATTTCACCCAAGTGCATCAGCGCCTGGGTGCTGAGACTGATGATAAAAGTCGAAAAGTTGATTTCAGGAAGGGATTCATGACTTGCCTGGGTTTTGCGTTGGGATTCGCCAGTGCCTTCACCTCCACCGGGCATCGTGAACCCTTTGGCCTCTTCAGAAACTTCACGAGCTTCACCGGTCTCCGGCGAAAACCGGCGGCGATCTTGAACCGTGAATCCTTTCCCTTCTTGCTTTTCTGCCTCTCCAGCCATATGC
>Ga0081455_10001978_pt1 | contig 24467 bp, 17 predicted proteins | sample TabmetS3T2R1_FD_70207 | JGI IMG/M metagenome (GOLD analysis project Ga0081455, IMG submission 70207) | Tabebuia heterophylla rhizosphere microbial communities from the University of Puerto Rico - S3T2R1 | ecosystem: Host-associated > Plants > Roots > Rhizosphere ...
GACCTGCGCCGGGTTGACGACATAGCCGGGGTCGGTGGAGGCGACGATGCGATGCACCTTGATCTTGCTGCCGTCGGTCACGGAGATTTCCGCAGCGCCCGCAACATAGCTGCCATAGCCCATCACCTGCGCGATGCCGCGATAGACGCCCTTCGGCGTTGGCGTGCCCCAGCCGATCTTGTCCGCCACGGCATTGAGCACCGCGAGATGCTTGGGATGCTTGCTCATCAGCTTGCGGCGGAATTCCACGGGGTCCTGCCCCGCCGCATGCGCGAGCTCATCCATGAAACATTCGAGGTAGATCGCGTTGTGATTGACGTTGACGCCGCGCCAGAAGCCCGGCGGAACGTGCGGGTTGCGCATGGAGTGCTCGACCAGCAGGTTCGGAACGGAGTAACCGATCGCAGCTTCCCCCGAGGCGTTGAGGCCCTGGAATGCGGCGGGGTCCTTGCCGTTCTCCAGCGCCTGCGGCCGCACCGAGAACAGGATCGACTGGCCGGACAATCGCACATGCAAGGCGGTGAGATTGTTGTCGGCGTCGAACGCGCCGGTCAGCTTGCACTGCGTGATCGGATGGTACTTGCCGTGCAGCATGTCCTCTTCGCGCGACCACAGCAGCTTCACCGGGGTGCCCGGCATCTCCTTGGCGATCGTCACGGCCTGCCGGACATAGTCGGTCATGCCGCGCCGGCCAAAGCCGCCGCCGAGCATGTATTTATGGACTTCGCACTTATCGGCCGGCAACCCGGACACCTCCAGCACCGCGGCGAATGCCGCTTCGCCATTCTGCGTGCCGCACCAGACTTCGCACTTGTCCGGCGTGTAGAGCGCGGTGGCGTTCATCGGCTCCATGGTGGCGTGGTTTTGCCAGGGATAATTGTAGACCGCCTCGATCTTCTTCGGAGCGCCGGCAATCGCGGCCTTGGCATCGCCGTTCTGGTTGCCGATGTAGGCGGGCTGCGCATTGTCGAGCCCTTCGGCCAGCCACTTGTTGACCTGCTCGCTGGAAACCTTGGCATTGTCGCCTTCGTCCCAGACGATCGGCAATGCCTCGAGCGCAGTCTTGGCGTGCCACCATGTGTCGGCAACGACTGCCACGGCGGTGTCGCCGACCTTCACGACCTTTTTCACGCCCTTCATGCCGGCGACCTTGGCGGCGTCAAAGCTCTTCACCTTGCCGCCGAAAACCGGGCAATCCACGATCGCAGCGTTGACCATGCCGGGCAGCTTGACGTCGATGCCGTACATCATCTTGCCGGTGGTCTTGTCCACCGTGTCGAGCCGCTTGACGCCCTTGCCGGCGATCTTCCAGTCCTTGGGGTCCTTCAGCTTGATCTCGGCATCGGCGGGAGGCGTCAGCTTCGCGGCAGCTTCCACCACCTTGCCGTAGCTGGTTGTCCGGCCCGACGGCGTATGGGTGATGACGCTGTTCGCGGCCACACATTCCGAGGCCGGCACCCTCCATTCGTTGGCGGCGGCCTGTACCAGCATCATGCGCGCGGTGGCGCCGCCCTTGCGGACATAGTCCTGCGAGGTGCGGATGCCGCGGCTGCCGCCGGTGGAGAAGTCACCCCAGGCGCGCTTGCGTGCGACGCTTTGTCCGGGGGTCGGATATTCGGTCGTCACCTTCGACCAGTCGCATTCCAGTTCCTCTGCGACGAGCTGGGCAAGGCCGGTGAGGGTACCCTGGCCCATTTCCGAACGCGCGATGCGGATCACGGTGGTGTCGTCCGGCCGGATCACGACCCAGACATTGATCTCGGGCGAGCCGTCGGCGGCGCGCACCACGGTGGGGCCGCCGGAGGGAAGATCGAAGCCGATCGCCAGGCCAGTGCCGGCAGCGGCGGTGCCGATGACGAAGGAGCGGCGGCTGAGATTGACGTGCTTGTTCATGGCGTCCTCCTCAGGCGCTCGCGGCGGCGTGGATCGCCTCGCGCACCTGCTGGAAGGTGCCGCAGCGACAGATATTGGTGATGGCCGCGTCGATGTCCTGGTCGGTCGGCTTCGGCTTCTCCTTCAACAGCGCGGCCACCGCCATGATCATGCCGCTCTGGCAATAGCCGCATTGCGGCACGTCGTTGGCGATCCAGGCCTGCTGCACTTTGTGCAGTGCGCCGTCGGAACTGGCGAGACCTTCGATGGTGGTGATTTTCTTGCCGACGGCTTCGCTGACCGTCATGCCGCAGGAGCGCATCGCCACGCCGTCGACGTGGATCGTGCAGGCTCCGCATTGTGCAATGCCGCATCCGTATTTGGTTCCGGTCAATCCGACGTTCTCGCGGATTGCCCAAAGAAGCGGCGTATCGTCTTCGACCTCGACGCTGATTGTTTTTTCGTTGATGTTGAGATTTGCCATCGCATGTCCCTTTATTGGCCCAATCCACCGAGCAGACCCGGCGGAAATCTGGACTGGAAGGCTCGCCCATTCAAATCAAGAAAATGCGTTTGCAACCTGGAAGATAATTGGTCGTCCGGTGTTGCCTGTGCGGAACCGGCCACCAGCTCCGCCGCGACTTTCTGCTACTTCCCGGCCCAAAGTCGATCCACTAGGCTGTTTCCCGCCGCGCCAGCACGACAATAAAGAAGGCCTGCGCGGCCGAGGGGAAACGCATTGAACGGACAGGCGGACCGGCGCAGCGAGGTCACGCGTGGCGCCAGTGAGGGCATTCGTCAGCGTGTGTGGGCAGGCGCCTGGGTTGCGCTGTTGCTGGCGGTTCTCGCCTTCCTCGTCATCTATCCGATGTTGCTCCTGCTTGTCGGCGCCCTGACCGACGTCAATCCCGTCGTCGAGGGCATCCAGCTCTCTCATTTGTCGGTGCGGAATTTCCTAACCGTGCTGGCCAATCCCAATGTCGCCGAGGCGCTGCTCAACACGCTGATTGCCTGCGGCGGCGGCACTTTGATCGCAGTCGTGATCGGGCTCGCGTTCTCCTGGATCGTCGTGCGCACCAACACGCCGTTCAAGGGATTCATCGCCGCCGCAAGCATCCTGCCGCTGTTTGCGCCGCCGCTGGTGGCCGGTGTCGCCTGGGCCATTCTGGGCTCGCCCAAGACCGGACTGATCAACACCGTCTTCAAATGGATCGGGCTCGACTGGCGGGTTGATTTCTATTCGATGTGGGGCCTGATCTTCGTGTTCGGCATCTACTACGCGCCCTACGTCTACATGTTCACCTCATCGGCGCTGCGCAACATGGACCCGAGCCTGGAGGAGGCCGCCGAGATCTCCGGCGCCAGCGCTTTCTCGACGCTGTTCTCGGTGACGTTTCCGTTGATCATGCCGGCAATCGTCTCGGGCATGCTGCTCTCCTTTATCGTCATGCTCGGCATTTACGGCATACCAGCCGTGCTCGGAGCGCCGATCAATCTCAGTGTCCTCACCACGTACATCTTCAAGCTCACCAACTGGTCGCCGCCGCTCTACAACACGGCCGCCGCGGTCGCGGTGATCCTGATGGTCGTAACCGGCGCGCTGGTGTATCTGCAGCAGCAGGTGCTGAGCGGACGCAGTTACACTACGGTGGCCGGTAAGGCCTACCGGCCGCGCAGCCTCGATCTTGGGCGATGGCGCTGGCTCACCTTCAGCCTCGCGTTCGTCTATCTGCTGGTGGTCGTCGTACTGCCGACGCTGGCGCTGATCGTCGCCGCGTTCCGCAAGTTCATGTTTATCCGCGATGTCGCTAGCCTGTTCGACCTGCGGCAGTACTCGCTGATGCATTTCGAAAGCATCTTTGACAATCCGCTGACCATCCGCTCGATCTACAACGCCGTCGAGGTCGGCGTCATCACCGCCGTGGTTGGCGGGGCGCTGGCCTTTGCCATCGGCTACACCATCCACCGTACCAACGTAGCCGGGCGGCGCAGCATCGACCTGGTGTCGACCCTCCCGGTGGCGATCCCCGGGCTCGTGGTCGGCGTCGCCTATCTCTGGGCCTGGATCGGCATACCCGGCGGTCTCTACGGCACGATCTGGATTTTGGCGCTCGCCTTTATCGCGCGTTTCATGCCGGACACGGTCAAAGCGCTCTCGACCTCGTTCCTGCAGATCCATCGCGAACTGGAAGAGGCGGCCTGGGTCTGCGGCAAGGGCGTGCTCGGCACCATCAGAACCATCGTGCTGCCCCTGGCGCGGCCCGGCGTGCTCGCCGCGATGACGCTGCTATTCGTGCTGGCGATCCGCGAGCTCGGCTCGTCGCTGTTTCTCTACACCAGCAAGACCATGGTGATGTCGGTGCTGCTGCTCGACTATTACGAAGGCGGCAATCTCGGCAAGACCGCCGCCTTCAGCCTGGTGCAGACGGTGTTGCTCGGGGTCTTGATCGGCGGCGCCAACTGGCTGTCGCGCGGCTCCACGCAAGGCAGCGTTGCCCGAACGGGATAGGAATGTGGGATAGGAAAGGGAGTGTCGGCCATGATGAAACTGTTCGCCGCTGTAGCCGGGCTCGGCGTTGCCTTGGGCGGTGCCCCGGCATCCGCGCAGGAGTTCGGGTCGCCTGAATTGATCGCGGCGGCGAAGGCGGAAGGCAAGCTTGTGCTCTACACCGCGAACTTCGCGGAGGTTGAGCAGGACGTCATCAAGCAATTCAACAAGCGCTTTCCCGAGATCAAGGTCGAGATGGTGCGCGCGCCCGGCGGCCAGCTCATCACGCGCGTGAAGACGGAGGCGGCCGCCGGCAAGCTTATTGCTGACATCGTCGACCACTCCGACCGCGCCCTGATGCTGCCGCTCGCGGACCTTTTCCAGGACTACGCGCCACCCAACGCTGCCGATTACGACCCTGCCTCGCTGGTGTCGCCAAAATTCTGGCCGCGCCTCACCGCGATCTGGTCGATCGCCTACAACACGGAGCTGGTGAAGAATCCGCCGAAGAGCTGGTGGGATCTCACCAAGCCGGAGAACGCCAAGAAGACCGCGCAGGTGTTCGCTCAATCTGGCGGCACTACCTGGACCCGCATCATGTTCGAGCGCCAGGTGCTGGGCGAGGAATATTGGGCCAAGCAGGCCGCGACCCAACCGGTACTCTACCCCTCGGGCGCGCCGATGTCGGATGCGATGGTGCGCGGCGAGGTTGCGATGGGGCCGCTGATCTACAATGCAGTCGTCCCCAAACAGAAGAACGGCGCGCCGATTGCGGCCGTGTTCCCGCCGGAGGGCGTGCCCGCCAATCCCTATGCCACGGGAATCCCGAAGACCGCGGTCCACGTCAATGCCGCAAGACTGTACCTGAACTGGTGCCTGTCGAAGGAAGGTCAGACCTTCATGATCAAGGAGCAGGGCAACCTCACGTCGCTGAAGGAGGTGCCGATCAGTCCGGAAGGTTTCGATCCCAAGGTCGTCAAGGTCTGGTATCCGAATTTCGACCAGTATGTGAAGCTGCACGCCGATTGGGTCGCGGCCTGGGACAAGACCTTTGGTTACCGGCAGTGAGCGGCGCATGAGGTTCTGGACATCATGACTGCAACGCTCGAGGTCAAGGACCTGCGCAAGCAATTTGCCGTCGGCCGGCCCGCGGTCGACGGCGTCAGCTTTTCTGTTCCGGCCGGCGAAATCGTGGTGCTGCTCGGGCCCTCCGGCTGCGGCAAGACCACGACATTGCGTTGCGTCGCAGGTCTCGAGCATCCGACCGGCGGCGAAATATCGATCGGCGGAAATCTCGTGTCCTCGCCGGCGCGCAGCATTCTTGTGCCGCCGCGGCTGCGCGATCTCGGCATGGTGTTCCAGTCCTATGCGGTGTGGCCGCACATGACGGTGCGGCAGAACGTGATCTATCCTCTGAAGCAGCGAAAACTTTCGCGCCAGGAGGCCAATCGCAAGGTGGAGGAAGTGCTGGCGCTGGTCGGTCTCTCCGAATACACCGACCGCGCCGTCGTGGCGCTGTCCGGCGGCCAGATGCAGCGGGTGGCGCTGGCGCGCAGCATCGTCTACCGGCCGCAGCTTCTCCTGCTCGATGAGCCCTTGTCCAATCTCGATGCCAAATTGCGCCTGCGGCTGCGCGACGACCTGCGCACCATCCTCAAGCAGACCGGCATGACCGCTCTTTACGTCACCCATGATCAGGCCGAGGCGGTGGTGCTTGGCGACCGCATCGGCGTGATGCGTGATGGCAAGCTGTTGCAGATGGGCACGCCCGACGAGATCTATAACCGCCCGTCCGATCTCTTTGTCGCCAACTTCACCGGCGCCACCAACGAGCTCGGCGGCACGCTGGTCGCGCGCAACGGCAAGTTCGGCACGGTCGATTTCGGCGATGGGCGACGGGGCGAGGTCGCGCTGCTGCACGCGCTTGATGTCAATGACAAGGTGCGCATCGCGTTGCGGCCCGAAAATATCGCGATTGGCGGGCAGGGCGGCGATAATGTCTTTCCGGCGCGTGTGGTCGATCGCCGTTATCAGGGCACGCAGACGGCCTACGAAATCGACCTGTTCGGCCGCAAGCTGGAAGTGCTCGAGCTCGGCACCGCGGCGCGGCACCAGATCGGCGTCGAGACCAGCGTTTCATTGCCGCGCGAATGCTGCTGGGCCTATCGCGATAGCGGACCGTCGTCCTATGAATAGCTATTGCAGCGCCATGCCGGCCGTCTTCACCACCGTGACGAGCTTCTCGTAGTCCGTCTTCATCAGTGTGGCGAGGTCGCGAAGCGACATCGGCTTGCCCGGAATGTCGGTAATCGACAGCTGCCGCTGCACATCAGGGTTTTCCAGCGCCTTGTTGACGGCGGCATTGATCTTCGCGGCCAACGCATCCGGCGTGCCTGCCGGCACATAGATGCCGTACCACGGCACATAGGCCGCTTCCGGATAGCCGGCTTCCGCAATCGTCGGCACATCAGGCAAATCAGCGACGCGGTTGTGGGTCAGCACGGCGAGGGGCTTGATGGTGCCCTGCTTGATGTGCGGCAGCGCCAGCGCCATCGAGACGATCTCAAAATGCATCAGATTGGTCATGAGATCGACCAGTGCCTGCGGCTGGCCCTTGTAGCCGACATTGGTCAACTTGATGTTCGCGGCCTGGAATAGCTTCTGCGCGGAAAGATCGATGGACGATCCGGTGCCGGGGTTGCCGAAATTGAGCTGGCCCGGCTTGCTGCGCGCCAGCTCCACGAACTCGCCGATGGTCTTGGCCGGCATCGTTTGATTGACCACCGCCACGCTCTGGGTCCACACCGCAAGCCCGACGCACTTCAAATCCTTCATCGCGTCCCAGCCGGCGTCCTTATAGAGGCTGGGATTGACCAGTGCCGCAGGGCCGGTGACCAGCCATGTGTAGCCATCGGGATCGCTGCGCGCGACGGCAGCGGTGCCGATATTGCTGTTGGCGCCGGGGCGGGCTTCGACGATGACGGTCGCCTTGAGATCGCGGCCGACCTGCTCGGTCACGGCGCGTGCGACGATGTCGACGATGCCCCCGGCCGGATAAGGGACGATGACGCGGATCGGCCGGTTCGGCCAGCTGTCCTGCGTATATGCGGCGATGCTGCCGCCAATCAGGATGGCGATGGCTGCGGCAAAGCCCAGCGCGGCCCGGATCCGGCTCATATCCTTCCTCCCATGTGTCGCGCCGTTCGAGCGGCGCTTGTCAGTGACTTAGGCGTTGGCAACCAGAGACTTGATGCTGCGCGCGAGCCCGAGGATGCGCGGCCCGCACTCGCGCTCGATCTGCTCGGCGGAGAAACGAAAGGAGGGGATGCCGCAATTGACGGAAAGGCAATCGCCCGACGGCGTGCGATAGAGCGGGGCGGCAACGCCAAAGATCTCGCGCCGCCATTCGCCGAGCGAGACGGCAAAGCCGCGCTCGCGGCACAGCTCGACATCAGGCAGCGTCCGCGCCGCTACATAATCGGCGTCCTGTGGCCGCTCGGCCTTGACCCTTGCGACATAGCCGTCGAGTTCTTCCCGGGTGTAAAGCGAGAGCAGGGCACGGCCGACGGCGGTGGTCGAGAGTGTGCTGGTGAAGCCGACGTCGGGCACATGCGGCACGGCATCGGTGGTGCGCAGCGTCTCGACATAGATGAAGTCGAGCCCGAACGGCATTGCGATCGACACCGTGCCGCCGGCATAGGCCGCGAAATCTCGCATCAAGGGGCGCGCGAGCTGCCGCACTTTCAGCGCCGACAGCACCGGGTAGGCGGCGGCGAGCACGCCAAGCCCGAGCACAAAACCTTTGGTGTCGCGCTTGAGATAGCCGAGCTGCGCCAGCGTGTAGGTGAGCCGTGACACCGTCGGCCGCGACAGGCCGGTGTGGGCCGCAAGTTCAGCATTCGACAGCGGACCCGAACCGTTGCGGAAGGCGGCCAGCACATCGAGCCCATGCGCCAGGGTGGTCGCGAACGAGGGGTCGGCCTGAGGCTCAACGGGCGATAGGACGGCTGTCATGGCCGGATAATGGCGTAAAATCGCATTTATTGTCAATATATCGAAATGAATTTGCATTTCGTTTCGATATGGTTTATCTGCCGACCAAAGTCGGGAGGGAGCATTGGATTTCGAGCTGTGCGGGCGGTCGGAGCAGTGGCGCAACAAGTTGCAGGCCTTCTTCGACAGCGAAGTGCTGCCGCGGCATCGCGCCTGGCTCGATCATGTCGCTGCGAAGTCAGACACGCCGCCCTTCATGGCCGGGCTGCAGCAGAAGGCACGCGACGCAGGCCTGTGGAATCTCGGCCTGCCGGAGCTGGCGGCGGATGAGCCCGGCACGAAGCTTTCCAATCTCGAATATGCGCCGCTGGCGGAGATCATGGGCCGGCTGTTCTGGGCGCCGGAGGTCTTCAACTGCCAGGCGCCCGACGTGCCCAACATGATCGCGCTGCAGAACTGCGCGACGCCCGAGCAGAAGAAGCGTTGGCTGCGTCCGCTTTTGGAGGCACAGACCCGCTCGGCCTTCGGCATGACCGAGCCGGATGTCGCCTCATCCGACGCGACCAATATCGCAACGAAAATGGTTCGCGACGGCAGCGACTACGTCATCAACGGCCGCAAATGGTTCATCACGGGCGCGGCGCATCCGCGTTGCAGCTTCCTGATCGTGATGGGCGTCACCGATCCCGAAACGGACCGCACGCGCCGCCATTCCTGCATCATGGTGCCGATGGATGCGCCGGGCGTGCGCTTGGTGCGGCGGCTGAGCTGGATGGGTTGCCAGGACCATGTCGCGCCGATCGGCGAGCTGACGTTCGAGAACGTCCGCGTGCCCATCGAAAACCTGCTCGGCGCGGAAGGCGACGGATTCAAGGTGGCGCAGGTCAGGCTTGGTCCGGCCCGTATTCATCATTGCATGCGCTCGATCGGGCTGTGCGAGTTGCTGATTGAATTGATGATGGCGCGCGCTGCCGAGCGCTCCACCTTCGGCCGCACCATCATCCAGTACGACACCGTGCAGCGCTGGATCGCCGAATCCCGCGTCGAGCTGGAGCAGGCGCGGCTGCTTGCCTATCGCTGTGCCTGGCGGCTCGACCACAGTGGCCATCATGGCGCCTGGCGCGATGTCTCGCTGATTAAGGTCGCGGTGCCGGCGATGCTGCAGAAGATCGCCGACCGCGCCATGCAGGTGTTCGGCGCCATGGGCGGCTCGGAGGATACGCCGATTCATCAGGCGCTGGCGTGGGGGCGGCTGTTGCGGATCGGCGACGGGCCGGACGAAGTGCATTTGCGGCAGATTTTCCGGATGGAGGCTATGCCGTCCTGGTCGATCGCCAGCTCACCCTATCTGGCGGCCCACCCCGCCTGAGGCGATAATGAGGCCGGCACGGACTTCCTTTTAGAGGCGCCTTGCAATGACCCTGACGGACCAACCTCCGCAGACTGCCCGGATCGACAAGGAGTGGCTGCGCAAAAAGTACCTCGAGGAGCGCAACAAGCGGCTGCGTCCTGATGGCAACGACCAGTATATCCAGGTCAAGGGGCAGCTCGCCCATTATCTGGATGATCCCTATACGCCGGTCGCGCCGCGCGCGCCGAAGATGGATCACGTCACCTTTGCCTTCATCGGCGGCGGCTTTGCCGGGCTTGCCACCGCTGCGCGGCTGTCGGAGGCCGGCATCAGGGACGTCCGCATCATTGAAAAGGGCGGCGACTTCGGCGGCACCTGGTACTGGAATCGCTATCCCGGTGCGCAATGCGACACGGCCTCGATGGTTTACATGCCGCTGCTGGAAGAGACCGGCCACAGGCCGTCGGAGAAATATGCGCATGCACCGGAGATCCTCGCGCACTGCCAGCGTATCGGCAGGAAATACGGGCTCTACGCCAACGCGCTGTTCCACACCCAGGCCGTCAGCCTCGATTGGGACGAGGCAAAATCGCGCTGGCTGATCAGGACCACGCGGGGCGATGCCTTCACCGCGCAATTCGTCGGCATGGGCACGGGGCCGCTGCACGTGCCGAAGCTTCCGGGCATTCCCGGCATTGAGTCCTTCAAAGGACACTCGTTCCACACCAGCCGCTGGGATTACGACTACACCGGCGGTAATCCCTCGGGCGCGCTGATGGAGAAACTGGCCGACAAGCGCGTCGGCATCATCGGCACCGGCGCCACGTCCGTGCAATGCGTGCCGCATCTCGCGCGCGCCTGCAAGGAGCTCTACGTGTTCCAGCGCACGCCGTCTTCGGTCGATGTGCGCGGCAATGCGCCGATCGATGAAAAATGGTTTGCGGAGATCGCGACGCCCGGCTGGCAGCAGCGCTGGCTTGATAATTTTACGGCCAACCAGGCCGGCGGCACTGCCGAAGTCGACCTGGTCCAGGATGGCTGGACCGACCTGAACAAGCGCATCCGCTCCAGGATCATTCAATTGCCGAAAGAGCAAAGGACGCCGCCGAACATGCTCGCCGCGTTCGAGGATTCCGACTTCGAGAAGATGGAGGAAATCCGCGCGCGGGTCGACGGCATCGTCGGCGATCGCGAGACCGCGGCGAAGCTCAAGGCCTGGTATCGCCAGCTCTGCAAGCGGCCATGCTTCCACGACTCCTATCTCCAGGCCTTCAATACGCCCGGCACCCATCTGGTCGACACCGACGGCAAGGGCGTCGATGACATCACGGAAAACGGCGTCGTGGTCGCGGGCAGGGAATACGAGCTTGATTGCATCATCTACGCCTCCGGCTTCGAGGTCGGCACCGAATACAAGCGTCGCGCCGGCTTTGACCTGACCGGGCGGGGCGGCGTGAAGCTGTCCAACCATTGGGCGGCGGGCATGCGCACCAAGCACGGCATTCACGCGCACGGTTTCCCGAACGCCTTCTTCGTCCAGCCGACGCAGGGCGCCAACCTGATCTCCAACGTGCCGCATAATCTGACCGAGGCAGCGCGCACCATCGCCATGGTGGTGAGCCATGCGCGGATGTTGGGCGCCAAGGAGATCGAGGTCACCCGGGAGGCGGAAGATCGCTGGGTGGAGCTGCTCCTTACCGGGTTCGGTCGAATGATCGGCTCACCCGATTGCACACCGGGTTACTACAACAACGAAGGCCGCGAACCCGGTCCGGCCGCCAAGCTCAATGTCGGCTACCCCGCCGGCGCGACGGCTTACTTCAAGTATATCGATGCATGGCGCAACACCGGCCAGTTCGAAGGGCTGGAGTTCCGTTGAGAGGCGTAGAAGCAAACTATGAGGGAGTGACGCGTATGACCCAGGTTGCAGCTGAAATGCCTAAGGAAATGCCCAAGGACGCATCCGCTTCCGTGGTCGCGCAGCATGCGGCGACGCTAAAGGCGTTGCCGTTCTCCGATACGCGCGATTTCGACGAAGCCGCGCGCGGTTTCCTCGGCAGCGTCGAGAATGCGAAGATCACTTCGCCGCAGGGCAGGGTGGTGTGGAGCCTCGAGCCCTACGCCTTCCTGAAGGAAGAGAAAGCGCCGCCGACCGTCGATCCCAGCCTGTGGCGGCAGTCGCGGCTGAACATGAACCACGGCCTGTTCGAGGTCGTGCCCGGCGTCTATCAGGTGCGCGGGCTCGATATCGCCAACATGACGCTGATCGAGGGCGACAAGGGCGTGGTCGTGGTGGATACGCTGACCTCGATCGAGGGCGCGCGTGCCGCGATGGAGCTGTATTTCCAGCACCGCGGCAGGAAGCCGGTCACCGCGGTGATCTTCACCCACACCCATACCGACCATTGGGGCGGCGCCCGCGGCGTGCTCGACGATGCGACGCTGGCAAGCGGCAAGGTGCCGATCATCGCCCCGAATTTCTTTATGGAGCACGCGGTTTCCGAGAACATCATCGCAGGACCCGCGATGCTGCGCCGCGCGCAGTACCAGTTCGGCCCGTTCCTCGCCAAGGGCGTGCGCGGCCATGTCGATTGCGGCCTCGGCAAAACGATGGCGGCAGGTGCCGTGGCGTTGCTGCGGCCGACAGACCTGATCATCGCAACCGGCGACAAGCGCGTCATCGACGGGCTGGAATTCGAATTCCAGATGGCGCCGAACAGCGAGGCGCCGGCCGAGATGCATTTCTTCGTACCGCGCTACAGACTGCTCAATCTCGCCGAAAACTGCACGCACAATTTCCACAATCTGCTGCCGTTCCGCGGCGCCGACGTGCGCGATGCGCTTGCGTGGTCAAAATATCTCGCTGAAGCGCTGCAGATGTGGGGCGGCAAGGCGGAAGCCATGTGCGGCCAGCACCACTGGCCGGTGTGGGGCAGGGAGCGGATCGACACCATGATCCGCCAGCAGCGCGACCTCTACAAGTTCGCCCACGACCAGACCATCCGCCTGATGAACTACGGCCTCACCGCGGCGGAGATTGCCGAAACGATCCGCCTGCCGAGAAGCCTCGATGGCGCCTGGCACGGCCGCGGCTATTACGGCCACATCAGGCACAATGTGAAGGCGATCTACCAAAAGTACCTCGGCTGGTACGACGCCAATCCCGTCAACCTCGATCCCCTGCCGCCGGTCGAGAGCGGCAGGAAATATGTCGAATACATGGGCGGCGCTGAGGCGCTGCTTGAACGCGCGCGGAAAGACTTTGCGAAAGGTGAATTCCGCTTTGTGGCGCAGGCGGTGAGCCATCTGGTGTTTGCCGATCCCGACAACCAGGCGGCGCGCGCATTGCTCGCCGACACGTTCGAGCAACTCGGCTATGCCGCCGAAAGCTCGACCTGGCGCAATGCCTACCTGTTCGGGTCACAGGAGTTGCGGCAGGGCATGCCGAAGACGCCGCCGCGCTCGACGATACCGCGCGAGACGCTGGCCGCACTTCGCACCGAGCAGCTCTGGGACGTGCTTGGCGTCCGCCTCAACGGGCCGAAAGCGGAAGGCAAGCGCATCGTGCTGAACTGGAACTTTACCGACACCAACGAGAGCTTCGTCCTCAATCTGGAGAATTCCGCGCTGACCTATGTCGCGGGCGCGCAGGCGGCCGACGCCGACGCCAGCTTTACGCTGGCGCGCAGCGTGCTGGATGAAGTCATCGCCAAACTGACCACATTCGACGACGCTGTCGGCGCCGGCAAGGTCAAGGTGACCGGCAATCCGCTGCGGCTCAGCGAATTGATGATGCTGATGGACGAGTTTCCGCGGATGTTCGAGATCGTCGAACCGAAGCGAACGCCAGTCACCTAGGGCGTGATCCCGACCGTTAGCGCCGCGTTAGCGCAAAGTGGGAGCCGGTCTTCGGAAAAGATCGCGCCCAAAATGGAGACAAGCGTGACGACGATTCGAAGAAACGTCGTCACGCTTCAGGCACTCCGGTGCGAGACGCTATTCCGCGCTGCTGACGAGCTTGATCCGCGGCTCGGCCGCCTCCATCAGGCTGCGATAGGCGGAGAGATAGTCGAGCGCCATGCGGCGTGCCGTAAACCGCCGCTCGAATATCCTGCGGATTTCGCCCCGATCGAGGCCTGACAGCCGGTCGACAGCGGCGATGGCGCTGAGCTCGTCCTCGACGACGAAACCGGTCTTGCCGTCCTCGACGATCTCGGCGACCGAGCCGCGGTTGTAGGCGATGACCGGCGTTCCGCAGGCCATGGCTTCGATCATCACAAGGCCGAACGGCTCCGGCCAGTCGATCGGCACCAGCAAGGCCATGGCGCCACTCAGAAAGTCCGATTTCTCGCGGTCGCTGATCTCGCCGATATAGTCGACCAGTGGATTGCTCTCGATCAGCGGCCGGATCAATTCGTCATAATAATCCTGGTCGGCACGATCGACCTTGGCGGCGATCTTGAGCGGAATGCCGCATCGCGTCGCGACGCGGATGGCGCGGTCGACCCCCTTTTCCGGCGCGATGCGGCCGAGCACGCCAAGATAGGACGGTTTAACCGGCTGCGGCGTCAGCAGGTTTTCCGGCAGACCGTGATGAATCGTGCGCAGCCAGTTCGCCTGCGGCACCGGCCGCCGCTGCGCATTGGAAATCGAGATCACCGGAGCCTTGAAGGTGTTGAACACCGGCTGATGCTCCGGCAAGTCGAGCCGGCCATGCAGGGTGGTGAGAAAGGGCGTCGGCTGCCGTCCGAACAGCGAGAACGGATAGTAATCGAGATGGAAGTGCAGGAAGTCGAACTCCTCGTCGTCACATTTGCGGCGGACACGTTCCAGCATCACGATGTGAAGCGCATTGGGATCGCGCACCGCCCCGTCGAGCCGCAGGGCCTTCGGCCAGGTTGCTTCCAGCTTCGCTGAGGTCTGCGAGTCGCCGCTCGCAAAAAGTGTGACGTCGTGGCCCAGCGCAACCAGCTCTTCCGTCAGCCAGGAGACGACCCGCTCCGTGCCGCCATACAGTTTGGGTGGAACAGCCTCCGTGAGCGGGGCAACCTGCGCGATGCGCATCTCTGCGTCTCCTGTCTGTGCATAAGTGAAGAAGCCCCCTGCCAACCCTGTGATAAGCGGGAACGTTTTCGCACGTGCGAGGTTCCATTGACTGCGCTGTTCTTTCTTCCTTCACGGTGCGGTCTCGCTGATGCCATCTCGCACAAGCAGATTCTCATCAAACGCGATGCTGCAGCAATGTTGCGCAATATTGACGCAGCACCGCGAGGTCGGACGAGCGGTCTTCACATAGTCGTGCGCGGAACTTCCCGTTCGCCAACAACAACAGGTTTGCAGGGAATCATGGAAAGTCTTTCAGGCTACGCGCATCGTCCGATCTCGTTCGTGTTGCGCTATCTTCGCAAGCGCATGGCCGCGCATTTGGTCATATTCGCTGCCGTTGTTTTGGCCGTTGCCTGCTCGGTGAGCACGCAATACGGCGTGAAGCATCTCGTCGATTGCCTCTCCGCAGGGCCATCCCACGCAAATGGCGTATGGCTGGCATTCATCATCCTCATATCGCTGATCGCGGCCGACAATTTCCTGTGGCGGATTGCCAGCTGGATCGCGAGTTTTACCTTTGTCGGTGTCACCGGCGACTTGCGACGCGATCTGTTCCGCCATCTCACCGGTCACGCTCCCAGCTATTTCTCCGAACGGCTGCCGGGCATGCTCACGAGCCGCATCACGGCCACTTCGAACGCGGTCTTCACGGTTGAAAACATGATGATATGGAACGTGATGCCGCCATGTATCGCGACCATCTCCGCAATCCTGCTGATTGGAACCGTCAGCCCCGCGATGTCCGCGGGCCTGATCGTGATTGCCACCATCATGGTCTTTGCCATGTTCCGCTTTGCCGCGGCCGGAAAACCCTTGCATGACGACTTCGCAGGCAAGGCGGCCGCAGTGGACGGCGAGATGGTCGACGTCATCAACAACATGCCGCTGGTGCGGGCCTTCGGCGGGTTCGGCCACGAGCACGACCGGTTCGATGCCACGATCGGGCGGGAAGTGATCGCGCGCGGCCGCAGCCTTCGCTATCTGGAAAAACTCCGGCTGTCGCACGCGGCAGTGACCGTGGTGCTGACGATTGCGCTGCTGGCCTGGGTCGTCTCTCTTTGGCAGCGCGGGGCCGCCACCACCGGCGACGTCGTTCTGGTATGCACGCTCGGTCTTGCCATCCTCAGCGCCACCCGCGACCTCGCCGTGGCGCTCGTCGATGTCACCCAGCATTTCGCTCGCCTGACCGAGGCCGTCGCAACACTGCTGCAGCCGCATGAGCTCAAGGACCACCCCGAGGCTTCGGCGCTGGAGAAGCGCGGCGCATCGATTGCGTTCAGCAATGTTTCGTTCCGCTATCCGAACGGCGCCCACGTCTTCGAGAAGTTCAGCCTGCGCATCCCGCCGGGCGAGAAGGTCGGACTGGTCGGACGATCCGGTGGCGGCAAATCCACCGTGTTTGCGCTGCTGCAGCGGTTCTACGACGTCCAGCATGGCGGCATCGCCATCGACGGGCAGGACATATCCAGGGTCACCCAGCACAGCCTGCGCGAGGCGATCTCCGTGGTGCCGCAGGACATCTCGCTGTTCCACCGCTCGATCATGGAGAACATCCGCTACGGCCGGCCCGGCGCCACCGACGAGGAGGTGCTGGATGCCGCAATCGCCGCGCGCTGCGATTTCATCGACCATTTGCCGGAGGGCATGGCGACGATCGTCGGCGATCGTGGCATCAAGCTGTCGGGCGGCCAGCGCCAGCGCATCGCTATCGCGCGCGCCTTCCTGAAGGACGCGCCGATCCTGCTGCTGGACGAGGCGACCGCCGCGCTCGACACCGAATCGGAGGAGGCGATTCGCGAGGCGCTGTCGCTGCTGGTGCGCGGGCGCACCGTCATTGCGATCGCCCATCGGCTGGCGACGTTGCGGAACTTCGACCGCGTCGTCATATTGCAGGCTGGAGAAATCCTCGAGGACGGTCCGCCCGATGTCCTGCTGCGCGGCAGGGGGCCTTACCGCGAATTGGTCACGCGCGAGATGGGCCGCCTCGCTGTCCATGCGGCTTGACGTGACGGCGTTGCGTGCCACGTTGGGATTGAATCCAGCCGCTTGAGGTTCCGATGGCATCAGAGCCCGTAAGCCAGCTTCGCCCGGTCGAACTAGCAGCGGAATCGCCGTTCTACATACCCATGACGGGGCCGGCGACACGCCTGCGGCGTTCGCTGAAGCACGACGATACTTTCATCGTCCTCGACAGCCATGGCGACATCGGCGCTTCCGCCGGCGGTCCGGACGGACTGTTCAATGCCGACACCCGCTATCTCGCTCGGCTCGAGATGATGCTGGACGACGTCCAGCCGCTGCTGCTCGGCTCCAATTTGCGCGACGACAATTCGGCGCTGACCGTCGATCTCACCAATTCCGACGTCTACCGCAACGGCCGGCTTGTGCTGCGCAAGGACACGCTGCACATCGTGCGCTCGATCTTCCTGTGGCGGGGCACGGCCTACCAGCGGATCGGCCTGCAGAACCACGGCGACCATCCGGCGCACTTCGATCTGACACTGTTGTTCGACAATGATTTCGCCGATCTGTTCGAGGTGCGCGGCGAGCGGCGGCCAAAGCGCGGCGTGGGTGGCGGCAAGCTGTCGGGGCCGGCCGACGTCGTTCTCGAATATCGCGGGCTTGACGGCCAGGGGCGCTTCACCGTGCTGCACTTCGATCCGCGGCCGACGCGGCTGTCGGTGAGTGCCGCCACCTATCATTTCGACCTCGCGCCGCAACAAACCGTCTCGCTGTCGGTCGCCGTGTCCTGCAACAAGCCGTTTCTCGGCAAGTCGGTGCCGTTCTTCCGTGGCTTGCTGGCGCATCGGCGCGAGATGCGCCGCCAGACCGCCGGCGCCGCCACCGTCGAGACCTCGAACAACATCTTCAACGAGGTCTTGAGCCAGGCGATGGCGGACCTCAACATGCTGATGACGGATACGCCGCAGGGCCGCTATCCCTATGCCGGCATCCCCTGGTACTCGACGACTTTCGGCCGCGACGGCCTGATCACGGCATTGCAGATGCTGTGGATTGATCCGCGCATCGCCGGCGGCGTGCTCAGGCGGCTCGCCCACTTCCAGGCCGAGGCCACCGACCCGCTCGCGGACGCCGAGCCCGGCAAGATCCTGCACGAGATGCGCGGCGGTGAAATGGCAGCGCTCCGCGAGGTGCCTTTTGCGCAGTACTACGGCAGCGTCGACTCCACCCCGCTGTTCGTCCTGCTGGCAGGCCTCTATGTCGAGCGCACTGGCGACGAGCAATTGCTCGCGGAGCTGTGGCCCGCAATGGAGGCGGCGCTGCAATGGATCGATGGTCCCGGCGACCCCGACGATGATGGCTTTATCGAGTACCGGCGCGCCAGCGAGCTGGGGCTCGCCAATCAGGGCTGGAAAGATTCCTTCGACGCCATCTTCCACGCCGACGGCAGCCTTGCCGAAGGTCACATCGCGCTGGCCGAGGTGCAGGGATATGTGTACGCGGCGAAGCGGCTCGCGGCGCGCTGCGCCTGGCGTCTGGGCCGGCTCGACATGGTGCGAAAGCTCGAGGCCGAGGCGCAGCGCCTCGCCGAAAAATTCGAGGCGGCTTTCTGGTGCGAGGAGCTTGGCACCTATGCGCTGGCGCTCGACGGAACCAAGTCGCAATGCCGTGTGCACTCGTCGAATGCGGGACAGCTGTTGTTCACCGGGATGGTGCGCGAGGATCGCGCGCGCCGCGTGGCTGCCGATCTCATGAGCCGGCGTTTCTTCTCCGGTTGGGGCATCCGCACCATCGCGCAGGGCGAGGCGCGCTACAATCCGATGTCCTATCACAACGGATCGATCTGGCCGCACGACAACGCGCTGATCGCGCTCGGCTTCGCCCGCTACGGCCTGAAGCATTCGGTGGCGCATCTGTTCGAGGGCCTGTTCGATACCGCCAGCTACATGGATTTGCGGCGGCTGCCGGAGCTGTTCTGCGGATTCCGGCGCGAGCGGCGGCGCGGCCCGGTGCTCTATCCCGTCGCCTGCGCGCCGCAGGCCTGGGCGAGCGGCGCGGCGTTCACGATGCTGGAGGCCGCGCTCGGCCTTGAATTCGATGCGGCGCGCGGCGAGATCCGCCTGCGCGATCCGAAGCTGCCGGAATTCCTGAACGAGGTGGTGCTGCGCGACCTCAAGCTCGGACCTTCGAGCGTCGATCTGCGGCTGCGCCGCCATGACGGAGAGGTTTCACTCGAGGTGCTGCGCACGCGCGGCCAGATCCAGGTGTCGATCGTGCTGACGCATTGATGCGGCGCGACGCACATCACGAGCAATGCGGGGAGGTTCCTATGCGTGCAAAATGGTTGATTGCCTTCGCAGTGACGAGCATTGCCATGTCCGCGGGCGTGTGGGCGCAAAGCGAGACGTCCGGACGCGCTGTGGCGCAGGATGTCGCCAAGGAACCGCCGCCACCGCCATCGGTCACGGTCATCGGCGCCCGTGACGCCCACGGCATCCTCGGCCGTGAGGTCCGCAGCGCCGTCGAGGAGAACATGGGCCGCATCGTCGATGTCATCGTCGACCGCAACGGCACGGTGCGCGCCGCGGTGATCGATTTCGGCGGCTTCCTCGGCGTCGGCAGCCGCAAGATCGTGGTCGACTGGGGCGCCCTGCGCTTTGGCGCCATCGCCAACAAGCGCGACAGCATCTCGCTGGAGCTGACCAAGGAGCAGGTGAGCAAGGCGCCCGAATACAAGGAGGATCAGCCGGTGATCGTGCTCGGCGCCGCCGGCAGTCTGCAACCCTGGGAATTCGATCATTAGAGGGAGCAGCGATCGGTGGCGCGTTCCTTCCATTTGATCGCGAGCCATGACGACGACCGCCGCGAGCGGCCGGCCAAGGGTGCCGTTGTGTCGCTTCCGGTCCCCGTCCCGGCGAGGCCGCCGCCATCGCGGCAAAGCCAGCGCGGGCTCGACTGGTTCATTTTCTTCCTCGCCGACGTGCAGACCGGCTTCGGTCCCTTCATCGCCGTGTACCTGACCACGCAGAAATGGACCCAGGTCGAGATCGGTTTTGTGCTTTCGATCGGCGGCATCATCGGATTGCTGGGCCAGATGCCCGGCGGCGCGATCGTCGATGCCGCGCGCTCCGAACGCGTGGTGGCAGGCTTTGCCGTCGCCGCCATCGGCTTGAGCGCGCTGTGCTATGCATTGTGGCCGATCTTCCCGGTCGTGACCGCGGCGGCGGCGCTGCACGCGATGGCGAGCTGCGTGTTGGGTCCGGCGATCGCGGCGATCAGCCTCGGCCTTGTCGGCCCGCTTGCCATCGGCGAGCGGCTTGGCCGCAACGCCCGCTTTGCCTCGCTCGGCAACGGTTCGGCCGCCGCGCTGATGGGCGCCTGCGGCTACTACATCTCCAATCGTTCCGTCTTCCTGGTCACGTTCCTGCTCGCCATCCCGACCCTGCTGGCGCTGTGGCGCATCCGCGAGCGGGAAATCGACATCGTGCAGGCGCATGGCGCCATCCTGCGCGAGAAACCGGACAAGGAGGCTACCAGCATCTTCCACCTGATCCGGCAAAAGCCGTTGTTGATCTTTGCCGCCAGCATTTTGCTGCTGCAGCTCGCCAACGCCGCCATGCTGCCGATCATGGCGGGTGTCGTCACCACGCGGTCGAGCCAGTGGGCGCCGGTGTTGATTGCGGCCTGCATCATCGTGCCGCAGGCGATCGTGGCGCTGATGTCGCCGACGGTCGGTCGCAAGGCGCAAGCATGGGGGAGGCGGCCGATATTGCTGATCGGCTTCGGCGCGCTGGCGATCCGCGGCGTCCTGTTTGCGACGGTGACAGATCCGTTCGTGCTCGTGGCGGTTCAAATATTCGATGGCATCACCGCGGCGGTCTTTGCGGTGATGGTGCCGCTGATCGTCGCCGACGTCGCCTTCGGCAGCGGGCACTTCAATCTGGCGCTCGGCATTATCGGAACCGCAACGGGCATCGGCGCCTCGCTCAGTACTGTCCTTGCGGGCTATGTCACCGACAAATTCGGCGGCAGCGTCGCGTTTCTCGGTCTTGCCGGCGTCGCGGCAACCGGCCTGTTGCTGATTTTGCTGATCATGCCGGAGACGCGGCGGACGGCGTGAGAACGAGGCGGGTTGTCAGGATCGCTGCGACCGCAAGGGCTGCGCCAACGCCTGCCACACAGGCCGTCCAGTCGAACCGATCAAACAATTGCCCGAGCACTGCGCTGCCGGCAAGGCCGCCGAGAAAGTAGCAGGCCAGATAGGTTCCGCTGGCGACGCCACGGTTGTCATGCGCGGCCTGCCCGACAAAGCCGGTGGCGCAGGCCTGCGCAAAAAAGGTGCCGATGCCGACCAGCACCATGCCGGCGAGCACTTCCGCAAGATGCGAAGACAGCATCAGCGGCAAGCCGATGCCGGCGACCGCCAGCGCTGCCCAGATCGCAGGCCGGGTGCCGAATCGCGCCACGGCGCGGCCCGCAAACAGGGTAGTCACCACCGACGGTGCAAAGACGAAATAGACAAAACCGAGGTCCATCATGCCGAGCGCCAGCGGTGGGCGCACCAGCACGAAGTTGACAAACGTGAAGGTGCCGATGAAGGCGAACAGGATGCAGAAGCCGATGGCAAAGGCCGCACGAAGCTGCGGGTTGCGCCAATGCGCGATCGTGGCGGCAAACGGCGATTGCATGGCCGGCATGACATGCATCGGTTGCACGCGCTGGATGGTGAAATAGACCAGCACGGCGCCAGCGAGGTTGAGAACCGCGAAGAAGTAGAAGTTCGACGCCAGCCCGAGCGTGTCAGCCACCGCAGCTGAAATCAGCCGGCCGACCAGATTGCTCGCGACATTGCCGGTGATGTAGGCCGCGAACGCGCCGCCGGCATCCATCGCGCTGCATTGCTCGCCGAGATAGGCCAGCGTCAACGCAAAGGCGGAGGCCATGCAGAGGCCCTGCGCGATGCGGAGGATGGTGAAGACAGTCAGGTCCGGCGCGCTCGCCAGCAGCGTCGTGGGCACCGCCAGCACGACGAGGCTCACGAGGATGCCGAGCCTGCGATCGATATGCGGGCTGAAGAAGCCGACCACGAGGCCGGCAATCGCCATGCCCATGGTGCTGGCGTTCACCGCAAGGCCCATTGCAGCCGGCGTGACGCCGTAGTGCCGCGTCAGCGACGGCAGGATCGCCTGGGTCGCAAAGAGATCGACCACCGTGAGAAACGCGGTCAGCCCGATGACGAGGGAACGCAGCACGACGCCCGGCGAATGGACGTGCATGTCGGTCGCTGTCGTGGACGCGGCAAGGTCGCTCATCGGCCTCTCCCGGAGAAGGAGGGGATGTGACGCCCGGGCGTGCGGGGCAACACGGGGATCCCGGGACGTCACATCCCTATAACGAGCAGGGGCAAGGGCTCGTTACATGTGCTTGTCGTTCGGATCCTTGCGGACGTCGCCGACGTAGAGAATGACGGTTTCCTTGCCGAGGTTCTTCCACCAATGCGAGGTGCCGAACACTTCGGGCCTGAGGTCGCCGGCCTTGTGCACGATCGGATCGGCGCAGTTGCTGGCATACTCCACGATCTCGCCCTGCTGGACGTAGATCAGCGCCGGACGGTCGTCATGGCTGTGCCAAGGCACGATGCCGCCGGGCTCGATGGTCAATTTCCGGAAGCGCAGCTCGCGATCCTTGATATTGGCAGGCTGCTTTTCCAGGTTGATCGAGCCGAGCGTGACATCGGTGACGCCGACCGGCTTGTAGTCGACCTTCTCGCGCACATTGGGTTTCATCTTGTCGGCGGGACATTCGCCGGCGAAGGCGGGAGCGGCCGCGAAGACGCCTGCAATCGTGAGCGCCGCGAGCAGCGGATGCGAAGTGCTGAACCTGAACATGTCTGATCTCCTTTGGCCATCTTGGCCGTTGGCCCCGGCCCCGAATTGATCTGGCCGGCTACGGCAGCAATTTCGTTTAGATCACTTCAAGAAGGAAATGCCTGGTAGCTCTGGGTTCGATAGCGCTGCGCTATCCGCGCTCAGGCGTGTCCCAGCATGTGCTTGATGTCGGCGGCGAAAGTCGGATAGGCGTAGACGTTCTCGCGAATTTGCGCGGCCGTGATGCCGAAGCGCATGGCGAGAGCGAAGATGTTGACCAGCTCCTGGCCGGCATGGCCGACGAAATGCGCACCAAGGATGCGGTCAGTCGCCTTCTCGATGATCACCTTCGACCACGCCGCCGTCTCCGCATAGGTGCGGGCGGAGAACCAGCCGAGCATGTCGTTGACGTGAACGTCGATCGCGATGCCCCTCTGCCTGGCTGCCGCCTCGGTGAGGCCGACGGCCGCGAGTGAGGGCACGGTATAGACCGAACTCGCCATGCTTTCGTAACCAGGGCTGTACTTCGGTCCCTCGACGATGTTGCGGCCGACGATGTCGCCCTCGTAGGTGGCAATCGGCGAGAGCTGTGGCGAGATTGGCACTGCATCGCCGCAGACATACACGAGCGGGTTCGAGGTCGAGCGCAGAAATGCGTCCACCGCCACGCGTCCGTTGGTATGCGCGACATTGCCGGCTTGCAGATCCAGCGTATCCACGTTGGCAATACGTCCGGCACCGTTGACGACACGATCGGCCTCGAGCGCCTGCTCGCGACCGTCATGGATGAAGGTGACCCGCAGGCGGCCATTGGTCGGCTCGATCCTCTTCACAGTCACGTCGGTCTTGACGCGGATGCCGATCCGCTCGCTCTCAGCCTGCAGCTGCGCGACGGCGTCAGCGTCCATGGCAGGCAGCAGCTGCGGCAGCGCTTCCAGAATCGTAACGTCAACGCCGGCGCGGGCATAGACATGGCCGAATTCCAGCGAGATAACGCCGCCGCCGACAAAGATCACCGAAGCCGGCAGGTCGCGCTCGCTGAGCATCTCGTCCGACGTGATCATGTGCTCGGCGCCGGGAATTGGCAGCGGCCTCGGCTTCGAACCCGTCGCGATCACGATGTGCTTTGCCTGCAGCGTGCGATCGCCGACGCGGATGGTCGTTGGACCGGCGAAGGCGGCGTGGCCCCTGATGACCTCGACCTGGCGCCGTGCCATCGATCGGGCGAGATTGGCCGGAATGTCCTTGATCATGTCCTTCTCGCGATCGATCAGCGCGGCCCAGTCGAGTTTCGGCTTGCCGACGGCGATATGATGGACCGAGGCGCGCCCGATCTCGTGCAGGGCGTGGCCCGCGGCGACCAGTATCTTTTTCGGCGTGCAGCCGCGGTTCGGACAGGTGCCGCCGAGATCGCGTGATTCGATCATGGCGACCGACATGCCGGCGCGCCGCACCGGACCGGTGACGCCGATGCCGGCATTGCCGCCGCCGACAACGACCACATCGAATTTCTCGCTCATTGGGCTACCCCTCTCGAATGTGTGAAGGCCGCGGGCATGCCGCGGCCTGTCGAAATGGTTTCCGGTTTCAACCCGTCATTTCGTTGTGATCGTCGAGGTGATGGAGTTGACGACCATGGTCGCCATCTTGAACTGCGCCACGCGATCCCTGATGTTGTGGCGCTTGGCGATCCATTCGAAATCGGTCCACACCGCCCAGACATCGCCATTGTCGTCCTGGGTCAGCAGCAGCCGCACCGGCCAGTCGAGTCCGGCATTCGGGTTCGAGGTGATGAATTGCGTACCCAGCGGCGGGGTGCCGAACACCA
>Ga0081455_10001979_pt1 | contig 24466 bp, 22 predicted proteins | sample TabmetS3T2R1_FD_70207 | JGI IMG/M metagenome (GOLD analysis project Ga0081455, IMG submission 70207) | Tabebuia heterophylla rhizosphere microbial communities from the University of Puerto Rico - S3T2R1 | ecosystem: Host-associated > Plants > Roots > Rhizosphere ...
GGCATCGACCTCCGGGAGACCCCGGAGAGCGTCTCGGATGCGCTCGTCGTCGTCCAGCAGGAGGCCGGTCGTGAACTGCGCGAGCTGGAGTGCGCGCAGCACCCGCCACTCGCTGCCGGGCGCAAGCAGCCTCGCGGCCACGACCGCCCGACACCCTCGTCCGGTCCCGGCCGGGCGCTCCTTCGGAACGAGGCCGAACGGCATCCCGTAACGCTCTCGAAACTTGTAGAGGCTGAGCACAGCACGACCGGGGTCGTAGCCGCGGGCGACGAGCTCGCTCGCGTCCTCCCGCAGGCCGATCATGGCGAGCTCCCACGAAATCTGATCTCGATAGCGCCACTCGAGCACGCGCTGGGCCGGGCTGGCGCAATACGCCCACGGGCAGGCGGCGTCGGTGTAGAGCGTCGCCTCGACGGCACTCACGAATCCGATGGTAGCCACCGCGTGACGGCCTACCGGCGCAGCGACCTGACCGGCAGGTCACTTAGCATCCCCCCGCCGACAGTCGAACGAGGGGGAGAAGATGAGACTCAAGCTTGCGGCCTTGGCCACGATGGCCCTTGTCGCGGCGCTCAACGCTCCGACCGCAGCAGCGCAGGAGGTCGGGAGTGCGACCGTTGTGCCGCTCCAGATCACCGGCCCGCCCGGCGAGCGCCTCAATCTTGTGGTGATGGGCGACGGATACCAGGCGGACGAGCTGGACGAGTTCCGGGCCGACGTGGACCGGAACCTCAACGTCCAGTGGAGCATCGAGCCGTTCCGGAGCTACCGCCACTACTTCAACGTCTACCGGCTGGAGATCGTGTCGCAGGACTCCGGCATCAGCTGTGACCCGGACGACGGCAACGTCAAACGCAACACGCCGCTCAGGCTCGGCTTCCAGAACACATGCCCCGCTCCGCCGCTCGCGCGGGGGATCACCTACGGCCCTGCCCTGACGCCCGGTACCGGGTGTACGGCCCTCAACGCGCCGGGGTGCACCGGTACGCAGCAGCACAACCTGTTCATGTCCACGTACCTCGCGCCGCTCGGCGTGACGGGACAGAACGTCCAGACACTCGCGATCGCCAACACGTTCACGTACGGCGGGATCGGCGGGACGCAGGCGACCACGTCGGGCGGCAGCCCGCAGGGACCGCTCATCTCCACGCACGAGCTCGGGCATTCGCTCGGCACGCTGTCCGACGAGTACCCCTATTCGTCGCGGGACGTCGTCCGACCCTGTTACACAGGCCCCGAGCCAGGGTCGTTCCACCATACGATCCGCACGAGCACCGCCGACATGATCGCGACCCAGCACAAGTGGTGGCGCTGGATCGGCGAAGAGAGCCTCTCCGGGGGCACGATCGGCCTCTGGGAGGGTGGAAACACGTTCCCCTGCGGCGTCCGGCGCCCGAGCCAGCACTCGATGATGCGCTGGCTCGGCTTCTACTTCGACCAGGTCGGTCGCGAGAACATGACCTACCGCATCACCGGCCGGCGGAACGCTAACGCCATGTCGCTCGTTCACACGCCGCTCGGCGAAGTCGGCCCAGAGGACGTCGTCTGGGTCGAGACGCAACACCCGAAGTACGCGCAGCTGACCGTGACCTGGCGCGTGAACGGCACGGTCGTGCCGGGGACCGGGAACAGCCGTGACCTCGACCTCGCCGGCCTCGACGTCGCGCCGGGTGACCTCGTCGAGGTGACGGTGCAGGACGAGACGCCGTTCGTCCGCGACCCGGCGTTCAAGAACGGCCCGAGGATGACCCAGACCAGGCAGTGGACCGTGGGCGCGCCGCTGGCGGCGACGCCCGTCGAGCCGACGATCACGCTCTCGACGCCGACCAACCACGCGGTGGCCGGCGAAGAGGTGGTCTTCGTCGAGACCACGCATCCGACGGACCGCGTCCTGGATGTGACCTGGCGGCTGAATGGCCAGGTCGTCGCCAATCCGACGAACAGCCGCAACTTCGACCTCGGGGCGCAGAACCTCGCGCCGGGCACGTACGCCCTCAGCGCAACCGTCGCCGATCCCGCGAGCCCGGGCGTTTCCGACACGCGGACGTGGACGGTGGACGACGTGCTGCCAACCGCGCCGCGTGAGCTCTCTGCGCCGCTCACGTCGCTCTCGCGGGTCGAAGAGCACAACGTGTACTTCGGAGAGTTCGACATGGGGCTCGATCCGACCGACGACCAGCCCGGATTCGTCGTGGGCGAGTTCCGCCTGAACGGGGACGGCTGGTTCAACTACTTCGGCTTCCCCGAGCAGCCCGAGGGCACGCCGTTCACGTTCTCCCACTCCGGGAAGGACGTGAAGGCGCTGACCTACGGGAACCTCGGCACCGGAGGGCTCTCGAAGGCAACGTTCGAGCAGTCGTTCACCGACGCTCACCCGAGCGGCGGCTTCGAGCCGGGGTACGGGACGCACAGGATCGAGCACCGTGCGATCGACGCGGCCGGCAACATCGGCGACGCCGACCACTTCAAGGCGACCGTGCTCCCCGGCGCGTCCCCCGCCTGCACGACCACCCGGACCGGCACGATCGGGCGGCTCGTGGTCACGAGCGGCGTCACCTGCGTCGACGGGACGGTCAACGGCGGGATCACCGTCCGGCCGGGCGCTTCGATCGTCGTCTTCGACGGCTCGAGGCTGAACGGCGGCCTGAGGGCCGAGGACGCGGCGGTCGTGCACGTCTTCGGCACGCAGGTGAACGGCGACTCGGTGATCTCCGGGACGACCGGCGACCTGATCGTTGCGGGCTCCGTGTTCAGCGAGTCGCTCTCGGTCTCCGACAACAACTCGGCCGACGTGACGATCCCGAGCGGAGAGACGCGCGACTACGGCGTCGGCCTCGTCGGCAATGTGATCGGTGCCGATCTCGCGTGTACGGGCAACGATCCGGGCGTCACCGACTTCGGCGCGCCGAACACCGTGAACGGGACGAGCTCAGGCCAGTGCGCGGCGCTCTGACCCGCTAGCTCGAACGACAGCTGAAGGATGAAGGGGAGGCCCAGGGCCTCCCCTTCTTTCTTGCGGTGCGCCCCCTGGCCTTACTGCTTCTTGTTCTTGGACGACACGCACTTGCCGAACGCCGACGCGGCCTTACCGCCGTACTTGGCGGTGAATACCGTTCGGTTGGCTGCGCGCTCCGCCTTGCAGGCCTTGGCGGCCTTCATCGTCGCCGCCTCCTGCTGAACGTCGGCCGTGTGCGCCTTGGACGAGACGCACTTGCCGAATGCGTTCCTGTCGTTTTTGTTCTTGCCGTAGAACTCGGCGAACGACATGCCGCCGTGCGCTGCGCGGAAGTCGGCTTCTGCCATGTCCATCTCGGCCTTACAGGTCTTGGCCGCATTCGTCCGGTTGGCCGCGGCCGCACGGGCGTGCTTCGACACGCACTTGCCCATGGCGTTCGCACCGGAGCCGCCCGGGGAGTACAGCGACTTGAAGTTCGCTGCTCCGAGCGTTGCGAGCTCGCTCTTACAGACCTGCGCTGGGCTTTTTCCCTGGTCGCCGGGCGCGGCGAGCGCCGCAGATGCGGCCACCGCGGCGGCGATGAGGATGAACGAAACGACGTACTTCATTCGGGAGGTGCTCCTTTGGTCGCTGTGAGGAAGGTGGTGCTGTCCAGAGAGGTAGACCCGCGCCCGTCCTGAAACCTGCGAATCGGGTCGTAAAGATTCCGTAAGCGCCCCCTCGTCATCCGCCGCCAGCACGCATAGTGGCGGTCGTGGCAAGCCTCTTCCGCGTCACGAGGACAGCCGATTTCGACCGGCTCTATCGGGACCATGCTGCCTCGGTCTACCGCTACGCATTCGCCGTCCTGGGCAACCACGCGGACGCCGAGGACGTCACCCAGCAGACGTTCCTCAACGCGTACCGCGCGATCGCCCGGGGGACGAAGCCGCGCAAGGCGGAGAACTGGTTGCTCACGATCGTCCACAACGAGGTCCGGCGCCACCTCCGGAGCACCCAGGGGAGAGCCTTCGAGGTGGAGCTCGACGACCGGGTCCCGGATCAGGCTCCGGAGCGCAGCGAGCCGAGCGTCGCCGACGTCCTCCGCGCGCTCCAGCACCTGCCGCCGGCTCAGCGTTCGGCGCTCGTGATGCGCGAGTTCGAGGGACGCTCCTACGCCGAGATCGCGGAGATCCTCGACGTGACGCAGAGCGCGCTCGAGACCCTTCTCTTTCGCGCGCGCCGGAGTCTCTCCGAGCAGCTCGAGGATGCGCTGACCTGCGCGGAGGCCGAACAGGCCCTCTCCCGACGCCTCGACGGCCGGCTGCCGCGCCGCGAGTCGCGGCGGCTGAAGGCCCATCTCCGCGAATGTCCCCTCTGCGCGCGTTTCGCGGACCTGCAGAAGCGCCAGCGCTCGGTGCTCGAGAGCCTGTCCGTCATCCCGATTCCGGCCTCGCTCTTGGTCTTCCGCGGAGAACAGGCAAGTGCGGCCGGCCTTGGCACGGGCGCCGTCGCCGCGGGTGGAACCGCTGCGGTCGGGGCAGGCGGCACCGGGATTGCAGTCGGGCTCATCGCGAAGGCGGCGGCTGTCACGGCCGCCGTCGGTGTCGCCGGCGGCGCGAGCTACGGCGTGGCCGCTCAGTTCGATCCGACGGCGACGAGCGAGCGCAAGGTCGTGCACGCTGCGGCGGTCGCCGAGACGCGCAGAGGAGCACGGGCGACGCAGGTCCGCCTGGCGAAGGCCCGCGGCGTTCGACCCGGCCCCGCCCCACCCGCGCTCGTACGACGCGGGCGGAAGTCACTCAAGGTGACGAAGCCGGGCGCCGGTCCGCCGGCGCATGCCAAGGCGTCTGGCAAGGCAAAGGGACGCGCACTGGCACGCGGCCATGCGCGCCGCTCGGCCTCGCAGCCGCGAGGCAAGGAGCGCGCCGCCGCCGTCAAGGTGAAGGTCGCCACGCCGAGGAAGGTCGGCACGACGAAGAAGGTCGTGACGAAGCGCGTGGTGCCGGCGAAGACCCGGACGCGGCCGCCGGTCGGCAAGCGCAAGGGTCAGGCCAAGCCCGCGCAGGCGAAGCCGAAGGTTCCCGGCCCGGCGCCGGCGGCGGCCAAGCTCAAGACGAAGCCGCCGCCGGTCACCGAACCGGCCGTGCCACCCGACGCTGCTGAGCGCGGGCCGAAGAAGTCGTCCGCTAGCGCCCCCTGACCTTCCGAAACTGCGCCACCGAGTAGGGCGTCGTCGGTGTCGGCGTGGTCGTGAACCGCGCGTTGACCGCGTACAGCCGCTTACCAAACTCGTCGATCGTGGTCGGAACGTCGAAGTCCGGGTCGGTCAGGAACATCGAGATGGTCCCCGACTCGAGCCGCCGGTCGAGCCTGACGACGGCGACCTTGTTGTCCCGGTTCTGGACGACGTAGAGGGTTCGCCCATCAAGCAGGAGGCCGTCGCCGTTCACGACCGGTTGGCTGAGCGTGATCTCATCTGTCCTTCCCGACCGTGGGTCGACCTTGAAGACCTTGCCGACGTTGGTCTGGACGATGATCAGCGTCTTGCCGTTACGGGTCGCTTCGATCCCGTTCGCGTTGTTGCCGGCCTGGTAGACGATGTCGCCTGTCAGCGGAATCCGCGTGACGCCGCCACGGTCGAGTCGATACAGGAACGGCCGGGCCGAGTCGGTGAAATACGCACCGCCTCTCGCGAGCGCGACGTCGTTCACGAACGTCGGGTTGGTAGCCGGGTCGATCGGTAGGGCGGCCAGCTGCGCCTCGGCGAGCAGGCTGCGGCTCCTGACGTTGTAGACGAAGCCCTTCCCGGTACCGCCACCGGCGACGAACAATAGGCCGTGCCGGTACTCGACTCCGATCGCGGCGCGCCCCGGTGCGCCGGGGATGATCTCCTCGCCCTCGCCGGTGCGGAGATCACCGCGGTAGATCGCCCCGGTCGGGATCGAGCCGACGTAGAAGGTCGGTCCTCCCCCGATCGCGATCCCCTCCGGCCGGAAGCCCGGATCCAGCGAAATCAGCTCGGGAAACCGGGCAGAGGCCCCCAGCGGCGCGGCCAGGACGGTCGCCGCGACGGCGATCCAGGCTGCGAACAGCATGACTCGTCGCATCAACAAAATCCCCCCTTGAAAAGGTCGGTCGTGGGTACCTACGTGCCCGGCGGCCGGTCGGATGACACATCCCTGGCACACTGGGCGGGTGGCGAAGATCGAGAAGACCGACAGCGAGTGGCGCGCAGAGCTTTCACCCGAGCAGTACCACGTGCTGCGCGAGAAGGGCACCGAGGCTCCGTTCACCGGTGAGTACGACCACGCCTTCGAGCCGGGGCGCTACGTCTGCGCCGGCTGCGGCGCCGAGCTCTTCAGCTCGGAGACGAAGTACGACTCCGGCTGCGGCTGGCCGGCGTTCTACGCGCCCGCGTCCGAAGAGGCGATCGACGAGGAGTCGGACACGAGCTACGGGATGGTCCGGACGGAGGTCCTCTGTTCGAGCTGCGGCGGCCACCTGGGCCATGTCTTTCCCGACGGCCCCCGCCCGACCGGCCAGCGCTACTGCATCAACTCCGCCGCGCTGAAGCTCGAAGAGGAGTAGCCGGGCGCCAGGCAGCCCGTGGGCATCTCCCGCCACCTGCCGACGTACCGTCGTCGCGACATGGCGGTCGACCTCGGCACCGCGAACACGGTCGTCTACGTCCGCGACGAGGGGATCATCCTCTTCGAGCCGTCGGTGATCGCGATCGACGAGGCGACCGGTCAGGTGCAGGCGGTCGGTGACGAGGCGAAGAGGATGATCGGGCGGACACCGGCGTCGATCCGCGCGACGAGACCGCTTCGCCACGGCGTGATCGCCGACTTCGATGTCACCGAGCAGATGCTCCGCCGCTTCCTCGTCCGGGCGAACGGGAACCGCGGCATCCACCAGCGTGTCGTCCTCTGCGTGCCGAGCGGGATCACGAACGTCGAGGAGCGCGCGGTCAAGGAGGCGACGCTCAGCGCCGGGGCGCGCGAGGCCGACCTGATCGAGGAGCCGATGGCGGGGGCAATCGGCGCAGGCCTTCCCGTCGCGGAGCCGAGCGGCAACATGGTCGTCGACATCGGCGGTGGAACGACCGAGGTCGCGGTCATCTCGCTCGGCGGCATCGTCGTCTCGCGGTCGCTCCGCGTCGGCGGCTACGAGATGGACGAGGCGATCGTCCGCTACCTCAGGGACCACCGGCGCATCCTGATCGGCCAGGAGCGCGCCGAAGAGGTGAAGATCGACGTCGGGTCCGCCATCGAGCTCGGCGACATCCCGGACACAGAGGTCAGCGGGCGCGACCTCGTCACCGGAGGGCTGCGACGAGTCCGCGTGACCGCCGACGAGGCCCGCGACGCACTCGAGCGGCCGATCGCCCAGATCGTCGAGACGGTCAGGGAGACGCTCGAGACGACGCCCCCGGAGCTCGCGGCCGACATCACGAACCGCGGAATCGTGCTCGTCGGGGGCGGAGCGCTCCTTCGCGGCCTGGACGAGCTGATGCGGGTCCAGACCCAGCTCCCCGTCTACGTCGCGGACTCTCCGCTCACCTGCGTCGCCACGGGCGCCGGCCACAGCCTCGAGGAGCTGCCGGTGATCCACCGGGTCGCGAAGAAGCGACGGCTCTCGCGCCGGCGGCGCTGGCGCTCGAGCCGCTAGGGAATCGTGTACTCGATGTCGCTGACGTCGAGGCCGAGCGACGCAGCGATCCGCACACCCTCTTCGATCTCGCGCCGCACGCGGGCGAGGTCACGCTGGCGCATGGCGCTGCCGATGAACTCGCGCTCCTTCGGGCGCCAGAGCACGTGCTTGGCGAAGATCGGCAGCATCTTCTCGGCGCCGCGGATCATCTTGTTCTTGGTCTTCTTGTCGGCGTCGCGGAGCAGCACCCGCTCGTAGGCCATTCCCGCCCCGTGGTGGATGCCGTCGTCGATCGTCAGGCGGTTGCAGAGATCCTCGAGCAGCGTCCCGCGCGAGCTGCGCGCGATCAGCCGAAACCGCGGGATGATCATCTTCTCGAAGAACACCTGCATCAGGAAGACCTTCTCCTCGAGCTGGTCGAGCCCGAGGAAGATCGTCGCGAGCTCGTCGAGGTAGGGGTCGCGCTCGCTCGTCCCGCCGGAAGCGTCCGCGAGCTTGAGCCAGGCTTCGACATGGCGCGCCTCGTCCTGCGCCATCGTCGAGTAGTAGAGCTTGGCGTCGTGGTGGCGGGCGAGCTCGAGCAGCTGCGCCGCCATCTCGACCGCCAGCGAGTCCGCCTGAAGCTGCTGCGTGATGACCGAGCGCCAGATGCCCTGGCGCCTGGCCTGCTTCTCCTTCGCGCCGATCGACTCGGGAATCGGCGGGAGCTCGCCCCAGGACATGTCCCGGACCTGCCACTCCTGCTTCTTCGCGAGCTCGTAGAAGCGGAGGACCTCCTGCGTGCGCGGAGGCTCCTCTGCTTGCTCGGGTGGGGTCTGAGCCTCGATCTGCTGGGCCATGGCGGTCGCGCAAGGTTAACCGGTAGGGTGGCGGCGAGCCGGGGAGGCTCTCAGCGAAAACTTAGGTTCCCATGGTCTCCTTGGGAGGGAAGAGCCGAGCGAGAGGAGCCCCGAGTTGGCAGAAACGAAGTCCGACCTCCCCGTCCCTGCTCCCGCCGAGGCGAAAGAGCGGCTCGAACAGGCGCTGTTCGAGATCCGGCGCGTCATCGCCGGCCAGGAGGCGATGCTCGAGCGGGTGCTCGTGTGCCTGCTCGCGCAGGGCCATCTGCTGATCGAGGGCGTCCCCGGGCTGGCGAAGACGCTGACGATCAAGACGACCGCCGGCGTGCTCGGCGGCAGATTCGCGCGTGTGCAGTTCACGCCCGACCTCGTGCCGTCAGACCTCGTCGGGACGCGCATCTACCGCGCCGGGGAGGGCACGTTCGAGACCGAGCTCGGCCCCGTCTTCTGCAACTTCCTGCTCGCCGACGAGATCAACCGCGCTCCGGCCAAGGTGCAGTCGGCCCTGCTCGAGGTCATGCAGGAGCACCAGGTCACGATCGGACACGACACCTTCCCCGTCCCCGATCCGTTCCTCGTCATGGCGACCCAGAACCCGATCGAGTCGGAGGGCACCTATCCGCTGCCCGAGGCCCAGATCGACCGGTTCATGCTCAAGGTCGTCATCGGGTACCCCGAGCACGACGAGGAGCTGACGATCGTCGACCGCCAGCTCGTGCCTCCGCCAGAGCTGCGCGAGGCGTTGACGCTGGACGACCTGAAGGGGCTCCAGCGCGCCGTCTACGAGATCTACGTCGACCCGGCGCTGGTCAGCTACGCGGTCAATCTCGCGACTGCCACGCGGCAGGCTTCGGAGTACGTCGCTTACGGCGCCAGCCCCCGCGGCCCGATCAGCCTCGTCCAGGCGTCGCGCGCCCTCGCGCTCCTGCGGGGACGTGAGTACGCGATTGCCGAGGATCTCCAGGCCCTGACGAAGGACGCGCTGAGGCACCGGCTCGTCCTCACCTACCAGGCACTGGCCGAGGAGGTGACGCCAGACTCCATCCTCGACGGGGTGATCGCCTCGGTGCCGGTGCCGCAGATCGACCTGAACCGCGCGAGCGCCGCGTGAGCCTCCTGAGGCGCACGGTGACGCCCGACCGGCCCGGCCCCGGGCCGATGCCGGAGGCGCTGCTGCGCGCGCTGGAGGTCAAGATCGGGCGGCGGATGGAAGGGCTGCTCGCCGGCGACTACCGCTCCCCGCAGTTCGGCGCGGGCACCGAGTTCGCGCAGGTGCGGCCCTACGAGCCCGGCGACGACGTCCGGCGGATCGACTGGAACGTCACCGCGCGGACGCAGGAGCCGCACGTCCGCGTCGATCTCGCCGAGCGCGTGCTTGTCACCTGGCTCGTGCTCGACACCTCGCCGTCGATGCAGTTCGGGACGGCGGAACGGCGCAAGGCGGATGTCGCCGAGGGCGCCGCGATCGCGATCGGCCACGTGGCGACCAGGCGCGGCAACCGCCTGGGAGTCGTGACGTTCGGAGGCGCCGAGCCGCGTGCGCTGCCCGCCCGCCAGGGCCGGATGGGGCTCGTCGGGCTGCTGGCCGCGATCCGGCAGGAGCCGGATGCCGGCGAAGACCCTGACGCCCGGGTGGGAGCGACCTCGCTCGGAGAGGCGATGAACCGCGCCGGAGCGCTCGCGCGCCAGCGCAGCCTCGTCGTCCTCGTCTCGGACTTCCGCGGCCCGCGGGACTGGCGGCGGGCGCTGCTCGAGCTAGCGGGCCGGCACGACGTCGTCGCGCTCGAGGTGCGTGACCAGCGCGAGCAGGAGCTCACCAACGTCGGCTCGCTGTGGCTCGTCGATCCCGAGACCGGACGCCTGCTCCACGTCGACACCAGAAGCCGCAGGTTGCGTGAGCGGTTCGCGGCCGCCGCCGCGCAGGATCGCGACGACGTCGCGCAGCAGCTTGCGCGGGCCGGCGTCAAGCACCACGTCCTGACGACCTCCGGTGACTGGCTCCGCTCGCTGGCCGTCTTCCTCCGCCGAAAGCGCTGATGAGTTTCGACTGGCCGATCGCCCTCGTCGCGCTCCTTCTCGTTCCGGCGCTGGTCGCGCTCTACGTCGTCCGCGAGCGTCGACGAACGGCCTTCGCCTCGGGGTTCACGAACCCGGACCTGCTGCCGAACGTCGTCGACCGGAAGCCGGGGGTGCGCCGGCACATCCCGCTGATCCTGCTCCTGCTCGGGCTCACCGCGGTCGTCCTCGGCGTCGCGCGGCCCCATGCGACGGTCAGCGTCAAGCGCGAGGAGGCGACTGTCGTGCTCACCGTCGACGTCTCTCGCTCGATGAAGGCCGAGGACGTCCAGCCGACAAGGCTCGGCGCCGCCCAGGACGCGGCGAAGGCGTTCGCGGCCGACGTCCCCGAGAAGTTCCGGATCGGCGTTGTCTCGTTCGCGACGCGCGCCGTCCCCGCCTTGCTGCCGACCGAGGACCGGAAGCTCGTGGACGACGCCGTCGACGCGCTTTCGCCCGGCGAGGGGACGGCGATCGGCGACGCCGTCGCGCTCTCGACGAAGCTCGGGCAGGAACAGCGCACGAGCGACGGCGTGGCACCGCCTCGCTCGGTGCTGTTGATCTCGGACGGCGCCCGTGACGGCGGCGCGGTCGATCCGCAGGCGGCGGCGCGTCAGGCGAAGCAGATGAAGGTTCCGGTCTACACGGTTCTGCTGGGGACGCCCGACGGCGTCGTCGAGGAGACGCTGCCCGGCGGGCTCCGGCAGATCATCCGCGTGCCGACGAGCCCCGACACGCTCCAGCAGATCGCGCAGCTCTCCGGCGGCGAGTTCTTCACGGCCAGAGACGCCGACGGCCTGAAGCGGGTCTACGACGAGCTCGGGTCGCGGCTCGGATCCCGCGACGAGTCGCGCGAGGTCGGGGACTACTTCGCGGGCGGCGCGGCTGCCCTCCTCCTGGCGGGCGGCGCGCTGTCAGCCCTCTGGCTCCGGAGGGTCGTATGAAGAAGCTGCTCATCCTGGCGGCGCTCTGCGCGGCGCTGACGGCCGGCTCCGGCCCGGCGCAGGCCGCGGACGAGTGCGACGGGTTGATGGTCTGCGTGCCGGTCGCAGGCCCTTGGGTCGTCGTCCCGACCGCAGCCTCATTCCCGCGGCCGCGGGTCGAGTACCAGCTGACCTGCCCGCGCGGCTACGTCGTCGGCGGGGTCGACGCGAGGCTGAGCGATCGTGCCATCGACGTCACGATCATCGGCAGGCTGGGAAGTCCGATCAACCCCGGGATCACGACGTCGCGCTCGGCCGTCTTCGTCGCGCGCTACGTCGGCGCGACGGCGCGCTCGCCCAGCTTCCGGCCGTTCGTCGGCTGTATCCCGAGCAGCGGCGGCGGGCGCATCCCGACCGCCGTCGGCGCGGTCGTCAAACCGGGTGAGCCGACGATTCGGCGCGTCACGGTGGCCCGCGTCCGACCCGGGTCGACAACGGTCGTGAGCGCCTGCCGCCGGAACGAGTTCCTCGTCGACGTCTCGCATGCCTTCGGCTTCCGCAGGGCGCAGCCGCCGTCGTCGACGATCATCGGGATGGTGAGCGGGTCCAGGACGGTGAGAGGCCAGCGGGTGCTGGTCACGGCGCGGGGCGACGCGGAGCTGGGGTCGATTCGCACGGTCGTGCAGGTTCATGCCGTCTGCTCGAGGGTTCGATGAGCTTCGAACGGCCGATCATGCTGCTCTCGCTGCTCGCGCTGGCGGCCGCCGTCGGGCTCGCCTGGTGGCTGCTGCGCCGGCGGCGAATGCGGTACGCGGTGAGGTTCACGAACGTCGACGTGCTGGCGAGCGTGGCGACCGGAGCCGGCGGCTGGCGGCGGTTCGTGCCGCCCGCCGTGTTCGTCGCCGCACTGGCCGCGCTCTGCCTCGCGCTCGCGCGGCCGCACGTCGAGCGCATGGTCGCCAAGGAGCGCGCGATGGTGATCCTCGTCGTCGACACCTCGCGCTCGATGCAGGCCGAGGACGTCAAGCCGAACAGGCTCGCCGCCGCGCAGGAGGCGATGCTGCGCTTCCTCGACAAGGTTCCGGACCGCCTGAAGGTCGGGTTCATCGTGTTCGCCGGCGAAGCGCAGGTGGCGACCCCGCCGACTGCCGACCACGAGCTGGTCGAGCGGTCGATCAACGAGATCGGCGAGTTCCAGGTCTTCGGCGGGACGGCGATCGGCGACGCGCTGGACGAGGCGGTCCAACTGGCCGAGCGGACGCTCTCCGAGGGCAGGGAGACGATCGCGCTGCGGACCGCGCCCGCCCAGCAGGAGAAGGGTCTGGCGTCGATCCTCTTCCTCTCCGACGGCGCCCAGACACGCGGGATTCTCTCGCCGTTTGACGGCGCCGAGCGGGCCAAGGCCGCCGGCATCCCCGTCTACACCGTCGCCCTGGGCACGCCGGAGGGCGTGATCCGAGGTCGGTTCGGCTTCGCCGCACCGGGCGGCGGCGGGGGCGGCGGGGTGCCGCCCGGAACGCCCTCGACCCCGCCGGGATTCGATCCGGACGACGAGCTGATCCCCGTCCCGCCGGATCCGGCGACGCTGAGGGACATCGCCGAGACCACCGGCGGAAAGTTCACCGAGGCCCGGTCGGCGAGCGTCCTCGAGGACACCTATGAACAGCTGGGCTCGAGCCTGGGTCAGGAACCGGGCGAGACCGAGGTCACGTTCCTCTTCCTCGCCGCCGCCGCCGGCCTGCTGGTCGCGGCCGGAGTGCTCTCGGCGCTCTGGTCACCCCGCCTGCCCTGAGCCGGGCCCCGACCCGAGGGCCACGCCGTCTGCGTGGACGTAGACCTTTTCCCCACGGAAGAGCCGCCGCTCGCGGTCCCACGGAAAGAAGATCACGACGTTGAACTCGACCGGCTCGCCGGTCGCCTTCCAGTCGAGCCAGTCGCCCTCATGCGTTCCGGTGACGTGCGCCTCCTCGCAGACCCCCTGCGGCCCGACGACGATGTCCGTCAGCTGGAAGTCGATGTCGGGAAAGGCAGTCAGCAGCCCCAGGTAGAAGCGCGTCGCCCCTTCATGACCCTCCCAGCGCTCATCCGTCCCGACGATCCGGTAGACGCAGTCGTCCGTCAGCGTTGCCAGGAGCCCGGCGATGTCCCGGTTGTCCTCGGCGATCGAATGTTGCTTCCAGAGCTCGTAGACCGCCTGAACCTCGTCCGGGTCGACCTCGAGCTTCATCAGCTCGCGGATGTCCATGGACTGATTCTCCCGCACTATCCTGGGCGCGTGCCGCACCTGCACTCCGTCCGGGCCCGAAATCGCCGTGTCCTCGTTGTCGTTCTCGCGCTCACGCTCGCGTTCACAGCGGTCGAGATCGTCGGCGGGCTGCTGACCGGAAGCCTCGCGCTCCTCGCCGACGCCGCGCACATGCTCTCCGACAACCTCGCGCTCGGTGTCGCGCTCGTTGCGGTCTGGCTCGCCGGCCGCCCGAGCACGCCGGAGCGGAGCTTCGGCTACCAGCGGGCCGAGATCCTCGCGGCGTTCGTCAACGGGGTCATCCTCGTCGCGCTGGCGATCTGGATCTTCGTCGAGGCCTGGGGGCGCCTCTCCGATCCGCCCGACGTCCTCGCCGGCTGGGTCGCCGTCGTCGCCGTCGTCGGCCTCGCCGTCAACCTCGCCGCCGCCGTGATCCTCCGCCGCGGTGGGCACGACACGCTGAACATGCGCGCGGCGCTCCGACACGTCCTGGCCGACGCGATCGGCTCAGCTGGAGTCCTCGTCGCCGCGTTCGTGATCTTGCTGACGGGCTGGCGCTACGCCGACCCGCTCGCCGGCATGGCGATCGCCGTGCTGATCCTCGCCAGCTCGTGGAGCATCCTCCGGGACTCGGTCCACATCCTGCTCGAGGGCGCCCCCAAGGGCATGGACACGCGCGGGCTCGGGCGCCGCCTGACGGAGCTCCCCGGCGTCGTCGAGGTCCACGACCTACACGTCTGGACGATCACCTCCGGGTTCCCTGCGCTCTCCGCGCACGTCCTCGTCGAGCGGGACGAGGACTGCCACGCCCGCCGCCGCGAGCTCGAGGACATCCTCCTGCGCGAGTACGGAATCGAGCACACGACGCTCCAGGTCGACCACGTCGCGCCGCCGCGCCTCGTCTCGATCCAGTCGCGGCGGTGAGCAACGAAGAGAGCAAGGAGGAACGGCTCGACCGCGAGCTGATCGAGTTCCTCAACGAGCTCCGGGTCGTGCTGCCGGGGGTGCAGGTGCTGTTCGCGTTCTTGCTGACGGTGCCGTTTGCGAACCGCTTCGCCGACATCACGAACCTCCAGCGCCAGGTGTTCTTCCTCGTCTTCCTCTGCACGACGGCCGCGACAGCGCTCCTCATCGCCCCGTCGGCCTACCACCGGCTCCGCTGGCGGGAGTTCGACAAGGAGCAGATGCTGCGCACCGCGAACCGGCTGGCGATCGGCGGGATGGTCTTCCTGACCCTCGCGCTCGTCGGGGCCGCGTTCCTCGTCACCGACCTGCTTTTCCACCCGGCTGCGGCGGCCGCAGTGACCGCCGCAGTCGCAATCTTCTTCGCGTGGTTCTGGTGGGGGCTCCCGCTGTCGCGGAAGCTCCAGAACGGCAGGCGCTAACTCTCTGCCGGCGCTTCGGCCGCCGGGGACCTGAGGAGGTTCTCGACGTCCTGGACGCCCTGAACCTTGCGCGTCCGCTCCTCGAGGTCACGGATCAGCTCGGGCTTGTCGACCTCTCCGCGCAGGACGACCTTGCCGTTCTCGGCGTCGACGTCGACCTGCTTCTTCGTGACCTCGTCACCGCGGAAGATCTCGGTCTCGACGTTCCGAGCGAGCGTGGCGTCGTCGAGCTGCGCCCCGACCTTCTCGGCCTGATCCTTCGCCGTCTGGGCCAGGTCCTCGGCCTGGGCCGTGGTCTTCTGTCCGACTTGTTCGGCCTCGCGCGCGCGGCTCTGGAAGAAATCGGTGATCCGTTCCTGGACCTGCGCACGGCGGCGGCGTCCCTGCTGCGGGTCGAAGAAGTACTTGAGCGCGGCTCCAATCGCGACGAGGCCAAGCAGCTTTCTCATGGCGGCTCCCCCTTTTTGGGTCTCTTGAACTTCGGGGGAGCCTACCCCGTCCGGAATCGTCGAAACCCGCGCTCACGCGCGGGTCGCTCTAGTCTCCCCAGTCGAAGTCGCGAGAGCGGCCCCACAAGCCCTCGTCGCTGTGCAACTCGACGCTCTCGTCCCTCGCGCCGTTCTGCTCGGCGACGGCAACGCCTTGGTAGCCGTCAAGGGTGTCTTCGATCCTGGCCTGCTCCTCGGTCTTGAAGAGCGGATGATTCTCGAATGGATCTTCGATCCGATACGCGCCGAGCGGCATGTCCCCCTCGAGCTCGGCATTGCGTCGCTTCAAGTCGAGGTGATCCTGAATCACGCTCGCGAACAGAGAAGGTGTCTCTACCGTCATGGTCCTCCGTAGGGGTGGCTGGGCCTCTTGCAGTTGGCGGCGGATTGTAACGGCATGAAAACCTCGCTGCAGGTTATGCACTGCCCCTGACAGCAAAGGGTTCTGCGGCGACCACCTGATTCTTGCCCGACCGCTTCGCCTGGTACAGGGCTCCGTCCGACGCGGCGACAAGCCGGTCCTGGGATTCCGCCTCGGGGAAGGCGGCCACGCCGAAGCTCGCCGTGACGCGAACCGCCTGTCCATCGGGAGCGGTGAGCTCCTGGGCCTCGAATGCTCGCCGCACGCGCTCGGCCACCTCACGCCCGCCCTCGAGGTCGGTTCCCGGCAGGAGGAGCGCGAACTCCTCGCCGCCCCACCGTCCGGCGAGGTCGATCTCGCGCACGTTCTCGCGCAGCGTCTTCGCGAATGCTTTCAGCACCTCGTCGCCGGTCGGATGGCCGAAGCGGTCGTTGACTCGCTTGAAGTCGTCGAGATCGGCGAGCACCAGCGCCAGAGGCTCCTCGAACCGCCTCGCACGCGCGAGCTCCTTCTCGACGGCCGCCGTGGCGACGCGGCGGTTGGCGAGGCCCGTGAGCCCGTCGACGAGCGCCTGCTTCTCAACCTTCCGGTGGCGCCGCGCATTGCCGAGCGCGATCACCGCGTGCCCCACGAGCCACCGCGCGCTCTCACGCTCGGCCGGGCCGAAGTCGGCGCCGTAGAGGACGAGCGTGCCGAAGTCTTCGTGCTCGGCGACCAGCGGGAACTCGATCCGCGCCGGCCCCGACTCGTGGCCGAACTCGATCATGACGCTCCCTCTGTCGACGAGCCGGCCGAGCGAGGCCCCCGTCGACTCGACGGCGGAATGGACGATCACGCGCAGCAGCTCGTCGACGTCGTGCGTCGCCGCCAGTGCCTCGCCGAAGCGAAGCGTCGTCTCACGTGACCGGCGGCGCTCCTCCTCGAGCTCGCCGAGCCTGGCCTCGAGCTGGTCGGCCATCTCGTTGAAGGCGAGGCCAAGCGAAGCGAATTCGTCCTTCCCTCGAACCTGTACGCGGTCGCCGAGCCGGCCGCGCGCGATCCCTCGCGCTGCGTCAGCGACGCCTCCCAGGCTGCGGACGATCGAGCGGCCCTCGAAGTAGGCGACGGCCGCGATCAGGAGGAGCGCGAAGAGCATTGCCGCGAAGATCCTCGTCTGCGCTCGGTCACTGGAGGCGTCGATGGCGGCCTGCGGCTGGAGGACGAGTAGGCGGAGTCGGGGGTCGCCCGGCAGTCCTTCGGACGCAAGTGCGCGGAACTCCTGTCCGTCGACGGTCACGCGCCGTGGATTCGTGTCCACCTCGACCCGGCCCGAGAGCTTGTCGGTCGCTGTCACGATCGAGCCGCCGCGCACGAGGGCGACCTGGCCGCCTTGTCGGCCCACGCCGGCACTCCGCCGGAGTCCGGCCGCCAGACGGTTGTCGAGCGGGACGCCGGCCACGACGCGGCCGAGCGGGCCGCGGCGCCCCTGGACGGCGACCGAGCGCTCGATTGCGGGCTGTGCGACGGAACCGAAGCGGAGCCCGGGTGCTACGAGCCGGAGGTTCGGCTCCCTCGCGACTGCTCGGCGCAGGGACCGGCGGTCGCGGCGCGACAGCGCCCGCTGGAAGGCTTGATCGCGCGCGAGCTCGGCAGCGTTTCGCTGAGCGGACGACACCTCATCCGAGAACCGCGCGAGCCCTGCCCGCACGCCGGTCTCGAGGATGCCGTCGACGCGCCGGGTCTCGTTCCGGTCGGTGATCGACCCCAGCCCGCTGAGCGCCGCTGCAAACGGCAGCAGCGAGATCAGCGAGAAGTAGACGACGAGCTTGAGCTTCAGACTGCCCACACGTTTCCCCTCAAGACACCTCGGTTTGCGTCCGATACGTCCGTATGAACAGTTGTCGGCGGGAAACGGGAGGAGCATGAGGGCCAGATTCGTCCACGTACTGGCGGGGGTTCTGCTGGGCACGGTGCTCACGATCCTCTTCAGCGTCCCCGGACGGGTGCTTGCCCACCAGGAGTCGGTTCCGCCGGTCCGTGCTCCGGTCGGCACGACGACGACGCAGGAGCTTGTCGTTCGCGTCTCACCGAAGGTCGAGCGCGCGCTGGCCGCGGAGCGACGTCGCGCACGCGCCGCGGAACGCGCACGTGCCCGCGCCAGAGCACGCGCCAGGCTGGCCGCGCGACGCGCCGCGCTCGCACCGCCGCCTGCTCCGGCACCGGTCTATGCGCCGGCGGCCCTCGTCAGTGCAACGCTCCCCCGCCCGGAGCCGGCCTCGGCACCGTCTCCTCGTGCGCCCAGGCCGGCCCGCAAGCCGGAGCGCAAGCGCAAGCTAGCGCCGCCGCGTCCACCGCGGCCCGCCCCCAGGATCGTCGTCGCGACCCCGCCCCCGCCGCCCCCACCGCCAGCGCCGACGACGAAGCACGATCGCGACGACGACCACCACGGGAACAAGCGGCATGATGACGACGAGGGGAAGCGCTCCGACCGAAAGTACGACGACCGAGGCCATGGTGATCACGATCGCCACGGGGACCGCGGCCGCCACGGCGATGACGACGACTAGGATGGGCCCGTGCCGCGCGCCCGCCTTTTGCTGGTGAAGAAAATGGGCTGGTGGGGAATCGCCCTCACCGCCTGGGACCTCTGGCGCCGCATCCCCAAACGGCATCGCAAGCGGATGCTGGCGGAGCTACGCCAGCACGCCCCGGTCCTGGCGCGCAGCCTCACTCGTGAGGCCCGGCGCATCCGCGACTCGGCGCGGGCCGCGGCGCGAAGCTCAGACGCGCGCTAGCTCGAGCGGCGCCAGCACTTCGCCGACGATTCGCTCCTGCTCCTGCAGGTGCGCGGTCGGGTAGCCCTCGCTCGGGCTGGCCCGCCACGGGCGGCCGACGTAGCGGAGCGGCACGCCGCCGCCGATCGCCTCTTCGAGCCGATGCCGGATCGCCCGCCACGGGCCCATGTTCTGCGGCTCCTCCTGCGCCCAGACGACCTCCTCGAGCGCTGGGTACGACGCGACGAGCGACGCCGCCTCGGCGACCGGGAACGGGTACAGCTGCTCCAGTCGGGCGACGGCGATCTCGGGCCGCTGGGCCCGCTGCTCGTTGCCGACGATGTCGTAGTAGACCTTTCCGGACGAGAGCACCAGCCGTCGCACGTCGCCGTGGTCGATGTCGTCGTCGATCACCGGCAGGAAGCCGCCGTCGGTGAGCTGCTCGAGCCTGCCGGACGAGTCACGGAGTCGCAGCAGACCCTTTGGCGTCATCACGACGAGCGGCCGGCCGCTCGGGTCGAGCGCCTGCCGGCGGAGCAGATGGAAGTACTGAGCCGACGTGCTCGGGTTGGCGATCCTGATGTTCTCCTGCGCGGCCAGCTGGAGGAACCGCTCCAGCCGCGCGCTGGAGTGCTCGGGGCCGTTCCCCTCGTAGCCGTGCGGCAGCAGCAGGGTCAACCGCGAGGTCTGCGCCCACTTCGAGAGGCCCGAGACCAGGAACTGGTCGACGACGATCTGCGCGCCGTTCACGAAGTCGCCGAACTGCGCCTCCCAGACGACGAGCGTCTCGGGCGCGCCGACCGAGTAGCCGTACTCGAACCCGAGCGCCGCGTACTCGGACAGCGGTGAGTTGTAGACCTCGAACGCCGCCTCCGCCTCGCGCAGGTTCTTCATCGGCGTGTACTGCTCGGCCGTCTCCGCGTCGTGCAGGACGAGATGGCGGTGCGAGAACGTCCCTCGCTCGGTGTCCTGTCCGGTCAGGCGGATCGGGATGCCTTCGACCAGGAGGCTCGCGAACGCCAGCGCCTCGGCCTGCCCCCAGTCGATCTCGCCCTGCTCGAGGGCCTCGATTCGGCGGTCGAGCTGGCGCTTGAGCTTCGGGTGGACCGTGAAGCGGCTCGGCGTGGACAGCAGCTCGGCGTTCAGCTCGCGGAGCCGGTCGGCGGCGACCGCCGTGACGACGTCCGAGCCGTTCGTCGGAGGGGTCCGCTCGCTCGGTGCGGGCCCCGGGTGGCCGAAGGACGCCTTCAGGGTCTCGTGCGCCGCCTTGAGCCGGCGCCCGGCCTCGGCGACGATCGAGTCTGCCTCCTCCTCCGTGACGACGCCCTCGGCGACCAGCTGATCGGCGTACTGCTCCCGAACGCTCGGATGCTCCTCGATCCGGTTGACCATCAGGGGCTGGGTGTAGGCGGGCTCGTCGCCCTCGTTGTGGCCCCAGCGCCGGTAACCGACGAGATCGATGACGAAGTCGTGGCCGAACCTGCGACGGAAGCCGAGCGCGAGGCGAATCGTGGCGACCGCCGCCTCGGGATCGTCGGCGTTGACATGCACGATCGGGACGTCGAAGCCCTTCGCGAGGTCGCTCGAGTAGCGGGTCGAGCGCCCGTCTGCCGGATCGGTCGTGAAGCCGACCTGGTTGTTCCCGATCACGTGCAGCGTGCCGCCCGTCGAGTATCCACCGAGGCCCTGGAGGTTGAGTGTCTCGGCCACGACGCCCTGGCCGGGGAACGAGGCGTCGCCGTGGATCAGCACGGGCAGCGCCACGCGCGCGTCGTGCGCGCCCTCGCGGGCCGACCGATCCGTCTGCAGGCTGCGCGTCAGACCTTCGACCACCGGATCGACGGCCTCCAGGTGGCTGGGGTTGGCGGCAAGGGAGACGGTGATGTGGCCCGCGGTGGTATGCCGCCGCCCCTGGGCGCCGAGGTGGTACTTGACGTCACCGCTCGAGCCGGATGGCCGAGCTGAGAGCGCCTCCAGCGTCCGCTCGCCCTCGAACTCGCGCAGGATCGTCTCGTACGGCCGTCCGATCACATGGGCCAGGACGTTGAGCCGCCCGCGGTGGGCCATTCCGATCACGAGCTCGTGGGCCCCGTCCTCGGCGGCGAGCTCGATCGCGGTGTCCAGCATCGGCACGAGCACGTCCAGCCCTTCGACGGAGAACTGCTTCTGGCCCAGGAACGCGCGCCGGAGGTAGCGCTCCAAGCCCTCGACCTCCGTCAGCCGTGTGAGCAGGCGGCGCTTCTCGTCCGCGGAGAGCGGCGTCCGGTAGCGGCCCGACTCGATCGCCTGGCGCAGCCAGACGCGCTCCTGGTGGTCGGAGATGTGCTCGATCTCGTACGCGCTCGTCCCCGCATAGGTCTCCTGCAGCTTCGGCAGGACGTCGGCCAGCGTCTCCCCCGGGAAGTACACGCGGAGGAGCCGCGCCGGAATCTCCTCCTGCAGCTCCGGCGTCAGCGGCGGCACGAGACGCTCGGGCTCGAGCGCCGGGTCGCCCACGGGCTCCGAGCCGAGTGGGTCGAGACGGGCGGCCAGGTGGCCATGGGTACGGTGCGCCTTGACGAGCGCCATCGCCGCCGCGACTGCGCCGAGGAGTGTCTCGTCGGCAACCGGGGTCGGCGCGGGCGCGGGCGCGGCCGGAACCTCCGGCGGCGCGGTGACGACCGGGGCGGCCTGGCCGTCCTCGGCCGCCCTGAGCAGCTCGACGAGCCTCGCCACGCCGGGATGCTGCGCGAGCAGGTCGCTGTCGCCGCTCTCGAACAGCGCGCGCCACTCGGAGGGAACCCCGTCGGGGTTCTCCAGGTACTCGTCGAGAAGTGCGCGGGCGTAGCCCGCGTTGAGTCCGTCTACCTCAGCCACGTTGCTCTGTTCTTTGTAGCAGGGGTCTTTCCCCTGTCGGAGCGCGGCGCTACCAGAGAGGCCGGGAGGTGAGCACGCAGACGATCATGCCCGTGAACCAACCGAGCGCCGCGACGGCGACGCCGGCGGCCGCGAGCCGCTGGTTCCGCTCGGCGAGCGCGGCCGAGAGCATCCCGACGAAGATCGCGAACACGCCGATCAGCACCGGCTTCTCGACGACGGCGATCAGGCCGCCGACCATGGCGATAGCAGCCAGGAAGCCGGCGACGAGATCGGCGGGACGATCTCGTCTCGCTGCGTCGTAGGTGCTCACCGGATCGCTTTCCGCGCAGCGCGCTGCGGAGCGCGCCCGCGGTCATGCGGCCCGCCTCGCTGCGGCCGGCGCGGGCTGGGCGGGCGATGACGCTCCGGCGAGTCGTTCCCGGCGGGGACGAGCAGCGGGGCAGGGTCCGGTGGACGCGGCTCGGCGCGGACAGCCCACCAGACGACCCCGATGAGGTACAGGATCGGCAGCTTGAGGACGAGCATCAGGAAGATGATCTCGACCACGCCCGCATTGTAGGTGGCTTGACTTTCAAGCGAAGGACGTGATCACGGTGCGAATGCCTTCCTGGCGCTCCATGGCGGCAAATGCCTCGTTCACGTCCTTCAGCGGGATCGTGTTGGTGACGAGCGCCTCCGCGTCGAACTCGCCTGCGAGCCAGCGGTCGACGAGCTGTGGCACCTGCGTGCGGCCCTTGACGCCTCCAAACGACGAGCCGGTGACGCGGCGTCCGGTGATCAGGAGTCGCGGGACGATGTCGAGCGTCTCCCCTTTCCCGGCCACGCCGATCATCGTCGCCAGCCCCCAGGCCTCCCGTGCGGCCTCGGCAGCCTGCAGCATGACGCGGACGTTGCCGGTCGCTTCGAACGTGTAGTCGGCGCCGAAGCCGCCGGTCTCGGAGCGGATCCAGTCGACGATGTCATCGGACGCAACGCGGGTGTCCGTGGCGCCGTGGCGACGTGCTTCAGCGAGCCGGTCTTCCGAGAGATCGACCGCGACGATCCGCTCGGCTCCTGCGAGCCGGCAACCGATGAGAGCGCCGAGCCCGACCAATCCGCAGCCGAACACCACGCACGTTGACCCAGGGGCGACCTGCGCCGTGTAGAGCGCGGCCCCGATGCCGGTCGAGAGGCCGCAGGCGAACGGCGCGCAGGCTGCGAGCGGCGCGTCCGCGCTCACCTTGGCGAGCGCGATCTCGGGGACGACCGTGTAGCCCGCGAAGGTCGAGGTGCCCATGAAGTGCCGGAGCTCGCCGCCGTTCTCGCGCGAGAACCGGGTCGTCCCGTCCGGCAGGAGCCCGAGCCCCTGCTGGTCGCGGATCGCGACGCACCGGTTCGTGCGCGGATCGAGGCAGTGGAGGCACTGCCCGCACTCGGGCGCGAACAGCGTCACGACGTGGTCTCCGGGCGCTACGAAGCTGACCTCGGGCCCGACCGCTTCGACCACGCCGGCGCCCTCGTGGCCGAGAACGCTGTCGGTGTAGCCGGTCGGGTCCGCGCCGGAGGCCGTGTAGAGATCCGTGTGGCATACGCCGCAGGCTTCGAGACGGACGAGCGCCTCCCCGGCCTTCGGTTCAGCCAGCTCGACGTCCTGGACCACGAGCGGCTGCCCGAACTCCTCGAGCACTGCCGCACGCACCTTCACGTGCCGATCCTACGTCGGCTGCTTTACTTCGGTCGCAGCGCCAATCGATCAAGGAGGCGAGATGCGCACTGCGTTCATGTCCATCGCGAAGGGCTTTGCGACCTATTCGGAGGGTATGACGCTTGGTGCGACGAACGCTGAACCTAGGGATCTTGGCGCATGTAGACGCCGGTAAGACAACGCTCACCGAGCGGCTGCTGTACGCAGCCGGGGTGATCCACGAGCTCGGGAGCGTCGATGACGGCAGCACACAGACGGACTCGCTCGAGCTTGAACAGCAGCGCGGGATCACGATCAAGTCGGCCGTGGTGTCGTTCGCGATCGACGACGTCACCGTCAACCTGATCGACACGCCCGGCCACCCGGACTTCATCGCCGAGGTCGAACGCGTGCTGAGCGTGCTCGACGGCGCGGTGCTCGTGATCTCGGCCGTGGAAGGGGTGCAGCCGCAGACCCCGCTCCTGATGCGGGCGTTGCAGCGGCTGGGCGTGCCGACGCTCATCTTCGTGAACAAGATCGACCGCATCGGCGCGCAGGACGACGCCGTTCTCTCCGCGATCTCCAGGCGGCTGACAGCGTCGATCGTGCCGATGGGGTCGGCTCGCGACCTCGGTACGCGCGCGGCTGACTTCGTGCCGTCGGGCGAGGGCGACCCGTCGTTTGCGACCAGCCTGGCGTCGGTTCTCGCCGAGCGCGACGACGCGATCCTCAGGGCGTACGTCGAGGAGGAGACGGACGTTCCCTTCAGCCGCCTACGCGAGGGGCTCGCGGCTCAGAGCAGCGAGGCGCTGGTCCACCCGGTGTTCTTGGGCTCCGCGATCACCGGCGCCGGGGTCGAGCCTCTGATGGCCGGGATCCGAGAACTGCTTCCGGCGAAAGCCGGCGAGGCCGAGGGTCCGGTCTCGGGCACGGTCTTCAAGGTCGAGCGCGGACCTGCCGGCGAGAAGGTCGCCTATGTCCGCATGTTCTCGGGGACGGTGCGCGTGCGTGATCGGCTGCAGTTCGGCCGCGACTTCGAGCGGAAGGTCACCGCGATCAGCGTCTTCGACGACGGCTCCGACGACCGGCGCGCGTCGGTGTCGGCCGGGGAGATCGGGAAGCTCTGGGGCCTCGGCGAGATCCAGATCGGAGACGCGATCGGCAATTCGCGCACGCAGCCGGACCAGCATCAGTTCGCACCGCCGACGCTCGAGACCGCTGTCTTCCCACGCAGTCCCGACGATGGGGGTGCCCTGCACGTTGCGCTCGGCCAGCTCGCCGAGCAGGACCCCCTGATCAACGTC
>Ga0081455_10001980_pt1 | contig 24463 bp, 22 predicted proteins | sample TabmetS3T2R1_FD_70207 | JGI IMG/M metagenome (GOLD analysis project Ga0081455, IMG submission 70207) | Tabebuia heterophylla rhizosphere microbial communities from the University of Puerto Rico - S3T2R1 | ecosystem: Host-associated > Plants > Roots > Rhizosphere ...
GCCCAGCGCTTCGCGGCTGCCTGGGTGGATGTCTCGATCGTCGCCACCGCTCTACCTCCTGTCCCGGGTCAAACCTGCTGGGTACTAAGGTCGGACGTTAGCAGATGATTTTGCCGTAGGGCCAAGCTCTCAATTGCGGGAGAACAGGCTTTTCAGCCGGCGCAGGATCCCGTACCACATGGCCTTGAGAGCGAGGCGCAGCCCGCCAATCGGCTTCTGCGCGGGGGCGCGGTTCGCGGCGGCCGGCTCCTTCTGGGCCTGGCCGTTCTCGGCGGCGTCCCCGGTGGCCGAGTCGGCGCCCGATGCAGGCTCCTCCAGCTTGCGGGCGAGGTTAGCGGAGAATTCGCGCGTGATCTGAGTGGAAATGTCGGTGACGGCGCCACGTCCGTACTGCGCAACGGCCCCCTGCAGGGTCAGCTCGGTGACGATCGTCACCTCGGTGGCCTCTCCCACGTCTGACAGGTAGGACTCGATCGTCGCCTCCGCATTGCCGCGCCCACGGGCCTCTTCGGCGTCGGCCGCCAGAAGGACTCGGCGCTCAGCTTCATCCAGCTCTTTGCGGACGACGTCGGCGAGGAACTGCAGCGCGATCGGACCGATCTTTACGTCGACCTGCGCCTTCCACTCGTTGTCGCTCACCACCTCGGTCAGTTCGGCGCCCGGCATGCAGGGCACGATCGCGGGGACGTCCTGAAGTAGATCCCAGGTCTTCTCTGGCGAGGCCGGGACTTGGAATTTGTTCTCTAGGCGCATGCACACTTCCTGTCATCAGGTTTACGACCACCGCGCCGTTAGCCGGGATCGCTTATTGCCAGACATATAGAGACAACAGATTTGTCAGATCGAGACAATCATAACGCCCGACGCCGATCTAGTCCAGCGGCCGCGCGCGGGACGGAGAGGCGATGCCTTCGCGCTTCGGGGAGATGCGCCAGGAGGTCGGCCACGCCCTCGATTGCCCGGAGATTGTTGCCGGGTATCAGCAAGTCGATCGATGGAAGCACCGCCTTCATTCCTGCCGTCAGCGGCTCGTAGCCAGGTCGGCCGGCAAGCGGATTCACCCAGATGATCGCGTAGGCGGCGCGTTTCAGCCACGCCATCTCCTTGCTCAGGAGGCCGAGGTCGCCAGTCTCCCAGCCGTCGGAGAGAATCACGACGACGGCGCCGTTGGCGATTCGCTTCCGACCCCACTCGCGATGTAGGGTCTGGAGGCTGGCGCCGATTCTCGTCCCTCCAGCCCAATCGGCGACGTTCTGCTGAGCAGCCCGCAGGGCGCGGTTCCAGTCGGGGCTCTGGAGCTCGGAGGTGACCCGCGTCAATCGGGTCCCGAAGGTGAAGACCTCGACCTTCCGCCCGGCTCGAACGGCCGCCTGGGTAAGCAGCAGCATCACCCGCGCATAAGGCTGCATCGAGCCTGAGACGTCGACGAGGAACAGCAGCTGACGCGGAACCGCCCGCCGCTCGCGCCATAGCCGATCGATTGGATAGCCGTTGGTCCGCATCGCCGCCCGGAGCGTTCGGCGCTTGTCGAGGACGGTTCCGTCCTTCGCGGCCTGCAGACGGCGAGAGCGGCGTACAGGCATCTTCTTCACCAGTTCGCCGACCAGGCGTGCCGCCTGCCGAAGGTCGTCCTCGGTATAGCTTTCGAAATCGGCGTCGCGCAGGCGCTCCAGTGCGGAGGAGCGCATCCCTCCCAGGTCCGCATTTTCGGGCTCGTCGCGGTCCTCCCCTTCCGCCGTAGGGTCGCTCATGATTCGAACCGGCGCCTCCTCATCGGCCGGGGGCACGAGCAGCTGCCCGTGGGGGTCGTCCCTGCTGTTCAGCCCCGCGAAGGCGCGATCGAATGCCGCCAGATCTTCCTCCCTGGAAATCAAGGTGCACCGCAGTACCCAGTAGAGGTCGGCGCGCGAGCCTACTTCGACTGCGGCAAGAGCGCGCACGGCGTCCTGAATCCGGGTCGGTCCGACCGGGACCCCGCTCCAATGCAGGCGCCGCGCGAAGCTGGTGATCGGAACGAGGATCGCGTCGTCGGGCGGCGTCGCGCTCACTCGTGAGCCGCACCGGCCTCGCGTGCCTCTGAAATACGCGCCTCGAGGCCCTCGTCGCGCACGCGGCTGAGGTCGTCCTCGGTCTTCAGCACACTGCCCAGGGTCGACTCGGCAATCCCGACCGACAGCTCCCGCTGATCCAGGACTCGTAGGGTCTGTACCCAATCCAGGGTCTCGGAGATCCCAGGGGGCTTGACCAGGGTCTCGTCACGGAGCGACGCGACGAACGCCGCCGCCTGCGTCGCGAGCTTCAGCTCAACGTCAGGGATGCGGGCGCGGACGATCTCGATCTCTCTCTCGAGCGATGGGTAGCCGATCCAGTGGTAGAGGCACCGCCGTCTCAGCGCGTCGTGCAGCTCGCGGGTGCGGTTGGAGGTCAGGATCACGACCGGGTTCTGCCGAGCGCGAATCGTCCCGATCTCGGGGATCGTCACCTGGAAGTCGGAGAGCAGCTCGAGGAGGAAGGCCTCGAACTCGTCGTCGGCCCGGTCGATCTCGTCGATCAAGAGCACCGGCGGACTCTCGTCCTCGTGGTCGATCGCGTCGAGCAGCGGCCGCCTGACGATGAACTCGCTGCCAAAAACGTCCGTGATCGCCGTCGACGAGGATGCCTGCTCTGCCTCGAGCGCCCGGATGTAGAGCATTTGGCGGGCGTAGTTCCAATCGTAGAGGGCGTGGGCTACATCGATGCCCTCGTAGCACTGCAATCGAATCAGCCGGGTCGCGAGAACGGAGGCCAGCGTCTTCGCGCACTCGGTCTTGCCGACGCCCGCCTCACCCTCCAGCAGCAGCGGCCTGCCGAGCGCCAGCGAGACAGCCAGCACCGTAGCGAGCCCGGGGTCGGCAAGGTAAGCCTCAGTGCGCAGCCGCGCGGCGATCTCGCCGGGGTCGGCAGTTTCGGTCGGCGAGGGGTGCGCCGTCAAGGCGCGAGAGAAGCGGCCGGTTGCCCGTCCTCGAACGCACCGGCATCGCGGAGCTTGCGCCAGATCATGTTGGGCGTCACCGGGAGCTCGTCGATCTCGATCCTGAACGGATCGAGCGCGTCGACCACGGCATTTGCCACGACGGCAGCCGGCGACATGATCCCCGCCTCCCCCATCCCCTTGAAGCCGCCGCGGATGTGAGGAGAGGGCGAGATCAGATGGTCGATCTCGTAGCGCGGCATGTCGTGGAAGGTCGGCATCAGGTAATCCATGAACGACGAGGTCATCGGCTGTCCGGACTCGTCGTAGACGAACTCCTCCAGCGTGGCTCCGCCGATGCCCTGCGCGATGCCGCCCTCGATCTGCCCGCGGACTATGAGCGGGTTGACCATCGGCCCGCAGTCGTCGACCGCGACGTAGCGCACCCACTCCAGCATGCCGGTTTGGATGTCGACGTCGATGACGCCGACGTGGCAGCCGTAGGCCCAGCCGAAGCCCGGGGGGTCGAATACCTGCTGCGTCTGCAGCATCGGTTCCTCGCCCTCGGGCAGGTTGTGGGCGAGATGGGCGATGCGTGCGATCTCCTGCATGCTGAGCCCGGAGTCCGGGACCCCGCGAACGCCGAGGTGCCCGTTCGAGAACTCGATGTCATCCACGTTGGCCTCGAGGGTGTGTGCCGCAATCCGAATCATCTTCGCCTTCAGCTGGTCAGCTGCGTTCATGATCGCAACCATCGCTAGATTCGAGCGACTTCCACCGCTGCCAAATCCGGTGTAAGGAGTCTGGGAGGTGTCGCCCCAAACAACCCGAACCTGATCGAGGTCGATCCCAAACGAGTCAGCTGCGATCTGAGCGAGCGTCGTCTCGGTTCCCTGGCCGATCGGGATCAGCCCGGTGTAGACGGTGACTTTTCCGCCGGGGTCGATCTGGATGCGGGCACCCTCGTAACCGCTGGTGTCGTAATTGATCTGGCCGAGCAGGGCCGAAGGACCGAAGCCCGTGCAATGCACGTAGGCGCCGATGCCCACGCCGCGGTAGATGCCCCGCTCGCGCAGGGCCGTCTGTTCCGCCCGGATCTGCTCGTAGCCGACGACCTCGAGCGCGCGACGCAGCGCTTGCGGATAGTCGCCCGTGTCGTATTCCGCCATGCCTGACGGGCTGCCGTACGGCATGTCCTCGGGCTGCACCTGGTTCCGAAGGCGGATCTCGGCGGGATCGATCTCGAGGTCGCGCGCGGCCTTGTCCATCAGGCGCTCGATCGGGAAGTTACCCTCGGGTCCGCCGAAGCCGCGGTAGGAGCCGGCGCGGGCCTTGTTGGTGAGAACGGCGAAGATGTCAGCCGAGTAGTTGTCGAACTTGTATTGATTCGGCACCGTGTTGCCGGTGACCCACTGGGTGCCGATACCGGAGCTCGGCAGGGTGGCACCGAGGTCGGCGACGGCGCGACCGCGGACGCCGAGGATTTGGCCGTCGGCGCTCAGCGCCATTTCGAAGTCCTGGACCTGCTCGCGCGAATGGGCGGTGGCCTGGAAGTGCTCGCGGCGGTCCTCGATCCACTTCACCGGCCGCCCGAGCCGTTGAGTAGCAACGCACACCAACAGGTCCTCGGCGTAGCGGTCCCACTTGGCGCCGAACGCACCGCCCACGTTGGGCGAGAGGATGCGGATCGCGTTATCGGGGAGCCCGAGGCTCTTGGCGAGCTCGGTGCGCAGCAGCGAAGTCGCCTGGGATGGCGACCAGATCGTCAGCGTTTCGGTCAGCGCGTCCCAGCTCGCGATCAGGCCGCGACACTCCATCGGGACGGCGCCGTGGCGGTTGATCTTGAAGTGTCCTTCAACGACGTGCGCGGCTTCCGCGAAGGCCGCGTCGACATCTCCATTGCGGAACGGAAAGTGCGCCGCGATGTTGTCGTCCCAGTCCTCGTTTATACGGGGAGCATCGGGCTCGAGTGCCTGGATCGGATCGACATTGGCAGGGAGGCGCTCGTATTTGACCCGGACCAGCTCGCGCGCGTCCTCGGCGAGCTGCTGGGTCTCGGCGATCACGACGGCAACCCCCTCACCGACGAAGGTCACTCGGTCGGCGGGCAGCGCCCCGATCGCGTCGGGCTTCTGGCCTTCCGGTTTCCAGATGACCGGCAGGGGCTTGAGGTTCGCCGGCAGGTCGGCCGCCGTGTAGACCGCGTGGACGCCGGGCTCGGCCTTCGCCGCCTCGGTATCGATCGTCGTCACCTTCGCGTGGGCGTGCGGACTTCGAACCATGACCATGTGCAGCATCCCCGGAAGCTGGATGTCCGCCATATAGCGACCGGCACCGGCGGTCAGGGGGCGGTCCTCACGACGCGGTACCGGCTTACCGATCCAGGTCATTCCTGCTTCCTCGCTCATCTGCCGTTCTCAGTGATTGGGTGGTGGTTGTTTGCCGTTACCTCGACGCCCGAGCTGGATGCGGGCTCACCTGAGCCGTTGCCGGCGGCATCCATCACCGCACTGACGATCGAGCGGTAACCAGTGCAACGGCAGAAGTTCCCGCCAAGCCAGTCGATGACCTCGTTCTCCGTCGGATCTGGATTGCGCTGAAGCAGATCGGCAGCCGCCATGATCATCCCCGGGGTGCAGAATCCGCACTGCAACGCATGGTGCTTCGAGAAGGACTCCTGCAATGGGTGCTGCGAACCGTTCTCGGCGAGCCCCTCGATGGTCGTTACCTCGCAGCCGTCGGCCTGGGCCGCCAGCATCAAGCACGAGCGAATCGACTCGCCTCCGACCCAGACGGTGCAAGCGCCGCACATTCCGTGCTCGCACCCGAGATGAGTACCGGTCAGGCCGAGCTGATCCCGAAGTGCGTCGGCAAGCGAGGTCCGCGGCGCGACATCCAGCTCGTGATCCTGTTCGTTGACGCGCAGGGAAATTCTGCGTTCGCCTGTCATCTCAGTCCTCCTGGCTCCCTGCACGGTCGCCGATTGCTTTCCTCAGGGCACGACCGGTGAGGACGCCAAGCAGATGCCGGCGGTAATCCTCGTCGGCGTGGATGTCGCCCACCGGTTCGATCTCCGCTGCAGCGGCCGAGGTGACGTCGCGGATGACTGCCTCGGTCGGCGACTCGCCAATCAGCGCCTGCTCGGCCCCCGCAAGGCGTTGAGCGAGGCGTCCGGCCGTCCCGGTGATCGCCGCCCGCTCGACCCGGCCGGAGCCGTCGAAGTCAAGCGCTACGGCAACCGATGCGAGCGCGAAGTCCCCTTTGCGCCGGGCAAGCTCCTCGAAGCCGAAGCCGGAGCTCTCGCCTGCCACGGGGACCCTGATCTCGAGCAGCAGCTCGTCGGGCTCGAGCGTCGTCGAGAACCACGGCAGGATCAGGTCGCGGAGGGCAATGGTTCGGTTCCCGCGGGTGCTCGCCACTTCGACCTCGCCGTCGAGGCAGAGCAGGACGAGCGGGTACTCGGCCGAGGGGTCGTTATGCAGGAGGGAACCCCCGATGGTCCCACGATGGCGGATCGACGGATGGGCGATGAAGGGCGTCGCCTGGGTGAGTAGCGGCGCCTCCTTGGCGACGACCGGCGAGGTCTCGATCTCATGCTGTCGAGTCAGCGCGCCGATCGCCAGGACACCGTCCGCGACTCGGAGGTAGGAAAGCTCGTCAAGCCGGTTGATGTCGATCAACCGCTCCGGCCGGACGAGCCGGAAGTTCAGCATCGGCACGAGGCTCTGCCCGCCAGCGATCACCTTGGCGGAGTCCCCGTGGGCACTCAACAGGGCGAGGGCCTCCGAGGCCGACTCCGGGGTATCGAGTGCAAAATGGGCAGGTTTCATTCTCCGCTCTCCGTCACCGGGGACCAGCAGCGGCGCCAATCCGGCGTCGCTGTTGCATACTATCTGACATTCACTAGCCAATCAAGCATCCGGCTTTGACTGAGCGACCATTCCCTCGAGAGCTCAGGCGAGCGTCGTCGGCACCTTCTTTGGAGCGTGAATCCGCTCGTCGGTCTGCGACAGTGGCCGGCCCGATCGGCCGGCGGCCGACGCCAGGATCTCGCCGAGGATCGAAACCGCAGTCTCCTCGGGCGTGCGCGCACCAACGTCGAGCCCGCAGGGCGAGGCGATCCGAGACAACTGCTCCTCCTCGACTCCGGCCTCGATCAGGCGCCGGGACCGGTCCTCGTGGGTCTTGCGGCTGCCAAGCGCGCCGATGTAGCCGGCGTTCGTCGCGAGCGCGGAAATCAGGGCCGGCTCATCGAACTTCGGATCGTGGGTGAAGACCAAGACCACGTCGCGCGTGTCGAGCTGACGATCGGCGAGGTACCGATCTGGCCAGTCGACGACCACGTGGTCGGCTGCCGCGAACCGGGTAGCTTCAGTGAAAGGCCGGCGGGCGTCGCAGATCGTCACCTCGTATCCCAGCTGCCGGCCCAGGCTTGCCACCGCCGCCGAGAAATCGATTGCACCAAAGATGATCATCGACGCCGGCTTGGCGAAAGCGTGGAGGAAGACGCGCAGCTCCGTCCCCATCACCTCCCCCTCGGATCCATAGCTGCGCAGGGCCGAGACCGCGTGCGCGACGCACCCCCGCGCCTCGCGCTCGACCGCCCGGTCAAGGCGGCCCACTAGCCCGAAGCTGCCGACGAGATGGTCGTCGACGAGTGCAACCTGGGTTCCGGCGGCCGCTCCGTCGATCAGCGTGGCGATGACGGCGGGGCGACCCTCGTCGATCGCCTGCTCGGCCAGCTCGATCGCCTCGCGGGACTCGGGGCGCAATTCATGGATGAAGACGTGGACAGTGCCGCCGCACATCAGGCCGACTCCGGCGGCATCCGAATCGGAGATCCCGTAGGTGCGCAGACGCGGCGGCTCGCTCCGGAGCACCGCTGATGCCTCCTCGAACAGCGCTCCCTCGACGCAGCCGCCCGTCACCGAGCCCTCGATCCGACCCTGATCGTCGACCAGCATCGTCGCCCCCGGCTCGAACGGCGACGAGCCCTCGGCGGCGACCAAGGTCGCAGCGGCCACCCTCCGGCCTTCGCCCAGCCAGCTGAGCGCGACGGAGCTGGGCCTCCGCAGTTTCATGCGATGCGAACTCCCGGTTCTATTTGTCGGAGATTAGCAGCCGTGCTGTCTCTCCGGCAGCTCTCTGCGGAGCTAAGCTGGGTAGCGATCGGCCATCATCTGCCGGCGGATCGGCCCCGTGACGATGTCATCGCGCCCGCGAGCACCTTGGATCAAATCGGTGGTTGCCACCGAGGATAGGCTCCATGGCCCCAAGGGCAAAGAGCCGCTCCAGTCGTGGACCATGTGACGGTAGGCGATCCGCCACTGGCGGCCGCGGCGCTCCCACCGGTCGACGTAGCGCCCGCACCAGATATGGACCCGGTCGTTCTCGAGCGCCTTCTGGTAGGTGACGACCGTCGCCTCCGAGAACGCGCGGTCGCCCTCGACGTCGACTAGGTGGTTACTCACGGCGTGCGTCGCCCAGGCCGTGTTCTCGAGCTTGGACCGAATGATGTGAGCCGCGAAATCCCAGGCCGAGCCCTCTTTGAGATGGTCGTCGTGAGCGTCCTCCCAGAAAGCGGCTTTGACCAACTCTTCGTCACAGCGGTCGATGCCGCGGCAATACAACAGCAGGAGATCGCGAATCTCCTGCTTATCCGACAGTTCCTGTGCCCTCCGGTCCATTTCACTCCTTTCTGTCCGGCAGCCAACGTCCGGAACCGTCCCCACAGGTTCTGGACCTCTGCGGCGATTTCGCTCGCCGCCGCTTTAGCGGAGGTTATGCCAATTGTCAGACCGATGCTGCGAGCCTTCGCTGGGCCGCGGGATCGCGTCGCACGTTACTTGCCGGCCGCGTCGAGGTTGAGCTCCGCCGCTACGTGCTGAGCGGAGGCCTGGGCACGCTGCCCGGTCGCAAAAAAGCCGAGCATGGCGACGATCCCGCCACCGACGCAAAGCGTCCACCAAGCGGGCCCGCTAGCGTTGGCGAGCGACGCGACCGCAGCGTCGCGCAAGTGGGAGGTGACGATCGCGCCGACGATCGCGACGCCGAGCATCTGCCCGACTTGGCGGGAGGTGGTTGCGATCGCGGCCGCGACCCCCGCCTGCGCCGGCGGCAGGCCGGCAACGGCGCGGACGGTGATGGGAATGTTGACGAGCCCGATGCCGGTCCCGAGCAACCCGTAGGCGACCACCATCCAGGCGAGCGGGGTGCTGGCGTCGAGCTCAACCAACATCGCACAGGCTGCCGCCAGGCAGACCCCGCCGGCAACGAAGGGAAAGCGAGGTCCGCGCAGGCCGACGATGCGGCCGGAAAGCGGCGATGCCACGACAATGGCGAGCGCCAACGGCGCGGTCGCCAGCCCCGCCTGCAGAGGACTCAGCCCGCGGACCTCCTGAAGGAACAACGTGTTGAGGAAGAGGAATCCGCCGAACGTCGCCCACGAGATGGTCGAGATCACGATTGCCGTCGAGAACGGAATCGAGCGGAAGAAGCGCGGGTCGATCAGCGGTTCGCGCCGGCGCGGCTCGTAGAGAAGCAGGGCGAGCAGCGCCGCGCCCGCTGCCGAAAGGGCGCCCAGAGCCAGTGGCGACGACAGGCCCGCGTCCGGTGCCTCGATGATGCCGAAGATGAGCGCCGTCAGCATCGCCGTCATCAAGAGCTGACCGACGGGATCAAATCGATGCGGTCGCGCGGCCCGCGATTCGGGGACAAACCGCAGGATCAGCCCGATCGCCGCCAGCCCGACCGGAATGTTGACGAGGAAGACGGCGCGCCATCCGACTGCGGAGACGAGCGCGCCGCCGACCAACGGGCCGATCGCGATCGACGTGCCGATCACGGCGGTCCAAACACCGACGGCGCGCGCCCGCCCACGGTGGTCGGCGAACGAGGTGGTGATTATCGACATCGCAACCGGGCTGAGCGCCGAGGCGCCTACCCCCTGGAGGAAACGGAAGCCAACCAGGAGGCCAACGCTCGAGGCGAGGCCGGAGAGAAGCGAGCCCAGCGAGAACACAGCGAAACCGGCAATGAGCACGCGGCGCCGTCCGAACCGGTCCCCGAGCGAGCCGGAGAACATCAGGAGGCTGGCGTAGGCGAGGGTGAAAGCGTTCACGACCCACTGCAGCTCGGAGATCTCGGCGTTCATTTCCGCGGCGATCGACGGCAGGGCCACGTTGACGGCGGTCACGTCGAGGACGCCGATGAAGACGCTTAGGCTGCAGATCAGCAGCACGCCGATCCGGCGCTTGGGACTCATCCCGTCGCCGGCGGGCGCGCTAATCGGTCCCCCGTGCGAAGTCGGGTGGCCGCTTCTCGAGAAAAGCCAAGACGCCCTCGGCAGCCTCCCTCGAGTCGATCGCGATCGCCGCCAGCGCCGTCTCATGTGCAAGCCCGCTTGCGATCGGGTCGGCCGTCCGCACGACCTCACGAATCGACGCAATCGCCTGAGGACCGCAGCTCAGGAGCCGCCCCTGAACGGCCTCCAACTGCTCCTCGAGCCGCCCGTCTTCGACGGCAGGCCGGGCGAGTAGACCGAGTTGCCAGGCGCGGTCGGCGTCGTAGTGCTCACCGAGCAACATGCAGCTGAGGGCCGCCTTCCTGCCGACCGCGCGGGTCAGCCTCTGCGTCCCGCCGTAGCCGGGAATCAGACCGAGACCCGCCTCGGGCAGGCCGAAGCGCGCCGACTGGCTCGCGACGATCAGGTCGCAAGCGAGGGCAAGCTCGAATCCGCCGCCCAACGCCCAGCCCTGGACGGCGGCGATTACCGGAACCCGCAGCTCTTCGACCTTCCGGAACACTCCCTGGCCCCGTCCGATCAGCCGCATCGCCTCCTCCGAACTGAGGCCGCGGAGATCGTCGACGTCGGCTCCCGCGCAAAAGGCGCGCGCTCCCTCGCCGCGGATGGTCGCAATCCGAACATCCCCTTCACGGTCGATCCGGTCCAGGGCAGCATCGAGCGCATCGAAGACCGCCGCGTTGAGCGCGTTGTGTGCCTCGGGACGGTTGATCGTGAGGGACGCCTTGGCGCCTTCGACGTTGACCGTCAGGCAGCTTGCGTCATCCCGTCCCATACGGCTCCCCTGTCGACCAGTTCGTTGATCTCGCTGTGGTCGAAGCCGGCCTCTTCCAGCACCATGACGGTGTGAGCCCCGAGCTTCGGAGGCGGAGCGGCAGGCCCACGGTCGGCCGAGCCGAGGCGCCAGGGGGCGCGAACCGTCGTGAACGTCTCGCCTCCGGTCGTTCGGTACTCGCCAAACGCCCCCCGGTCCTTCAGGTGGGGATCGCCGACCACCTTAGACATCCCGTGAACAGGCTGGCAGGGAACGCCCTCCGCGGCGAAGCGCTCGACCCAGCGCGACGCGGGCTGATGCCTCAGACGCTCGCCGATCGCAGCGATGATCTCCTCGCGCCGGCGACGGCGCCCCGCGTTGTCGCCGAGCTCCACGTCTGCGGCGAGGTGATCCAAGTCGAGGACGGCGCAGCAGCGCGTCCAGATGCGGTCGTTCCCGATCGCAAGCGCGACCGGTTCATCGGCGGTCTCGAACGCCTGGTAGATCGCCAGCACCGAATCGGTAGCGCCGCACGGAACCGGCTCGGGGTCACCGGCCAGAAACGATGCGGCACGCGGGGCGATGAGCGCCAGATCGCACTCGAGCAGGGAAACGTCGATCAGCTCGCCTGCACCGGTGCGCTCTCGCCGCAGCAGCGCGGCCGCGGTCGCAAAAGCAGCGACCAGGCCGGTGACGACGTCGGAGAGCGGCGTACTGACGCGCTGCGGACTACCTCCCTTGGCGCCGGTGAGGCTCATCAAGCCCGAGCGCGCCTGAGCGATCAGGTCGTACCCCGGCCGGTCGGATTCAGGCCCGTCCATCCCAAAGCCCGAGATGGAGCAGTAGATGAGAGCCGGGTTGACCGGCTGAAGATCGTCGGGGTGGATCCCCAGCCCCGCCAGCTTGGAGGGATTCGTGTTGGTTACGAAGACGTCGGCACCTGCGACGAGGCGACGCAAGGTGCCGAGGCCGTCAGCCGATGCCAGGTCGATGCAGATGCTGCGCTTGTTGCGATTTGCCGAGAGGAACCAGGCCGAATCCTCGCCGATGAACGGCGGCCCCCATGCACGGGCGTCGTCGCCCTCAACCGGACGCTCGACCTTGATCACGTCGGCGCCCATGTCGCCCATGTACATCGTCGCCGTGGGCCCGGCATAGGAAGTGGACATATCGAGGACCCGAACGCCCTGCAGTGGAAGGCTCATCCGCCGCCCGCTCGCCCCAGTGGATTCATCGTCCGAACGCTTGCGGGTCGGGATCGCGTTTCTCGCCGAACGCACGAGAGAGCTCCTGCGACTCTTCGGTCGTGAGGTAATGAGTCAGCAACTGGTCGTGGGCAACGCGGGCCTGACCGACCACACCGTGATGCTGCGCGGAGAATGCAGCCTTCAGGCCTGCGAGGGCCAGCGGGCCTCGCTTCTGCAGCTCGGCGGCAAGCACGAGCGTCCGCTCCCTCAACGCATCGCTCGGAACGACTTCGTTGACCAGGCCGATCTCCAGCGCTTGCTGGGCCGAGTACTTTCGATTCAGGTACCAGAGCTCCTTGGCCCGCTTGCGACCGATGACCTGCTCCAGGTACCAGGTGCCGAACCCTGCGTCGAACGAGCCCACCATCGGCCCGACCTGGCGGAAGACCGCGTGCTCGGCGGCGATCGTCAGGTCGCAGACGACATGCAAGACGTTGCCGCCACCGACGGCAAACCCGTTCACCGCCGCGATCACCGGCTTCGGAATAGTGTCGATCAGCTCATACACTTCGACGAGGCCAAGCGCGGAGGACGGTTCTACGTTCTCGAGCTCGTCGTGCTCGCCACCGATGCAGAAGAACTTGTCGCCGGCCCCGGTCACGATCCCCACTCGCTGCGAGGGGTCCGCGCGAAATTCACGAAGCGCAGAGGCCAACTGATCGGCGGTTGTCGGCCGCACTTTGTTGCCGGCCTCAGGACGGTCGATCACCCAGGTGGTGGTTCCTCCGTCGCGTTCGACGCGAATGTCTGCCCCGTCGTTCATCTCACCTCCGGAATCCGGCTCCCGACTTGTCGCCAAGACGCCCCGCGGCGACCATCCTGCGCAGCAACGGCGGCGCAACGAGGTGGGGATCGCGGGCCTGCTCCCAGGCGGCGGAAGTCGCGTGCATGTGTACGTCCAGTCCGATCATGTCGAGCAGGCGCAGAGGCCCCACCGGGTAGCCCAAACCCAGCTCGAGGGCGAGATCGAGGTCTGCCGCATCGGCAAGGCCATCGTCGTACTCCTGGATTGCCTGGTTGAGGTAGGGCATCAGCAGGCGGTTCAGCAGGAAGCCAGGACGATCCTTCGCGCGCACCGGTTCCTTGCCGAGCCGCACCGCCAGTTGCTCCAACACCTCCAAGGTGTGATCGGCGGTTTGCAGTGCGCCCACCACCTCGACCAGCGGCATCAGCTGAGCGGGATTGAAGAAATGCATGCCGGCGAATCGCTCCGGCGCGGGTACCGCGGTGGCCAGCTCCGTTATCGGGTTGGCAGAGGTGTTGCTCGCGATGATCGCGTCCTCCGGCGCCGCCTCTCCGAACTCCGCGATCACCCGGCACTTGACCTCAAAGTCCTCGCTGACAGCCTCGAAGACCACCTCGACACCGGCAAGGTCGGCGAGATCCTCGGCAACATGAAGGTGTGCCTTGATCTCGGCCACCGCCTCGTCCGAGAGCTTGCCGCGCTCGACGCTCTTGGCCAGGAATGTGCCGATTCTGTCCAGGGCCGCCTGCACCCGGATCCGCTCAACATCGAAAATCACGACGTCGATACCGGCACTAGCGCAGACATTGGCGATCCCAGCGCCCATCGTGCCGGCGCCGATCACCGCCGCCTTTCCGATTTGCCCAGCGTCCACCACCGTCACGCCCCCAGCAGCCCGGCGTCCTCGTATTCGTAGAAGCCAGATCCAACCTTGCGGCCCAGCTGACCGGCGCTGATCATGCGCTCGACCAGGGGCGGCGGTGCGAACCGTGGATCCTTCAGCTGGTCGTAGAGGCTGAGCGAGACCGCCTTGTGGATGTCGAGTCCGACGATGTCGAGTAGCCGAAAGGTTCCCATCGGGTAGCCGAGGCCGGCGGTAACTGCGCGATCGATCGACTCGACGGTGCCAAGTCCGGTTTCCAATGCCCGGATGCAGTCGTTCTCAAAGGGAACGAGGAAGCGGTTGACGATGAATCCGGGAAGGTCCGCACAGGTCACCGGCCGCTTTTCCAAACCGATCAGGAACTCACGCGAGCGGGTCAGCGCGGTCGGGTCGGTGCGCTGGCCACGGACGAGCTCGACCAGCTGCATCAGCGGAGCGGGGTTGCAGTAATGGGTGCCGACCACGCGCTCGGGCAGCCGCGATCCAGCAGCTATATCGGTGACCGACAGGGTTGAGGTATTGCTGTGCACGAGCGCCTCGGGAGAAAGGATCTCGTCGAGCTGCCCGAGCAGATCCCGCTTCACCCGGATCTCCTCGAAGACAGCCTCGATGACGACATCGCACCCCTCGAGATCGGCAAGATCGGAGGATGCGGTGAGATCGCGCAGAGCCCGGTCTCGCGCCGACGGCTCGAGCTTTCCCTTCGTCACGCTGTTGTCGAGGAACCGCTCGACTTTCTCGGCCCCCGCCTCAACCGTCTCACTCCGGAGATCGCAGATGACAACGGGGTGTCCGACGCGAGCACAGACGATCGCGATCCCGATGCCCATGGTCCCCGCCCCGACCACACCGACGCGTCCAATCGCCGTGCCCTCAGCGACGTCCGCGATCTGCGTCATCGGCGTCCGAACCCGAACAGGACCCTCGCGATTCGCCGCTTCTGGACCTCCTCGGCGCCCTCAGTGATGCGATACCGCCGATGCACGCGGTAGATGAACTCGAACGGGTAGTCGCGGGAGTATCCATTCCCGCCGCAGAACTGGATCGCAAGGTCCGCCGCCTGGCACGCGGCGCGGTTGGCACGGAAGTTGCACATCGAGACGTAGTGGGTGACGTCGTCGCGGTCGCGTTCATCGAGCATCACGGCGGTGTCGCGGAGCAGGTAGCGCAACGCAGTGATCTCGGCGTGGACCTCGACCAATGGGAACTGGACTCCTTGGTTGACGGCGAGCGGCGCGCCCCACACCTCGCGCTCGTTCGTGTACGCGATCGCAGCGTCGACGCAGTACTGCGCAGCGCCGAGCGAGGCGGCGGCCTGGCGCATTCGGTTGCGGTGCACGAAGCGCTGGATCAGCTCGAGCGCCTTGCCCTCCTCGCCAACGATTGCCGATGAAGGGACCTTTACGTCGCGCAAGGTGAACTGTGCGTGGTCGGTTGGCATGTTCATCGTCCAGGAGAACTGCATGTCCTCGAATCCCGGCGCCCCCAGCGGCACCAGGAAGGCGGTGATCCCGTTCGCCGAGCCCGGCTCGCCGGAGGTGCGCGCGAACACCATCACGACCGCGTCGGGGTCGTCGAGGAACGAGATCCAGCGCTTGCCGCCATTGATCGTCCAGGTCGAGCCCGAGCGGGTCGCGGTCGTCGCCATCCGCGTCGCGTCCGATCCGACGCCGGGCTCGGTAAGGCCGAACGCCAGCGCGCGTTTGCAGGCCGCAACGTCCTCCATCAATTCGTCCTTCTGCTCCGCGGTGCCGAAGGCGTGAAGGAGTAAGGCCGACGGGTTGTTTGCAACCGGCGAGATCTCCTGCTCGAGCGGGTTGTGCAGACCGATGCCCCGCAGGGCGAGGTGCTCGCGGATCGCCGCCACCTCTGCATAGGAGGCGTCGTGACCACCGATGTCGGTCGGCAGCGTCCAACGCAACCAACCGGCGGCGTCAGCACGCCGCTGCATCTCGGCAATCAGCTCGGCCCATGGCCGCGAGGGGAGACCGCCGGCCTCGAAATCCGTGCGGGCCCACTCGCGCCGGTGGTCGAAGAAGCGGACGTTTTCGTCGCCCCGTTCGAGTGGCACCAATTCCGAATCGATGAACGCGTCGAGCGCCCGCAACGTCCGCTTCACGGGGTCGGAGTGCGGCGGTCGGAGGTCGTAGCTGAGCCTGCCTGTCGGAGTCGGCGTTATGCCGGACAATATACATCCATGTGGAGAACAGGCAATTGCCCGTATGTCATTCCAAGCTGCGCACCATGAACGCCGGAAGTCGCTCCGCGACCTCCTCGAGCAGCGGACTCGGTTCGCGACCGCGCCGGCTGTGCTTGATCAGCAGCGCCAGCGCGGCGGCCGACTTGTAGCGCAGGGCCCTGACGAACCAGTCGAGGTCGACGACCCGCGCTCCGATTGCAAGCTCATAGGCGGCGATCAACTCCTCCGATGTATGCGCATAGCAGCTGTCGCGGAGCCTCAACAGCGAATCCGGTCCGCAGTAGAGGATGAGGTTGGCGAGGTCGAAGCGAGGGTCCTCGAGCGCAGCGATCTCCCAATCGATCAGCCCGGTCAGCCTGGTCCCATCAAAGACGGCGTTGCCGAAGCGGTAGTCGCCGTGATTGAGCACGGCTGGTACGCGAGTTGGAAGGGTCTTATCGAGCAGGTGGCGACAAGCCGCCGCGGGCGCAGCCAGCTCGGTGTCTACCGCCTCATAGACGTCCGCCCAGCGGTCCAGCTCATCCGTGAGCGAGAGCTCCAGCTCGCCGGGCAGAAGCGATTGCGCTGGAACGGCATGGAGGGCGGCGAGCGTGCGTGCCATGACCAGGCCCCGCTCGCGCACGACGTCATCCGGCTGGGCGGCGTCCTCGGGCCAGCCCGGGTCCTCGGCGTCACCCGGTACGAGCGTCATCGCGAAAAGCGGCGGCACGGCCGGAGGATCGCCGCGGTCGACGATCAGCACCTCGGGGACCGGCACTTCGGGCGTCGCACTGGCCAGGGCGGTCATGATCCGCGCCTGGCGCAGCACATCGCGGTTCCGCGTCGGGGGGATACCAGGACGGGCGGCCTTGACGATAACCCTCTGTTCCTGCCCGTCGGCGTCCAGGGCCGCCCTGTAGGTCAGGCTCGAGAGTCCCTTCGGCAGGCGCTCGAGTTGCCGGATGGCGACGTTGCGGAAACGTGTCTGTCCCGCCGCTGCCAGCAGTCGCTGGCTCAGCTCTTCGTCGGATAGGTCAACCGACTGTTCCACTGAACCAGACAATATCGCGGCATGGTAGTTGACTGATGCCAGACAATTAACTACACGCACAAATCCTTGCCGACGTCTGCCATTACTCGGTCGATCACCGCTGAATTCGCCGTGACCACGGGGATCTGTAGGCGCCCCTCGAGGGCGCTACGGACGGCCATGGCACGCAGATTCGTGCATCCGATCGCCAGCGCTTCGACCTCTTGGCCACCGTCGATCAGCGCGCAGGCGGCGTCGAAGATCTCCGCCGGCTCGATCGCGCCAACCGCGAGGTTTGCCGACCTTCCCATCGCGCCGACGGCGCGCACCTCGAACCCTTTAGCGTCGAGGCTGTCCGCAATCGGCTGCGTCAGCTCCATCGTGTAAGGGGTAAGAAGACCAATCGAGCAGACGCCGAGATCGCGCAGACGTGCGGCCATCGCGTCGAACACACCGACCACACGGCACTTGACAATCGCCGCCAGCCTGCTCCGCAACTCGACATCGGCCTCGAGACCCCGAAGCGTGCCAGCCGAGGTGCAGCCGAAGACGACGAGGTCCGGGGCAATGGCCGATATCTCCTCCGCGGCCGGCTCCGCGAACTCATCCAGCATCGCCCGCTCCCCGGCCGGGGTCATGGGTTCGTCGAGCCGCATGCGAGCCGTGTGGACCGTGGCCTCACGCTGCAGTGCCATCTGGAGGTCGACCTCCATCACGGTGTTTGACGCGGGGATCAGCACCCCAACCCGCTTGGGTCGATTGCGAAGAGCCCCGACTTCGCTTGCCATGATCTTAGCCCCGACGCGCGTCGGCAGCCGCAGCGCCTCGCCGACGTCGTCGAAGAACGGCGGCGAGACGATGCTGAGCCCGCCGTCGACGACCAGCGACTGCCCGGTCACGTACTCGGAGCGCGGTTCGAGCATGAACTCGACGCAGTCGGCGACCTCCTTGACCGTTCCCCTGCGCGCCTTCGGGACCTTGGGGAGGACGTCTGCCTCGAGCGAGGGCATGCCCTCCACGGCGTAGAAGTAATCGAGTGAGTCCGAGTCGATCAGGCCGCCGTTTACCGCGTTGACGTTGATCCCGAGCGGCGCCCACTCGATCGCCATGTAGCGGACCCAGGCTTCCAGAGCCGCCTTGGCGGCGCCGAGGTTGGCGTAGGTGGGGTAGGCGCGGATCGCGCCGTAGCTGGAGAGGGCGACGATCCGGCCGCCCTCGTTCATCAGCTCGACCGCCTGCTGGGCGCCGAGGACGAAGGCGCGGATGTTCATCGCGTAGGAGCGGTCGAGGTTGTGGACGCCGAGGTCGCGGATCGGCTTGAAGGAGCTGGCGGCCGCGTTGGAGACGAAGTAGTCGAGCCGGCCGAAGGCTTCACGGGCGGCGTCGAAGAGGGCGTGGATCTGCTCGGGGTCCTCGATGTCGGCCTTCACCGCGATCGCCTTGCCGCCGGACTCCTCGACCCGGTCGACGACCTCGTTCGCCAGGTCTTCGTTCTGCTTGAAGTTGACGACCACCGAGCCGCCCTGGGTCGCCAACGACAGCGCCAGGGTGCGGCCGATTCCGCGCGAGCTGCCGGTGATCAGCGCGACTTTGCCGGCGGCGTAGCCGAAGGCCTGTTGCGGTCTATGATCCATCTTTCGCTCTACGTTGAAACATATGACAATTGCTTGGAGGTTGGCTTGCCCAGTGCAGCTTCAAACGATGACTTGGCCAAGCGGCTCGCATTGGTCGAGGATCAGCTAGCCATCTACCAGCTCGTCTCCTCTATCGGTCCGCTGGTGGACAGCAACTCCTTGCGGGAGGCTGCCGAACTTTGGACCGAGGACGGCACCTTCGAGAACGATCGCGGTGCCTGGCACGGACGAGACGAGATCCGGGGGATGCTGGAAGAGACGCCGCATCAATCGCTGGTAGGCGGAGGCGTGGGCCACGTCCTCTCGCTGCCGCAGGTGGTGCTCGACGGCGACACGGCGGTAGCCACGCTTTATGGCAGCGTCTTCCGATACTCCGGCGATGGTCGCTTCACTGTGTTTCGCGTCCTTGCTTCCCGACTCGAATGCATTCGGACCGCCGACGGCTGGCAAATCAGCAGACGAACCAATCAGCTACTCGACGGCTCCCCAAAAGCCCCCCAGCTCCTTGCGGGGCTGCGCGAGGCCGCGGTCCTGGATGTCTGAAGGGGGGTCCCGGGGCGCTGGGCGGCGAGGCGGCCCAGCGCCCCGGGGAAGAGTCCTCGGAGGAGTGACGAGGACTCAGCTGCCGCCAAGAGGGAGGAGCGGCGGCAACTCGGCCTCCTTGCCCCGGAGCGGGATCGACATCCGGGCCGCAGGAGGAAGGCAATTGGAGAGGTCGGGGGGCAGCTCGTTCTCCCTAGGCCGGTTCTCCTCAGCGCCATCGACCAACGATATCCCTGTCGGATAGCCTTGTCAACTTAAGCGTTGACGCGGAGCCATGCCGTCAACGAAGATCGTGAGGAAGAGGTCGGCGACGTCCCTCGGCTCGAGCTCGCCATGCGGCTTCAGCCACTGATAGGTGCCGTTCAGCATTCCGAACAGCCCTTGGACCGCGATTCGGGACGGTACGTCGGAGCGGAAGTCACCCCGCTCAACAGCCTGATCGAAGAGCTGTCCGAACACCACCTCGATCCGCTTGCTCTGAGCGAGGATCTGCGGTGCGCGACCCTCCTTCTGCCTACCGATCTTATGCAGGTCCTCTTCGACGTAGAGGTGGATCGACGGATAGTTGTTGACATACGATTCGAGGAAGGTCGTCATTAGTACCTTCAGCCGCTCGCGCGCGGTCCCTCCAAGGGAAAGGATGCTTTCCGCCGCGCGGAGGTTGGCTTCAGTAACCTCAGCCGCGACGTCTTCGAAGAACTCGAACAGCTGCTCCTTCCCTTCGAAGTAGTAATAGAAAGTCGCTCTGTCGGTTCCGACTCGAGCTGCAATATCGGCTATCGAGGTGTTCTCATACCCCTTTTCGATGAACTCTTCGCCAGCGGCCTTGATCAACTCCTCTCGCCGCTCACGGTAACGGCCGTTACCGCGCGCCCTTGCCTTTGCACGGCGCTCGCCGATACCGCTCTCCGGGGCCGTTGGGGACGATCGCTCACTGGCCATGACCGAACCGTACCATTCTCAAATCGCCTTCCGCCAATCCGGCCACTCCGCCTTTCGGCTACCTTCGCGCAAGCTGACACAGGTCCGCATCTCTAGCCTGCCTGTTGCAGTTGCCGCCCGAGTTTCAAATGTAACCCACCCAATCAGCCCTGTCAACCCGGTTGTTGACGCAATTGGCCATTGTGGGTCGCCTCAAGGCTGAGTTTCGAGGCCGACCCAACCTCGGGGGGTCACACTCGTTGCCTGAAACAGCGTAAGCCGCGGCTCAGGAGAACAGTACCGCCGCAAGCGCCGTCCACTCTTCGCGCGGGAGGCTCTCGGTCCCGACCACCTGCAACGACACATGATCGGCCCCCGCGGCCAGATGCTCGCGCGCTACGGCCGCAGCCCCCTCTGCCGAACCGTGCGGGATCACGGCGTCAAGCAGTCGTTCCGAGCCGCCGTTGTCGAGGTCGTCCTCCTCGAAGTCGCCGCCCCGCAGGATCGCGGCGCGGTAGTTGTTGAGGCTGAGGTAGAGGGCGGTGAAGTCGCGGATCTTTTCCCGGGCCCGCGCGGGATCCTCGTCGACCACGCACGAGAGCTCGGGCGCCAGCAACGGGCCCTCCCCCAGTTGCTCGCGGGCGAAGCGGGTGTGAGACACGGGAACGAAATAGGGAACCGAGCCGGCGGCCCGGGAGGCTGCCAGCTCGAGCATTCGCGGAGCCATCGCCGCCAACAGGCGCCGATCGACAGGCGGCTGACCAGCCTCGTCGAGGGCCTCGAGATACCTGCGGGCGGCGGCGAGAGGGTTCTTGTAGGAGTCGTCCAGCTCAGAGTGGCCGGCCCCAATCCCCGCCACGGCGCGGCCCGGGAAGTCACGCTCTAGTGCCTCCCAGTCAGCCGCCATCTCAGTCGCCTCATAACGCCAGATGTTGGCGATGGCAGTTCCGACGACCAGCGATTCGGTGGCCTCGAGCAGCGGCCGCAGGTCAGGGAGCTGCGGCGAGCCAGCGATCCAGAGAGCGCCGAACCCCAAATCCTCAACGAGCCGTGCAGCGTCGGCTCCTTCATTCCCGAGGATCGCTGAATTCGCGAAGATCCCGAACTCGGTGAGCTTAGCTCCAACTGTATCTGTCAAATCCGCGTCACTCGTACGATCACTTCCCCTCTTTTAGGTAGTGCGTGCGGACGCGAGCGCGTCCTAAAGTGTCAACCGATCAGCCTCGCGGCGAGCGAGTCGATGGTCCGCATGAAGTCGTCTTCCTCACCTCGTTTGACCCAAATCGAAAGGGCGATCTGCTCCACCCCGGCCTCGGTCATCTGCTCAAGCAGTTCGGGTGCGGGCTCGTCCAAGAGATACGGGATCAGCCCCACACTCTCGGGGTCCCGTCCCTGCTCGACGCTGAGCTCCCTCAGACCGTCGTACCGCATCTTGATCTCGGGCCACTTCTCGGTCGGGAACATCGGCATCCATTCCGCCGCGAGCGACGCCGCCAACTCAACCGACTTGGGTCCATTGCCCCCCACGATGATCGGCGGGTGCGGCCTCTGGACCGGCTTCGGGTAGGACCGGATCGGGCCGAAGCTCTCGAACTCACCGTGGAACTCGGGCTCCTCTTTGGTCCAGATTGTCCGCACCACTTCAGTTCGCTCGCACAGCAGCTGCCACCGGGTGCTGAACCGGGTGCCGTGGTTCGCCATCTCCTCGGCATTCCATCCGGCACCGACTCCGAAGTCGAGACGCCCGCCCGATAGGTGATCGAGAGTCGCCGCCTCCTTGGCGACCGTGATTGGATCGCGCTGCGCGAGCAGGCAAAGGCCGGCCCCGATTCTGAGCCTATCGGTCACCGTCGCGGCCGCCGTCAGCGCAACGAACATGTCCAGATTACGCCAATAGTTCTCGTTAATCTCCCGCGATTGTTTGCCGGAGAGATCGAGCGACGTGGGCATGTGGGTGTGGTCACCGGTCCACAGCGTGTCGTACCCGAGATCCTCCATTACCCTGGCGATTCGATCCGGCGGCGGCCCGTAGTCCGGGAAGAGGATGGCTAGTCCATACCTCATCGTCGAATCAAGACCCCTGATGGTGGTCAGCCGGCCCGCCAGCGCCTCCCTGCGCTCGGTCAGACACCGGTGGGCTTTTCCGCGTAGCCGGGGGCGATCAGGTGCCCGGAATCGACCACGATCGTCTGGCCGGTAACCGCCCAGCCGCTATCGGCGACCAGATATAGGACCGCCTCGCTGACCGCGCTCGGTGGCAGTGCCCCGCGGCCGCCAAGGATCCCGTAGTTTTGGCCGCTCTCGAGGTAGTCCTCGCGCGTGCCGCCGGGGTGCCCGGCCATCATGTCGTAGATTCCCTGCCAATTGGTCATCTCGGTGTCAATCAACCCAGGGCAGACCGCGTTGACCCGAATCCCATATGGGCCGAGCTCAAGCGCGGCCGCGCGCATCAAGCCGACCACGCCGTGCTTCGCGGCTGTGTAATGGGCCCACAGCGGACCCGGCTCGAAGCCGTTGGTAGACGCCGTCAGGACGATCGCGCCATCCCGCTGCTCGATCATCTTCGGCAGGACGGCGCGCAGCGATTTGAAGACGCCGGAAAGGTTGACGTCGAGCACCGTCTGCCAGTCCTCGTCGCTCAACTCCCAGATGTTGTGGAGCGAGTTCACGCCGGCGTTCGCCACCAAGATGTCGAGGCCGCCAAGCGTTTCGATCGTGCGACCGACCGCGTCCTCGATCCGATCGCTCGACCTGACATCCGCCTCGATTGCGATCGCCCTCCGTCCCAGAGCCTCGATTTCGGCAGCCACTTGGTTCAGCTGCGACGCGGTGGCGACCTCATAGGGCACCGTCTCGACCGGAGCACAGATGTCGACCAGCGTGACGTTTGCCCCTTCCTGGGCCAGCTTCAATGCGTGTGCACGACCCTGGCCGCGAGCGGCGCCCGTTACCAGCGCAACCTTACCCTCGACACGATTGGCATCCTCACCCATCCCGTGCCTCAGCCTCTGCCGAAGAGTCCCTGGCGACCGAACCGATTCCGACCCCTGTGAATTCGCCAGAAGCGTCGGGCCAGCGCAGCGAGGTCAGCTGCTCGGTGGCCAGTTTCCTGAGGACCTGCTTGTTGACCTTCGTCGCCGACATCGGCCATTCGTCACGCTTTACGGTCAACACGTGGCGAGGGATCTTGTAGCTCGCCAGGCTGTTCTTGCAGAAAGCGATCAGCTCGTCCACGTCTAAAGCCTCACCCTCTTCCAGCTCGACGAACGCGACTGGTACTTCGTCGAGCTTCTCGTCGGGAATGCCGACCACGGAGGCCATCGTGACCTTCTCGTGGCTGGCGAGGAACTCCTCGACCTCGAGTGCCGCGACATTCTCGCCTCCGACCTTCAGCATGTCCTTCAGGCGACCGTGGAAGACCAAGCTTCCTCCCGGGGTGAGGCTGAAGGCATCACCCGTCCTCAGCCAGCGATCCGGGGTCAGCGCCGCGGCGGTGCGAACCTCGTCGTGAAAGTAGCCCTCGGTGATGCAGTAGCCGCGGAGCATCAATTCTCCCGGCTCACCGGCGGGCAGCTCCAAGTGCTCTCCGGGTTCGACGATTTTCGCCTCGATGCCGTCCATTGGTACGCCCTGGGCGACGATTCGCGTCTCCAGGCCATCGTTGGGTCTTGCAACGGCAAAGGTTCCCGCGGCCTCCGTCATTCCAGATACCGTCACGATCTCGGCCTGGGGAAAGGTTCGATCGAGTTGCTCGAAGATGCCGCGCGGTCCAACCTGACCGATGAACTCGACCGCGGACCATAGCGCCGGGTCGAAGTCAGGGTGGTCGATCACGGGCTTCGTCACATAGGGATACCAGGGCCATGCCGAGGTGACCCGGTGTTCTGTCATCGACCCCACCGCGCGGGCGGGATCGAAGCGGACATCCGTCAGCGTCGTGCCGGCCGCGGCCACACAGCCGAGCATCGGCGACAGGGCGCCAATGTGGAAGAGTGGCCCAGGAATCCAATAAACCTCGTGATCGGCGGTCGAGGCGAAGCGCTCGGCCGCGCGGGCGAGCTGGGCGCGGGTCATTGCCTCATGGGAGAGCATCACCCCTTTCGGGCGCGAGGTGGTGCCGGAGGTGTAGAGGATCGCAGCCACATCGCGGACTCGTACCCGCGAGGCCAGCTCTTCGGCCACCGCCGTGTCCAGGGAGTTGGCGAGTGCCTCGAACTCGCTCGCCGCGAGGACGCCGCGCTCGGCGCCCTCGCCACGGAGCATCGCGACCGACC
>Ga0081455_10001981_pt1 | contig 24463 bp, 23 predicted proteins | sample TabmetS3T2R1_FD_70207 | JGI IMG/M metagenome (GOLD analysis project Ga0081455, IMG submission 70207) | Tabebuia heterophylla rhizosphere microbial communities from the University of Puerto Rico - S3T2R1 | ecosystem: Host-associated > Plants > Roots > Rhizosphere ...
GGGGCGCAAGCCCGCCCGCAACCGCTCGTGGTCGTTCAAGGTCCGCGCCGACGAGACGGCGCTCTACCGAGCGGGCATCTTCCGCGTGAAGAGCGCGAAGCGCGTCGACAAGAAGGCGATCACGCGCTCGCTGGCGCGAGGCCAGGGCACCCTGCGTGCCCGCGGCACCGCAAAGGCCTACCTGACCCCCCGCGTGAAGTTCGCGAGCAAAACGCTGAAACCAGGCTGGTACGTCTACGGCGTGCGACTGGACGCCGAGATGAACCAGACCCGAACAAAGACGTTCATCGGCAAAGCCTTCCGAGTCGGCTAGATAGACCGCCGCGAGTACGGCTTTGCCCGTGCTCGCCCACTACGGCAGACCGGCAGGAGCGATTCGACCGCGAATCGTCATGCCCCGCGCGCGAGCGCGGGGCGGATTCGCGGACGAGAAGCGGCGGGCCGGAGGGGAAGCTCCGAGGACGACCTCCCCCTCCAGTTGAACCGCGCTCCGGACCGTGGCGCCGAACGGGGTCTGAATTCGGCGCCGGACGAGCGCAGACCCGCCGATTTGAGTATGACGGAAATGCCCTCGGTGGGCTAACCGCTCTTGACCCGAAACGCCGCCGTAAACGCCCGCTTGCGCGTTGTATTCATCGCGGCGCGGAACGTCACTCGGACCTGATAGCGGCCCGGGCGGAAGCGAACCGGCAAGCGGAAGGTGCGGGAGCGGTAGGCCTTCACGGTGGTCTTCTGCCGCATGACGCGCTTGCTTCCCCGGTAAACACCTGCCTCGACGAGTGCATCCTCTTGCGCGTTGGCCACGACCGCCAGTGTCAGCCTGCGTGCGGGCAGAACGCGCTTGCGAGGGAACTTCACCTTGGCCCCGGCGACCTTGGTCGTGTGCCGCCAGGAGCGGAATCCTCCGGAGCAGCGACCGCCGGTCTGGGCCATCGTCGCCTTGACCGCCTCGTACGAGGGCCGGGGCGAACCGTCGGCACGAACGAGCCCGGCCTGCCAGCGCTCGAGATTCGGCTCGTCGCGGAGGAGGAAGAACAGCATCGACTCGACCGAAGGGTCACAGGCGAGATAGCGGATCGCCTGCGAGTAGATGCTCGCCTGCGTCGACTCGCTGGTCGTCCGAACGCTCTCGACGCCGTAGTAGGCGCCCGCAGAGCCGGGCACGATCCCGACCTGCCAGCCGATCTCGCCGAGGCGAAGCGTCATCGCTCCGCGGGAACGGCCCTCCCGGAACGTCGGCTGAGCGGTGCCGCGGAACGCATCCCAGAACGCCTGCTTGATGCGATCGAGGTTCGGTGTGCCGACGTTCGGCCACCGGTAGCCCTTCATCAGGCTGTCGATGTCGCGGTCCGGATACGGATGGAGCGAGAGCGCGTCCATGATCGGCTTCCGGCGACCGGAGCGGCGGTACGCCTTGCCGAGGCCGTCGATGAAGCGAACTGGTGAGATCGAGACGTTCTCTCGCGCCTTCGGCTGGTCGTTGCCGCGAGGTGAAAGCCCCAATCCGGCGACGCGGATGCTCGGGTCGACGGCCTTGAGCCCGTCGTACGACCGCCACAGAAGCCCGTAGTACGAGGCCGGCGAAACCGGTTGACGCCTGCGATTGAACTGGGGCTGCCAGAAGCGCGGCTGGTTGGGCTCGTTCCCGACGACGAAGTCCTTGACCATCGGGAAGGTGCGCGCGAGCTGGGCGACGAACGCGGCGAATTGCCCGGCAGCGGCCGGGTTCGAGCTGATCGCGTTTGCCTTCGTCGGCGCCACGGCGAAGACGACCCGGGTCCCGCGAAGCGTCGCGAGCTGCATGTATTGCTCGAGCGCCTGCTGGTTGTGAATCGTCGTCGGAGCCGCGGGATCCCACGGGATCGAGAGCCGGTTCTCGTGCATCCCTGCGGCGCCGAGGCTGTCGAGGAATGCGGGCGAGTTGTCCGGCGCGATTCCAAAGTCGTCGACGACGCCGACAGTGACGGCGGAGGCGCTGCCGGCCAGGAGCAGAGCGGCGGCGAGCGAGACGGCGAGCGCGCGCAAAATCTTCACGGCCTTATACGTTTCAAGTCGGAATTATCGTTACCTGCCTCCATCCCCCAGAAGGGTGATGCGACACTAGACTCGGGAGACCGAACGGGAGGAGCTCACGTGGCGAAACGCGTTGCGATCAACGGATTTGGACGGATCGGCCGAAACTTCTTCCGCGCCTATCTGAGGCGCGAGCCAGACTTCGAGGTTGTTGCGGTCAACGACCTCGCTCCGCCCGATGTGCTCGCGCACATGCTCAAGTACGACTCGACGCACGGCGTCCTCGACGCCGACATCGGTCACGACGAGGACGAACTGAGCGTCGACGGTCGCAATGTCAGAGTGACCTCCGAAAAGGACCCCACCGCCCTTCCCTGGGGCGACATGGATGTCGACGTCGTCGTGGAGTCCACGGGTCTGTTCACGGATCGCGACGGCGCCAGCCAGCACCTGACCGCGGGAGCGAAGAAGGTCGTGATCTCGGCGCCGGCGACGGATCCCGATCTCACCGTCGTTCCGGGCGTGAACGACGACGACTACGACCCGGACCAGCACCACATCATCTCGAACGCGTCCTGCACGACGAACTCCGTCGCGCCGATGGCGCAGGTGCTGCTCGACGAGTTCGGGATCGAGTCGGGGTTCATGACGACGATCCACGCGTACACGACCGAGCAGCAGCTCCAAGATCAGATCGCGATGACGCGGAAGGGCAAGGCGGATCTCCGGCGGATGCGCGCAGCGCCGCAGAGCATCATCCCGTCGACGACCGGCGCCGCCAAGGCCACCGCGCTCGTCATCCCCGAGCTCAAGGGCAAGATCGACGGCATGGCGATGCGCGTCCCCGTCCCGGACGGGAGCGTCACCGATCTCGTGTGCGTGCTCTCGCGGGAGACCACCGTCGACGAGGTGAACGAGGCCTTTCGCAGAGCCGCGGGCGAAGACCGGTGGAACGGCATCATCGAGTACCAGGAGGACCCGATCGTCTCCGCCGACATCGTCGGCAACCCGCACTCACTCATCGTGGATGCGCGCTCGACGATGGTGAACGGCCGCATGGTCAAGGTGATCGGCTGGTACGACAACGAGTGGGGCTACAGCTGCCGGCTCGCCGACCTCGTCGAGCGGGTGGCGGCTTCGGTCGGCGCTCCCGTCAGCGCGTAGTGAGGCGACCCCGATCGGTCCGCGACGCGCACGTCGCGGGCAAGCGCGTGCTCGTCCGGGCCGACCTCAACGTGCCTCTGGAGGACGGGCGGGTCGCGGACGACACGCGGATCCGGGCGGCGCTGCCGACGCTCGAGCTCCTGCTCGAGCGGGGCGCGGAGGAGGTCGCCGTGTCCTCGCATCTCGGGCGACCCAAAGGCCCCGATCCGGCGTTCTCGATGCGGCCGGTCGAGGAGCATCTTCGGGAGCTCCTGCCCGACGATCGCATCACCGTGCTCGAGAACACGCGCTTCGATCCGCGTGAGACGAAGAACGACAGCTCGTTCGCCCGCGAGCTCGCCGATGACCGCGACCTGTACGTCAACGACGCCTTCGGCTCGGCCCACCGGGCTCACGCGTCCACGGTCGCCGTCGCCGAGCTCCTGCCGGCCTACGCGGGGCTGCTCCTCGAGCGAGAGCTGGAAGAGCTTGGGAAACTCCTCGGCGACCTCGAGCGGCCGTTCGTACTCATCTCGGGTGGTGCCAAGGTCGAGGACAAGCTCGGCGTCCTACAGAATCTCGGCGGCAAGGCGGATGAGGTGCTCATCGGCGGGAAGATGGCAGAGGAAGTGCGGGACGAGAATCCCCTCGACTTCGAGGTTTTCCTGCCGCGCGATGTCGTCGCCGCCGCGGCCTTCGCGCCCGACGCCGAGAGCCGTATCGTGCCGTACGACGAGCTGCCCGAAGGCTGGCTCGGGCTCGACATCGGGCCTGAGACACGAGCAGACTTCGCCGACCGGATACGAGGTGCCAAGACCGTCTTCTGGAACGGGCCCATGGGCGTCTTCGAGTGGCCGCGGTTCGCAGAGGGAACGAAGGCGGTCGCCGAAGCGGTCGCGCAGGTGGACGGGTTCACGGCCGTCGGGGGCGCTGACTCGGTCCGAGCGCTCCACGAGCTCGGACTCGCCGAGCGCATCTCGTGGGTCTCCACCGGGGGCGGAGCCGCGCTCGAGCTCCTGGAGGGCAAGGAGTTGCCCGGCGTGAGAGTAATTCCGGAGGCGTAAATGCTCGTCGCGGGCAATTGGAAGATGTACAAGACCGCTTCGGAGACGGCCGAGTTCTGCCGCGAGCTCCGTGACACGCTCGGCGAGGTCGAGGGCGTAGACGTCGCGGTCTGCCCGCCCTTTACCGGTCTCGCACCCTCGGTTCAGGCGCTCGCCGACACGGAGATCGCTGTCGCCGCGCAGAACGTCCACTGGGAGCTCGAGGGCGCCTACACCGGCGAGATCTCGGCGCCGATGCTCGTCGAGCTCGGCGTGTACGGGGCGATCGTCGGCCACTCCGAGCGCCGGCAGTACTTCGGCGAGACGGACGAGACTGTCGGCCGGCGGGCAACCGCCGCGCTCGAGGCGGGGTTGTGGGTGATCGCCTGCATCGGCGAGAGCGAGCAGGAGCGCGAGCGCGGGGAGACCGAGGACGTTCTCCGCCGCCAGCTGGTCGCGCTCGAGTCGCACGACGACCTCGTGATCGCCTACGAGCCGGTCTGGGCGATCGGCACAGGGAAGACGGCGACGCCGGAGCTCGCCCAGGAAGCGCACGCGTTCGTCAAGGCGATCCTCGATGTTCCCGTGTTGTACGGCGGTTCTGTGAAGCCCGAAAACGCCGCCGAGCTCCTCGCCCAGCCTGACGTGGACGGTGCGCTCGTCGGCGGCGCGTCCCTCGAGGTCGACTCGTTCGTCGCGATTTGCCGGGCCGCTTCCCGCTAGTCGTCCTCGTCATCCTGGACGGGTGGGGGTGCGCTCCCGCCGGCCCGGGAAACGCCGTCGAGATGGCGGAGACCCCGGTTTTCGACCGGCTGTGGCAGACGTATCCGCATACGACCCTGAAGGCCTCCGGTGAAGCGGTCGGGCTTCCACCCGGCCAGATGGGGAACTCGGAGGTCGGACACCTCACGATCGGATCAGGACGCGTTCTGTTCCAGGACCTGATGCGCGTCAACCGGGCGATCGAGACCGGGGAGCTCTTCGAAAACTCGGCGCTCGTCGCGGCATTCGAGCGGGCAAAGAGCCGCGGCGGCAACGTCCACCTGCTCGGGCTGGTCTCCTACGGCGGGGTTCACTCGCACATCGATCACCTCCGTGCCCTCCTCGAGCTCGCGGAACGGCAGGGGATGGAGGATCGAACGTGGATCCACGCGTTCACCGACGGGAGGGACGTCTCGCCTACCTCGGCCGTCTCCGACCTGGCCGAGCTTCCGACGGAGAAGATCGCGACCGTGATCGGCCGCTACTACGCGATGGACCGCGACCAACGCTGGGAGCGAACCGAGCGCGCGCTCGCCGCTTTGCTCCACGGTGACGAAGGGGCTACGGGCTCAGATCCCGTGTCCGAAGTGCAACGCAGCTACGACGAAGGTGTGACGGACGAGTTCATCGAGCCGATCGTGCTCCAGGGGCGCCCCCGGATCGACAAGGACGACGCGCTCGTCTTCTTCAACTTCCGCCCAGATCGGGCGCGGCAGCTGACCCAAAAGCTGCTCGCATCGGGTTTCGACCTCACCACGATGACGCGCTACCGCGACGACTTCGACGTTCCGGTTGCCTTCGAGGAGCAGGAGGTGACGGACGTGCTGGCAGAGGTGTTGGCCGAACACGGAATCCGCCAGCTGCATGCCGCGGAGACCGAGAAGTACGCACACGTGACGTACTTCTTCGACGGCGGCCACGAGGAGCCGTATCCGGGGGAGGAGCGGATCCTCGTCCCCTCGCCGCGCGACGTCCCCAGCTACGACCACAAACCGGAGATGTCGGCGCCGGAGCTCGCCGACCGTTTCGTCGAGGCGCTCGAATCCGATGGGTTCGGTTTCGCCGTAATCAACTTTGCCAATCCCGACATGGTCGGACACACAGGCTCAATCCCTGCCGCAGTCACCGCAGTCGAGACCGTGGATCGCTGTCTCGGTGTGGTGCTCGAAGCCGTCGATGCGCGTGGCGGCGTCGCACTCGTCACTGCGGACCACGGCAATGCAGAAACGATGCTCGACGACGACGGCAAGCCACATACGGCACATACCTCGAATCCGGTTCCATTCGTGCTGACTGAAACGAATGTTTCCCTGGTCGAGGACGGGGAACTGTCCGATTTGGCACCCACAAGCCTGGCACTACTAGGCCTGGAGGCGCCTTTACAAATGACCGGCAAAAACTTGACCTTTAACTCGGCATAACCGGGCTATACTCCGGCTCCCCTGTGGCGCTCCCCCAGCCAGATCCAGGTGTACTGCGGAAGGCCCAACGCGGCGATGAACGGGCTTTCAACCTAATCGTTCGCGCGTACGAGACGCCGATCTACAACTATGTCCTGCGTCTCTGCGGCGATCGGGCGCTCGCGGAGGACCTCACGCAGGAGGTCTTCCTGCGCGTGTACCAGGGACTCCCGAAGTTCTCGCTGAGATGTCGGTTCACGACCTGGCTCTTCCAGGTGACGAAGAACCGGGTGCTCGACGAGATGCGGGCGAGCGAGCGCCGGCCGCGGGCGGTCGTGGCGATCGACGACGCGCCGCCGCTCGAGGTGCTCGACGCACCGGTCGAGCGCGTCGAGGCGATGGACGCCGTGTGGCGTGCGGTCGACGACCTCACCGTCGACCTGAAGATGGCGCTGCTTTTGCGAGACGTCGTCGGCCTCTCGTACACCGAGATCGCCGATTCACTCGAGATCACGCTCGCCACCGTCAAGTGGCGCATCTACAAGGCGCGGGAAGAAGTCCAGTTCGCGCTCGCCCGTGAGGGCATCACCTTCGGCTCGGCGACCGAGAGCGTCGAGGCGCCCGTCCCCTAGCCCGACTGTCGCCTAAGCCAGTCCGCCAGTAGCCGTGCCGACTCGGCAGGCGTGTTGCCGCGCCTGAGCACGTCTTGCTGCTGCGCGGGTGCCGGAGTCGGCTTCTGGCTGTCCCCGCCCGCATAGGCGAACGCCAGCCCAACGGCGATGAGTACCGCGCCCAAGACGCCTGCGAGACCGAGCAGCGTACGGTGCGAGACGTGGATCGCCCGGCGTCCGTGCGATATGACCTGCGTCGGCGCCGTCACGTCCGGCGGCGACTGCGTCAGCTCGTGCGCGAGCGCGGCTGCCGAGGGAGGGCGATCGTCCGGCTCGAAGGCGAGACAGCGCAAGATCACGTGCGTGAGGTCGGCAGCGGCGCCAGGAAGCGGAGGAGGCGGCTCGCGCTGCCGAAGTGAAAGGTCGGCGAGCGAGCTGAACTCGTACGGCGTCCGGCCGGACAGGAGCTCGTAGCCGACCGCACCAAGCGAGTAGATGTCCGCCGCGGCCGTGACCCGTTCGCCCGCGGCCTGTTCCGGCGCCAGGTACGCCGCGGTGCCGAGCACCGTTCCGACCTGCGTGAGCTGTGTGGCCTGCAGCGTCCGAGCGATGCCGAAGTCGGCGATCTTGACGACGCCGTCGCTCCTGACGAGGAGGTTCCGCGGCTTGATGTCGCGATGCACGAGGCCTGCCGCATGGGCGTGCTGGAGCCCGGCGCAGATCTGGAGCAGGAGGTCGACCGCTCGGTCCGGCGGCACCGGCCCGGTCCGCTGCATCAGGTCGGCGAGCGTCTCCCCCTCGACGTACTCCATGACGATGTACGGGAGACCGTCCTCGTCACCGACGTCGAAGACCGCGACGAGGTTTGGATGCGAGAGCGCTGCGGCCATCCGCGCCTCCCGCAGGAATCGCTTCCGAAGGACCGCATCGTCCGCAAGTGACGCGAAGAGCCGCTTGACAGCGACGCGCCGGCCCAGCTCCGTGTCGTGCGCGAGCTCGACCGTCGCCATGCCGCCGCGGCCGAGCGTCTTCTCGACCGTGTATCGGCTCACTCGTCGTCTCCGTCGTGACCGCGGTGCTTCTTCTCGTGCCTCTTGCCTTTCTTGTCGCCGTGGTCCTCGTCCCGCGGCGGAGGCGGCGGGGACGGGGCCGGCAGGCAAACGATCTGCTCCGTGATCTGCTTTACGGCTGCCGAAAGGTCCCGTCTGTACCGCCCCGGGATCAGCTCCCGATTGATCGCCCGTGTCAGCTCGTTCCTCAGTCGGTTCGATTCCGCGAGCGCGCCGCAGTCGTTTCCGCTGTCGAGGAGGCGGGCGACTTCGTCGCTGCGGCTTGCAAGCTGGCGCGCGACTGATCGCTGAATCGTCGGCGCCGCGCTCGTGCGTCGCTCCGCTGTGCCGCCGCCGCACGCGGCTAGAAGCAACGCGCTACACGCCGTGAGCCAGACGTTCCGCCAGAGAATCGGGCAGCCCCCTTTCCACGATCTCTTCCTGCGTCCGCGCGACAGGGTAGGCGACCCGGCGAAAGCGGGCTCGCTTGGCGTCGAGGTCGAGCTCGAGGAACGAGCTTTCGGGATTGCCGTCACGCGGCTGGCCGACCGAGCCGGGGTTGAGCAGCCAGCGGCCCTGGTCGAGCTGCGCTTCGAAACCTTCGGGAGCAACGCCACCTTGCAGGTCTTCCTCGTGGAGCAGCAGAGCAATCGCGACATGGCTGTGGCCGACGAGCACGAGCGGCGCGTGTGTCAGTTCCAGCGACTCGAGCGCAATCTCCTCCGAGAGGACGTACTCCCAGACCGGGTCGCGTGGGCTTCCATGGAAGAGCTGGACGCCCTCGACTTCGGCGCTCGGCTCGAGGCTTTCGAGGAAGCGTCGGGAGTCGTCACTCAGCTGTTCCGCCGTCCAGATCGAGGCCGTGGCGGCTTCGGGGTTGAACTCCTCGACATCGACCTCGGCCGAGCCGAGGGCGACGAGGTCATGGTTCCCGATGAGGACGAGATCCGCCCGCTCGCGCACGAGCGCACAGCACTCGTTCGGGCGGGGCCCATAGCCAACCGTATCGCCGAGACACCAGATCGCATCGGGCGGTCGGCGGTCGATCTCGCCCAGGACGGCTTCGAGCGCGTAAAGGTTCGCATGAACGTCCGATATGACAGCGATTCGCACGTGGAGATTTTGGGTGATCGTCGCCGCGGCCGGCCTCTGGCTCGTCGCGGCGGCGTTGCTCTGGCGCACATCGGTTCCGGGTGACCTCAGCCTCGCGCACCAGGATCCGCGCGATTTCTTCAGCGTCCGCCACCTGGAGCGAAGCGAGAGCTATCAGCGCGGGTTGCGGCTGCTCTGGATCGGCGCGACCCTCGTCCAGCTCGCCGTTCTGGTCGTCGCCGTCCGGATGGCGCCGCGCACCGGGTGGCGCGGGATTCCCGGAGGCGTCGCCCTGGGCGCCCTCACGCTCGTGGGCATCTGGCTCGCCGGGCTTCCGTTCGTCATCGCTGCGCACTGGTGGCGGCGCCGCTACGGCATCTCGCGCTCGGACTACAGCACCATCCTGGTCGATCCCTGGCTCGCGGAGATAGGGGCGCTCCTCGCGGCTTGCGTCGCGATCGCTCTCGTCATGCTGCTCGCCCGTCGGCTCGGCGACCGGTGGTGGATCGTCGGCGGACCGGCTTTCGCCGCGCTCGTCTCCGCGTTCATCCTCGCGCAGCCACTGCTACTCGTGCCGCGCCTCGAGCCGCTGCGAAACAGGCAGCTCGCGGCCCAGATCCGGCAGCTGGCACGCGAGCAGAGAGTGGGGGATGTCGACGTGGAGGTGCAGGACGCGAGCCGGCGGACACGCGCGATCAACGCGGAGTTCTACGGGCTCGGGCCGACGAAGCGAGTCATCCTCTGGGACACGGCCCTGGACGGGCGGCTCAGCCGCGCCGAGATCCTGACGCTCGTCGCGCACGAGTTCGGCCACGTCAAGTCGAATCACGTCTGGAAGTCGGTCGGCTGGATCTTTCTCTTCGCAATTCCCGGTGCTTACGTCGTCGCGAGAGTCACGCGGCGGCGCGGCGGGCTGGGCACGGCGCCGGCGGTGCCGCTCGCGCTGCTCACGCTCACCGTGGTCCAGCTGGCGCTACTGCCCGTCGTGAACGCGATCTCGAGGCGTTACGAGGCGGAGGCGGACTGGCGCGCGCTCCGGGCCACGCACGATCCGCAGGCGTTCGAGGGGTTGATGCGGGAGCTCTCGGACGCCTCGCTCTCGCAGCCTGACCCTCCGGAATGGGCGCAGATCGTGCTGGACACGCACCCGACGCCGCTTCAGCGGATCGCTATGGCTCGGAGCGTGGAGGCGTCTCGGGCAGGTTCTTGATCCCCTCGCGCGTCGTCCACTTCGAGTAGGAGTCCTGCATCGCGTCCAGGAGCTCTTTCATGAACCGCTGCGAGACGTTGACACGGGAGACGACCACACCCGGGATGTCGCCTTCCTCGACCTCGTGGTCGATCCGCGCGAAGGTCAGCGTGAACTCGTAGTCCGAGAAGCTGATGTTCGCGAAGTTCGCGTAGACCCCGGCCATGTCCTCAGGGTCGAGGTGGATGTTGAGATGGCGCTCGGAGCCGCCGTCTTCCATGTGGCGATACTACCCCCGTGCCTCCGGAAGCGATCCGACGGCTGGAATCCGAGCTCGAGCGCCTCGCGGGCGCTCCGGTGACGCTGGACCGGCCGAGCCGGGCCGAACATGGCGACTACGCGACGAACGTCGCGCTCCAGCAGGCGCCCCGGGACGGTCGGCAGCCCCGGGAGCTGGCTGAGAGCCTTGCGGGCGAGGCCGCAGGGCTGCCGGAGATCGAGCGCGCCGAGGTGGCCGGGCCGGGGTTCGTCAACCTCTTCCTGGCCCCTGCGTGGTACGGCGAGGCTCTGGCGGAGATGCTGGCGGCGGGTCTGCGGTACGGCGGCGCGTCGGCCGCGGTGCAGGAGCGTGTGCAAGTGGAGCTCGTTTCCGCCAATCCGACGGGGCCGCTGACCGTCGGGTCGGCGCGCAACGCGGCGTACGGGGACTCCGTCGCCCGGCTGCTGGAGTTCGCCGGCGGCGCAGTCGAGCGGGAGTACTACGTCAACGACGTCGGGCGGCAGATCGAGCTCTTCCGCGACTCGGTCGAAGCGCGCCGGCGCGGAGAGGAGCCTCCAGCGGAGGGCTACACCGGCGACTACGTCCGCGAGCTTGCGGCCGAGGAGGGTGACCCCGTCGAGCGCATGCTGCTGCTGATCAGGGAGGAGCTCGCCGAGTTTCGGGTTCCGGTGGACTCCTGGGTCTTGCAGGGAGAGGTCGAGCGTGAGATCCCCGAAGCCGTGGCTCATGTCGACACCTACGAGGCGGAAGGCACGACGTGGGCGCGCACCAGCGCACACGGCGACGACAAGGATCGCCCGCTCCGGCGGTCGTCGGACGGGAGCTATCTGTACTACGCCGGGGACGTGGCCTATGTGCGCAACAAGTTCGCCCGCGGCTTCGACCGGCTCATCTACGTCCTCGGCGCGGATCACCACGGCTACATCGGGCGTCTGAAGGCGGCTGCGTCGATGCTGGGCCACGACCCGGAGAAGCTCGAGGTGCTGATCTACCAGCTCGTCCACATCCTCGAGGGGGGCGCGGCGAGGCAGTCCTCGAAGCGCCGCGGGGACGTCGTCTTCCTGCGGGAGCTCGTCGAGAAGATCGGAATCGACGCCTCCCGGTGGTACCTCGTCTCACGGGGACACGACCAGCCGATCGACATCGACGTCGACCTGGCGAAGGAGCGGAGCGAGAAGAACCCGGTCTACTACGTCCAGTACGCGCACGCGCGAATCGCCGGAATCCTGAGGAACGCCGGTGATCGGCACGTCTCGCCCGACGCCCCGGAGGACATCGCGGCGGAGGAGAGAGATCTCGTCAAGCGGCTGGCCGAGTTTCCTGAAGTCGTGCGAGAGGCGACCGAGCGGAGAGGGCCGCACGCAATTCCGACGTACACGATCCGCGTGGCGGACGACTTCCACCGCTTCTACCACCACCACCGCGTGCTCGACAGCGAGCAGGAGGCCTTCCGCCTGGGTCTCGTGGTCGCGACGAAGAACGTCCTGGCCCGCTCGCTCGATCTCATCGGCGTCGAAGCTCCGGAGCGGATGTAGCGGCGTACAATCCGCGTGTGGGGGAGACCGTAGAGCGGACGGCGGCGCCGGTTCCGAGCCCACCGGACAAGGCCCCCGACCGGAACCTCGCGCTCGAGCTCGTACGTGTGACCGAGGCCGCGGCGATGAACGCGGGCCGGTGGATCGGGCGCGGCGACAAGAATGCCGCCGACCAGGCTGCCGTGGACGCGATGCGCATCATGCTGGACACGGCCGAGATGGCCGGGGTCGTCGTCATCGGCGAGGGTGAGAAGGACGAGGCCCCCATGCTCTTCAACGGCGAAGAGGTCGGAAGCGGCCATGGCCCCGAGGTCGATGTCGCCGTCGATCCACTCGAGGGAACCCGCCTCACCGCCCTCGGGATGCCCAACGCGATCGCCACGATCGCGCTCGCCGAACGGGGGACGATGTTCTTCCCGGGCGCCGCGGTCTACATGGACAAGATCGCCTGCGGGCCCGAGTCGGCAGACGCGATCGACATCGAGGCGCCGGCCGCTGAAAACGTCCGCGCAGTCGCCAAGGCCCGCGGCGTAACGCCGAGCGAGGTCTCTGTCGTCGTGCTCGACCGCCCCCGCCACGAGCAGCTGATCGCCGACCTCCGCGAGGTGGGTGCGAAGGTGCTGCTGATCACCGACGGCGACGTGGCGCCGGCGATCGCCGCCGCGCAGCCCGGCACGGGAGTGGATTTGCTGATGGGAATCGGCGGGACGCCCGAAGGCGTCCTCTCGGCCGCTGCGCTGAAGTGCGTGGGCGGCGCGATCCAGGGCAAGCTCTGGCCGCGCAACGACGAGGAACGCCAGAGCCTGCTCGACGACGGTTACGACCTCGACCGTGTGCTCACGACGGACGATCTCGTCGGCGGCCGCGACGTCTTCTTCGCAGCCACGGGCGTGACGACCGGCGCGCTCCTGCGCGGTGTCCGCTACACCAGAGAGGGCGGGATCACGGACTCGATCGTCATGCGCTCACGGTCGGGCACGGTCAGGCGAATCGAGGCGAATCACGCCTTCGAGAAGCTCGAGCAGATCTCGAACCTGGCGCTGCGCTAGGCCGCTCTAGGCCGGCACCTCTTCCTTCTCCCACTCGGGCGCGTACGACCCGCTCCGCGCCGCGCCGTTGAACTTTGCCCGCCGGTAGAAGGCCTTCTGGCCGGCCTCGACGTTCGCCGGGTCGCCGCCCCACGCCTTGAGTGCCGGAGCCTGCAGAGCGCGACCGTACGAGAAGGAAAGCTGCCAGGGGTGCGGGCCCAGCGCGTTCATCGCGTTCAGGTGCGCCGTCGCATCCTCGTCGGTCTGGCCGCCCGAGAGGAAGACGATCCCAGGAACCGCTGCCGGCACCGTGTTCTCCAGGCATCTGATCGTCAGCTCCGCGACGGTCTGCACATCGGCCCGATTGGACGCGTCGTAGCCCGACAGCACCATGTTCGGCTTCAGGAGCATCCCCTCGCGATGTACGCGCTGGTCGAAGAGCTCCGTGAAGACGGCGCGCTGCGTGCGCTCGGTCACGTGGTACGCCTCATCGATCGTGTGGTCGCCGTCCATGAGGACCTCAGGCTCGACGATCGGGACGAGCCCTGCCTCCTGGCTGAGCGCTGCGTAGCGGGCGAGCGCGTGTGCGTTCGTCCAGATCGCGTACTCGCTCGGACGGCCGTCGCCGATCGAGATCACCGCGCGCCACTTGGTGAACTTGGCGCCCAGGTCGCGATACTCGGCGAGGCGTTCGCGCAGTCCGTCGAGACCCTCGGTGACGGTCTCGTCGGAAGCGCCCGCCAGCGGCTTCGCTCCGGTGTCGACCTTGATTCCCGGGATGATGCCCTTGCTCTCGAGGAGCTTGGGAAAGGGCGTACCGTCCGCCGAGCTTTGCCGGATCGTCTCGTCGTAGAGGATCACGCCGCTGATGAACTCCTCCGCGCCCTCGGTGAGGAAGAGGAGGTCGCGGTACGCGCGGCGGTTCTCCTCGGTCGACTCGACGCCGATCGAGTCGAACCGCTTCTTGATCGTCCCCGAGCTCTCGTCCGCGGCGAGGATTCCCTTTCCCTCGGCGACGAGGGCCGTTGCGATCTCGTGCAAGTCAGTCATTCCAGCCCTCCTGTGGTCTCTGGAGGAATTATCCCCGCTATCGTTCGGCCTGAACGCGGACGTAGCTCAGCTGGTAGAGCATCGGCTTCCCAAGCCGAGGGTCGCGGGTTCGACTCCCGTCGTCCGCTTTCGCGGAGTTACCAGGGTTTTCTTCCTGGACGGATGCCGCCATAAGCCCGATCGGCCGTCCGGTCTCAGCAGGTCGGCCGGGAGGGCAGCCGAGCGGCTGCCCTCCCCGCAAAATCCTCAGTCGCAGGCCACCGACGGCTGCGTCGGCGGATATGGGTCGACGCCCTCGAGCGCCCAAGCGAACACGTATGCGATGCCCGCGAGGTCGCACTCCGACAGCGTCGGCACGATTCCGTTGCTCCAATGCCAGCCGTAGCCCATCAGGTCCGTCGATTCGGTAAGCGGCTGGGCATGCCCGAGGCCGAGCGCGTGGCCGAGCTCGTGCATCGTCACGTAGTACAGATACTGAGGTGGATACGTGAAGTCGACCGGTGGCGTCAGCTCCGAGCGAACGATCACGTTGTTGCATTTGTGCGCCCCGCAGACAGCCATCCCGCCGAACACGTTCCCGCCTGCGGTGGGGTTGTAATGGATGACGATGTCGGCCTTGTGTTTGGCCGTGTACTGGTCAGTCACGTCGGTGAGCGTGATCAGCCCGCCGAACTCCTGCCGCAGCGCGTAATCCCAGTCCGCGATCGCCTGGCGTACCGCAGCCAGCGACCCTGCATCGACGCCCGGTTGTGCCTGCACCGCCACGGTGAGGTCGGTGTGGTCCCACCAATAGCCGGCGACGTTGAACGCGCCTTTAAGGATCAGGACGCTCTCCGTGTCCGGCGGCGTCGGCGCCGGCCGTAGCGGCGTCACCGCGTTTGCAGAACCGGCCGTGACTGCGGCCACGAGCACCGCGAGCAGAACCAAGAGCACCTTCTTCTTCATGTTTAGCCCTCCGTCTCGGGGATCTGACGAGCTACACGTGCCCCGAGGTGGAAAGGGGCAAACGAGCGGCAGGGAGAGCGCGTTCTACATGCCGTTACAAGAGCGAGAGAGCTGATCGTCGAGGAATCACGAACGAAAGCTCGCAGTCACGCGAGTGTCTTCCTCCAGCGTGACCACGCACCACGGCTGCGCGGGTGGGCCCGGCGTGTACAGCGTGGAACATCCGGTCCAGCGCACTTCCCACGGGCTCAGATCCGCGAGCGGGCGGAGCGTGACTGTGGAGCCCTTCCCGAATGAGGCGATGCAAGCTGTTCCGCGGTGTGGCGGGCTGTTCCACGGCGTGTTGGTCCCGCAGTCGATTCCCAACGGAACGCTTCTCACGAGCCCGACTGCCATGTCCGAGGTCACGGTCACGACGAGTCGCGCCGCCGGCCCCACCGGTTGGGCACTCATTCCGTCCCCGCCGACGGGCCCTAGGCCGCAGATGTTCTTCGGGCCGGTCACTTCGCCGCCCCACCGTTCCCACTTGCCCGCACACTTGAACGGCGGAGTTGGAAACCAGCCGAGTACGCGATAGGGCCAGCGGAGTGCATACGCATACCGAAGCTGGCGTCGACCGTGCTGGCCCCGCCCGACAGAGAAGTGGGGGCCAGCGCCGAAGCCGGTATTCAAGTCCTCGGACCCGCCGAGCCAGAAGGCTCTCGTGCCCCACCAGTGGCGTCCGCCGTCCCGCGTCCATAGCTCCCCGTGGCTGTAGGCGCCGGCGCTCACGACACCGGCGTTCTTCGACCAGCGGAGGTAGCCGAAGATGTAGCTGCCTCCGCGGAAGATCGCGCGCCAGTGCTTACCGCCGTCGTCGGTGGCGCAGAGGACGTTTCCGTCGCGAGAACAGTACCGCCGCTGCGGCGACTCGCTGCTGACCCAGCCGTAGCGGTGTTTGGCATCGGCCCACGAGATCCGCGGCGGCCTGTCGGCGCTTCGGGTCGTCTTGCCGGCAGAGCCGCTGGTCGCCGAGGCCGGAACCAGGAACAGGACGGCTGCCGCAGCAAGAGCAGCCTTCATGGCACGCGGACCTCTCTTTGGTTGTTCACGCCGCCTCCCGTTTAGTACGCCGCCGTGAGCCTGGCGGTCACCCCGAGTCTTCGCACTAACGCAGCCGACGGTCAAGCAGCGCGCTCATCGACGGAGTACCCACTCGGCACCGAAACCACCAGGAAGCTCGCCTCGGGCGTCTCGCCGATGCCGCCGACACCCGTGGCCCCTAGCCCGTGAAGGGCGGCCTTGCGGCCAACACTCCGCAGATGCGGATCCTGCGTGCGAGGGTGACGGGCGGGGTTCCCGTGCCCCGGTCGAATGTCACCCGAACCGACAAGCGGTACCGACCGGGAGCGAGCTGGACACGCGGCGTCAGACGCCTCTGCAGTGACTGCACCGTGAGCCTGCGTCGCAGCCGGCCGTTTACGTAGACCTGGATTCGGGCGATGCGCGTGCCCTGGAAGCTCACGCGCGGCACCCTCGTCCGGATGCATCCCGCGGTCGCCTGACGAAGGATGAAGCCGGCGTGCGCTGCGTCCCCTGAGTCCGGGGGCCCCGGGCCTGGTGGCACAAGGGGCGAGGGCGGCGGCTCAGGTCCAGGCGGCTGGGGCCCAGGTCCTGGCCCTGGCCCAGGTCCGGGCTCGGGCGGAGGACACTGGAGCGTCGTCTCGATCGTGATGTGGTCCGCGACGGTCGTCCCCTGCGCCGTCCCGGTGACGCTAGCCGTGTTCGGGATCAGTGCAGGACAGCCGATCGTCTCTGAGGTCCGCCGCGAGCACGAATACGTCCAGGTGTCGCCGGGATCGAGGGTCCCCGGCGAGGTGTCGCCACCCTTGCCGGTGAGCACCGGAGCGGCGTCGCAGTTTGGATCTGTCACGCGCACAGACGCCTCCGGAAACGGAACATCGCCGGGATTGGTGACGAAGAGCGTGTAGCGAAGCGTGTCGCCTGCCTCGGCGCTCGCCGGTCCCGTCTTGTCGATCGCGATGGCGGGCGTACCCGGGCGGAGGTTGCGGAATGTGCAGACGGCGCGTTGGCCTTGCGCCAGCTGGAGGTTCTCGTACGACGTTCCAGACCGCGACTGCGCCCGGCGTGTGCCGAGCTTGCACTGTACGTTCGAGCGGTAGTCGGCGGCGTTCGTTCCGGGGGAGGCGGCCTCGGAAATGTCGTAGGTACCGGGCCGAAGAGCAAGCGTGCGACTGGCCCCGTCCCCCGCTGCCGCCAGGACGATCCTGCCGTTCACGAAGAGGTCGAACCGACCGGGATCGGTGCTGGGTAGAAGCCGTTTTCGGACGACGAGCTCTGCGGCCCTGAAGTTGCCGAAATCACGCCCTCGGGCATATGCCGTCGTCGCGGTTGAGACGATCCAACCACAGCGGAACATGCCGCCCGGCGCGTTGCCCGTGCCACCGGGTGTGGTCCTGTTCGGGAAGGAACACCGTACTCTCGCGACTGCCGCACGACGACGGGCTCCACGTGTCGGCAGGGTCTCGCGCAGCGTGTACGTGCCGTTCGGCGGGCGAATGCCGTTGATGACGTACTGGCCCTCGGTGTCTGTGATCCCGAAGGGCTCCTCGGCGTCGCGCACCCCGTCGTTGTCGTAGTCCGCCCAGATCGTCCACCGGGGCAAGCCTGGCTCGCCCGCATCGCGACGGCCGTTTCCGTTCCGGTCCTCGAACTTCGCGCCGGAAGCGGAGCAGCTGCGCGCGACGATTCCGTGCGGTGCCACGTAGTCCTGCATCGCTGAGTTCTCGGCGTCCGACGAGCGCGAGTGCACCCAGACGGAGTTGAACGCGAAGCAAGGGTTGCCGAGCGCCTTCCGCAGAATCTGGCTGAAGTTGAGGGCCGCCTCGCCGAAGAGGCCGGCGCCGATCGTCCCCGAGTAAAAGCCGCCCTCAAGATGAGCCGTGATACCAACAGAATTGATCGCACCCTGGACGTCCACACCTGGCGTCAGGGTCGTGACATTGGTGAGGCTTCCGGTGGTTGCACATCCGGTCGCCGGGTCGGTGTTTCCCGTGGTCCACCGCTGAACGAAAACCTCAGCCGGGCTCTTCGGGTCGTAAGAGACGAGCACGTCGCCTGTTCGCCGGCAGGGGATCGGAGTGTCCGACGCGCCGTTGTCCCACAGCTGAGCGTCGTGGTTCAGCTCGAACGTGTAGACGGTCTGACTCTCGCCAGTCTCTCGCCGTGCGAAGGCGAGGTAGACGAACGTGTCGTCTCCGACTGGGTCAACGGCGGCCCAGCCGTCGACGATATTGGCCTTGCCCGGGTTGACGCCTCCCTTTTCGACGCCGAGCTCCCAGTTGCCCGGCTCGTCTTCCGACCCCTTCTTGAAAGCCGAGTCCTCGGCGTTCGGGTCGGGGTTGTGGACGACCCGGCCGGCTCCGTCGAGCGCCTCCCAGTCGATGAGACTTGGCGCGTCGTCTTGGTTTCCGTCACCACCCTGGAAGATGCTGGGATCGAGCGGATTGGGCGAGGGCGGAGGCAACGGCACGGCGGTCGCTGCGGAAGACCCGACGCTGACACACGTAAGGGCGATCGCAAGCGCAACGGCCACTCGTCCGGAGGCCCGCCGCAGCCGGGGCGTTTGCCTCGTAGAGAACGGCACGGGAAAAATGTATCCGCCGTTGGCGCGGACAACCAGCCGAAGTACGCTTAGGCGATGGAGCGGACCGCGCACAAGAGCCTCCCTCTCATCCTGGCGCGTGAGTTCGCCTCGAACCTCGCCACACCTCTCGCGGTCATCGACGAGCAGGGCACGCTCGCGTTCTTCAACGAGCCGGCCGAGCGGATCATCGGCCAGTCCTTCGCGGAGCTCGGCAACCTCAGCGAGGAGGAGTGGCGCGCGAGGTTCAATGCCGAGCGGCGCGACGGCACCTCGTTGAGCGTCGACGAGATGCCGACGAGCGTTGCCCGCCGACTGCGGCGGCCGGCACACGAAACCATGGTCCTCACCATGCTCGATGGGCAACAGCGCACGCTCTCGGTGACGGCGATCCCGATGCTCGGCCGCGAACGAGATCTGGCAGGAGTCGTCGTCGTCTTCTGGGAGGACAACGGAGCGTGAAAGCGGCCGTCTGGGGCTGCCGGGGATCGCTGGCGGCGCCGGGCGCGGACACGGTTGTCTACGGGGGGAACACGTCCTGCGTCGAGCTCGAGCTCGCAGACGGCACGCCGGTCGTCTTGGACGCGGGGACCGGGATCAGGCTGCTCGGACTGAGGCTCGCGTCAGAGCCACGGCGTCCGATCCACCTCTGCCTCACGCACCTTCATCTCGACCACCTCGAAGGCCTCGGGTTCTTCATCCCTCTGTGGGAGCCCGACCGCGAGCTGCACATCTGGGGGCCCGCCTCCCCGGTTGACACGCTGAAGGAGCGGATCGCCCGGTACCTCTCGCCGCCGCTCTTCCCCGTCGAGCTCTCGGAGGTGCCGTCAACAATCACCTTCCACGACGTTCCCGACGAGGAGTTCGAGATCGGATCGGCACGAGTCCGCGCCGAGCCGGTCACGCATCGCGGACCGACCGTCGGATATCGGTTCGAGGACAACGGCTACGTGTTGTCCTATATCCCCGATCACGAGCCCTATCTCGGAGTCGAAGTCGACGACGTGGAGCCCGCGTGGCTCTCTGGCTTCTCGCTTGCCGAAGGCGCGAACGTGCTCATGCACGACTCGCAGTACTTCGAGGAGGAATACCCGTCACATGTCGGTTGGGGCCACTCGAGCGTCGCCCACGCCGTCGCCTTCGCGCGAATCGCCGAGGTCGGTCAGCTCCTCCTGTTCCATCACGATCCGCTGCATACGGACGACCAATTGCGCTCGCTCGAGGCCCGTGCCGCGGAGCTCTGGGGCGACCAGGGTTCCCCGCCCGAGCTCGCCAGGGAAGGGATGACGCTTCACTTCGACGCCGAGGTCGAAGCGGCCTCCTAGGTCGGCCAGGCCTCCGCAAGCCTCCGGCGCGTCTCGATGAGATGCTCGGGCATCACCTTCACGTCGGCCAGGACGGGCATGAAGTTCGTGTCGCCCAGCCAGCGCGGCACGAGATGGAGGTGAACGTGATCGACGATGCCGGCACCTGCGACGCGTCCGAGGTTCCAGCCGAGGTTGTAGCCCTGCGGTGTGTAGAGCTGCGCCAGCGCGCCGATGCCTTGACCCGCGAGCCGGTGGATCTCGAGCGCCTCGTCGTCGGCCAACTCGGAGAAGTCGCCGACGTGCCGGTAAGGGGCGACCATCACGTGTCCCGAGGCATAGGGGTATCGGTTCAGAAGCACGAACGCTTCACGTCCGCGATGCACGACGAGCCCGTCCTCGTCGTCCCCGTCGGCGGCGCGGCAAAAGATGCACCCGTCTTCCTCATCGGCGTGGGCGATGTATTCGAGCCGCCAGGGTGCCCAGAGCTGCTCCACGGTCTCGCAAGGTTAGAGCGCCGGGGGTCCCGGGAACCCTGCTGAAAAGATGCTTCGACGTCTTGGCATGCTCGTCTCGCTCGTGCTGCTCGCTGGAGGCGTCTCGAGCGCGGCCGGCCAGCAGCCGGCGCCGGCCGGGATGTGATTTGCGGCGGCGACGGCGACGACAACCTGAACGGCAACACTGACCTCGACGTCATGAGCGGCGGCTCGGGAACGACCGGATCGACGGCGGAGCGGGCAACGAGTTGAACGTCGCGGTCTACGTCGAGGCGCCCGGCGCCGTCACGGTGGATCTGAGTGCAGGGACAGCCAATGGTTCCACTGGGAGCGACACGCTCGTCAACATCCACAACGGTGCTCGGCTCGCGCAAAGGCGATGTGTTGGAAGGGCGGACCGGGACAGGACTTCCTCCTCGGCCTCGGCGGAGGCGACACGCTGGTCGGTGCCGGCGGCCCGGACAGCATCCAGGCGAACCTCACGCGCGGGATCGCCTTGGGCGAAGGACGGGATCGGCTTCGCCGAATGGAGGGCGTCATCGGTGGAGCCCGCGGCGACAAGCTGATCGGCAACAACCGCGACAACGAGCTCTTCGGCGACCGCGGCAACGACACCATCGAAGGCCGCGGTGGCCGCGACCTCCTTCACGGCGGCGCAGGACGCGACCGCCTCGACGGCGGCGCGGGACGAGACCGCTGCCGCGCGGGTGAAGTGCTGGTCCGCTGCCCCTAGAAAAACCGGCGCCAGCGGAAGAACGCGAGCACGGACCCGAAGATCACGATCATCGCGGCGATGATCACCCAGAAGGCCTCCGCGGTCCCGAAGCCGGGGAACTCGACGTTCATCCCGAGGATGCTCGCCAGGAGCGTCAGCGGCAGCAGCAGAACGCTGAAGACCGTCAAGACGCGCAGCACGTCGTTCTGGCGGTGCGAAAGCGCCGCCTCGTTGGTCGCCTCCAGCGCCTCGACGACCTCCTTGTAGTTGTCGAGCAGGTCCCAGATCCGCTCGGATGCGTCGACGAGGTCGTCGAAGTAGAGCTCGAGGTCCTCGGGGAGGAACCGCTCCACGTGCCGCTCGAGGAGCCGCAACGTCGGCCGCTGCGGCTTGATGATCTTGCGGTAGCTGATGATCTCCTGCTTCGCGCGGGAGATGTCGCGGACGATCTCCTCGAACCGGCCCTCGTCGATGTCGTCCTCGATCGTGTCGAGCTTGTAGCCGATCTTGTCGAGGATCGGAAAGCAGTAGTCGAAGAGGTCGTCCAGGACGTGGTAGAGCAGGTAGCCGGACCCCTTGCCGAAGAGGTTCTCGCGCAGCTCCGGCTCGTCCTTGCAGCGCTGGAAGAGCCTCGTGACCGGGAGCAGCTCGACCGTCGGCAGGGTGACCAGATAGTCAGGGCCGAGGAAGACGTCGAGCTCGCCCGCGTTCAGACGCTGGACCGTCTTGTCGTAGACAGGGAAGTGGAGGACGACGAACCGGTAGTCGGCGTACTCGTCGACCTTCGGCCGCTGGCGCCTGGAAAGCACGTCTTCGACGTCGAGAGGGTGCCAGCCGAAGCGCTCCGCCAGTGCCATCGCCTCGTCCGATCGGGGCGAATCGAGGTGGACCCAGGTGAGGCCGTCTGCGGTGAGCTCAGCCGGCTCTCGCGCAGGAGGCGTGACGACCTCGTGCGTGGCGCGGGAGCGCGAACGGATGCGGGGGAGGCTGGGCATCGGTACTGAGCGGGTCGTCCGTCCTCATGGCTTCGCCATTCTACCGGCCTCATCCTTCGCCTCCCTGCCTCCGCGACCCATAATCAGAGGGCGATGATCGTCGACATGGCGGTGTACGAGAACGGGTCCCGGCGGCCGGGGAAGCTCGAGCTCGAGGACGCCTACGAGGCCTGCCGAGACGAGAAGAGCTTCGCCTGGATCGAGCTGCATGATCCCACCGGAGCGGAGTTCGACTCCGTTCTCCGCGAATTCAACCTGCACGAGCTGGCCGTCGAGGACGCGATCCAGGCCCATCAGCGCCCGAAGCTGGACGTCTACGACGAAGGGCTGCTCGTGGTCTTGAAGACGGCTCGATACGTCGAGCCCGACGAGCGAATCGAGCTCGGAGAGATCCTGGTCTTCCTCGGCGACGGATTCATCATCACGGTGCGTCACGGGAAGGCGGCGCTCAACGACGTCCGGCACCGGCTCGAGAAGCGCCCCGAGCTCGTGCGACTCGGCCCCGCCGCCGCGCTCTATGCGATTGTCGATGACGTCGTCGACGACTACGGCCCGGTGATCGTGGCGCTCGAGCAGGACCTCGCCGACCTCGAAGCCGACGTGTTCTCGGAAGAACGAACGACGCCCCCCAAGCTGATCTATGCGAAGAAGCGCGAGGTCCTAAAGCTGTACTCGGCGGTCGCACCGGTCGTGGACCCCCTCGACCGACTCGAGCAAGGCGACCTGGAGATGATTCCCGACGAGCTGCGCCCGTACTTTCGCGACGTCGAAGATCACGTGCTCCGTTACGTACGCGAAATCGAAGGCTTTCGCGAGATGCTGACGAGCGTTCTCGCCGCGAATCTCACGCAAGTCAGCGTGCGACAGAACGAGGATGTCCGGAAGATCTCCGCGTGGGCGGCGATCATCGCCGTCCCGACCCTGATCACCGGGATCTACGGCATGAACTTCGAGCACATGCCGGAGCTCGGTTGGAGGTTCGGTTACCCCCTAGCCCTCGGCGCGATGGCGGCCGTGTGCCTCTTCCTCTACACCTTGCTCAGGCGGGCGGGTTGGCTCTGATCCACGCGGCTAGACTGCGGGTCCGGCGCCTGTAGCTCAGGGGATAGAGCGCGCGCCTCCGGAGCGCGAGGTCGTAGGTTCGATTCCTACCAGGCGCATAGCGAGCCGGTTCGGGTCACGTCGGGTCACGTGGTTTCAGGACGGGCCAGGATCCTGCTCCACCACAGGGATTCGGGGGCTTCCAGGTGCCTGAAAGCCCCAGCAGTGAGGATGCCGCATGAGGCGTTCGTCTGTGCCACGATTTTGAGTCACGACCGGTCCGTGACTCAGGACTGGCGCACGTCCGTCGAGCTTCGCCACTGGGCTCGCGGCGGGGCTACTCACCCGCTGCCAGGCCCCCGGGTGTTTACGGCATCGCGGGGGCCCGAGCAAGAGGACGGCGCGAAAAGGGCGAACCCGAAGTTCGGGCGGAGGGGGGACCCCCGCACGGGGCTTGGACCTTCCCGAAGGTCCCACCCTTTACGATCGCCTCCCCTGAGAGAAGGACGCCGCTGCGCGACAGCCCGCCCCGCGACCGACGCGATAGGCTCAGTCAGCCGTCCGGTCCCCGGACAGGAGGACTGGATGACATTCACCTTCAGGCTCGAACGGCTGGACGGAAGGCCGGCCGATCCGCCGTCGTTCAAGACCACGGTCATGGTCTGGCAGCCGGGCGACCCGATCCACCTGGGCCGCAGGACGCTTCAGGTCGTTCGCGTCCGCGACGACGACGCCGACCAGCCGCCCGTCCTGGTCGTTCAGGACGTGGCCGAAAGAGCGTCTAGCGCCGGGCTCTGACGCTTCGTAGGTTCGGAGACGGGCCGGGCGGCTGAAGCACGTGGCGTTCGACCGCCGCCCGGCCCTGATGGGGCGGAGCTTGGTACTACCTCGGCCCGAAACGCAGTTGGGCCGCATGGCCCGTCTGCGTCAAACCGCAGCGCCGTTTGCGTGCCGCTAAGCGCGGGCGAACGACGGCGGAACGAAAACGACAAGCGCCCCCCGGCTGCATGAGCCGGGAGGCGCTGTTGTGGTTGCGGGCTTGTTGCTGTGGTGCGGGTTTGGGTCAGACAGCCGGGGTGACCGTGACGGGCTTGCCGTCCACCTTGACGTCGGTGACGCCGCTGCCAG
>Ga0081455_10001982_pt1 | contig 24463 bp, 24 predicted proteins | sample TabmetS3T2R1_FD_70207 | JGI IMG/M metagenome (GOLD analysis project Ga0081455, IMG submission 70207) | Tabebuia heterophylla rhizosphere microbial communities from the University of Puerto Rico - S3T2R1 | ecosystem: Host-associated > Plants > Roots > Rhizosphere ...
TACGAGGCGGCGGGCGTCGCCGCGATCCAGATCGAGGATCAGGAGATGCCCAAGAAATGTGGCCATACGCCTGGTCGCCGCGTGGTGCCGGCCGAGGACATGGTGCTGAAGATCAAGGTTGCGACCGAAGCGCGGCGTGATCCGGCGACGTTGATTGTGGCGCGTACCGACGCACGCACCGCGCTGGGGCTCGACGAGGCGTTGCGCCGCGCGAAGCTCTATGAGGAGGCTGGTGCCGACATCATTTTTGTCGAATCGCCGGAGAGTGAAGCGGAACTGGAACGCATCGGCCGCGAGGTAGAGAAGCCGCTGCTCGCCAATATGGTGGAATTTGGCAAGACGCCGCGGGTGGCAGCGCCCCGGCTCAAGCAGTGGGGCTTCGATCTCGCGATCTATCCAGGGCTGGGCTTCAGTGTCGCTGCCGAGGCGATGCGCGAAGCCTGGCAGCATCTCAAGGAAAAAGGCACGAGCCTCGACATGAAGGTGCCGCAATATCGCGGCATGCACGAGCTCATGGGCTTTTCCGAGGTGTGGGATTTCGAGAAGAAGTGGGCGCAGTGAACGCACGGCAATTCTTCGAGCTCCTGGCGCGCCTGCCGGCGCGCGTCTGGCTGCAGGGGATCCTGGGCCTGATCGGCTTTGTCGTGCTGGCGGTGCTGGGCTTTGCCGTGATCGCGGGCGTTGCCGCGATCGCGCTGCTGGTGATTTTTGCCCTCAAGGCAAAACAGTGGCTGCGATCGTTCCTCGACGGTCGACCGTCGGCTGGCCCGCCCGACCGTCCGCGCGCCAAGATCACCGACGTTTCCTATGAGATCGTCGACCGCCGAGAGGACGATCGACGGTAGCGGATCAGATCCGCACGATCTTGCCGGGATTCATGATGTCTTGCGGGTCGAGTGCGCGCTTCAGTGTGCGCATCACATCGAGCTCGATCTTGCTGCGATAGTGCGCGAGTTCGTCGACCTTCAATCGCCCGATTCCATGCTCGGCCGAGATCGAGCCACCATACTTCACGACCAGATCGTAGACGGCGCCGCTGATAGCGTCGCCATGCTTCATAAAGCGCGCCTTGTCCCAGCCGGCGGGCCCCTGGCAGTTGAAATGCATGTTGCCGTCGCCGACATGGCCGAACGGGACGGGCCGGCCTTCGGGTAGGGCCTTCCTCATGGCCGCCAGACCTTCCTTCATGAAGGAAGGCATCTTGCTCACTGCGACGGAGATGTCGTGCTTGATCGACGGCCCTTCGCGCTTCTGGGCCTCGGAGTGATTCTCGCGCAAGGCCCAGAAGGCACGCGCCTGCGCCTCGTTCTGGGCGACGGCGGCGTCGAGCACGAGGCCCTTTTCCATGGCTTCGCCCAGATAGGTTTCCATCTTCTCGGCAAGGCCGCCCTGGTTCTCGCCGTCGCGGCGGGCCCGCGTGGACGACCATTCGAGCAATATGTACCAGTCGTGCTTTTCGGCCAGAGGATCGACGGCGCCGGGAATGTGCTTCAACACGAAGTCGACACCTTGGCGGCTCATCAGCTCGCAGGAGGTGACATTGTCCTCGGACGCCGCGTGCGCGCCGCTCAGCAGCTCGACGGCAGCCTCGGGTGAGGCCACGGCGATCCAGGAGGTCGCGGTATCCTTGGGCTTTGGCCAAAGCTTCAGCACCGCCTTGGTGATGATGCCGAGCGTGCCTTCGGCGCCGAGATAGAGGTCGCGCAGGTCGTAGCCGGTATTGTCCTTCTTCAGCGCCCGCAGGCCGTTCCAGATCTCGCCGGCCGGGGTCACCACCTCGAGGCCGAGCACAAGCTGGCGCGCATTGCCATAATGCAGCACCTGCACGCCGCCGGCATTAGTCGAAAGATTGCCGCCGATGGTGCAGCTGCCCTCGGCGGCAAGGCTCAGCGGAAAGAGCCGATCATGGGCCGCCGCTGTCTCCTGGATGGTTTTCAGCACGGCGCCGGCCTCGACGGTCATCGAATAGCCGATGGTATCGACTTCGAGGATGCGGCTCATGCGGGTGAGGGAAAGAACGATTTCGCGGCCTGTCTCGTGCGGCATGCCGCCGCCGACCAGCCCTGTGTTGCCGCCCTGGGGCACCACCGCGACTTGCTCGGCGGCGCAAAGCCTGACGACGCCGGCCACTTCATCGGTCGAGGCGGGCCGCACAACGGCGACCGCTGTGCCGAGATAATTCTCCCGCCAATCGGTGAGATAGGGATGCTTGTCCTGGTCGCTTGTGATCAGGCCCTTGTCGCCGACGATCGATCGCAGCTTTTCGACAAAATCGGACGCGTTGAAGCTCATGAGAGGCGCAGCACCTTGCCGGGGTTCATGATGTTCTTGGGATCGAGCGCCCGCTTGATGGTGCGCATGGTGTCGAGCTCGATCCTGGAACGGTAGTGGGCGAGCTCGTCGAGCTTCTCGATGCCGATCCCGTGCTCGGCGGAGATCGAGCCTGCCATCGAAGTGATGAGATCGTTCACGGCCCGAGTGATGGCCGGCGAATATTGTTTCAACACTCCGCGGTCCATGTCCTTGGGGCCCATGAAGGAAAAGTGGATGTTGCCGTCGCCGATATGACCCAAGGGGTAGGGGCGAATCGTCGGCAGGATGTCGAGTGCCGCCTTGATGCCCTTGTCGATGAACTCGGGAATCTTCGAGATCGATACCGAGATGTCGTAGCTCAAGCCCGGTCCTTCGGCCCGCGAAGCTTCGGCGACGCCCTCGCGAATGCGCCACATGTTGCGCGACTGCGCCTCGGTCTGCGCGATCACGGCATCGAGCACGCGGCCTGCTTCCATCTGGTCGGCGAGGAATTGCTCCATCTTTTCCGACATGCCCTCGGCGCCGTCCTGGCGCGGCCGCGACGACGACCATTCAAGCAGCAGGTACCAGGGTGTTTCCGCCTTGAGCGGATCCTGCGTGCCGGGAATGTGGCGCAACACCATGTCGGTGCAGGCGCGGCTCATCAGCTCGCACGAACCGACATTGTCCTCCGACGCGGCGTGCGCTTCGGAGAGGATCTCGATCGCGGCCTGTGGATCGCGGACCGCGAGCCAAGCGGTGCACACATCCTTGGGCGCGGGCCAGAGCTTCAACACGGCCTTGGTGATGATGCCGAGCGTGCCCTCCGCACCCATGAAGAGATGCTTGAGATCGTAGCCGGTATTGTCCTTCTTGAGCGAGCGCAGGCCGTCCCAGACGTCGCCGTTGGGCAGCACCACCTCGAGGCCCATCACGAGATTGCGCGCGTTGCCATAGCGCAAGACCTGCACGCCGCCGGCATTGGTCGAAAGATTGCCGCCGATCATGCACGAACCCTGAGCGCCAAGGCTGAGCGGGAAGAACCGGTCATGGCTCGCCGCGGTCTCCTGCAGGGTCTGCAGCACGCAGCCTGCCTCGACAGTCATGGAATAACCGACCGGATCGACGTTCAGGACGTGGTTCATGCGGCCGAGCGACAGCAGGATGCCCTGATGCGTGGGCCAGGGCGTGGCGCCACCCATCAGGCCGGTATTGCCGCCTTGCGGCACGATGGCGATGCCGTTGTCGTGGCAGAGCTTCACCACCCTGGAGACTTCCTCGGTGTTGGCGGGACGCACCACGACAGCCGCTGTGCCCACGAGCGAGCCACGCCAATCGGTCACGAACGGCTGCTTGCCTTGCTCGTCCAGGATCAGGCCCTTGTCGCCGACGATGCCGCGCAAGGCGTCAAGGACGGCTGGCGTCACCGGAACGGTCGGGATGGCGGGGGGAATGGCGGTGTCGGGCATCGTTCCTCTCTTTGCCCGCAAGCTTAGCCCCGGCCTCTTGCTCCGTCATCCGCGGCGGCCCGGCGCAGCCGGTCGTTGATCGCAAGCCCCAATCCGGTTTGCGGAATAGGCATGACGGCGATGCGGCTGATTTCCGGCCGGTCGAGCGCCCGCATCTGGGCAAAAAGGTTTGCCGCGGCCTCGGCGAGGTCTCCGGCGGGGCTGAGATTGAGAGTCAGCCTGGCGCCTGCCGGCGGATGGCCGCCGAAGGCGAGCAGGGCCTCCTCGGGTGAGACGCTGGTGGCTTCAAGCCGCACCGGACGCGACGGAGCGTAGTGGCTGGCAAGCTGGCCGGGCGATGAACGCGCGGCGTCACCCGTCGGCAAAGCTTCGGAAAGCACGATGGGACCGACCACGGCTTCGATCGCCTCGCGCGTCGCGCCGCCTGGCCTTAGCAACACGGGCGTTGGACCCGTGAGATCCAGCACGGTGGATTCCACGCCGACGACGCAGGGGCCACCGTCCAGGATCAGCGGAACGCGCTCGCCGAGCGATTGCGCTACATGCTCGGCCCGTGTCGGGCTGACGGCGCCGCTGCGGTTGGCCGAGGGCGCTGCGATCGGCAATTCGGCAGCACGGATCAGCGCCTGGGCCACTGGGTGCGAGGGCGCGCGGATGGCGACCGTGTCGAGTCCCGCCGTTGCCAGCAAGGCGATGGGCGAACGCTCCGTCCGCGGCAGGACGAAGGTCAGGGGGCCGGGCCAGAATTTCGCCGCGAGCCTGTCGGCCGCATCGCTCCACTGCACGAATCGTTGCGCCTCTCGAACGCCTGGCACGTGAGCGATCAGGGGGTTGAACTTTGGCCGGCCTTTGGCATCGAAGATGGCGGCAACCGCGCGCTCGTTGGTGGCGTCGCCACCCAGGCCATAGACAGTCTCGGTCGAGAAGGCGACCAGCTCGCCGGCACGCAGGAGGCGTGCGGCCTCGTCGATCGTGGCGGCTGTCGGCTCGACGATCTTCATCGCGCCGCCTTGCTGCGGGCGATGAAATGCGGATTGGAGAAGTTCGGCTTGCCGTAGAGCAGGGGCTTGTCGTCCGTTGTCACGACCTCGCCGCCGGCCGCCTCGAGCACGGCATGACCCGCCGCGGTGTCCCACTCGTTGGTCGGTCCGAAGCGCGGATAGATGTCGGCCTGACCTTCTGCGATCAGACAGAACTTGAGCGACGAACCCGCTTGCTTGCGTTCCGCGACGATGAGGCCGTTGTTGCGGAACCAGATGTCGAGGTCGCTATAGATGGCATGGCTGCGGCTGGCACAGGCAGTGAGCCCGGCAGATGGAGGGATGCGCGTCGTGATGCGTTCGAAGGCCCGGCCCTTGTCGCTCTTGTCAGCGCCGAGAGTCGTCGCGCCGCGCCACAGCGTGTCGCTCGCCGGCGCGAGGACGACGCCAAGGATCGGCCGGCCGCTTTCGATCAGCGCGATGTTCACGGTGAACTCGCCATTCCTCTTGATGAATTCCTTGGTGCCATCCAGCGGGTCGACCAGCCAGAACGGCCCGCCATCGAGCTTGGGCACCCGGCCCGCGGCCATCTCCTCCTCTGCTACTACCGGCGTATGGGGGGTGAGCTTGCGCAAGCCCGCCAGGATGATGGCCTCGGCGGCATGGTCGGCATCGGTCACCGGGCTCTTGTCGGCCTTGGTGCGTTCGCCAAGGTCCCCGGCATAGATACGCATGATCTCGCGGGCAGCTTCTCGGGCGAAGTCGGTGCAGGCGTCGAGGAGGCTATGAAGCGAAGGAAGGGGCGCGGTCACGGATAAGTTGGCTACTCACGAAGTAGTTGAATCGGCGGCGGCGACCTTATAACCCATTCGCCCATGTCAAACAGGCTTTTGGGCGTCATTTCCGCGATGCCCGAGGAACTCGCGCATCTTGCCGACGATTCCGGCGGCAAAGTTGCGGTCGGCGGGCTGTCGTATCTCAAAGGTCATATCGCCGGCCGCGAGGCGGTTTTTGTTGAATGCGGCATGGGCAAGGTCAATGCGGGGGTTGCAGCGGCACTGATGCTCGACCGCTTTCCCTGCGGGGCGCTGATGTTCTGCGGCGTGGCGGGTGGCCTCGACCCTGCCTTGGGCGTGGGCGATGTCGTCGTGGGGACGCGCAACATCCAGTACGACTACGGCGCCGAGGTCGAGGCGGGCTTCAAGACCTATCAGCCAGGCAAGGCGCCGATGCCAGGTTTTGACGACACTCATGGCTATGACCTGCCAGCCGATCTGGTCGAGCGCCTGAAGGCAGCGGCATCTGCGGTCACGTTCGAGGCGTTGCCGGAAAAGGTCGGCGTAGGTCAGCGCCTGCCGCGCGTGAGCTTCGGTCCGATCGCGACCGGCGACTGCTTCGTGAATAGCGAGCGCACTCGAAAAAGGCTGCATGGCGCCTATGGAGCGCAAGCATGCGAGATGGAAGGCGGTGCCGTCGCGCAAGTTGCCGAGAGTTTCGGCAATCTCCCGTTGGTGAATGTCCGCTGCCTCAGCGATCTTGCTGGCGCGGAAAGCCATCTCGATTTCTTTGCCTTTCTGCCGATTGCTGCGCGCAATGCCTCCTTGGTCGCGCACAAGCTGGCGCCCGTCATTTAGGAAAAGCTCATCTAGGGAGAGGATCATGGGCAGGCTCGAGGGCAAGATTGCCATCGTCACAGGTGCCACCAGCGGCATCGGTCGCCGCACGGTCGAGATCTTCGTGAAGGAGGGCGCCAAGGTCGTGGCGACGGGCCGGCGCGAGGAACTGGGGCGCTCGCTTGAACAGGCGCTAGGCAAAGACAAGTGCCTGTTCGTGAAGACGGACGCCACGCAGGAAGCCGACGTCAAAGCGATGTTCGAGGCATGTCTCGCGAAATGGGGCAGGCTCGATTGTCTGTTCAACAATGCCGGCGGTCCGGCGCCCGTGGGTGGCATCGAAACCGTTCCAGTTGAAGGCTTCGATGCGGCGATGGCGACGCTGGTGCGCTCGGTGATGCTTGGCATGAAGCATGCCGCACCGATCATGATGAAGCAGGGCTCCGGCAGCATTATTAACAACGGCAGCGTCGCGGGCCGTCGCGCCGGTTATTCGACTTCAATGATCTACGGCGCCGCGAAGGCGGCGGTGAACCATCTGACGGTTTGCGCCGCCATGCAGCTCGGCGAAAAGAACGTGCGCGCGAACTCGATCTCGCCCGGCGGCATCGCCACCGGGATTTTCGCCAAGGCGCTGGGCCTGCCGCCCGACAAGGCTGACAGTTATGCCGAGGCGATGAAGGCCGCCATGGCCAAGAACCAGCCGATCCCGCGGGCGGGCATGACCGACGACATCGCCCATGCGGCCGTCTTCCTGGCCTCCGACGAGTCGGCCTTCATCAATGGCCACGACCTTGTCGTCGATGGCGGCCTAGTCGGCGGGCGCCTTTGGGGACCTCATCAGGAAGGGGTGAAGGCCATGCGTCAGGCCTTCGGTGTGGATGAAGTTTAATTGAATACATTTGATATGAAGGTATTTCTCGGAACCTGTGGAAAAAATCACAAAGTCGGCCTAACTTGCTCTTTCTAAAGGGGGAGTGGGAAAGATGCGTGGGCACCTGTTGCTCGCCATATGCGCGATGGTGGCCGCGTGCGCGCAGAAGCCGGTCGACCCGTCCTACAAGGCGGTCAGCCTCCCCGAGCCATACCGGGACTATCCTGAGCCGCCGCCTGGAACGGCGATCGAGGCCGGCGTTCCGGTGAAACTCGATGTCCGCCAGCAGGAGGCGGTCGTGGCCTCGGTCCTGAAATGGATGAAGGACCCCCGGACGGCCTCGTTCGGCGAACTGAAGGCGGTCAAGAACAAGCGTGGCTGGATCACGGTGTGTGGCGGCGTGAACGGCCGGAATTCGGCCGGTGTCTTGATCGGCATGGCGCCCTTCATCGGTGCCATGGCGGACAAGACCACCACTCCGGAGTTCATCGTGGTCGAGATCGGTGCCTTCAATCCGGAACGCGCCGACGTGGAGACCTTGTGCCAAGAAAGTGGCATCGTTCCGGGGCCGCCGCAGGGTACTAAAGCATCGGGCTCCTAGGAGCGGGCGCGCGCCTCGAGCTGTCGCACGATCTCGGCCACGATCTCCGCAGGTCGACCGCCGATATCGACAATGACCGGACGTTCATCCGGGCCGGGTTCCTCCAGTGTCGCGAACTGGCTGTCGAGCAGCGCCACCGGCATGAAATGCTCGTGTCGCGCCGCCATGCGCTGCTGGATAAGTTCGCGTGAGCCGCGAAGATAGACCAGCGTGACATCGAGGCGATCGCCGATGAGGATGTCGCGATAGGCACGCTTCAGCGCCGAGCAGGTGACCACGCCTGACTCGCCATGTGAGCGCCAACCGTCGATCTCTGCTGCGATCTTCCTGAGCCACGGCCAGCGGTCGTCATCCGTGAGCGGCGTGCCGCCGTGCATCTTCGTCACGTTCGATGGTGGGTGAAGGTCGTCGCCTTCCAGGAATTGGCAATGCAAGGCGCCCGCCAGCATGGCGGCCACCGTTGTCTTGCCCGACCCGGAGACGCCCATCACCACGGCGATGGTCATGGCGAACTCCGGTTCGCCCGTATCTACTTTGCGCGCTCGCGTGCCTTCTCGAGATCCGGCACCGCAGCCCCTGCAGCGGCAATCCGCGGCGATGAGGTGACTTTGAGGGCTTCTGCGGCCGCCTCGTTCTCCATGATCTTGGACATGACGGCCTGGCCGGCGCGTTGGAACACGTCACGATTCTCGACCAGGAACTTCTGCGATTCGCGAAGCTTGCGAACGTATCCGTTGATCTCGGGAGCGACGTAGCGCGCGACCAGATCCCAGCTCCTGAACGTGTTCTCGATGTTTGCCCAGTCGTGGACGAAGCCCACCACCGTGCCGAAGCCACCGCTCTTCTCGTAGACCGACTTGATCATCTTCACGAGATCGTCCGGCGTGCCGATCACCGCCGCGGAGCCCGGCGTAAAGGCGGTCTTTTCGATCGCGTCTTCGGGCGACGTGAAGGGGACCGAGCCCGGCAGCTGCAGGGTGCCGTTGACGTACTCGTTGTGCCAGCGCAGCAGGCCGTGGCGGGCTTCTTCGATCGCCTTCTCGCGTGTTTCGGCGATGTGCCAGTTGAGCAGGACGCGCCAGTTCTTGCGGTCAACGGTCTGGCCATATTTCTTGGCCGCCGCTTCGGCGAAACCCCATTGCGTCGGCAGGGCGGTAAGGCCCGCGCTCGACTGGGAACCGAGCGAGATGATGCCGATGCCGTACTTGCCGGCCAGTGTCATGCCCGACGGGCTGATCTGCGAGGCGACCGCAAAGGGCATATCCTCCTGCAGCGGAAGAAGTTGAAGCGCGGCGTCCTTCAGCGTGAACCACTCGCTCTTGGCGGTCACGCGCTCGCCCTTGAACAGGCGGCGAATGATGCCGATCGCTTCGTCCTGCCGGTCGCGCTGGACCATCGGATCGATGCCAAGCGTATGCGCATCGGACGGCAGCGCGCCCGGACCCGAACCGAAGATCACCCGGCCACCCGTCATGTAGTCGAGCTGCACCATGCGCTGCGCCACGTTGTAGGGATGGTGGTAGGGCAGCGAGACCACGCCGGTGGCGAGCTTGATGCGCTTCGTATGCTCGCCGGCTGCGGCCAGGAACATCTCGGGCGAGGCGATCATCTCCCAGCCGGAGGAATGGTGCTCACCGCACCAGAATTCATCGAAGCCGAGTTCGTCGAGGTGCTGCACGAACTTCAGGTCGCGCCGGAACTGCAGCATCGGATGTTCGCCGATGGGATGATGCGGGGCGAGAAAGGCGCCAAAACCCAACCGATGCATAGGACCCTCCTTGAACAGGCGGACAATCGCCTAACATGCTGACCCGGTGTGGTCGATAGACGGAGGCGAAAATGGCGGAACTCAGCGGTCGGGTGGCGCTGGTCACGGGAGGTTCACGCGGCATCGGGCGCGCGGTGGCAATTTCGCTAGCCGAAGCCGGCGCCGCTGTTGCTGTGAATTTCCGGGAGAAGGCGGGTGATGCGCAGGCGGTCGTCGATCTGATTCACAAAGCCGGCGGACGCGCGACGGCGGTCCGCGCCGACGTTTCCAAGGCCGCCGAGGTGTCGGCGATGGTGGCCGCCGTTCAGCGTGAGCTCGGCACCATCGACATGCTGGTGAACAACGCCGGCATCGGTCTTGTCCGGAACGTCGATGAGCTGACCGAAGAGGTGTTCGACGAGACGATCGCCGTGAACCTGAAATCGGCGTTCCTGTGCACGCAAGCCGTCGTGCCTGAAATGCGTGCGAAGAAATGGGGCCGCATCATCAACATTTCGTCAGGCGCGGCGCGAGGCGCCGGCGGTGTTGGCCCGCACTACAATGCCTCGAAAGCAGGTCTTGAGGGATTGACGCGAGGCTATGCGGCTCGCCTGGTGAAGGACGGCATCACGGTGAATGCGGTGGCGCCGTCGCTGATCGAGACCGACATGGTGCGGTCGGGCCTTGCTTCTTCGGCCGCACGCATCCCGCTCGGTCGCTTCGGTACGCCAGAGGAATGCGCGCAGGTTGTACTGATGCTGGTCGGCAATGCCTACATGACGGGGCAGACGGTTGCACTGAGTGGCGGCATGTCTTTCCTTTGACGCTGCCAAGTGGTGATCAGCTGCGGAGCGCAGCCTTGATGCGCTCGGAGGTGAGCGGCATGTCGCGCAGGCGATGGCCGATCGCATCGGCGATCGCATTGGCGAGAGCCGCTGCGGCTGGACCCTGCCCAGCCTCACCTGTCCCCAGGAAGGGTTCGCCAGGACGGTCAATCACATCGACCTCGATCGACGCCGGCACCGAAGGGAAGCGCATGATCGGGTAGGCGCTCCAGTCGAAGCTGGTACGGTGGCTGGTATCGAAGGTCACGGCTTCCATCTGGGTCCAACTCAACGACTGCACGATCGCGCCCTCGATCTGGTTGCGGATGCCGTCGGGGCTGACGGCCTCACCACTGTCGACGGCGGCCACCACACGGCGCACGTCGACGGTGCCGCCGTCAGGTTCGATCGTGACTTCCATGGCAAGCGCGCAGTAGGCGCCCAGGTTCTTGTAGCGGGCGAAACCGAAGCCATAGCCTCGACCGGGCCGGCCCTTGACCCGTCGCTTCCAGCCAAAGCGGTTGGCCGCCGTCTCCACCACTTCCCTTGCGCGGCTGTCCTGCAAATGGATGAGTCGGAAATCGACAGGATCGGCGTTCGCCGCATGCGCCATCTCATCCATGAAGCTTTCGATCGCGAACACATTCATGTGAGCGCCAAGCGAACGCAGCGCCGAAACGCGCAGCGGAGCGCGTTCGACGAAATGGTGGGTGCCACTTGCATTGGGCAAGGCATAGATCGGGTTGGCGTTTCGGTCGCCACCACCTTCCGGCATGGGGATCGGCTGCGGCTTCTGTGGTGCAAAGGGTGGTTCGAGTTCGGCGCCGGCAAGCAGCCCTCCGGCGCTGACGGGACGACCGTTATGCGCATTGCTCCAGACATCGTGGCGCCACCCGACAATGCGACCATCACGCCCCAATGCGCCGTGCAACTCGACCACCATCGCCGATCCCAACGGCTCCCAGCCATGTTCCTGCTCGCGCATCCATTGCATGCGCACCGGTCGGCCTGGAACGGCACGGGCGGCGAGGGCTGCGTCGGCGGCAACGTCATCGGCGCCGTTATGGCCGTAGCAGCCCGATCCTTCGACATGGATGCAGCGGACTTTCTCCAGCGGCAGGCGAACGAGCTCGGCCAGCGACTTGCGCAAGGGGGAGACGCCCTGGCTGTGCGTCCATACGATGAGGTTACCGTTCTCCCACAGCGCCACGGCACAGGACGGTCCGATCGATCCGTGCATCAGGGCCGGCCGGCTGTAGCGTGCTTTCACGATCCGGGCGTCTGCCGGCGCCGACGGTCCAGGATAGTTGAAGATAGGGTTGTCCCGGACAGGCGACTGCCGGATCACATCGCAGAGATCAGCGGAGGGGAGCGATGAATCGCGGCGTTCCCATCCCGCCGCCTGCAATCGGCGCAGCGCCTTTACGGCGTGCCACTCCTTGGCGGCGAGAACGGCCATGAACCGGCCTTCCCGCACCACCTTCTCGATGCCCGGCATCTTCGCCACGGCATCGATATCGGCCGGCTTCAATTGCGTGCCGTCGCTGGGGCCGCGCACGACGCGAGCATGCAACATGTTCGCCGCGCGGATGTCCTGTACATAAGCGGAACCACCGTTCACCTTTGCCGGAATGTCGACACGCGGGACGCTCTCGCCGATCAAACGGCGGCCCTTGCTGCGTCTTGGCACGTCAGGTTTAGCCATCACGTGCAGGGAGAAGCCGGCCGCAAGGTCGCCGTAGCCCAGACGCCGACCGCCCGGCCCGTAAGCCGTACCGTCCTGCAGCTCGATCTGGTCGATCGAGCTTGCAAAGCGCCAGGCGGCAGCGTCCGTCAACAGCGCGCGGACGTTCGCGGCGGCATTCAGGATCGCCATGCCACTGTTCTGCATGGAGTGGCTGCCCGCTGTGACGCCCTCGTCGGGTGTTCGTCCGGTGTCTGCCATGATGAGATCGATGCTGGCGGGCGACACTTCGAGTTCGTCGGCCGCGATCTGTATCAGGGCGGTCCTCAATCCCTGACCTAGCTCGGCCTTGCCGGTGAAGACGGTGATCCGCCCCGTGGTGTCGATGCGGATCCATGAGTCGAGGAAGGGGTACTTGTCGAGATCGCCGGGCAGGTTGGCGGCCTCCTCCGGTTCCTGAGCCCATGCTGCTCCCGAGCTTGCGAACACGACCACAAGGCCGCCCTTGGCGAGCAGCGAGCGCCGTGTCAACCCGTTCACCGTGAGGACTCCTGCACGCCACCGCCCATTGCCGCCGCGGCCCGACGGACGGCACGCAGGATGCGCATATGCGTGCCGCAACGGCAGAGATTGGGCGCGAGATACGTGCGCAACTCTGCCTCCGTCGGCCGGTTGTTGCGTTCGAGCAGGGCCTGCGCTCGCATGATCATGCCGGCGATGCAGTAGCCGCACTGAGCAGCTTGCTCGACGTCGAAGGCCGCGGCGAGAGCGCCGGGCCGGTCGGGTGTGCCGAGACCCTCGATGGTACGCACCTTGCGGCCGGCAAGAGCGGCGATCGGCAGCAGGCAGGAGAAGGTCGGCCGGTCGTCGACCAGAACGGTGCAAGACCCGCACTGACCGAGTCCGCAACCGAACTTCGCGCCATGTAGGCCGAGCTCGTCGCGCAGCACATAGAGCAGCGGCGTGTCGGGATCGGCATCGATGGATTGCGCGACGCCATTCACCGAGAGCGAGATCATTCGCCGCCCTCCTTGCGAACGTCGGAGACGACCTGCTCGAGGTTCGGCCAGGGCGGCAGGTCAGTGTATCGCGCCCGCAGGTAGGCGGCGATCTCGGCAAGTTGGCGATCGGTGAAGTCGTTGCCGAAGGCCGGCATCGACGGGCCTGCCCGTCCGACAGGAGGTGCGAAACCCTGCACGATCACGTGGAGCGTGTCGTGTGCGGCGGCGACATGCAGTGAAGTGCCCCAACCGAGCGACGGACGTCCCTGCTGCATCATCATCGGTGCGCCAGCCTCGTGGCAGGATGCGCAGGCGCCGGCGAACAATGTCGCCCCTTCAGGATGCATCCGGTCGGCCTCGCTTTGCTTGTCGGTTGCCATCTTGCCGCCTTTCGCGGCCGGCGCATCGGCCATCAATGCGGCGAAGTAAGCCGCGAGTGCCCGCACGTCCGATTCGGGAACGCCCGACAGCTCGCGTATCACTTCGGCCATGGGACCGGCAGCAGCGGCGTGCATGGGACTGAGGCCCGTGCGCAGATAGGCGAACAGCATCTCTTCAGTCCAAGGGTGCACTGCCGGTGAACCGGCATTGAGTGGTGGCGCGTACCAGCCGTCTATCCAGGCGCCGTCATAGGCGCGATCAACCACTTCCGCGCCCCATCGGTTGCGCGGTGTGTGACAAGCGCCGCAGTGGGCAAGCCCTTCGGCGAGGTAGCGCCCCCTATCGGTCTCGTCGACGGCATCCTTGTGCAGATAGAGGAGGGACCAACCGGCAAGCAACGGCCGATATCCGTATGGCCAGGCCAGCTGGTTCTCCGCAGCCTGTGTCGGAACGGGTGGGCGCGTCATGAGGAAGGCATAGAGTGCAGCGAGGTCGCGGTCGGTGACGCGCGTAAAGTGGTCGTAGGGAAAAGCCGGATAGAGGAAGCTGCCATCACGCGAGACGCCTTCGCGCATGGCGCGCATGAAGGCTTCCAATGACCAGCGGCCGATACCGGTCGCCGGATCGGGTGTTATGTTGGTGCTGAAGATTGTCCCGAACGGAGTGTGAACCGCCTTTCCGCCGGCAAATGGACGGCCGGCGGCCGCAGTGTGGCAGGTCCTGCAGTTGCCGAGGCGAGCGAGCGTCTCGCCGTGCAGCACCGTCGCGCGATCGAAGCTTGCCGCGGCGACCGGGGGAACCGGCGTCAACGCAGGCTTCCAGGCCAGCACGACGACTGCGACGCTGATCGCGATAAGCCCCAGGGCCGATCCGGCCAGGAGCCACCCGCCTCGAGTCAAGTTCGGCTCCGTGGGCTGTTCAGGTGTGGCGGAGGTAGCGTCCGCCAGCATTGAATTTCAAGCCTCGGGATTTGTCCAATTGATGGCGACGGTGCACAACGGCCTCAAGGAGTGCGTCGCTTCAAGTGAAATGCAGCGCAGCGATATTCGCCGCGGCGCCGGCGGCGATCGCCCACCAGCGGGTTGCGTCGGCTGACGAGGGCGAAGGCGGCCGTGCCCAGGCTGATGATCAGGGTAGGCGCGTCAGAACCGCGGCGTTCATCGTATTTGGGCCGGGCAGGATCTGGCCGACGCCGAGTATCGACGGTCGATAGCCCTGACGTCTTCGTTTAGGAAAAGACAAAGCGACCCGCTTTCAACAAAGCGCCGCAAGTGCCCGAGACAGTCGCGCGGAAGCGATCGAGGCGGTGGCGCGGCCGATCGTAGCCGTCGGCAATGACTACCCGGCCGGCCATCTGCACCCGGCCCATCGACACCTCCGGTCCCAGCTCCTGTTTGCCGAACGAGGCACGATGCTGGTCCGGACCGACGAAGGCGCGTGGATGGTGCCGGCACGTCAGGGCATATGGATTCCCGCCGGTATCGAGCACAGCATTGCGATGCTGGGGCCGGTCTCGACGCGCAGCGTCTACCTCAGAAGGGAGACCGCGGTTGGCATGCCAACCCATTGCCAGGTCCCCGGTATCTCACCGCTGCTGTGCGAACTGCTGATCGAGGCCGTGGACTTACCATCGGAATACGATATAAATGGGACGCGCCGGGATGATCATGTCCCTGGCGATCGAGGAAATCCGCGTCGCGCCGGAGCTGCCGCTCAGCTTGCCACTTCCCGCCGACGGAAAGCTGACCGCGCGATGCCGGCGATTTCTCGAACATCCGAGCGCACAGCAGACGATTGATCTCTGGTGTCGCGATCTTGCGGTCAGTCGTCGCACCTTTACGCGACGGTTTCTGCGCGAGACCGGGCTTACTTTTTCGGCTTGGCAGCGGCGTGCCTGTCTTGTGTCAGCACTTCCCAGGCTGTTGCGTGGCGAGCATGTCACGACGCTCGCCTTCGACCTTGGCTATTCGAGTTCGGCCGCCTTCACCACCATGTTCAAGCAAATCATGGGTGCCGCTCCGCAGAATTATCGATGCACTTCGCACGGTGTGCGAGATCGAGACAACGATCGTCGTGTGCGGCGAAGTGGCTGATGCCTAGCGGCGATCGTTGCGGCGGCGCAAAGCCGATGCCATGCTTCTGATCGTCAAAGCCGCCGAATGAAAACAAGCGCGGTGTCAACAGGAGGGAAATCAATGTCACGAAATGGCAAGGGCCTCATTATGCGCCGCCGTCGTGTTCTGCAGGTCGGCGCGGGAGTCGGCGCCCTGCAATTCGCGGCTCCTTTCATCATTCAGGCGCGCGGCGATCAGCCGGTGAAGATCGGCTTCATCGATCCGATCACCGGCAGCCTGTCCGCTTTGGCTGTCAGCGAGGTTGAAGGCGCAAAGTGGACAGTCGATCAGCTCAACAAGAAGGGCGGCATTCTTGGCCGGCCCGTACAGCTCCTGGTCGAGGACAGCGCCAACGATACCGGCACCGGCGTACAGAAGGCGCACAAACTGATTGAGCGCGACAACGTCGACATCATCATGGGCGACGTGAACTCGGGCATCGCCTACGCGATCATGGGCGTTACCGCCGAGAAGAAGGTGTTCCATATCGTGCCGGGCGGTCACACCGACCCGATCACCGGCAAGGACTGCAAGTGGAACGTCTTCCGCACCTGCAACACCACGGCGATGGATGCGGCGGCCGTTACCAGCGAATTGGTGAAGAAATTCGGCAAGAAGTGGTTCTTCATCACGCCGGACTACGCCTATGGCAAGACGCTGCAGGAGAACTTCGTCAAGAACCTGCAGAAGGCAGGCGGCACCTACCAGGGTGACATGCTGCCGATCGCCAATACCGACTTCTCGGCGACGCTGATCAAGGCCAAGGCCTACAAGCCCGACGTGCTTCTGAACAATATGGGCGGGGCGGCCCAGCTCAATTGCATGAAGCAATTCGTGCAGTTCGGCATGGCCAAGGAAATGGCGCTAGGTGGCGCGCTCTACGAGCTCGAGACCTTGCGCTCGGTACCCAAGGAAGCGCTCACCGGCTGGTGGGTCATGGAGTGGTGGTGGAACCAGCCGAACGTGCCGGCGGTGAAGAGCTTCGTCGACTCGATCTCACCTGCGATCGGCAACAAGAAGCCGACCGCGCGCCACTGGATGGCCTACGTGTCCATCATGGCCGCCAAGCTCGCGGCCGAGAAGGCCAAGTCGCTCGAAGCCGTGAAGATGGCGCACGCACTCGCCGACATGGAGCTGCCGCCGGAAATCTCGCTGTCCCCGAACAAGGTCAAGTATCGGGCAGGCGACCACCAGCTCATGAGCGACATCTTCGTGGGCCAGGTGCAGCCGCCTGGCCCGGGCGGACCCGACGATCTCTTCAAGGTCGAGTCGGTGGTCCCCGGCGAGCAGGCAGCCGGGTCCGCCGAGGCAACGGGCTGCAAGATCAACTGGCCGGCATAGGCCACTAAGAAACGCCGCGTGGGGAACCCCTCACGCGGTTTTTTTTGCACTCCAGCTCCGGGGCAGGGGCATGCTGCAACTCGTTCTGTTCAATCTCACCAACGGGCTGATCGTCGGCACCTTCTACGTGCTGATGGCGCTCGGCCTGTCGCTGATCATCAACCTCAGCAACGTGGTGAACTTCGCGCACGGCAACTTTCTCGCGATCGGCGGCTACATCGCCTTCGTGCTGACGCCGTTCATTGGCTTCTGGGGCGCCCTGGTGGTCTCGCCCTTCCTGACGGCGATCATGGGCTACGTGATCGAGAAGGTCATCATCCGGCACGTCTACACCCGCAATCACATCTACAGCCTGCTGTTGACCTTCGGCCTGGGCTTCATCCTGCAGGACGTCTGTCGCTACATCTGGGGACCGAGTCCACTGCCGCTCAACATCCCTGCCGAGATGTCAGCTGCAGTGACGCCCGACCTGTTCTTCATTACCTGGTACCGCGTCTTCATGGTTGCTGTTGTAATCGTGGCAGTTGCGGGCCTCTTCGCATTCCTGCGCTACACGCGTGTCGGCATGCGTATCCGCGCCGGCACGCTCGACCTAGACACTGTCTCGGCGCTCGGCGTCAACGTCTCGGCGCTGCGCTCCTACAACTTCGCCGTTGGCAGCTTTCTCGCCGGACTGGCAGGTGTGCTGGCGGCAGGCCAACTCGGCCTCAATCCCAACATGGGCGACGATCTGATCATGCCGAGCTTCATCGCCATCATCGTGGGCGGCGTGGGCAGCCTGACTGGCACGTTGCTGGGCGGCCTGCTGATCGGCGTCGCGTCGGCCCTCACCACCGTCTTCTATCCCTCCGCTGCGGAAGCGGTGATCTACGTCATCATGGCGCTGGTCCTGCTGATCCGGCCACGCGGGCTGCTGGGCGAGGAGGGGATGCTGCAATGAGCACCGTAACCACCCCAGCCGACGCCACCGTCGTCCGCCCGTGGCAGCAGCTTGTCATCATCTGGGCGCTGCTGCTCACGGTCCCCTTCTGGATGCCGCTGGTCGGTGGCTATACGGCAATCGCAGCGCGCGTGCTGGTGATGGCGCTTGCCGCCATGGGTCTCAACCTGCTGCTGGGTTATACCGGCGTGCTGAGTTTCGGGCATGCGGCTTACTTCGGACTCGGCGCCTATGGCGCCGGACTCACGCTCAAATACGTGGCGGCCTCCACCCCGTTGGCCATGCTGGCAGGGACCCTGCTGGGCGGAATCGCCGGCACGTTGTTCGGCTTGCTGCTGGTCCGACGGCGTGGCGTCTACTTCGCCATGGTGACCATCGCCTTCGGCCAGGTCTGCTTCTACATCGCCTACAAGTGGGACGACTTCACCGGCGGCTATGACGGGCTGCGCGGCTTCGTCCGGGCGCCGCTCGACTTCGGCCTGTTCAAGATCGACATCACCGGCAACGGGACACTGTTCTACTACTTCGTGCTGGTGGTCTTTGGCCTCGCGGTGGGGTTACAGGCACTGATCCTGAAGTCGCCATTTGGCCGGACGATGCTGGCAATTCGGGAAAACGAACGCCGCGCCCGCTTCCTCGGCTTGCCGGTCGAGAAGCACATCTGGCTTTCCTTCTCCATTTCCTGCTTCTTCACGGCACTCGCGGGAACGCTCTACGCGCTGCTGAACAATTTCGCCGATCCGCTGGGGCTCAACTACATCATGTCCGGCAACATCGTGATGATCGCGGTGATGGGCGGCATGCGCACCTTCTGGGGACCGCTGGTGGGTGCCGTGCTGTTCGTCATGCTGCAGGACTACGTCTCGTCGATGACCACCAACTGGATGTCCTTTGTCGGCCTTGTCTTCGTGTTGGTCGTCTTGTTCTTCCCACGCGGTCTGATGGGCGTGCTGCAGAAGAGGTCCGGCGCATGAGTGCCGCGGTACCGAAGCTCGAGGTCCGCAGCGCCACGAAGAGGTTCGGCAATCTCACGGCGGTGTCCGACGTGTCGATGCGCGTGGCAAGCGGCGAGCTGCGCGCGATCATAGGGCCAAACGGTGCGGGCAAGACCACGTTCTTCAATCTGATCACCGGATTCTTCCCGCCGACGTCGGGCGACATCCTGATGGACGGCTCGAACATCAGCCGCGTTCCGGCCGCGACCCGGGTCAAGATGGGCATGGGGCGCACTTTTCAGATCACCGAGATCTTCCCGGAGCTGACGGTGCGCGAGAACACCCGGATCGCGGTCGAAACCGGCCTTGGCTTCAGCCTGCGCGCCTGGCTGACGGTTGCAGAAAAGAAGCGCGTCGCCGACGCCTCGGAGGAGGTGATGACGATGGCCAACCTGACGTCCAAGGCCGATCGCCTGGTCGGCGAACTGTCACACGGCGATCAGCGCTCGGCCGAGATCGCGATGGCGCTGGCCTTGAAGCCCAGCCTGCTCCTGCTCGACGAGCCGACGGCAGGCATGGGGGACGAGGAAACCTACCAGGTCACCGGCATGATCCGCCGACTGCATCGCGACTCGAAATACACGATCGTCCTGATCGAGCATGACATGCGCGTGGTGTTCCATCTCGCCGACCGCATCTCGGTCCTGGCCGAGGGCAAGCTGCTGGCCGAGGGTACGCCCGAGGAGATCAGTGCCAACGAGCATGTGCAGAACGCCTACCTGGGAAAAGCCGAATGAACGCGATCGAGGTCAGCGGGCTCAACACGTTCTATGGCAAGAGCCACATCCTGCATGATGTTTCCCTCAGCGCCGCCGAGGGCAGCATCACGACGCTTCTCGGCCGCAATGGCGCGGGCAAGACCACGATGATGCGCAGCATCATGGGGCTCACGCCATCGCGGTCCGGGTCGGTCAAGGTCTTCGGCAGCGAAGTCTCGAAGCTCCCGCCCTATCGGGTGGCGCGGCTTCGGGTGGGCTACGTACCGGAAGGGCGCCGGGTTTTTCCCAATCTCACCGTCGAGGACAATCTGAAGGTGCCGCAGGGTGACACCGGCCCATTCGACATCCCGCGCATCTACCAGCTATTCCCTCGCCTGGCAGAGCGGAAGATGAATCGCGGCCGGCAGTTGTCGGGCGGCGAGCAGGAAATGCTCTCAATCGCCCGCGCCCTGCTTTTGAATCCGAAAGTGCTGATCCTCGATGAACCCTCGCAGGGGCTCGCGCCCCTGATCGTCAAGGATGTGTTCCGGATCGTTACGACCATGAAGCAGGAGGGGATGACCGTCCTGCTTGTGGAACAGAATGTGCGCATGGCATTGGACATTGCCGATACGGCATATGTGCTGGACCACGGAATCGTCGTCCATCACGGTCCGGCAGCGGCGCTGGCGGCGGACGAGGGACTGATCCAGTCACTGGCGGGCGCGAGTGCCGAGGAGTGGCACCTTCCCGACTAACCGGTCAGCGGATGGTGGCAGGCCACTGCCTGTCCGCTGGCAGTGTCGCGCAGGGTCGGCACCTTTTCCGCGCAAAGGCGATCGGCGCGCGGACAGCGGGTGCGGAAGCGGCAGCCTGAGGGCGGATCGAGCGGCGACGGTGGTTCGCCAGTCGCGATATTCGTCGCCGGCATGACGGTCGGGTCGGGCACCGGGATCGCCTCCAGCAAGAGCGCCGTATAGGGATGGGCAGGCCGATCGAACACGGCTTCGGTCGGCCCGACTTCGCACAGCCGGCCGAGGTACATGACGGCGATGCGGTCGCTGACAGCTTTCACCACGGCGAGGTCATGCGCGATGAAAAGGAGCGTGAGGCCGTAGCGCTGCTTCATCTCCTCCAGGAGATTGAGAATCTGGGCTCGGATCGAGACGTCGAGTGCCGAAACAGGCTCGTCGCAGATCACGAGCTCCGGCTCGAGGATCAATGCGCGGGCAATGCAGACGCGTTGGCACTGGCCGCCGGAGAATTCGTGCGGCAGGCGGCGCCAGACGACGTCGGGGTCGAGGCCCACCGCCGCCAGCACATCACGTACGCGCCGCTCGCGCTCGGCACGATCGGTGACGCCTGTGATGACCAGCGGCTCGGCCACGATATCGCCGATGCAGCGTCGCGGATTGAGGGAGGCGATCGGGTCCTGGAAGATGAGCTGCAGGCGCCGGCGCATCAAACGCAGCGCCTCGCCCTCCAGTTCCGTAAGGTCGGTGCCGTCGAACACGACCTTGCCGGCGGTGGGGCGTCTCAGTTGCAGCACGGCGCGGCCCAGCGTGGACTTGCCGCAGCCCGATTCACCCACGAGACCGAGCGTCTCGCCACGCCCGACCGTGAGGCTCACGCCGGCAACGGCCGACAGCGTGCGGCCACTGACCGGATACTCGACCACCAGCTGCTCCACCGAAAGGAGCGGTGCGTTGAGGCGTGACGCGCTGTCTGGCATCACGCACTCGCCGCAGTAGAGAGCGCCAGCGGATGCCAGCAGGCATAAAGGCCGCCACTCCTTTCCGGGTCGGCGAGCGCCGGCTTGGCGCGCCGGCAATGGTCGTCGGCATAACGGCAGCGCGGCGAGAAGGAACAGCCCGGCATGGGCCGGGTCGGATCCGGCGGCCGGCCGGCGATCGCGGGCAACGCCGTGTGGGGCGGCGAGTCGAGCTTGGGAATCGCGGCCAGCAACGCCTCGGTGTAAGGCATGCGCATTCGGGCGAAGAGCTGGGCTGTGGGCGCGCGTTCGACGACACGTCCGGCATACATCACGGCCACTTCATCGGTGCGTCCGGCCACGACACCGAGATCGTGGGTGATCAAAATCATCGCCATCTGCCGGCGCCTCTGCTCACGCGCCAGCAGATCGAGGATCTGGGCCTGAACCGTGACATCGAGCGCCGTGGTGGGCTCGTCGGCGACCAGGAGCTTGGGCTCGCAGGAAAGAGCGATGGCGATGGCGACGCGCTGGCGCATGCCGCCGGAAAGCTGATGAGGATATTGGCGCAGCCGCTGCGCCGGTGCGGGAATGCCGACCGCGGCCAGCAGATCGACGCTGCGTCTGGCGGCTGCGGCGCCATCCATGCCGAGATGGGCCTGCAACGTCTCGATGAGCTGGGTGCCGATCGTGAGCACGGGATTGAGGGACGTCATCGGGTCTTGGAACACAACGGCGAGCTCCGGCCCGCGCAAGCGGCGGAGCGATTCGGCCGACAGGGCCGCGAGATCGTGGCCGGCAAAATTGACTCGCCCCGAGAGCTTCGCTCGCTTGGGCAGCAGCTGCAGGATGGCGCGCGACAGCATGGTCTTGCCGCAGCCCGATTCGCCGACGATGCCCAGCGTGCGGCCCGGCATCAGGCTGAGATCCACGTTGTCGACGGCCCGGAGCGTACCCCGTGGTGTGGGCAGCTCGACCGATATGCTTTCGAGCGACAGCAGGGCGCGGGTCATGACGCGTCCCTCAAAGGGCACCTGGCCGCGGATCGGTGAGCGCCCGCAGCGTGTCGCCGATGACGTTGAAGGCGAGGACCGTCACGAACATGAAGCCCGCGGGCAGGAAGGCGAGCCAGGGTGCGATGTCGAGGCTTTCGCGCCCTTCGCCAATCATGCTGCCCCAGCTCGGCGCCGGCGGCGGAACGCCGAGCCCCAGGAAGCTCAGGGCGCCCTCGACCACGATGGTCACCGCGACGGCCAGCAGGAAAAAGGCCATCAACGGCAACGCCACGTTGGGCAGGAGCTCGCGCAGCAGGATGCGCAGATGGGTCGCGCCGAGCGTCTGCGCGGCCACCACGAATTCGCGCTGGGCGAGCGAGAGCGTCACGGCCCGCGCGACACGGGTGAAGGCGGGGATGCTCAGCACGCCGATCACCAGGGTGATGTTGAGGGCCGATTGGCCGAGGTAGGCGGTGACCGCGAGCGCGAAAACGAGCGGTGGGAAGGCGAGCAGGACGTCAACGCCGCCGACCGTGAGAGCTTCGAACCGACCGCCGAAATAGCCCGCCAGCATGCCGAGCGCGCCACCGATCACGAGACCGATCACCGGCGACAGCAGCCCGACCGTGAGGGAGATGCGCGCGCCGTAGATCAGGCGCGAGAGCATGTCGCGGCCGAGCTGGTCGGTGCCCAGAAGGTGCTCGGCGCTGGGGGGCGCACGCTTGCCCAGGAAGTCCATGTCGGTCGGGCTCACGATGGGCAGGACGTTGGCAAAGATGGCGGCAAGCCCGATCAGGGCGATCCAGAAAAGCGCCGCCACGAACAGTCCGCCCAGCCGGCGGCCGCGCCGACGTACCGGCGAGACCAGGGCGGTGTCGCCTTCGAGCTCAAGCACGGCCATGGCGGATCCTCGGATCGAGTACGGCGTAAAGCATGTCGACGACGAAATTCACGAGCACGAAGCCGATCGCCACGAACAGAACGACGCCCTGCAGGATGATGAAGTCTCGCGAGTAAATGGCGCCGACCAGCAGGCGCCCGATGCCGGGCAGGGCGAAGATGGTCTCGACGATCAGCGCGCCGCCGATCAATCGGCCGATATTGATGCCCGTCACCGTGACCAGGGTCAGTGACGACGGTTTCAGGGCATGGACCAGGAGGATGCGCGCCGGATGCAGGCCCTTGGCCTTGGCCATCGCAATATAGTCTTCCTGCAGCGTCGCGATCATGTCGGACCGCAGCACGCGCATCAGCACGGGCCATTCGGCGAAGGCGAGCGTGAGGGCGGGCAGCACGAAGCTGCGCAGGTTGCCGATCGGATCCTCGGTGAAAGGCACCCAGCCGGTCGCCGGCAGCCAGCCGAGCGTCACGGCGAAAAGGTAGATCAGCAGGATCGCCACCATGAACGAGGGCAGCGACAGCTTGCCGAACGCGAGCCCGGTCAGGAACCGGTCGATCGCGCTGCCGCTTCGCACCGCACACAGGATGGCCAGTGGAATGCCGATCAGGAGACCCAGCCCCTCGGCCATCAACATCAGCTCGATCGAGACCGGCAGCCGGTCGGCCACCGCCGCCAGGACGGTCTCGCCGGTGCGGAAGGACCTGCCGAAGTCGCCCTGCAGTACGTCCCACAGCCAATGCATGTAGCGTTGCCAGATCGGCAGATCGAGGCCCATCTGGGCACGCAGGGCGGCAACCTTCTCAGGCGTCGCCTGATCGCCCAGGATCGTGTAGGCAAGATCGCCCGGCAGCAGCGAGGCGATCAGGAACGTGAGCAGTGTGACGGCGAGCAGGACCGGCAGCAGGTGAAGCAGCTTCCGTCCAACGAAGCGCGCCATGCCGTACTCCTACGCTGGATCAACCAAAATCTACTCCAACCAGGCGTCGGAGACGTTGATGACGCCGCCGAACAGCTTCGGCACGCCCTTCACCTTGGCCTTGGCGACAGCGTAGTAGGTGTTCTGGAAGGTCCAGAACCAGATCGCTTCCTGATTGATGATGCGGCTGACGGCGCAGTAATCGTCGATGCGCTTGGCTTCGTCGGCCGTGACCCTGGCGTGCTCGAGCAGCTTGTCGAGTTCGGGGTTCGAATAGTTGGCGAGCGCCACCGGGCTGCCCGTGTGGAAGTTTGCATACATCTGCACATCAGGCTCGGGGAAGTCGACGATGCGCCAGCCGATGACGTCGAATTTGCGCTGGAACG
>Ga0081455_10001983_pt1 | contig 24461 bp, 25 predicted proteins | sample TabmetS3T2R1_FD_70207 | JGI IMG/M metagenome (GOLD analysis project Ga0081455, IMG submission 70207) | Tabebuia heterophylla rhizosphere microbial communities from the University of Puerto Rico - S3T2R1 | ecosystem: Host-associated > Plants > Roots > Rhizosphere ...
AGGGGCGGGGCCGCAGGCGCGGGAAGGTGGCCTGCCAGTAGCGTCCGGCATGCCGGACCTCGTCTGTAGTCCAGGCTTTGATGAGTAACGCCTCGGCTTCCGGCAGCATGTCGCGGCCTTCGGCCAGCGTCGTGCCGAAGCCGACGTACTCATAGGCGTTGTAGGCGGAGCCCCGCCCCGTCCCGACGATGAGGCGTCCCCGACTAAGGTGGTCGACCAGCGCCGTCTGCACCGCCAGCCGCACCGGGTGATGCAGTGCCATCTCCACCACCGCAAAGCCGATGCGGACCCGGTGCGTGCGCATGGCGACGGCGGCCGCAAACACCACCGGATCCGCGTACGCCACGGCACCGTCGAAATGATGTTCAGTCAGCCACACCGCATCCATCCCGATGGCCTCGGCCAGTTCGACCTCACGCAGGGTCTGGTCAATGACCTGATGGTCCTGCGTGGGATCACTGCTGAGAGAAAACACGAAGGTGCCGAAGCGCATGGCGTGCTCCTGATCGCTGGTGGCGAAAGAGGTCCTGTCATGAGACGGCGCACGACACCACGCCTGCCGCCGCTGCTCGCCGGTGAGTATGGACCATGAGGGCGCAGGACACAAGCCGAAACACCCGCCCTCGGGTGTGTAACCTCAGGGGCTTGGCCCGGTGCGAGCCCTGGAGCCGGCTGTCTCTGGCTCTTGGGAGCAGACAGGACGCGTGTGGAAGCTCGTGCCAGGCCAGTGTCGTGCCACTCTCGAAGGCCATACCGGTGCTGTGGGGAGCGTGGCAGTGACGGCGGACGGCGATGGGCCGTCTCCAGCTTTCGGGACCAAACAGTACGGCGGTGGGACCTTGCCATGAGCACTGGAAGGTGAGGTTGCCAGTTTTGCGTAGGAGGTCGTGAAGAGGCAATGGCCCCTGGCTGTGGGGGAATGACGCAGCTCGGGAGTAGAACAGTGCGGCCGCAGTGCGACCCTCGTCTCCGGCCTCACGACCATTTGTCTTTTCTTGACCATATGCATGAGTTCGATCCCAACCAGAGTATCTTGGGCGGTGCTGTCGCGCAAAGGGTCAGTCCTGCACTACAAATTTACGCCTGTGAAATCAACGATTTGCGTGTTGCATATGTGTGTCGCGCAGTCGCTGGCATGCCACGCCCTCACCGATCGACGACCGCAGAGAGCTGATGAGCTGCGAGATGCGTACCGAGAGCGAGCCCGGGACAAGCACGCCGGTATTGTTCGAACGGTCACGCGCCGCGGATGCCGCACACCGCTGACACGGTGCGCCATGGAGCCACCGTCTTACAGGAGCGCCACGAGCTTGCGCTTGGCCTCGGTATCGCCCTCGATGTAGCGTTGCGTCATGGCGAGACTCGTATGGCCCGCGAGCTCCTGCACGTCCCGGAGACTTCCCCCGACCTGCGACACTCTGCGCGCCGCACGCGTAATAAAGGTGCGGCGCCCAGAATGTGACGAACAGCCATCCATCTTCAGCGACGTATAGAGCCGATGGAACCACAAGCGTACGGTCGCGGGCGACAGCCCTCCGCCCCGCTCCGAGAAGAGGATCGGCCGCTCGGGGGTGGCCATGTCCGCGCGCTCGGTCTGCAACGTGACCAGCGCCGTCTGGAGGTCGGGGTGCAGCGGAATGGTACGGCCGCCCGTCTTGCCTTTACTGGCGCGGTTCGGCACGTGCAGCACCTCCGCCACGGCCCCTTGCGCATCGGTCACCATCGCCCAGGTCAGCGAGGCCATTTCTTTGGCGCGCAGGCCGGCTTTCATCGATAACAGGAAGAGGACGCGATCGCGTACCGGATAGCGGGTGGTGGCCAGGTAGCCCAGAATGGCCCGTTCCTGGGTCGGACTGACAATCTTCGCTTGCTTGCCCTGCATGGCGATGCTCCGGTTGAGAGAGGCTCGCAACTCATACATGAACTGCTAGATTACAGAAGAATGCTATGAGTGTGCGCTTGTGTCAAGAAAAATGGTCGATCAGACCAGCCTCCCGCCTACACTGTGCCACAAAGGCAATTGTGTATCAGTGGCCGAATGCTTTTCGTCTTCTTGTATCCACGATACTTCACTTCGTCTTATCACTTGCTGCTCTTCTCCTTTGCGCTGCGCAAAGACTCTTTGGTTGCTGTTGAGGGGAGCGTTGCGCAAAGCTGAGCTCATGCCTATTGGGATCTGTGCGGTGAAAATACCGCTCTCCCCATGCACCATTCTGGAGTGCAGAAGGCGTGAATCCTTGGGCGACAGCTATCTGGTAGAGGATATCGACATTGTCCACGCGGAAAGTCGTACGCCCCCACCACGTCGGCTTGAAATGCGGTGCCAGGGGAAGGTTGATCAACGCGTCCCCAGCTTGGAGGGTCCTGAACCGCGCTTGAGGACTCCCGTCGACCAGGGTGAAGCCGAGTTGGGTGTAAAAGGTGATGGCTTCGGGCATCGCCCGGACGGCCAAGGTCGCGGCACTCATATGGTGAATCATGCAGACGGTCTCTCCTACCGATGCCCTGGATGCAGAGGGAAGGATGAAAGGTGAAAGAAGAGCGTCGTACAAATACTGTCAAACGCTTGGAAAATTTGGCTCGACCACGTGTGTCTGCGACACTAGGGACCCTGTTTTTCCCTCCGTGGCGAGCGTGGCGACCTCTTGCTCTTGCAGGCGCCTGCGGCCGAGCGGATGGGCGAGCGCCGTGCGGCGCTGGCGTGCGGTGTCGCTCAGGCGGAGCCCTCGGCCGCTGCACTGGGCTGTGCGCCTATGGTTTTCTCCTGCCCCTCGGTGAGAACCCGTGGCTGCTGACGTGCAAGCCACCCGGCGAGCATAGTGAGCAGGAGTGGGAGGCCCATGGCCTTGCCTGAGGTGGAAGGGCGTGCTACCATCGCTTACTCCAGTATACTCCCAACCGAAGAAACGTCCATTGGCGAGCAGCGGCCGAGTTGAGCAATCATACGAGAACACGATGAACGAGTGGGTGCTGAGCTACACCGGGTATCAGCCAGAGCACGAGGGGCTTCGGGAAGCGCTCTGTACGCTGGGCAACGGCTATGTTGCGACCCGGGGCGCGGCGCCGGACTGTGGGGCAGACGCGGTGCACTATCCGGGCACGTATCTCGCCGGCGGGTATAACCGCCTGACGACCACCATCGCCGGCCGGGACGTCGAAAACGAAGATTTGGTGAACCTTCCCAACTGGCTCCCGCTGACCGTGCGAATTAACGACGACGCGTGGGTGCACCTGGACACGGTTGAGATCGTGACCTACCGCCAGGAGCTGGACCTGCGGCAGGGGGTGCTGCGCCGCACCGTGCGGTTCCGGGACCCGAAGGGCCGCGTCACGCGGTGGCAGGAGCAGCGCCTGGTCAGCATGGCCCAGCCGCATCTGGCCGGGCTCGCCGTCGAAGTCACCGCCGAAAACTGGGCGGGCCGTCTGACGGTGCGCTCCGCCTTGGACGGCAGCGTAACCAATCAGGGCGTGCCGCGCTACCGGGCCCTGGCTAGCCGGCACCTCGAGACCCTGGAGGTGGGCCAGCCCGACGCCGAGACCTTGTTGCTGCGCAGCCGGACCACGCAGTCCCTGCTGCACGTGGTCGAAGCGGCCCGGACCCGCCTCTATCACCAGGGCCACCTGGTCAACGCGGAGCGGCAGCTCGACCGCCAGACGGATAGCATCGCCCACGAGCTCGCCTGCCCGATCCAGCAAGGCGACCCCATCGCCGTCGAAAAAATCGTGGCCCTCTACACCTCGCGCGATCCGGCCATCGCGGAGCCGGGCCTCGAAGCCACGCAGATGCTGCGCGAGGCTGGCCACTTTGACGACCTCCTGGCCGCGCACACCTTGGGCTGGGCCCACCTGTGGGAGGCGTGCGACGTCGCCATCGAGGAGAAACAGCCCGCCGCGACCGCGCTCAAGCTGCGCGTCTACATTTTCCATCTCCTCCAGACGGTGTCGCCCCACACCATCGAGTTCGATATCGGGGTGCCCGCCCGCGGCTGGCACGGCGAAGCGTACCGGGGGCATATCTTCTGGGACGAGCTGTTTATCTTTCCGTTTCTGACCCTGCGCCTGCCCATGCTGACCCGGGCGCTGCTGCACTACCGCTATCGGCGGTTGCCCGAAGCGCGGCGGGCGGCTCAGGCGGCGGGCTATGCCGGCGCTATGTACCCATGGCAGAGCGGCAGCAATGGCCGGGAGGAAACGCAGACGCTGCACCTGAATCCGCACTCCGGACGGTGGATTCCCGATCACACCCACCGCCAGCGTCACATCAACGTGGCCATTGCCTACAACATCTGGCAGTATTATCAGGTCACCGATGACCACGAGTTTCTCTCCTTCTACGGGGCCGAGATGCTGCTCGAGATCGCCCGCTTCTGGGCCAGCATCGCCACCTACAACAACAGCATCGACCGCTATGAGATCACGGGCGTCATGGGCCCGGACGAGTATCACACGGCCTATCCCGGGGCCGACCCCGAGGCCGCTGGCGGCCTTCACAACAATGCCTACACCAATGTCATGGTGGCCTGGGTCCTGGAGCGCGCCCGGGATGTCCTCGCACTATTGCCCAAGGCGCATTGCCGCCAGCTCTGTGAGCGCCTGGGCCTGACAGAGGCGGACTTGGCGCAGTGGGACGAGCTCAGTCGCACACTGCGGGTGCCGTTTCATGGCGAGGGCATTATTAGCCAGTTTGAGGGCTACGGCGACTTGGAGCCGTTCGATTGGCCCGGCTACCAGGCACGCTACGGCAACATCCAGCGCCTGGATCGGATCCTCGAAGCGGAACATGACACGACGAACCGCTACCAGGTGTCGAAACAGGCCGATGTCCTGATGTTGTTCTACCTCTTGTCCGCGGATGAACTGGCCCTGCTGTTCGAGCAACTCGGCTATCCCTTTGAACGCGCCACCATTCCGCAGAATATCGCGTACTATCTGGCCCGCACGTCGCATGGCTCGACGCTGAGTCGGGTGGTGCATGCGTGGGTGTTGGCGCGCGCCGACCGGCCGCGCTCCTGGGAGCTCTTCCAGCTAGCACTCGACAGCGACATCGCGGATATCCAGGGCGGCACGACGCGGGAAGGCATCCATGTCGGGGCCCTGGCCGGCACCATTGACCTCATCCAGCGGTGCTATCTGGGCCTCGAGTTGCGCGCCAACGTCCTCTACTTTGATCCCGTCCTCCCTGACGAGCTCACCCGAATCAACGTGCACGTGCGCTACCGCCGGCAGGTACTCGCGGTAGAGGTGACGCAGGAGGTGTTGCGGATTAGCAGCCGCTCGTTCACCGTGGCGCCCATTACGATCGCCTACCGCGGGCATTTTCGCGACGTGGCCCCGGGCGACACCTGCGAATTTCGCCTGCTCACACCGCAGGCGCGCCAGCGCGACGAAAATCGCCCCGCTGGCGTCCCGCGCGAGCGGGGGTCGCGCCATTGCTAGGCGTGTGGAGGACGTCGAAGGTGGTGTCCATGTGCGCGCGTAGACCTCGATGCGGCTCGCCTCTGTGCACGCGATGCGCGCTGGAACGGCGAGGAGAGGCCCAGCGCTTCCGCCAGTGTTGCCACGCGACAAAGTATGTCGCTCAATTGCTAGCGGTTTGTAGCACTGCAAACACTCACGCGTGAGCTGAGAATCTCCGATCCGGTTCTGCACCGAACCCATGCTCAGAGGAGCATCTCAGCCATGGTGATGGTGGCGCATCTGCACCAACGCTTCAACGCTGAAACGTGTCAATCGTCTAGCCCTACGTTGCGGGGGAACGATCGCCCCCTCCAATGTCCCCGCTGTCGGAGCCACCATGGCGGTCCCTGGGGCATGTCCCACTCCCCGCCCGGCTGGAAACGCTACCGCTGTAAAGAGCCCGCCGGCCAGCGCACCTTCAATGACCTCACCGGCACGCTCTTGGACGGCAGCCAGCGCTCGGTGATGCACTGGAGGCTCGCCACGTTGCGGTTGTGCTTCTCGGGTGCCTCTCGCCGTATTGCCCGAGAGGGGGGCGTCCATCGCCGCACGAGCTCTCGCTGGGGCTGGTGGCGACGCCATGCCGCCCTGTCCTATGCGAGGCACCGCCCATGGGCAGGCACGGTTGAGGCGGATGCGCTGTCGCACACCGCTGGCCATACGGGGCAAGCCACAGAGGGCGGGAAGAAGGCCTGGGGGCACCGGCCCCGGGGGCGGCGCAAGCAACGCGCGCCCGGGCGGGGCCATGACGCCAAAGAGCGGCCGGCCATTATCGCCTGGGTGAGCCGTCAAGGGGGCGTCGTGCTCCACGCGACCCGGGACGGGACGGTCAAGACGGTGCAGAAGGCCGCCGCCCGCGCCATGCACGCCGGCAGCCAGCTCTCCACGGACGCGGCCCGCAGCTAGCGGTTGAGCACGGGCTCTGGGCAGGACGCAGTGCATCACACGAAGCCGGCAGACGCGCGTGGGGACGGGCATGCGAATCGGGCGGAATGCCTCTTTGCATGGCTGCAGGCCTATGTGCGGGCGTTGCGGGGCGTGAGCACAACCAAGCTGCCGGGCTAGGGGGCTTCTTGCAATGCCTGCGCACCTTTCATCAGCTGACGGCGTTGGAGCAGGCGGAGAGGATTTTGTCTGCGGCGTGGGCGCCTGCCGTCGCGAGCCGAGCGAGGAAGGGTGATGGTGTCAGGTGGCTGGACTCCTTCGACCTGCTACAAACCGCGAGAAATTGAGCGACACCTGAAATAGATAGTCTCGATCCCACCCCGCCCGCTTGCGTCTCGCTTTGATGCCTCGCTTATGGCCCGATTCTCGTCGCAACAGATTCAACGCCATATGGCGTAGGACAGCCATATTTTGGGTGCCATTGCCCTGGCGAATACGACAGTCGTCTTCCCGAAAGCTGACATCGAGCCCACGTTCAAGGAGTCAGGTTGAACCATGCGATTTTTGCGTCCGAAGAAGTGATTTTTTCTCGATTGGGAGTGAAGGATGGACAAAAGTGTTCTTTTAAAAACAGCAATGTTGCAGCCATCATGCTCACAACGCCATGTAGAGTCTCTGGTGACCTCCCATCGCTGACACTTTTGCCAAAGTCTTTCTCCAATTGGTATCTCCACCCTTGCATATGGGCTGGGATACAGCACTCTTCGCAGGAAAGTACCTCATGTTCACTTAGGCGACTTCCGGGAAAGACTTTCCTATGTTAGAGTGAGCATGCTCCGACACCCTCTACGTATGTGAAGCCCCACCTTAGCTCGACTTTATCCATTTATCGCAACTTGCGTCACAATTGATCGGCAATGATATCCCCTGTACTCTTCACCTGAAAGGATGGCGATGCTCTCCTTGCCGATCGCATTTGTCAGTGCCATTGCGGTCTTTGCCCCGGTCTTTTCGCGACCTGTCTGGCAGCATGTGCAAGTCCTTCTGACCGGGGCTGTCCTTGCGCCGGGGAAGCGCACGGTGACGGCGCTTCTTCGGATTATGGGCCGTAGTACCGCTTCGGACTTTCAGACCTACCATCGTGTCCTGAATCGCGCCGTCTGGTCGCCTCTCACCGCCAGTCGGCTGCTGCTCAGGCTCTTAGTAGCGGTATTCATCCCGACAGGAGTCGTCGTCTTTGGCCTGGATGATACCATCGAGCGGCGACGCGGCGAGCAGATCACCGCTAAAGGTATCTACCGCGATCCCGTCCGGTCCTCCCACGCGCATGTGGTCAAAGCCAGTGGCTTGCGCTGGCTCGCCTGTATGGTGCTGACGCCCCTCTCCTGGGCTGACCGCGTTTGGGCGCTGCCCTTTCTGACGGTCCTGTGTCCCTCCGAGCGTTTCTATGAGCAACGGGGCCGCCGCCATCAACCTTTGACAGAACGGGCGTGGCAGATGATACGGCTCCTCGTGCGCTGGTTGCCGGGACGGGAGATCGCCTGTGTGGCCGACAGCCGTTTTGCGGTCCTGGAGCTGCTTGACAAAGTCAAGACTTTGCCGCGCGCCAGTCTGATCACGCGGCTGCGTCTTGATGCGGCCCTCTATGACCCCGCGCCTCACCGTAAACCTGGGACCAACGGGAGGCCCCGGCTCAAAGGCAAGCGTCGGGCGACGCTGGAGGCCATGCTGACCGATGAGAAGACCGCATGGACCCCGTTGCTCGTGGAGCAGTGGTATGGTGCAGGGCCACGTGCGGTGGAGGTCGCCACGGATACCGCCGTGTGGTATCACACGGGGAAACCCCCTGTCGCCATGCGTTGGGTCCTGATTCGAGATCCCAAGAAGGCCTTCAAGCCCCAGGCCTTGTTGTCGACCAATCTGACGTATACCCCCGTGCCGAGGCTCACCTGGTGCGTCCGTCGCTGGACCATGGAAGTCACGTTTGAAGAGGCGCGGGCGCATCTGGGCATGGAAACACAGCGCCAATGGAATGATCGCGCCATTGCTCGTACCACACCAGCGCTGTTGAGCCTCTACTCGATCATTACACTGACCGCCCAGCGGCTGAGCGAGCAGGGAGCGCCCTGCGTGCGCAGCACAGCATGGTATCACAAAACGCGCCCTACCTTTTCGGACGCGATTGCCTTGGTGCGGCGGCAGTTGTGGGAGCATAGGCATTTTTCCACATCCCTACAGGCAACCGAGATGATAAAAATGCCGCGCGCCTTGTTCGAGCGCTTCATTGAGGCGGTGTGCTATGCCGCATAATTGGATCAAGTCGAGCTTAGACCTCCACCCAGGTCGAAAGCCCGCTCACAGCGGCGCTAGAAGGCCTCGTCGCGCTGGCCCAGTGTTATCAGTTGCCGGCCCGGCATGCGGCCATGCCCCCAGTCCGCCAACCGGTCCCGGCACTGGCCGCGCTGGTGGACTTCTGGGGGCACGGGGTCCACCAGGCCTTGGAGCCTGTCTGCCTGACGCCCAGGTGGCAGCAGGGGGGCACGCCTATCTCCTGCCCATGGTCTATGGGGCCACCCAGGTACCTCGCACCCGGTGCCGCCGACGGAAAACCAAAAGACACAAGGCCTTCAAAGCGGTGCAGGCGGCGTTTGCGCAGCCCCCCCTCACGCAGCGGCTGGCTCCCCCGGGCCTGGCGGAGTGGCCGGCCTGGGCGACCGATCGGGTCAAAGTCTTTCAGCGCGCCGCCTCGGCCGTGGAGGGTCGCAACGGCCTACTGTCGCAACGGCATCACCATCAGCGCGGCTTACCACAACGGCGGGACAGAGTGTGGACGGTAGTGCACAACTGCGAGTGTCACGCGGCGGATGGTACGACACCCGCCGCGCGCTTTTTCCGGCGACCGGTCCCGGACCTCTTCGCAACCGTGTTATGTCATATCGAGACCCTGCCTCAACCACGCAGACGAAAACACCAAATCCTGGTGACGGACCGCTGGAGTGCCTACACCTGGTATCCGACGCGGGGGCGGCAAGTCTGCTGGGCGCATCTGCTGCGGGACTTTGAGGCCATGATCGAGCGTGGGGGACAGTCGCAGGCGATTGGCGAGGGCCTATGGGAGCAGGCCCGACCGATGTTTCATGCGTGGCATCGCGTCCGCGATGGGCCCCTGTCCCACGCCGAGTTCCGGCTCCTGATGCGACCGATTCGGCGCCACGTCGCGCGGCTGCTGAAGGCCGGTCAGACCTGTGGTGTGGCCAAAACTGAGGGTGTGTGTCGTGAGGTGTGCAAAGTATACGAGGCTCTGTGGATGTGCGTGCGTGTCGAAGGCGTGGAGCCGACCAACAATGCGGCTGAACGCGCGCTCCGTCCGGGTGTCCTGTGGCGCAAAGGCAGCGTGGGCACCCAGAGTGCCCACGGGTCGCGCTTCGTCGAAGCGATGATGACGGTGGTGGCCACGCTTAAGCAGCAACACCGCAATGTCCTCGCGTATATGACGGAGGTATGTCAGGCGGCATATACTGGTGCCCCTGCCCCCGCACTCCTGCCTTGTGCCACCGAGACCCAAGAAGGGCTGCCTGCTGTCGCATGATTTGTTCGACCTGAACGGTTACAAACTGTAAACCCTTATTCACGATAATGTCTAATGTATGATCTCATATGGACTGATTTAGTGTTGCTGTCAAACGTCGACGTAAAAAGCCATAGTATTTCGCTAGCATGCCGGGAGCAATGAGACACCAGAGAGACTTAAACATGGTACGATAAACAACTCCGCGGGAGATTTTTACACGTGCTTCAGGATATAGCAACACCTCTGAGTGACAAATGACTTCGAGTGTCTGTACAGCAAATAGGAGAGGCCACATACAACTAAGACGCAGACGCAAAGCCATACGGGGTAGCTGCAGCACATATTGACAGGCTTGATCCAGATGGTCGAGTGTATGCCAAGTCAGCTGTATAATGAGCGGCCGAAGCCGCTGTATGGTTGCTGGATTTGTCAGTTCCTCCGGTTCAATCTCTAATTGTTCGAGTTGCTCTCTGGGCAAATAGCAACGCCCAATAGACAAATCTTTTCCAAGATCCTTCAGAATATTTGTCATTTGCAGTCCTTGACCAAAACGAATCCCTAATGCACAGAGATTTTGGAACGTATGAGGTTGCCATCCTTGCATATAAACCTTATGGATCTTGGTCCAAAACTCTCCTACTACCCCTGCCACATAATAGGTGTAAAGGTCAAGAATGGCCAAATCGGGGAAGGACTGGACTGTTGATATAGTTTCCCCAGGAAAGTACTGCAGATCCATCTCCATTCCGTGAGTCAATGTAAGGACGAGTTCGCGTACAAGTTGCCGATCAACCGCTGATAACTTCACAAATAAGTGGAAACAAGCCGGTAAATGATAGAATAACTGGTACGCTTCCTGCTGAGTCCGCTGTGGGAGCAGAGCAGCCCAGAGCTGTTTGAGATCATCCAAGGAAGGAGTAGCCAATAAAAATTGTTTGCGGAAGGTTCGCAAAATTTGTAACCGCTGACAGCGGGGGAAGATAGAAGTATCAGCAATTGTATCAGCAATACGACAGAAGAGATAGGCCAGACTTACTTGCTTCCGGACCGACCCTGGTAACACACGTAAGCTGAGATAAAAGGAACGCGAAACATTTTTCAAAATATGCTGTAATCTAACTTTTTCTGCCAGGTGGTGCGGATGTCTATCGTGTGACAGCAATGTATCGAGCAGTATACTCAGTCTTATAACCATATCACACCCAAACCGATGTATATAGCTCCACAGTTTTTATGTACGCAACCCAGACCACACTTCGACAATTCAATCCAAGACCACAGGTTCTAATACTGCAACAGTGAGAACACATTATAACCTTGCAAGCGCTTACGCCCGGCCAGAGCACTTAATTCTATCAGGAAAGCTACTTCAACAATCTCACACTGCATCTTCTGAACCAGATCTATAGCCGCACAAATTGTACCGCCAGTAGCAATAACATCGTCGACAAGGACTACCTGCGAACCCGGAACTAATGCATCGCAATGCACTTCGAGCGTGTCAACTCCATACTCCAGCTCATAGGCTGCCTTCAGCGTTTCAGCGGGGAGCTTGCCGGGCTTACGTACGAGAATAAGGCCAGCGTTCAGCTTGTAGGCTAGCGCAGCTCCAAGAATGAAGCCACGAGCTTCGACCCCGACAACCCGATCTATATGACGTCCGATATACCGGTCTGCCAACAAATTAATGGTCATATTAAAAGCCTGCGGATCTCCCAAAAGCGGAGTAATGTCCTTAAACACAATCCCTTGTTTGGGAAAATCTTTTATATCACGAATCTTTGCTGCCAGAGCCTCAATCATGTATGCAATCCTTGCTAACGTTGGACTCATGAGTCGTTTTTGATCTTTAGCCGCGTCCGCGGCCGTGACGTGCACAGCCCACAGAGGCCCCAGGGCATCCACGGCCCTAGGCACTTTCGAGCCCCGGCGCCGTTTGGTGCCCTCATCCCCCGCCCGGGTGCCACTTTCAGGGGGCGATTGGAGCGTACGGCTATCGAAGAGGGCCCCCGAGAGCTCCGCGTTGCGTCCCTGCCCCAGACGCAAGACCGCGCGCAGATCATGGACCAAGGTGGCAAACACGCCCACCTTGAGCCCGCGTTGACTCTGTTGGTACACGGTGTGCCAAGGTGGCAGGTCATGGGGCCTCATCCGCCCCGCTGCCCCTGCCCGCACGATCCAGCGCAGGCCATGGAACACCTCGCGCAAGGGATGGGCACGTTGCGGAGCCTCTTCGGTCATGAGAGTCAAATACGGGGCCACAAAAGCCCATTTGTCATCATTGACATCACTGGGGGAAGGTTGGCGTTCCATATTGCCAGTGTAGCATCAGAGGGACACAAGTGCATAACACGCTCTAGGTAAGGAATTTATAAGGAGGGATAGGAACAGCTTTATGCCGGACTTCGAAATGGAGATGATTACCTGTAGCCCGCCCGCTCTGCCCTACAGTAGCAATAGGTTCTCCTTGTCGCACACGTTGGCCAAGCCGTACTAGATTGTCATGATTATGCGCGTAAATCGTAACAACCTCTGCCTGATGCTGAAGGATAACAATACGTCCATACCCCCCCGGCCCCCAACCACTAAAAATGACCTCTCCATCCGCCGCAGCTTGTATAGAAGTTCCTCGAGGGGCGACGATATCAATCCCATCGTGCCGACGCGTGGCATTTTGTTCGAAACCACGAGAAACCTCGCCTTGAACAGGCCAAATCAGTGCTATCCTTTCTAGGGCTGTTTCCTTAGCAGTGACGACGGTGTGAGCAGCTTTAGCTGTAGATGACCTTTCTGCCGGATGCAGAATCTCCGAGAGAGCTTTGACACTCGAGGATGACTTAACAGTTTCTGTCCCACATGGGCAACGACTGACAATCTCACGCTGCTGTGTTGCTCCAGGTATATAGAGCTTTTGTCCTGCATACAAAGCAGTTGTATCAACAATTTGATTTACTCGGGTCAGGGTTCGCACATCGACGCCATAAGCTCGAGCAATACTCCACAAGGTTTGCCCTTGCTTTACTTCATGGTACACTCCAGGGTGTTCTACCTTGTTAGCAGACACACCCTTTGCAGCTCCCATACCACTTGCAGTAAGGGAGCTATGCCGGCAACCCATGGATAACAGCACAACAGAACATGCCCCACCTATCAGGCATCGTACAAAAAGCCGGAGCCGCTCCCCCATTCTCCAACCTTTCAACTCATCACTGCGACGCTCTGTAATTTTGGGACATTCTATCGAGACTACTCAGCCACGCACACCAACACCCCCTCCTGAGCGCTCTCTGCTAATCCCTACATGGCAACTCCCGGCCAGCCCTTCATACCGAGCGATAGAACATTATTTAAAATCAATCGGGGCGAGAAGATTTGAACTTCCGACCCCCTGCTCCCGAAGCAGGTGCGCTACCAAGCTGCGCTACGCCCCGTCTCTCCTCGACCTGGCAAAAACAAGCAAGGTGTATTGTCCAATAAGTTGGTCGAAGATGCAACCCCTAGTTTTCTCTTCCTCTGCCTCATAGCTCTTTGCTTCCCTTGCTCTTTCTTGGGATTATGGGTATGGCTAGAATAAATAACAGTAACATGTGAAATAGGTGCCACCTAGGAGGGGGAGAATTAAACATGAGCCTACACTGCAGGATCGGGGCGAGAGGATTTGAACCTCCGACACCTTGCACCCCATGCAAGTGCGCTACCAGGCTGCGCCACGCCCCGATGATCATTCTTGCGTGCTTTGTAAAAGCGCCAAGAGTTCCTGAATATGTTTCTTTAGAGATTTAACCTCTTGAGAGAAAGGGTCTTCTATAAGATCTGAAGCCAGTACCTCTTCCTCGTGACGAGCGAGTATCTTTTTCGCTCCCGAAATCGTATAGCGCTGATTGTACAAAAGGTTTTTAATTTCGACAATAGCTTCGATATCTGCTTTGGCATAAATCCGCTGTCCTGATGGATTTTTTCTTGGCTTCAGGGAAGGGAACTCAGACTCCCAATATCTCAGGACATGCGGCTTCACTCCTATCCACTTTGCCACTTCCCCGATCTTTAAGAAGGGTTTCGTAGCAAATAGATCAGCGACAAGCAGAGTTTGAGGTCGATGGCGTTCGTTAGTCACAATAACCTAGGCTAAGAGGGAGGTTATGCTCATGTTGATAGAGCAACACCAATTGATAAATGACACTGGTGCCCAACGCCAGCCACTGCGAGCGCCGCAAGCCTTACACCGGCATTTGTGTGCACCACTCAAAGACATTCTTGAACAAACCATTGAACGGTTCAATGGCTGCAAACGGAGCTTATGGAAAATACGCCGCACCTCCACCACGTCATCGTGGTGGAGGTATGCCCCACATCGGGTCGGCCCCAATACCCGATGGGAGTACTCGCACAGGCGGCGCACCTCTGGATCATTATAGTAGCTATCCCCCAGGACATAGCGTGCCTCCGCCGGCAAGGGAGCCAACAGTTGGGCATGACGGATGAGCTGCGGTATGGGCGGTAGTCAACTCTGCTGCCAGTGGGATCCAGACTGACCTCACCGACACGGCCGGATGCAGTTTCCAGCCGTACCACCGCCCGTGCCGCCACGACTTCGACCATCCTGCTTCCGTATCAAGCGACGTCTGGGGAATCTCACCTTGCTCCTTATGCTTCTTGTTCCAGACCCCGCTGCTGGTTTTCAAGGGGGTGCTATCGACTGCCGTGGCCCGGCCGTGGTGCGCCCACGGCCGCAGCACGGTCCCCAGATGCTGCTCAAAGCAGCCGCTCCAGCCTGGCAGGTGCTGGTGGCCCCCACAGTTAACCGTGGTCACGCACGCCATCGCTCGATCAAGTGTTGCGGTACCCGTGAAGGACGTCCCACCGCTTCGGGGGGCCCCAGCGAGACAGCGGCACATGAAACGACCACAGTGCGTGCATCGTCCAGCCATGGTCGGTGATCCCAGCCGCCATGGCCGGCGTCGTCTGTTGCGTCTGGGACAAACGCGCATGCGGCATGCAAAAGTTAGCACCGTACCCACCACAAACATCCCTGCGTGCAGTGTCAGGGGTGACGTGCCAACGCCCGGCAGCGGCGTGCCCGACATGTCGCGTTCAGTCGCTCGCTGTAGGCTGTATTGATCACCCTGTCCCCTTGCGACTGGTGTCGAAGCGTTGCCACGCGTGCCGGCGTGCCAACGACCATACGGCGGTCGGTCCCGCCCACCCGCCGCCGCTCGTAGCGCTTGACAACTTGGGCGATCAAGACATGGTGCCACGGACGCAGCCGTGGCCCTCCGTCCTGCCCCGTGTATACGGGAGCGCGCAAGGTTTCCCCGCATGGCCCGAATGGAGGACACCACACCATCCGTACAGACCAAGAGTGACCGATGTGGCGCCCAGCGCAACCGTGTCTTGACCATCATGGCCAGCGCCATCCACACGATGCCGCCCTGCGTCTTGACGCGGAACTCATCGGCTTGCACCTGCCCCAAGTCCCGTGGGCGTTCGACCCAGAACTCCTGTACCGCCTGCCCCTGGCGACCGGCGCGTGCCCACCACGCAGCGACAGGCCGCTCGTCAAACCCAAAAGCCGCTACGATCGCTTGTAGGGTACACCCATGAGCACGCCAGGTCACAACGAGCCCCACGGGCTCTGTCGAGGTACGCAGCCGATAGAAGAAGGTTTTGTGACACTCGCGGCAGAGGAAGCGCTGCTCTTTCTACGTATGGATCCGCTATTGCCCAGGCTCGTTTGGCCTCTGGCATGGCAAGGCCCATTGGGGCAAAATACGGTCGTGGGGTCCATGACGCTCCTCCCGGCTATGCGTGGAAACATTGCCACGAGCAGTATGTCTAGCTCCCCGTTTACTCTACCACTGTACCCGCACCACGCTTTGGTGCGCAACTACTGCGAAATCTATTTCTTCCGAAAATACAACCGAATCGGCACGCCAGCAAACCCGAAGTGCTGTCTCAATTTGTTTTCTAGGTACCGCCTGTAAAAATTTGCCACCCCTTCAGGGCGATTGACAAAACAGCAAAATGTAGGTGGCAAGGCCATTGTCTGCACAAGAAAAGAAAATTTGACTGATCTACCGCGATACATCGGAGCAGGATGCTGACAAGTCACTGTGTGTAAGAACTCATTGAGCTGCGATGTCGGCACATGACGCTTCGCTTCCGCAAAAACCGTGTCAATCAAAGGAAATAATTTCACTACACGCTGGCCAGTAAGGGCCGACAAGCTGATAATCGGAACGTGCGAGAAGAAAGGCATAGTTTCCTGAATTGTCTGTACAAAAGATTCATAAGTCTGCGAGGTTTTTTCTACAGCGTCCCATTTATTTAGTGCAATTATACAGGCTTTGCCTCGGTGTTCAATATATGTGGCAATATGGGTGTCCTGGGTTCCCACACCAACCACAGCATCCAGGAGAAGAACAGCTACATCGCAGCGCTCAATGTGCTTTAAAGACATGGTCACCGCCGCTTTTTCAAGCGACTCACTAATCTGTCGAAACTTCCGCATCCCAGCAGTATCAACAAGTGTATAAGACCGTGCATTGACTCGTACCACACTGTCGATCGCATCTCTCGTCGTACCTGGTGCATTATCCACTAAAAGCCGACGTTGACCAAGAATCCGGTTAATGAGCGAAGACTTCCCAACATTAGGACGCCCAACAATGGCAATCTGCACTCCTCTCTCATCTTCCAGGGTCATAGAGGCTTCTGGGGGTTCCTTGAGGAGAGCGTCGAGCAAGTCGCCCACACCCTGACCATGCTCGGCAGAAATCAAGAAAGGCTCTCCAAAACCCAAACGATATACTGGAGACATATCAAGCCCCACGTTAGCCGCTTCAGCTTTGTTGACGACAAGTACGACACGTTTATTAGACTTGCGCAGCTGCAACGCAATGTCTTGATCAACATTGGTGACCCCTTGACGCGCATCAACGACTAACAGGAGGAGATCTGCCTCCGCTATGGCATCCTCTGTTTGTTCCCGGATAGCATGCATCAATCCATGCGCCGGTCCCGTGACAATACCTCCCGTATCAATCACGCGAAAAGAACACCCCAGCCACTCGGCCTCTCCATAATGACGGTCACGTGTGACACCTGCGGTCCTATCTATAAGCGCGAGATGGCGACCGACAATACGATTAAATAAGGTGGATTTACCGACATTAGGGCGTCCGATAATCGCCACGCTGAACGGTGACATAGCTTGACTCCTATGGCGATATTTGCCCAAGCAACTTCTATAGAGGTTATACTAACCAATGATGATAGTTAACAAGTAGTCACAGACATGCTCAAGTTGAGGTTGCGCAGACTGCAACAGAGAGGAGCGAGCCGTCTGACTACCCCAGATTTTATTCTTGCCCGGCTCTGCCCCATGGACCATCCGAGGCATGAAAGCCCGCAACGACCTGACGCTTCATTCTCTTCCTGTGTTCTGGTACCCGGGGCCCTCCACTGTGCTCTCCAAAGGGGTGGCACCCGGGCCGTCTCCAGCTGGCTGCCCCGGGACTAGCGGGCGTTGAGCCCCCGCGGGCCTGCACGGATACGCCTGGGGCGCCACTGCCAGGTTCCACACTACTGGGACGGCTCCCTTGTTGGTGGTCACCACCGTGCTGGGGGCGCCACACACTCTGGGAGCGTGTGGCTCCACCTGCGGCGGGCAAGACACCATCCCACTCAGCTGGGCACGCTAGGGCCGAGCCAGTGTCGGTGGTGTGCGCCACGGCACACAGCCACGACAGGCCTTTGCCGCCCCTGCTGCCCAGGTGCCCCACCGATGGGCGTCCGGCATCGCCACAAGTTGCCAGGCCAAACCGAGGGAGCCCGCCCACAAGCACATCTGTCAGCGCGGAACCTAGCACACGGACGCCGGCGGGTGGGAACGGTGTGGGCGAGGCTGACCACCGCCAACCACGGCCAGCAGAGGCACCCTCGCGTGTGGGCCGCTTGCCGGGCACACGTAGCATGGACGAGAGTGGCTGTCAATAGCTCGGCACAGTGAGGGCTGAAAGTAGATGACAATGACAGGGTACATCTTTCAATTGCCGCGTTCAGTCTCTAATATACTAACACCAGGAGTTACTAGTAAAGAGCCAATCTTCTCATCTACTGGCAGGATATACGAATGCAATGAGAGAATTCGTAATAAACTTTTTGGGAACCACAGAGACACTCTGCCTCATATGTTCATACTATGTTCATTTAATGACTAAAGAGCCGCTTACGGCGGCTAGCAGGAGCAATATGCAACTCTTGGCGATATTTTGCTATTGTGCGACGGGCTATCTTCACACCTTTTGCCTCAAGAATCATCATGAGCTGCTGATCAGTAAGCGGCTTGCGAGAATCCTCAGCGGCGACAGCCCTACGAATAATATCCTTTACACTGACGGACGACATCGCATCGCCAGCTAGTGACTCAAGTCCGCTATGGAAAAAGAATTTAAGCTCAAAGACACCTTGAGGTGTATAGACATATTTGTTTGTCGTTACACGACTAACAGTAGATTCGTGCATGCCGATATCATCAGCCACGTCTTTAAGAACAAGTGGCTTCAAATATGCCAAGCCTTTATCAAGGAATTCACGCTGAAATTTACACAGGCTTTTCGTCACCCGTAACAAAGTCTGACGCCGTTGTTCAACACTTTTCATTAGCCATATAGCTGAACGGAACTTCTCTTCCAAGTACTCTCTCGTATCACTTTGCATTCCGTCGTTCTGGCGCAGAACGTTCTGATATAAGGCATTAATACGGAGACTAGGCATACCATCTTCATTGAGAACAACTTGGTAATCATCGTCGACTTTTATAATGACAACATCAGGTACAATATATTCAACTCTAGGCGAGTTAAAGCGACTCCCAGGCTTGGGATCAAGAGTACGAACGAGTCCAACAGCTGCAATCACCTCATTGATTGTAGCTCCAAAAGACTTGGCAATTTTCTGAAAATAACGCTCATCAAGCTGGGAGAGATAATGCTGGACAATCTTCCAAGCAAGCGAATCATCCATCTCAAGATGATGCAATTGGATCAGCAGTGATTCTTGAAGGTCGCGAGCCCCTACTCCGGAGGGGTCGAATGATTGGATAACCTCAAGCACAGCACAGATCTGCTCCTCCTCGATCCCAAATCCCTTTGCGACCTCTTCCGTTTGACACTGTAGGTAACCATCATCGTCGATGTTCCCTATGAGATAGGTACCTATCTGCTTCTCAAGTTCATCATGCACGCTCAAAGAGAGCTGCCAGAGAAGATATTCAGCTAAGGATGTTTCACTTTTTAAAGTTGCCTCGAGCGAGGGAACCTCTTTGCTTATAGTAGGCACATAATCGCGACTACCACTAAAATCTTGCAAATATGCTTCCCAGTCTACCTCAAACTCTTCTGACTCTTGTGAGGTTTCTTGGGGCAGCTCCGTGTTCGCAAGATCTGTATCGCTTATTTCTTGCGTGGCCACCTCTTCCAAAAATGGGTTCTCCAAAATCTCCTGTTGCACCTTCTGAATCAATTCAAGACGAGATAGTGGCAGCAATTTGATGGCCTGCTGCAATGTAGCCGTCATCACAAGTTTTTGCGTCGTTTTGAGAAGCAGTTTTGTCTCGAGTGCCACAACTCAACCTCAAATAGTCGAATGCCCATGAGGATAGAGAGAGAATCTCTCACCCAAATATACCTGCTTCACCTCACTGCTTTCAATTAACTCTTGAGGGATACCACTTTTGAGGATACGGCCCTCATGCATAATATACGCCCTGTCAGTAATCTCGAGGGTTTCGCGCACACGGTGGTCAGTGATGAGCACCCCTATCCCTCGCTTCTTCAGGTGAAATATTAATGTCTGCACCTCACCTACCATAATCGGATCAATACCCGTAAAAGGCTCGTCGAGAAGGGCAAAACGGGGGGAACTCGCCAACAAACGAGCCAATTCCACTCTGCGACGTTCCCCTCCGGATAAGGTATATCCTTTCATACGCCGTAACGCCGTAAGATTAAATTCTGTCAGGAGTTCTTCTGTACGCTGAGCCTTTTCAGACCGACTACAAGGCAAGGCTTCTAGAATAGCCAGAATATTCTCCTCGACTGTCATTTTGCGAAAGATGGATGCTTCCTGAGGTAAATACCCGATACCTTGCCGAGCCCGTTGGTGCATAGGCATAGGCGTCAGAGTCACCCCATCCAGACAGACTTTACCTGCATTGGGTTTTATAAGACCTACAACCATATAGAATGTTGTCGTTTTTCCTGCACCATTCGGCCCAAGTAAGCCGACTATTTCCCCTGCCTTGACCTCCATACTGACCTCTCGGACAACCGTACGCCCTCGATATATCTTCGACACTGCATGGGTGGCTAATACTCCCGGTTGCGATACCATGGTCATGGGGTTTTAAGCGAAGTTTTACGTGGGTGAAAGAGGACACGTGCCTGTTTGACGAGCACTTTTTCTTCCTGAAGCAAGAGAACGATCTCTTCCCCAGTCAGTTCGTCGTGCTCCTGCGTGTCCCATACTCGTGGATTCCCCGTGAGCACAAGCTTTTGTTCAGACTCGAAATAATCCGCTCGCTCGGCTACAGCAGAGTGCTTGCCTTGTTGGAAACGTACATTACCAGTTGCAACAATCCGCTCGATACTTTTCTCACTGGTATCGTTCATAACCTGCAAACGATCGCAGAGAATCGTCATGGCACAACGTAGAACCCGTACTTTTTCCTCAAAAACGAATATACGTGTTTTACTGTCAAAAGTCATACGTTCGGAAGACACGTCTAGAGTTGTTGGACCGCCTGCACACCCTTTTTGTGCTGGCAGCTTCTCTAGTGTGCCCTGTAGGCCTTGGCTAGAGGCTCTTTCGCTAAGACATATAAGGGCAATAGTTACTGTGATAAGTCTAATCCTCCATGAGCCTCCATGACAGCGTTTATCGCACTTGGAAAACAGCATGAACATCGTCCTGTAAGACAAAGCGCTGCTGCTCAATATTACCAAGCAGCCCTGTTCCAACAATGTGGACCAAAGCACTACGAATTTGTACAGCAACATCAGTCTGTAAAACACGACTGACCGCATACCAATGGAGGATATCTGTTTCTACAGTATACCCTTCCAGATACTGAAGCTGAACATTTCCTTGGACAGTCATATTCCCTGTAGCGCTATCGATCTCACCGGAATCGGCTATGACACGTACAGGGTGAGCTTCCTTCCAAAGGAGTTGTGCTCGTAACCGATGTACTATTACTCTCTGCTTAGCGTCATAAAATTCTGCCTCATGTGCCGACAACTCCCATTCATCTCCAGCCTCTGCTTGCTCAATCAAATGCAAGTTTTGGACGCGCATATCTGGCTGCAGAGTTTCACTCGGTTGTCTTACATGCTGTACAAGCTGCGTTCTGCCTGAGAGGAAAAATCCTCCAACAACAGCAAGCATAACAGGAATGAGGCTCATCCCTATAGTTCTATACCATCTCATCACTCGATACACATTTCAGTCAGCATGGAGAAAATATCTGCCATATGATGTGGTATAGGCCATCCACTGCAGCCAACGCCTGTCTGAGTCAGCAATACGTATAGACACTTCTAACCGCATCGGAGGTAAAATCTCAGGAAATTTATCCGCCCACTCGATAATAACAACACCATCAGCCTCAAGGTATTCTTCAAAACCGATACCTTGCACCTCAGCACAAGAAGATAGCCTATAAAAATCAAAATGATACAATGGAATGCGGCCATGATACGCATGGACTAATGCAAACGTCGGACTCCGCACATAGTCATCCCCTCCAACGCCCAAACCTTCAGCAAAGCCCTGTACGAATGTCGTCTTACCAGCCCCTAAAGCACCACGACACGCCACAATGTCCCCTGTTCTCGCCCATCGTCCTAGGCATGCCCCGAGCACTCGCGTCTCTTCAGCCTGCACAGTCAGGCGACGTTGTGTCACGAGAGACTGCATACCTCTCCTTCATCGTAGCCTGGATAGCATATGGTAGCTCTTCAAGTACATCGGATGCAATAAGCCCATAATAGCCAAGACGGTCCCGCACATGATCACCAGCGAGACCATGCAGATAGATACCGCACTGAGCGGCCTGTAATGGTTCTAGCCCCTGGCAAAGCAATGCTCCAATAACCCCAGCCAGCACATCTCCAGTTCCTGCCGTAGCCATCGCGGGATTGCCTGTGGGATTGATCCAACGCCGACCATCAGGAGCATAGAGGACAGTATAAGCTCCTTTCAAAACGACATAGACACTATAGCGCTGCGCGAAATCACACGCGATCTCCAGACGTTGCGCCTGCACTGTAGCGGTATCGGTACCTAAGAGGCGAGCCATTTCACCCGGATGAGGGGTCAAAATGACCGGCAGAGAACACTCCTGCAAGACATCCAGGTGCTCTACAAGACCATTAAGCCCATCAGCATCAATCACGACTGGTACAAGCGTTCGCCGTAACAAGGTATGGACGCAAGCCACAGTGCCTGGGTCTGTCCCCAAACCTGGCCCTAGTACTAGAGCGCTCGCTCTCTGCAAAAATTGACACAATGCAGGTATAGCGGCTTCAGCAATGCCGCCACTCGTACTCCCGGCGACTGGCAGGGTCATCACTTCCGTCAGCCGTGACGCCATAGCCGGCGCTAGCCCTGTGGGTAAAGCCCATGTGACCAGGCCAGCTCCAGCCCGCAGGGCAGCTTGACTCGCCAGAATGCCAGCCCCGGATTTGCCAAGAGAACCTGCTACGACCAATAGATGGCCATGGCTGCCTTTATGGGCGTCAGGGCGACGGTGAGGCAGCATACGACGCATATCGTCTTTCTCGAGCAAAGCGACTTGAATGCCTTCTGCCTCGATGGCCTGCGCAGGGATACCAATATCGACAGTATATAATTCTCCCACTGCAGCTGCAGCTGGATACAACAACAACCCTCGCTTGGGCAAAGCAAAGGTTACCGTATATGTGGCTTGTATATACGCACCATGCAGATGCCCAGCATCCGCCGAGAGTCCTGACGGAATATCAACTGCCACAATCGGTTTCTGTAAAGCATTGAGCGTCTCGATAGCCTCGGCATACAGGCCAGTTGGTGGCTTGTTTAAGCCCGTCCCAAGCATCGCATCAACGACGATATCAGTGTCTCGCAGTGTGTTGACAGCACGCCTCCAGGCTTGAGAGGTTGTACAGGCTGCCATAGGGACCCCGTATGCCTGGGCCATCTCATAGGCTCTCCGCGCATCGCCGCGCAGACGCCGTCCAGACACAAGAAGTAGTATGCATGTTTTTATGCCCAAATGCCACAGATGACGCGCTAATACAAAGCCGTCCCCCCCATTATTGCCTCCCCCTGTTACAATGGTGACATGACGCCGTTCGAGACCAGACAGACGAGTTTGCATGAAGTGTAACAGCTGTAAGCCAGCATTTTCCATCAAGACAATACCCGGGACACGATACACCTCAATAGTACGCTGGTCAATATTACGCATTTCAGATGCAGTGGCGACTTGCATGCACCCTACTCCTTGGCCAGCGTGGGGCTCTCGTCGTGTGCAGCACCATCGAGAGCACTAGTGATAGCCTGCCCAATGCGACACGCCAAAGATTCGATCAGGTTCTCCTCTGGCCCTTCAATCATCACCCGTGCCACAGGTTCAGTGCCTGACAAACGCACCACGACACGGCCCTCATGACCCAGGCTATCCTCTACCTCTTCTACCACCTGTCGCACCTGAGGGAGATCAAGCGGATCTCGACGCTCACGAATCTTTATATTTAACAGTATTTGGGGAAACTTATGTAAGATTTGAGCTAAGGTTGCCAGGGGAAGCTGTCTGGCTGCTATCACATTAAGGAGCTGTACAGCCGTCAGCAGACCATCCCCGGTCGTGTGGTGATTAAGAAAGACAATATGGCCTGACTGTTCTCCGCCGAGCCTTGCGCCCGTCTGCTGCATCCCTTCGACAACATACTTGTCGCCCACAGGGGTTCGGTACAACTCAAATCCTATCTGGCGCAAAGTCTGTTCCAGGCCGAGGTTTGCCATCACTGTACTCACAATAATACGTTGTGATGTTGGGTCCTCTTCCAACAGTGCTTGAGCACACACCGCCAGGAGATAGTCTCCATCAAGGATACGGCCCGTATGATCAATGGCGATGAGACGGTCGGCGTCTCCATCAAAAGCGAAACCTATATCGAGCTTTTCCTCAAGGACTTTCTGCTGCAAAAATGCAGGATAGACCGCCCCACATTGCTTATTAATATTGACCCCATCTGGCGCAGCATGCCAGACACTTACCTTGCCGCTAAGCTGGCGAAACAAGGCCGGAGCCACTGCCGAGGCTGCCCCATTAGCACAGTCCAAACCGATACGCAGCTTCATAGGGGTTTTATAGTGAAAAATCTGCTTGAGAAAATCGATATAATGCCCAGCGCCATCCTCATAGAGGATAGGACGTCCAATCGCTTCTCCAGTAGGAGAAGTTCCCACATCTACACTATATATGCGGGCTTCAAGCTCTTCCTCA
>Ga0081455_10001984_pt1 | contig 24445 bp, 27 predicted proteins | sample TabmetS3T2R1_FD_70207 | JGI IMG/M metagenome (GOLD analysis project Ga0081455, IMG submission 70207) | Tabebuia heterophylla rhizosphere microbial communities from the University of Puerto Rico - S3T2R1 | ecosystem: Host-associated > Plants > Roots > Rhizosphere ...
GGCGGCCGTTGTCGGAGAGAACGAGGAAGCCCGGAGCGAGGCTCTGCGCGCGTCGGTGGCCGTCCTCGCGGCGGCCGCGGCTGCCGCGATCTTCTTCACCCGCCGTATCCCGGACCGCCAGCCGGGTGACTCCGGACGGCTCATCCGCGGCGGGTGAGCACGTTCGGAAACCCCTTGTGGCGTCGGCCCGGCGCGCGATGCCGGGCGGGGAAAGGGTGTGGGATCGGCCCGCCGTTCTCGCCTGGACGGGGTGAGCAGAGCCGGACCTTTCGCGCCGTAGCGTTTCGCGGATGAGGGAACCCGGGCCGCTGGTGGCTTCGCGGGATGGTGCCGCCCAATACCGCGGCCCACTGCCCCGGGCGCTCGTGCTGCTGGTCGGCGCGGCGGCGATCGTGGTCGTCCTGTCGGGCGTCCGGGCCACGGCCTGGCTGATCGCGCCGGTGTTCACGGCGTTGGTCATCGTGATCGCGGTATCGCCGGTCGAGAGCAGGCTCCGGCGGCGGGGCTGGCCCGGCTGGCTGAGCACGATCGTGCTGGTGGTCCTCGTCTACGGGATTCTGCTCGTGCTGACGCTGGGCATCGTCGTCTCGATCGCGCGCCTGGTCGCGCTGCTGCCGCAGTACACCGGCCGGGCCTCCGACCTCGTCCACTCGGCCGCTTCGGCCCTGTCCGCACTGGGCATCGGGCCGGACGAACTGCGAACCGCGGCCGACTCGCTCGACCTCACAAAGCTGACCGACCTCCTCCTCGGCCTGCTCAGCGACGTCGCGGGCCTGGTGTCCAGCCTGGCCTTCCTACTGGCGCTGCTGCTCTTCCTCAGCCTGGAATCCAGCGGTGCCGGCGCGCGGATCGCCGTGATCGCGACGGACCGCCCCGCGGTGAGCCAGGCGCTGTCGCGGTTCGCCGGTGGCACCCGGCGCTACCTGCTGGTCACGACCGTGTTCGGCCTCGTCGTGGCGGCCCTGGACACGCTCGCGCTCGCCCTCATCGGCATCCCGCTCGCGGTGACCTGGGGCCTGCTTTCGTTCGTCACCAACTACATCCCGAACGTCGGCTTCCTGATCGGGCTGGCCCCGCCCGCCGTACTCGGCCTGCTGATCGGCGGAGTGCCGAAGATGATGATCGTCATCGCCTGCTACGGCCTCTTCAACTTCGTCCTGCAGTCGCTCATCCAGCCGAGGTTCGTGGGTGACGCCGTCGGATTGTCGGTGACGGTCACCTTCGTCGCGCTCATCTTCTGGGCGTGGCTGCTCGGCCCCCTCGGCGCGATTCTGGCCATCCCGGCGACCTTGCTGGTCAAGGCGTTGCTGGTCGACATCGACCCGAAGGCGCAATGGGCCGACGCCCTCGTGCGCGCCTGGACGAGACCCGGTCACGACCGGCCGCGCCGGTCCCTGTTCCGACACCTGCACCGGCCGGTGCGTCAGAGGTGAGTGCCGTGATGAGCCAGGTTCCCGACACCGCGCCACTCCGCGAGGCGACCCGGGCGGGGGTCACCGCCTACCGGGCGGACCGGCCGCTGGAGAGATGGGCACGGGAGACGGCGGAACTCCTCCTCGCGCGGGACCTGCCGCGCCGGTGGGCCCACACGCAGGGCGTGGCGCGGCAGGCGCGCCGGGTGGCGCGGGCGCTGCCGCCGGCGGAGCGCCCGGTGCTGGTGGCGTCCGCGTGGTTGCACGACGTGGGATACGCCCCGGAGGCGGTCCACAGTGGCCTGCACCAGCTGGACGGCGCCCGGTTCCTGAGTGCCCTGCGGGTGCCGCCGCGAGTGTGCGCGCTGGTGGCGCGGCATTCCGGCGCGTCGTCCGTCGCGACGGTGGTCGGGCTCGCCGACGAGCTGGCGGAATTCGCCGACGAACGCGGGGCGGTGCGGGACGCGCTCTGGTACAGCGACATGACCACCGGCCCGGACGGCGCCGCGGTCTCCTTCGACGAGCGGATGGCCGAACTCCGGGCCCGTCGCGGCGCCGCGGACCCCGCTGTCCGCGCGCTCGACGGCAACCAGGTGGAGCGCGCGGCGGCCGTGCACCGGACGGAGGAAGTTCTGCGTGAATGGCGGCCGTCGGTGGAACCCGTCGCGGACGGCCCGCACCACATCGGATGGAGGCAATGATATGTGTCGCTGGCTCGCCTATTCCGGTTCGCCGGTTCACCTCGACGAGCTCCTCTACAAGCCCGCGCACTCGCTCGTCCTGCAGAGCAAGTACGCGACCATGGGTGCCGAAACCACGAACGGGGACGGATTCGGCGTCGGCTGGTACGGGGACCTGGCCAACCCGGGGGTGTTCCTGAGCACCGAACCCGCCTGGAACGACCGCAACCTGCGCGACCTCTCGGCACACATCGAATCCGGCCGGGTGTTCGCGCACATCCGCGCCGCCATCGGATCCCCGGTGCAGCAGACGAACTGCCATCCGTTCCGGCACGACCGCTGGCTCTGGATGCACAACGGCTACATCGCCGAGTTCCCCACCGTGCGCCGCGACCTGATGTTCGCCGTCGACCCGGTGATCTTCCCAGAGATCCAGGGGTCCACGGACTCGGAGATCCTGTTCTACCTCGCCCTCACCTTCGGCCTGGACGACGATCCGGTCGCCGCGGTGGCCAAGGCGGTCGGACTGGTCGAGGAGGTTGGCCGGAGCCACTCGGTGCAGCTGCCGATCCAGGGCACGATCGCGACCACCGACGGGGAAACCACGTGGGCGTTCCGGTACTCCAGCGAGGGCCGGTCCCGGACACTGTTCCACAGCACCGACATCTCCACGCTCCGGCACCAGTACCCGGACAACCCGGTGCTGCACGCGGTGTCCGACGACGCGCGCCTGGTGGTGTCGGAGCCGTTGGGGGACCTCCGGGGAGCCTGGCGGGAGGTGCCCGAATCCACCTGTGTCGTCGTCCGGGGCGGGAGCGAAGACCTGCGCCCGTTCACTCCGATGGCTCCGGCGGCGGTCGGCTGACCGTCCCGTCCGCACAGTGCATTATGGACATTCCAAGCCCGTCCGTCGGCGTCAGAACTCCGCGGGGGTCCCCTGCGGGAGGACGCGGAACGCGGTGCCCGAGGGCGTGAGCCGGGTGAGGTAGTCGTAGTAGATCCCGGGCTCGGCCAGCGTCGCCTCATGGACCGGGAAGGCCCGGGCAGGATTGACGGTGCGCAGGTAGTCGACCGCGTCGGCGAGACTCTGCCAGGGGCCGGCGACCGGCAGTGCCAGTAGTTCGACGTCGACCACCGGCGTCGAGAACTCGTCGCCGGGGTGCAGCAGGCCCGTGCCACCGAAGTAGAAGCCGACGTTCGGGATGCATTCGATGTCGGCGTGGATGCGCGCGTGGGTGCCGCCGACGGTGAGCACGTCGACGCCGTTGATGTCGAACTCGTCGCCGGGTGCGACCACCCGCACGCGCCCGGGGTCGATGGTGCCGGGAACCCGCCGCGCCGTGGCCCGCTCGACGACCAGCGGCGCGGATGGGTTGGCCTGGAGCAGGGTTGCGACGGCTCCGGGGTCGAAATGATCGGCGGCCTGGTGCGTGATCAGCACGGCGTCGATGTCGGCGAGCCCGCTGAACCCCGCCGAAAAGACGCCGGGGTCGATCAGGATCCGCGCATCCCCGGTATCGACGAGGAGGCAGGCATGGCCGAGGTGGGTGATCCGCATGGGTTTTCTTCCGATTCTCGCCGCCGGGTCACGCTGGAGGGCTTCGCGCTCGCCCAGTTGCCTACCACGCAACTGGGTCGCACGAAAGGCTTGACACCGGCGTGTGCAAAGTGGCTAAACTACGGCCAGTCTGTGACATCGGACTGATCGGCAGAAGGCGGCGGGAGGTGGGCGGCATGCCTCAGGCACTGGTTCGGTTCCTTCTGCACTCCGCCCCGGTCGCCCATTGTTTCGCGACGTCGGCCACGGTCGCGCAGTGCACGCCCGGCCGGTTCGTCCTCGAGCGGGACAAGTTCAACTTCGTCGTCAGCCACAGCGCCGGCACCGTCGGTCGCCCCGCGTCGCGCTGACGACGGCCATCTGATCGCGCGTCGCCCCGGCTGGGTCCGGCGCCTGGATCATTCCTGGCCGGCATCGAGCGCCGACGCGCGCGGGCCGGCACCCTTGTGTCGCGGTCTCCGGTGAGCGGTTGAGCCCCGCGATTCTCCTTGTGTCGTGCCATCCCGGATGCCGGCCCCGGCTCGCGCCGAATGCCATCGCCATCGCGCGCATTCGTCATCCCGGTAGTCAGCAATTGGTTCACGCGCCGGTTTTCGGACGGCACACGCAATTCACCCTCGTCAACGTCGACTCGAGGAGCACTGATGACCAGGAAACGCACACCATTGACGTCCGCCGCAACGGATCGGTCGGTCCTGATGCGGGTGGGCCGGCGTGTTCTGCCGCTGATCTTTCTCGGCTCATTGGTTTCGTATGTGGACCGGGTAAACATCGGATACGCCCAGCTCGGAATGGGAAAGGAACTGGGCATCACCGCGGCGGCCTACGGTTTGGCGGCCGCGATATTCTTCGTCGCATACTGTGTCTGCGAGGTGCCGAGTAATCTGTTGCTCGCCAAATTCGGGGCGCGCATCTGGCTCGCCCGGATCATGGTGAGCTGGGGGATCGTCACTATTCTCACCGGATTCGTCCAGGACACCACTCAGCTGTACATCGCCAGGTTCCTGCTCGGTATCGCGGAGGCTGGGTTCTTCCCCGGCATGATCCTCTACATCACCCTGTGGTTCAGGTCCCGGGACCGGGCCATCGCGCTGGGCACGCTAGTCGCCGCCCAACCGGTCGCCTTCCTCGTCGGCGGCGTGGGGTCCGGCCTCATTCTCGATCACGTGCACTGGTTCGGGCTGCACTCCTGGCAGTGGGTATTCCTCCTGACCGGTATCCCGGCCGTCGTCATCGGTGTCCTGACGTTCCGCCTCCTGCCGGAGGCACCCCAGCGGGTGCGCTGGCTCAAGCCGGACGAGGCGGCCTCGCTCCAGGATTCGCTCGACGCGGAGATGGGCAAGCCCGAGAAGCACAGCGTCCGGGCGCAGCTCGCGTCGCTCAAGTCGCGTCGCGTGCTGCACCTGGCGCTGATCAACTGCGTGACCGCATTGGGCTTCTACGGGTTCAACCTGTTCGTGCCGCTCATCCTCAAGCAGATCAACCCGACCTATTCGGCCACCAACATCGGACTGCTCGCCATTCTCCCGTACGGTTGCGCCACGCTCGGCCTCATCGTCTACTCGATGGTGGCCAAGCACGTCACCCGGGTCCGCTTGCTCAACATCGTGCTCACCCTGGTGAGCGCCACGGGAATCAGCGGCATCATCGTCTTCCGGGGCAACCCCGAGGTGGCGCTGGCATTCCTGACCCTGATGGCGATCTCGTGCTTCATCTTCGTGCCGGCGTTCTGGTCGCTGGCCTCCGCCGCGCTGCCCCGCAGCCAGGCGGTCGTCGGCTTCGGCGTGGTCAACTCCTTCTCGGCCATCGGCGGGTTCCTGGGCCCGTACATCGTCGGCCAGGCGGCAGTGGGGACCAACGTCACCGGGGGCCTGCTCGCACCACTCATCAGTCTGCTGCTCGGCACCGTACTCCTCGTCCTGTGGAAGGGCCGGCCGGCGGTGGCCGTCGTCCCGCAGGACGTCGCGGTCCATCCGAGCGGCGAGACCGTCTGACTTTCACCTCGCATTGTCAACAGCCGCACCGAAATGAAGGGCAGGACCAGTGCAAATCCGCACTCCGAATGTCGTCAAGAAGGGTCTGGGTGACGGTTACGCGCCGCGCCCGTCGAAGTTCCAGGGTCTGCGTGTCGGGTTCCTCGACGGATGGGGAAGCGAGGACGGGACCGGGATGTTCCCCGCGATGGAGCTGATCGCGGACAAACTCCGTGCGGAGAACGGCGTCGCGGACGTGGTGTGGCAGAAGAAGCCGAGTATCTCCAAGGCGGTGCCCGATGACGAACTCGGCGAGTTCGCGTCGAAGGTCGACGTCGTGATCAACGGTGAAGGGCTGTGTGGCTCCTGCACGGCCGCCTCGATCCTGGACGCCATCAAACTCGAAGCGCTCGGAAAGCCGACGATCACCATCGTGCAGGACCGGTTCGAGGCGTCGGCCCGGTTCCACGCCACGAACCTCGGCCTGCCGGACCTCTTCCTCTATGTCGAAACGGCCCCGGCGTCGGGCAGCGTCCAGCAGTACAACTCCGCCGATGTGCAGACCAACTGGGACACGATCGAGACCGCGTTGACCGGGACGGACCGGCCGCGGGATCCGGCTCAGCGGACCGAGGCGGTGGCCCCCGCGTCGCCGGTGGTGGAGATCGACGAGCCCGAGGAGTGGGAGAAACTGGTCGAGGCCGGCGCGTGGAGCGACGGCCTGCCGGTGGCTATCCCGTCCGAACGGGCCGTGCAGGCGATCCTCGACCACCTCGGCCGGGACCCGCTCGAGGTGGTGGCGCTGGTTCCGCCCACCTACGGCATGGCCACGGTGGAGCAGATCGCGATCCAGTGCGCGATGGCCGGATGCCGGCCGGAGTACGTCCCGGTGGTGCTCGCGGCACTGGAAGCCCTGCTCGAGCCCGACTTCAACCTGCACGGCACGCTGTGCACGACGCATCCGGGTGCGCCCCAGGTGATCGTGAGCGGCCCGATCGTGGACGAGCTCGACTTCAACACCGGCAACAGCGCCCACGGCGGGTCGGGGCACGCGAACGGGGCGATCGGGCGTGCTATCCGGCTCATCGTGCGGAACATCGGCGGCGCCGACCCGACGGTCAACGACATGGACCCACTCGGCGGGCCGCACAAGTACGCGGCCTGCGTCGCGGAGAACCGGGACGACAACCCGCTCGGGTCGATCAACGCCGATCGCGGGTTCGCCGACGACGAGAGCATCGTGACGGTGTTCAGCTGCCCTGGCCCGTACCCGGCGGTCACCAACGGCACGGCGGAGCGCGTCCTGGCGTTGCTGTGCAACGGGTTCACCACGGCCACCGTTCAGATGTACAGCGCGGGCGGCCAGGCCTTGTTCACGTTGTCCAAGAAGCCGGCCCGCACGCTGGCCGAAGCTGGCTACACCCGTGATGACGTCCGCCGCTACATCCTCGAGCACGCCTACCTGACCCCGCGCGCCCTCAAGGACGCCGGGGTCATGCAGGGCCCGTTCACCGACATCGCCCAGATCTACTACGGCGAGAACAGCTTGCAGGACCTGCGGATCGACGTGGAGACCGCGCCCGACGACACGCACCTGCCGCTGTTCGCGTCTCTCGACGACATTCAGCTTCTGGTCACCGGCGGCGACTCGCAGTTCTTCTCCGCGTTCCAGCCCGGCTGGGGACGGTACGGGGGCAGCTTCGTGTCGAAGAAGATCCGCCGGTGACGACGATTCACGACCACTGAGGAGCAGACCATGGAAACCGTGACGAAGGAAAAGGTCGAGAAAGCGGTGGCCCAGCTGCGGCAGATGCTGCAGCTCGACGGGGCGGATCTGACCGTGCTGAGCACCAGCGACACCACCGCGACCTTCGCGATCGAACTCGAGAACGCCAACTGTGCCGACTGTGTGCTGCCCGCGAGCATGATCGAGTCGATTCTGGCGCAGGAGCTCTCCGGGTCGATCCCGCAGATCAACGAGGTCGTCGTGCGGGACCCCCGCGGCGGCGAGGCCGCTTAGGGCTCGCCCGGACACCCGGCCGCACGTCCGGGACTCCCGGACGTGCGGCCCCGAACAGCAGGAAGGCAACACGCGTGAGTTCAGCACCAGACGCCGGGCAGCCCGGCGGGCCGGCGGGATCGCTCGACTCCGAGCTCATCGTCGTCGGCTCCGGTCCGGCCGGGTACACGGCCGCGGTCTACGCCGCGCGGGCCCAGCTCGCCCCGCTGGTCTTCGAGGGCACCCAGTACGGCGGCGCGCTGATGACCACCACCGAGGTGGAGAACTTCCCCGGGTTCACCGACGGGATCATGGGCCCGGAGCTCATGGCGGGGATGCGGAGCCAGGCCGAGCGCTTCGGCGCCGATCTCCGCGCCGAGGACGTCGAGTCCCTGTCGCTGACCGGCCCGGTCAAGGAAGTCACCGCGAACGGCGTGACCTACCGTTCCCGTGCGGTCATCCTCGCGATGGGCGCCGCCGCGCGCTACCTGGGCGTTCCCGGCGAGCAGGAACTGCTCGGGCGCGGCGTGTCGGTCTGTGCGACCTGCGACGGATTCTTCTTCCGCGACAAGGACATCGCGGTGATCGGCGGTGGTGACTCGGCGATGGAGGAGGCCACCTTCCTCACCCGGTTCGGCCGTAGCGTCACGATCGTCCACCGCCGAGCCGAGTTCCGGGCGTCGCGGATCATGGTGGAGCGCGCGCGCAACGATCCGAAGACGCGGTTCGCCCTCGGCAAGGAGGTCATCGAGGTGGTCGGCGACGGGACAGTCACCGGCCTGCGGCTGAAGGACACCCATGGCGGCGGGGAAACCCTCCTCGAGGTGTCCGCGATGTTCGTCGCGATCGGACACGACCCGCGCAGTGAGCTCGTCCGCGGCCAGGTGGAAGTGGATGACGCGGGCTACGTGCGGACCCAGGCCCCGAGCACCTGCACCGGAATCCCCGGCGTGTTCGCCTGCGGGGACCTCGTGGACCACACCTACCGCCAGGCCGTCACGGCGGCCGGATCCGGATGCGCCGCGGCGATCGACGCCGAACGCTGGCTGGGGGAGAGCCACCCGCTCGCCGCCGTGGCGGGACGTGATGCGGCGTGACCTCACCTGATCCGCGGCACGACGGTGCGACGCAACGGATCCTGGTCACGGGTGCGGCCGGCCGGATGGGCCGGATGTTGCGCCGGTGGCTGCCGCGGAAAAACCGGGAACTGCGCTACCTCGACATCGTGCCGGTGGACGAGCCGGGCGCGATCACCGCGAGCGTCTCGGACCCGGCCGCGATCGCTGCCGCGTGCGAGGGCGTGGACGCCGTGGTGCACCTCGGCGGGACGCCCGCCGACGCCGACTGGAACGACCTCCGCGACACCAACATCCACGGCACCTATTGCGTGTTCGAAGCCGCGCGGCAGGCCGGCGCCTCCCGGATCGTCTACGCGTCGAGCAACCACGCCGTCGGATTCCAGGCCAGCTCGCCCGAGTTGCCCGACGACCTCCCGGTGCGGCCCGACACGATGTACGGCGTGACCAAGGTCTTCGGGGAGGCCCTCGGGAGCCTGTACCACGATCGCTTCGGGCTCGACGTCGTCTGCCTGCGGATCGGTACCTGTTACGACGTGCCGCCGTCCGATTTGCGAAGCCTGTCCACCTGGCTGTCGCCCAGGGACTGCGCCCGGCTCGTCGACGCCGCACTGACGTGTCCCGCACCCGGCTTCCGGACCGTGTGGGGAATCAGCCGCAACAGCCGGCGCACCTGGTCGCTGGACGGCGGCGCGGCGATCGACTACCACCCCGAGGACGACGCCGAAGAGTTCGCCGCGGATGCCGTCACCCGGGAGGCCGAGTACGAGGAGGCGGTCCGGCGCCATGTGGGAGGCGCCTTCGCCCTGTGATCGGGGGCCCGGTGAGAGGGGTTTCAACAGACCCTGGTTACCCGCGTGGCCGCGCGTTGCAATGGAAGCACACCACGCATCGGTATCAAGGAGCACGAAACCATGCCTCTCCACGAGGACGGCCTCATCTTCACCCTCTCACCCGAGGTGACGCGCACGACGGTCCGCTTCCGCAACCGCTACGGCATCGAGATCGCCGCGGACCTCTACGCCGCGAAGGATCTCGACGAGTCGGCCAAGCACCCGGCCCTCGTCATCGGCCCGCCGTACGGCGGCGTCAAGGAGCAGGGACCGGGCATTTACGCCAACGAACTCGCGCAGCGCGGCTTCGTCGCACTCGCGATCGACCCCTCCTACAACGGCGAAAGCGGTGGTGAGCCGCGCCACGTGTCCTCCCCGGACATCTTCGCGGAGGACTTCAGCGCCGGCGTCGACTACCTCGGCACCCTGTCCTATGTGGACCGCGAGGGCATCGGCGCACTGGGAATTTGCGGCTCGGGCGGGTTCGCCCTGAACGCGGCCCAGGTCGACGAGCGCATCAAGGCGGTCGCCACGTCGGCGATGTACGACATCAGCCGCATCGCCCGGTCCGGGTTCATGGACAGCCTCACCGCCGAGCAGCGTCGGGAGGCCCGCCTCGGTCTCGCCGCGGCGCGCTGGGCGGACGTGGACGCGGGTGAGCCGGCGCTGACCCCGGTGTTCCCGCGGGAGTTCACGCCCGAGCAACTCGACCCGGTCACGGCCGAGTTCCACGAGTTCTACGTCACCGACCGCGGTCACCACCCGCGCTCGATCGGCGGGTTCACCGTGACCAGCAGCTTCTCCCACATCAACCTGGGAGCGCTGGCCCACCTCGATGACATCGCCCCGCGGCCGGTGCTGCTCATCACGGGAGAGAACGCGCACTCGCGCTACTTCAGCGACACCGTGTACGAGCAGGCGACCGGCCCGAAGGAACTCGTCGTCGTGCCGGGTGCGCGTCACATCGACCTGTACGACCGGGTCGACCTGATCCCGTTCGACAAGATCGAAAGCTTCTTCACCGACGCCCTCGGTCAGAGCAGCGACGCGGACAGCGAACTCGCTCCCACCGCGTGATCCGGCGGCCTCCGGTGGGCGCCGGGATCGGCGCCCACCGGTTTGTGCCGTCCGCTCACTCCAGGAAGACGGGGTCCGCACCGTCGCACCAGGGCCGAGCCCATCCCGGATGCCGGCATTCGGGATGGGCTACCAGGCGTACGCCTCGGGTGCCGACCCCGGTCCGGGCCAGATCTCGTCGAGCCGCCGCAGCGTCGCCTCGTCCAGAGTGATCTCCAGCACTCGTCGAGTGGCCTTGAGCTGCTCGACGGTGCGGGGTCCGATGATGGTGGCGGTCACGGCGGGCTGCTGCAGCAGCCAGGCGAGAGCGAGGTCGGCCGGTAGCTCGCCAAGATCGCGAGCGAGTGCCTCGTAGGCCTCGATCCGGGGCCGCAGCGCCGAAAGGCGGTCCTGCACCTGTCCCTGCGCGCGGCGTCCCGTGCCCGCCTTCGCGAGCGAACCGGCGAGCAGGCCTCCGGCGAGCGGGCTCCATGGGATCAGCCCGATGCCGTGGTAGCGCAGGGCCGGGACGACTTCGAGCTCGACCGCTCGCGCGGTGAGGTTGTAGAGACTCTGCTCGGACACGAGGCCGAACACGCCGCGCCGGTCGGCGACGGCTTGTGCGGTGGCGATGTCCCATCCCGCGAAGTTGCTGGAGCCGACGTAGGTGATCTTGCCATCGCGGATGAGCTGCTCCATGGCCTGCCAGATCTCCTCCCACGGGGTCGACCGATCGACGTGGTGCATCTGGTAGAGGTCGACGTGGTCGGTCCCGAGACGGCGCAGGCTGGCCTCCGCCGCTCGCTTGATGTGGTACGCCGACAGGCGGCGGTCGTTCGGGCCGAGGCCCATCGGCTGGTAGAGCTTGGTCGCCAGGACGATCTCGTCGCGACGACCGGTCTTCTGCAGCCAGCGGCCGATGATCTCCTCGGAGATCCCGTACCCCATGTCCATGTCAGGCCGCTGCGGGCCGCCGTAGACGTCAGCCGTGTCGATCAGGTTGATGCCCTGGGCGACGGCTTCGTCGAGGATCGCGTGGCTGGACTCCGCGTCGGCGGTCATGCCGAAGTTCATGGTTCCGAGGGCCAGCCGCGAGACGCGCAGGCCGCTGCGGCCGAGGTTCGTGTACTGCACGGTTCCTCCTGTGTGGACAGTCAATCGCGGATGCCGGGGATGTGCCCGCCGGCCGGGTGGCGCAGGTGTCCGGTCAAAAACGCCGTCGCGAGCGCGGCGGGTTCCTCCGGATCGTGGTAGAAGTTGTGATCCTGGCCGGGCAGCTGCACCAGACCGCCGTTGTCGAAGATCGTCACGTACTCCGCGGCCTGCTGGGCGGGCAGGACCTCGTCCGCAAGGCCCTGGATGACGCTGACCGGCCCGTGGTAGCGCGCGGGGACCTCCCGGATCGCGAGCGCCTGCGCCGTGCGGAGGTACTCGCGGCCGAGCCGGAGCCCGTAGAGGGTGATCCACTCGGGCGGATTCCGGGGATCGAAGCGGGCGCCCAGCACCCGTCCGGCTCGCGCGTCGCCGGGGATGTTGGTGGCCGGAGCCAGCAGGACCACGGCGGAGACGGCGTCCGCGAGCTGCCCGGCAAGCATCGCGGCGACGACGCCGCCCTGCGAGTGACCGACGAGCCCGACGCCGGATACGAACGGCAGAGCCCGCGCGTACTCGAACACGGCCCTCGCGTCCTCGATCTGGCCCGGGACGGTCATGTCGACCATGTCACCGCCACTCGCCCCGTGCGCGGTGAGGTCCGCTCGGAGGGAGGCGATGCCGGCCTCGGCGAGCGCCGCGGCGGTCGCGCGGATGATTGGATCGTCCTGGCTGCCGGTGAACCCGTGCAGCAGGATCGCCAACGGAACCCGGTCGCCTGGCCCGAGTGGGGGGACCTCGAGGGTCGCGGCGAGGCGGACGTCACCGGGCTGCAGCCAGATCGCCTCCGAGATCGCGGTGTTCGGTACGGGTTCCGGGAGATGGCTGGTCACAGGATGATTCCTAGGGATGTCACGTGGGCGGTCCGGCTTCGGTCGCGGCCGCAGGGTACCTCCATCGAACGAGCCCGGCCCGCCGAGAGCCAGGGGTGTGCCGAGACGGGGACTGGCAGGGCCTCTCAGCCGTGCGCGCCGCGGCCTACGCTGGTCGGTATGGACAACCGGACCGAGGTGCGCGACTTCCTGGTCTCCCGCCGTGCCCGGTTGAGCCCGGCCGAGGCCGGAGTCGAACCGATCATGGGTCGTCGCCGGGTCGCCGGTCTTCGCCGTGAGGAAGTCGCCCGCCTGGCCGGCGTGAGCGTCGACTACTACACGCGTGTGGAGCGCGGCAACCTGTCGGGCGTCTCCGAATCCGTCCTGGATGCGATCGCCCGCGCCCTGCGACTCGACGGCGCGGAACGTGAGCACCTTTACGACCTCGCCCGTCAGGCGAACGGTTCTCGTGCCCGCCGGTCCCGGCGCACCCGGGAGGTGCCGTTGCGGGCCGAGTTGCAGCATCTGCTGGACGCGATCACGGACGCCCCGGCGCACATCACGACGACCGGCATGGACGTGGTGGCCGCGAACGCGCTCGGGTACGCACTGCACTCCGAGATGTTCCACGACCCACGCAGGCCCGCGAACCATTCCCGGTACATCTTCCTCGACCCACGCGCCCGCGACTTCTACGTCGACTGGGAGGACATCGCCGACAGCAACGTCGGTATCCTGCGGCGCGAAGCCGGCCGCAACCCGTTCGACCGGCGCATCAGCGACCTCGTCGGCGAGCTCTCCGTGCAGAGCGAGGAGTTCCGCACCCGGTGGGCATCGCACGACGTCCGCCACCACTATGCCGGCGCCAAGTCGTTCAACCACCCCGTTGTCGGCCGCCTCGACCTCAGCTTCCAGGCCGTCGAGCTCGTTGGGGACCCCGGCTACCACCTCACCATCTACCCGGCCGCGCCCGGCAGCCCGTCACACGAGGCGCTTCGTCTGCTCGCCTCCTGGGCCGCCACGGAAACCCGGGCCGCCGCGACGCCCGAGACCGCTGACGAAGCGTAGGGCCGCGGTCGCATCGGTGATCACTCGCCCGGCTCGCCGTCTCCACTCCCGGTTGCGATGGCACCGCGCGTCACAGGTCAGGTGCTCGTGGGGGCATGATGAACGGACTTCTGCCACGCTTGAGGCCGGGGGAGTGAAAAACCGACAACGCCGGGAGGCACCCTCGTGACCGCTGAGGCACTGCCCGACGACGGCGGCGGGCTACGGGCGCAGAGCCTGGTCGAGCTCGCGGTCCACCGGCTGCAGCGCGAGATCCTCAGCGGTGTGCTCGCGCCCGGGGAGCGTCTCGTCGAGGCGCAGCTGACCGAGCGCTTCGGCACCAGCCGGGCGCCGCTGCGTGAGGCGTTGCGGTTGCTCGGGCAGCAGGGCCTGGTCGAGCATCTGCCCCGACGTGGGGTTCGGGTCACCGAGCTCTCGGCACGCGACATGACCGAGCTCTACGGGCTACGCGACGTGCTCGAACGGTTCGCCCTCGATCTCGCCCTGAGGTCCGGGCCACCCGAGCCCGCCCTGATGGCCGAGCTGGAGCGCGCGACCGCGAAGATCGAGCAGGCGACCGAGCAGGGCGCGACCGTCGATCAGGCCGAGGCCCATCGGGCGTTCCATCTCGCGCTCGTCGGGCTGTCCGGACATCAGCATCTGCTCCGGGTCTACGAGCCGGTGCTCCTGCAGCTGCAGTTGTACATGGCGACCAACATGCGCCGCGAGGCCCGCGTACGGCCGGTCAGCGAGGGGGCGAAGCGGCACCGGCGCCTTTACGAAGCCATCGCCACGGGTGATCACGCCGCGGCCGTTCGGGCCCTGGACGCGCACGGCGCGCGCGCCTACCTGAGCCCGGAGTGGGACGAGACCTCCCAGACCAGGCCCTGAGCCCGGCAGGGGCCGGACTCGTCACAGGGATGTAACCGGCAAGGACCGCGAGCGACACCAAACGGTCGACAATCGACTATCTGATGGACCGACGGACGAGCCGCGGGTCGCCCGGCTTTTCCGTCCCCGCGCAAGCGAATCGTCCGGGAGGTTCCATGACCGCTGACATCACCGTCGGTGCGGCCTCGGCCACGCCGACCACAGCGACCGCCAGGCTCGGCCCGGTCGCCGCGGAACCGTACGCGTGGCCGTTCGACGGCTCGGTTGCTGCCGCGAACACCGCCCTGATCTGCATCGACTGGCAGGTCGACTTCTGTGGGCCCGGCGGTTACGTCGACCGCATGGGCTACGACATCGGCCTCACCCGGGCCGGCCTGCCCGCCACGGCACGGATGCTCGGGCACGCACGCGAAACGGGCATGCTGGTCGTCCACACCCGCGAGGGGCACGCGCCCGACCTGTCGGACCTGCCCGCGAACAAGCGGTGGCGCTCGCGGCAGATCGGTGCCGAGATCGGATCCGCCGGACCGGCGGGCCGGATCCTGGTCCGTGGTGAGCCCGGCTGGGAGATCGTGCCGGAGGTGGCGCCGATCCCCGGTGAGGTGCTGATCGACAAACCCGGCAAGGGCGCGTTCTACGCGACGCAGCTGGATCTCGTCCTGCGCAGCAACGCGATCACCCACATCCTGCTGACCGGCATCACCACGGACGTCTGCGTGCACACGACGATGCGCGAGGCCAACGACCGCGGCTACGAATGCCTCATCCTCTCCGACTGCACCGGCGCGACCGACCCCGGCAACCACGCCGCCGCCCTGCACATGGTGACGATGCAGGGCGGTGTCTTCGGCGCCGTCGGGACAGCGGCCGCGGTCATCGACGGCACGACCTGGAGCGCAACGTGACCACAGTGAGCACGGTCCCCGCCGATCCCGGCCCGTTCACGTTCGACGTCGCCACCACGGCACTGGTGATCATCGACATGCAACGGGACTTCTGCGAGCCCGGCGGGTTCGGCGAGACACTCGGCAACGACGTGTCGCTGCTTCGTGACGTCATCCCGCCGTTGCGGGTCGTCCTCGCCGCCGCGCGCGACGCGGGCATGACGGTCATCCACACCCGGGAGGGGCACGTCCCCGACCTGTCGGACTGCCCACCGGCGAAGCTCAACCGGGGCAACCCGACACTGCGCATCGGTGACCCCGGGCCGAAGGGCCGCATCCTGATCCGGGGCGAGTACGGCCATGACATCGTCGACGAGCTGGCGCCGCTGCCGGGCGAGCTGGTGATCGACAAGCCCGGCAAAGGATCGTTCCACGGCACGAATTTCGGCGCCGAGCTGGCCGCGCGGGGCATCACCAGCCTCGTCGTGACCGGCGTGACCACCGAGGTGTGCGTACACACCACCGTCCGGGAGGCCAACGACCGTGGCTACGAATGCCTCGTGCTGTCGGACTGCGTCGGCTCGTACTTCCCGGAGTTCCAGCGCATCGGACTCGCCATGATCGCCGCCCAGGGCGGGATCTTCGGCTGGGTCGCCCCGTCGTCCGCGTTCCTCACGTCCCTGCAGCCCACTCACGAGGAGATCTCGTCATGAGTAGCGACACGACCGTCAGACCGACGCCCATGAAGCTGTCCTGGTGGGTTTCCGGTGACACCAACGCGTTCTTCGGGCTGGGCTTCAACACCCTGGTCAACGTGCTGGTGTTGTCCGGACTGTGCCTTGGCGTGATCAACATCCCCGGTGCCGAGGTCTTCGGCGTCATCCTGCCCGCGCTCGGCGTGCAACTGCTGATCGGCAACGTCTACTACACCTACCTGGCACGGCGGCTGGCACGCAAGGAAGGGCGGACGGACGTCTGCGCGATGCCTTACGGGCCTTCGGTTCCGCACATGTTCATCGTCGTGTTCGTCATCATGCTGCCGATCTACCTGCAGACGAGAGACCCCCTGAAGGCGTGGGCGGCGGGGCTCGCGTGGTCGTTCATCATCGGGCTGATCGTGCTGGCCGGCGCGTTCATCGGCCCGTTCATCCGCAAGTACACCCCGCAGGCCGCGATGCTCGGGACGCTCGCCGGGATCTCCATCGCGTTCATCTCGATGCGCCCGGCTGCCCAGATGTGGGAGGCGCTGTGGATCGCGCTGCCCGTCATGGTGATCATCCTGATCGGGTTCTTCACCGACCTGAAGCTGCCGGGCAACATCCCGGTCGGGCTTGCCGCGTTGCTGGTCGGCACCGCGATCGGCTGGATCGGCGGCTACATGTCCGCACCCGACGTCGCGTCGGCGGCGAACAACATCGCGCTCTCGCTGCCCTCGGTGGACTTCGGCCGGCTCGGCGCGGGCCTCGCCGACGTCGCGCCCCTGCTGGCCACGGCCATCCCGCTCGGCATCTACAACTTCACCGAGGGCATGACCAACGTCGAGTCGGCCGCGGTCGCCGGTGACGAGTACAACCTGCGCGCCATTCTCGGCGCCGACGGCGTCGGTGCGATCGTCGGGTCGTGCCTGGGCTGCCCGTTCCCGCCGGCTGTCTACATCGGACACCCGGGCTGGAAGGCCGCGGGCGGCCGGACCACCTACTCACTTGCCTCGGGAATCGCCATCGCCCTGCTCTGCTTCCTGGGAATGTTCTCGCTGCTCGGCGCACTGCTGCCGCTGCCGGCGATCGTGCCCATCCTGCTCTACATCGGACTGCTCATCGGCGCCCAGGCCTTCCAGGAGGTGCCCAAGCGGCACGCGGTCGCGGTGGTGATGGCGCTCATCCCCAACATCGCGTCGTGGGCCTCCGGGTTGATGGACAACGCACTCGCCGCCGCGGGCACGACGGCGGCACAGGTCGGTGAGGACGCGCTGACCGGTGCCGGGCTCGTGTACCACGGGACCGTGCTGCTCGGCGGCGGCGCGATCCTCGCCGGGCTCGTCCTGGGCGCGATTGTCGCGTTCCTCATCGACAAGAGGTTCATCCCGGCGGCGATCTACTGCTTCATCGGCGCCGCGCTCGGGTTCATCGGATTGATCCACGGCGCCCGCGTGGGCTGGAACGTCGGCGGCCAGATCGCGCTCGGCTACCTGTTCGCCGGGATCATCCTGCTGGGCTTCGGCCTGCTCGCCAGGCGCCGACCCGTCCCCGCGGTGACCGGGGCAGCGGCCGAACCGGACGGCGAGCTCGCACCGGCCGTCCCCGGCAACCCGGCAACCGCGTGAGGCAGGCGACCAGCCCGGGGTCCGGCACCCAGCCGGACCTCGGGTCTCCCGCGGTCGATCGGCCCGACGTCGTCGCCGCCGTCCAGGCCGTGTTCGACCGCTACGAACAGGCCCTCCGCGACGCCGACGTGGCCACGCTGACGGAACTGTTCTGGGACGACGCGCGTTGCGTGCGCTACGGAGTCGCCGACCGGCAGTACGGCGGAGCGCACATCGCGGCATGGCGTCGCGCGCACCCGGGCGTCCCGCCGGGCCGGACACTGAGCGGAACGGTCATCGTCGCGATCGACGACCGAACCGCCGTCGTCAGCACCCTGTTCGGCTACCCCGGCCGGCCCGGGGAGGGCCGCCAGACCCAGACCTGGGTCCGGTTCGCCGAGGGCTGGCGCATCATCGCCGCACACGTGTCCGAGATCGGATCCGCACCCGGCACCGATTAGCGGGCCGATACCCGCCACCGGTCCAGGCGACCGGAAGACCCACCAGGCGCGCGCTTTCCAGGTCGAGGTTGATCAGCGTCGCGGCTCCACCCGTGCGGCCGCGGCGCTGATCACCTGGCGAGGGACTCGACCCACGCGGTCAGACGACGGCCTTCTCCAGATGAGGGGCGAACACGTGCTCATGCAAGGGACGAATGTCCACGCGCGGCTCGCCGGTGATACCGATTTCGAGCACGGCCGGCATCAGGCGTCCGTCCGCGAAGGCCTGGAAGTCCTCCGCGGATTCCCACACGTCGACGACCCGGATCCCGCTGTCGGTGAAGCAGGGAACGTGCAGGATGGCGCCTGCGGGGACGTCGACCTCCCACCCGACCTTGCTGCGCGCCTCGTTGTACTGCTCGGGCGTAATACCGTCCCATTCCATGTACATCACGACTGGCATGCTGACTCCTCAGGCGATCGTCGCCGTCGGCGCGACGGCATCGTCGACGTCGAGCAGCCGGTAGAAGCTGATGGCCGGTTCGCCGGTCGCGCCTGATTTGCCCATCAGGTCGCCGATATCGGAGGTCTCCGCGAAGAACCGCCGGAAAGATTCCTCATCAGGCCAGTGGTCCACGACCAGCACGCCCTCGTCGTTACCGTAGAAACGGTGTGAGATAAGGCCGTGGTCCTTCGCGCTCTGCCGAATCCGGTGCAGTGTCTCGCTGTTCTCCCGGGCGACTGTTTCCAACCTGTTCGGGTCGATGGCGAATCGTGCCGTCACGAGTACGGTCATCGGTCCGTCCTCCCTTGTCCTAGGGTGCGGTGACGGGCAGGAGCCCGTTTCCACCGACGATCCTCGTGAGCATGAGGATTACAAGGGTCTTTCGACCTGTTCACCAGGACGTTGTCCATTGTGGATCTTTGACGAGGTCGGCCCGTCGACGAGCACGCGGCTTGTTTCGCGTGGTCTCGCGCGTCATCATCGGAGCACGGTGTCCGACGGCGGGTGGGCGGAGATGCCGATGGCTGGACGGGACCGCGACGGCTGGGAGCTGACCCGTGGTGCTCCGGCGACGTTCGTCGACCTCGTTCGCGCGGACGGGTCGATGGTCCGGCTCGGCACGCGCCACCACCGTAAGCACCAGAAGCCCGCCGCCGGGCGCACCTGGTGGGCGCCGCGGGCCCGCGGCTGGTGGATCGCCGTGCTCTTCGCAGCGGGTTCGCTGTTGTTCGCGCTCGGTGCTGTGCCCGGGTACGCCGACGCGGTCGGGACACGGTGGGACAGCGTCACCTACTTCGCCGGGTCGCTGCTTTTCACGGCCGCGTCGTTCCTGGCCTACCGGGAGGCTGTCGACGCGTCCCCGCGGGGTCTCGGGCGTCGGCGCTTCTTCGTCTACCAGCCGGGACGGATCGACTGGTGGGCCACCGCGGTGCAGCTTGCCGGCACGGTGTACTTCAACGTCAGCTGCGGGGTCGCCATGGTGACCGATTTGTCCGCGAGCACCGCGAATCAGTACGTGTGGCGACCGGATGCGATCGGGTCGATCTGTTTCCTGGTGTCCAGCGTCCTGTCCTGGTACGAGGCCTGCCACGGGTGGGCGGCCTGGCGTCCACGCTCCTATTCCTGGTGGATTACCCTCGCCAACCTGATCGGGTCGCTCGCCTTCGGGGTGTCCGCCGCCGCCGGGTACGTCAACCCGGTGACGGGGGAGGTGCACAACCTCGAGCGAGCCGGCACGCAGACCCTGATCGGGGCGATCTGCTTCCTGATCGGCGCGATCTTGCTGCTTCCCGAACGTACCCGGGAAAACCCGGTGACGAACCGAGCACCATGACGCTTGACACGCTCCGCTCTCTTCGATATACCGTTTTCGCGTTCACGATTAAGAACGAGGACGGCGGGCGCTCAGAGAGGCGCGCTCTGGTTGTCCCCCGCTCCGCCCTGCGTCTCGACGCGGAAGTTCGCGATTTCGCTCAACCACGAGGAGCAGATCATGCGACAAGCTTCGACGCTGATGGACGGCAAGACTCTCCACGAGGGTTTCACCTTCACGGAGGCTCTTCGGTGGCACGAGGGACGGCTCTGGCTCTCCGACCTGTACTCCTACGCCGTCTATTCGGCCCGGGAAGACGGCTCCGATCTGTGCGTCGAGGCCCAGGTACCCGGCGTCCCCTCCGGTCTTGGCTGGTTGCCGGACGGCCGACTGCTCGTCGTGTCGATGGAAGACCACCTTCTTCTCCGCCGTGAGCACGACGGTCGGTTGGTCACGCACGCGAACCTCGACGCCTATGTGGAGGACCCGAAAGACGTCCTGAACGACCTGGCCGTCGGGCCTGACGGCACCGCATACGTCGGCAGCTTCGGCTACGACTTCCACGGCGGTGCGCCGATCAGCGCCGTGTCGTTGTTCCGGGTGACGCGGGAGGGTGAGGTCTCGATCGCCACCGAGCCGCTGCATTTCCCGAACGGTCCCACGATCATCGACAACCGGACGCTCGTGGTGGCGGAGTCCTTCGCCAACCGGCTTTCGGCCTTCGACATCCGAGCGGACGGTTCGCTGTCCGAGCGCCGGGACTGGGCGGTTTTCGGCCCGCTACCCCAAACCATCGATCCCGGCGAACTATTTCCGCAGCTTGTTGTCGGGTCCGACGGAATCTCGGCCATCGACGCCGAAGGCGCGATCTGGGTCGCCGACTTCCTCAGGACCCGATGTGTCCGGGTTCGGGCCGGCGAGGGAATCATCGACCAAGTCACGCTCTCGGGAAACCTGCACTGTTTCGCGGCCGCCCTCGGTGGCGCGGACGGACGGACACTGTTCCTCTCCGCGACTCCCGCCGAAACCGATCCCGAGGTACGCAGGAACGACCCGCGAGCCGAGATCCAGGTCTGTCGTGTCGACGTGCCCGCCGGGTGAGGGATTGTGGACCGAGCGGGCTGGTCACGAGGTCAGGCTGGGAGGGCAGATGTTCGGACGCGGCAGCGGCCGTCGGAGGTAAGAGCGGTGCGGCGTCCGGGAAGACATCAAGGTCAGGTTCGTTGCGGCCGGGCTGTGCCACTGGTACACGACGTTGTCGCCCGGGTGACGAGGTGCGACGATGCACAGGTGACCGCGTCGAGAGACCCTGTCGAGCTGCTCGTCGTCGCCAACGACGAGTTCGCGCGGCGGCTGCGGCACGTCGGGCCCGAGGACTGGTGGCGACCAACGCCGTGTTCCGAGTGGGACGTGCGCGCGCTGGTCAATCATGTCGTCGGCGCCAATGTGCGCTACGAGCTGTTGCTGCGCGGCGCACCGGACAAGCTCCTCGAGGCGACGCGCACCGCGGATCATCTTGGCGACAACGCGCTCGCGTCCTTTGTCGCGGCGGCACACGGCGTTGTGGCGTCCTTTCACGAGGACGGTGCGCTCGAACGCATCGCGCATCACGCGACCGGTGACCGGACCGGACGCGAACTGTTGTCGATGCGAATCCTCGACACCACGATCCACGGCTGGGATCTCGCCACCGCGATCGGCGCGGACGCGACCATAGATGACACCTTCATTGCCTTCCTGCTCGCCTACACGGCCGATCTCGACATCGGCCTTCCTGCGTTCGCACCGCCGGACGCCGAAATTTCGCCCGACGCGTCACCGCAAGATCAGCTGCTTCACCGGCTCGGCCGTCACCCGAACATCACCGAGGAGGTCCGATGACCGACACCAGGCAGTTCCTCGACGAGATGATGCCGCGGATTCACGAGGCCGAAACGGCGCTGCACAATGGCGACGCCGGTCCGCGCTTCGCGATGTGGTCGCACACCGATCCGGTCACGGTCTTCGGCGCCGCCTTCAGTCCGATCGGGTGGGCCGAGGTCGGTCCGATGTTCGAGAAGCTCGCGTCGCGCTTCTCGGACTGCCGCTCGTGCGAGTGGGAAGTGGTCGCCGCCGACGTCGGCGAAGACTTCGCCTACCTGCTTGCGATCGAGCGCACGACGGCATCGGTAGGAGGCTCCGAGCCGGCGCCGTACCAGCTCCGCAGCACGACGATCTTCCGGCGCGAGAACGGTGAGTGGAAGATCGTGCATCGCCATGCGGATCCGATCGACGACTCCGCGGAGTCGATCGCGCGGTTGCATCGCGACGAATAGCCGATCAGGGACGCGGTGGACCCGAATTCCCTCGGGTTCTCGACCGCCGCCGGACGTCGTTGCCGCGCTTCTGCTCGGCGAGTGTCGCGGGGCTGTCGTCCCGTGAACAGGCCTCGCCGTTGATCACTCCTGTGACCTGGAGCTTGTGCGGTGGTTGGCATTGAAGCGAGCCTTCTTCTGACGATTCCCGCACGTGTTCATGTCACACCATTTGCGGGTGCGGCTCTGGCTGGTGTCGAAGAAGGCGGCTTGGCAGGTCGGGGATGCGCACAGGGCCATTTTTCCGTCTCGTTCACCCGCGATGATGCTGATCGCGTCGGCGGCGATCACGCTGAGCGCGGCTTCCACGCGGGAGGCCGAGCTGAGCCGCCATTGCCGATCGCCCTCGGGCGTCAGAACGGCCGCGGCACGGCCCTGAGTGCTGCGGTCATTGATGACTTGGACAGCGGATGCGGGGAGAGCGTCGCGGGTCGCGGTCGCGGTCGCGGCGGCGTGAATCGCTTCCCTCAGTTCCCGGGCGAGTTCGAGCTGGGCGGTGGTGCAGGAGTCCACCGCGAGGCCGTTCAGTGCCAGCCAGTCGACGAGCCGGTCCGGCGTGGGTATGCGCTCCACAGCGTCGCCGCAACGCTCCGTCAGAGTCGCCGTGAAGCTGGTCGCCAGCACGTTACCGAGGCGGAAGTCAGGGAACCCAGCAGGCATGGAACCACCTTAGCTGGTTGCATGCCGCCATGACTGCGTGCTAGAACCGTCTAAGCCGGTTCGCAAGCCGGTTCCGTCACAGCCAGGAGGTCTTATGCCCCGTTCAACCAGCGACGTGCAAGCATTCGAAGCCCACGTAACTGACGCTGACCTCGACGATCTGGGTGCGCGATTGGCCGCGGCGCGGCTACCGGAGCGTGAGACGGTCTATCGCGCCCCGCCCGGCCCTCGCCGATGGGACCAGGGCATTCCGCTCGCCGACCTCGCCGACGTCGTGGACTACTGGCGCACCGGGTACGACTGGCGGTCGTTCGAAGAGCGTCTCAACCAAATCGGCCAGTTCCGCACGACCATTGACGATCTGGGAATCCACTTCCTGCACCGCCGATCCGCGCGCGCGGATGCCACGCCGCTGATCTTGACCCACGGCTGGCCCGGCAGCATCGCCGAGTTCGTCGATGTGGTGGACGAGCTCGCCGATCCGGACGATGCGGACTCGCCGGCGTTCCACGTCGTGGTTCCCTCGCTCCCGGGCTTCGGGTACAGCGACAAGCCGGCCACCACCGGGTGGGGAACCGAAAAGATCGCGGCCGCATGGGTGGAACTGATGGGAAGGCTCGGGTACCGCGAGTTCGCCGCCCAGGGCGGCGACTGGGGAGGCAACATCACCACGGTTCTCGGTGGCCGGTTCCCGGCGCACGTTCTCGGCATCCACACAACGTTCGCGGAGGGACCGCCCGGGCTGACAATGGAGGGGCTGACGACGGTCGAGCGCCAGTGGGCCGAGGAAACCCGCGATTTCTGGAGTCACCGGGCGGCGTACGCGAAGCAGCAGGCGACCCGGCCGCAGACCATCGGCTACTCGCTCGTCGACTCACCGGTCGGGCTTCTTGCCTGGATCCTGGACAAGTTCGCCGAGTGGTCGGACACCGAAGACAGTCCATTCGAGACGATTTCCCGAGACCGAATTCTTGACGACGTCACCCTGTATTGGCTGACCCGCACCGGCGCATCGGCGGCCCGCATCTACTACGAAAGCCACAACTCGCTGGACCCCGACCTTCGGGTCGACGTCCCGGCCGCAATCAGCATGTATCCCCGCGACGTCGAGAAATGTCCGCGCCCCTGGGCGCAGGAGCGGTACCGGCGGATCGTGCGATGGAACACGCCCGACACCGGGGGACATTTCCCGTCGCTCGAGGTTCCCGGGTATTTCGTCAAAGATCTGCAAGAAGGCCTCGCGGCAGTGCTGGCCGCCAATCGGTGAACGCGGCTGGGTGCCCGGCGCGCGATCACCGCCTGACGCAGCTCGATCATTTCCGCATTGAATGCGCGGAAGGGTCCGTTCCCTGAGTCGTCCCCAACCTCACGACCAGCTAACCCGGATGTTTCGCGGGGTTGACGTGCTGGCCTGATCGACTTCGGATTGGCTTTTCGACGGTGTTTCTGGTCGATGGGGCGTGGTTGGGTGGCCCGTTCAGCGGGCTGGCTGCCGGGTT
>Ga0081455_10001985_pt1 | contig 24443 bp, 24 predicted proteins | sample TabmetS3T2R1_FD_70207 | JGI IMG/M metagenome (GOLD analysis project Ga0081455, IMG submission 70207) | Tabebuia heterophylla rhizosphere microbial communities from the University of Puerto Rico - S3T2R1 | ecosystem: Host-associated > Plants > Roots > Rhizosphere ...
CAGGCACCGCGCTTCGCTCGATCAACGAGCCAAGCGCCAGCGCGCCTACCGCCAACCCACCAAAGAATCCCGCCACCACAGCGAGGACCGCTGCAGATTCATGCCCCAGCCAGAGCGCGCTCTGCTGAGTCCACACCATCTGGTAGCCGAGGCTGGCGCAGCCGGACAGCACCATCAGGAGCAGCGCCATGTCAGCCGCCGAATGCGATCTTGTAGCCCCAGGAGTCGAGCCGCGTCGGAATCGCGTTGAACGCCAGCGAAATGCGCCGCTCGCCCTGATTGGGCGGCACCGCGTGCATGAGGTAGCTCGGGAACAGCACCATGTCGCCGGGTTGCGGCTGCGGGCTGATCCACTTGTCCGCGTTGTACTCGCTCGGCGTCGTCCCTTTGTGATCGTTGCGGAACAGGAAGTCGGTGCCGCCGGGCGAGCGCATGAATACCGTCGTCGAGTCCGGATGCGTCGGCGTCAGATACACGACGCCCGAGATGAAGCTGTTCGCATGGTTGTGCATGGCCTGGTGCCCGCCGGTGTCGAGCACGTTCACCCACATCTCCTTGATCGACCAGCCGATGCGCTCGCCGAACAAGTGCGAGCCGAAGTCGATCAGCTTCGGAGTGATGAGCTGCGCCGCCTCGACGAACAGTGGGCTATCGCCGGGCCTCAGCGTCTCGGTGTGGGTGAGCCGTGCCGAGGAATTGTTGTCGCGGGTGGCGCGTGCCGCGAAGTGATCCACCAGCCCCGCGACCAGCGGTCGATTGAGCACGGCGGGCGCGCGCATGAAGGGAATAGGGAAGAGACCGATCAGTTCATCCATCCGACACATTGTCGGCGGCGAACGTGGCAGCCCGGTGACGCGTCATCACGGAACTGTAATGCGACAGAAATGGGCCATAGGCAGCATTGCCGGCCGGGAGCGCGCCCTCGCGCGGATCCGCTCGAGTCAATACGTTTCAGCGATAGGGGAAAATAAAGTGAACCTCAAATTGATCTCGGCCCTCGCGGCCGGATTCTTTGCGGCGCCCGCGTTTGCCGCGCCGGTGACGCTCGATTTCGAAGGGACGAGCAGCTTCCAGTCCATCGCGGACTTCTACAGCGGCGGCACCGATGCAAACGGCGCTTCCGGTACGAACTACGGTGCTTCGTTCGGTCTCGACGCGCTGGGCTTGCAGAACGACGCGCTCGGCCCGTACTTCTCGAATGCACCTTCGGGCGCGGCGATCATGACGGCAGTGGGTGCGGATGCGGCGCTGAACGTGGCGCAAGGCTTCGCGAGCTCGATCTCGTTCGCGTATTCGTCGCTCGCCGCCGCCTCGGTCAGCCTCTACTCCGGACTCAACGGCACGGGTGACCTGCTCGGCACGATCTCGCTCGCGGCCAACGCGCAGAACGGCTGCTCCGATTCCCCGCTCTGCTACTGGAGCTCGACGACGTTCTTGTTCAGCGGCATCGCGAAGTCCATTCAGTTCGGTGGCGCCGCGAATGTCGCGGGCTTCGACAACGTGACCTTCGCGCCCGTGCCGGTGCCGGCGGCGGGCTGGCTCATGATGTCGGGCATCGGTCTCGTCGCCGCCTGGCGCCGTCGTAAGAACCAAATTCAGACCCAGGAGTGATGAACGTGGGAGTCAGCAAGAATCAAATCGCGCTCGCGGTCGCCGCGGCGCTCGGCACGGCGGCGGTGGCGATGGCCCCGTCCGTAGCTTCGGCGGCGAAGACGCCGGGCAAATACGTGGCCGGCGACGTGCACAATCACACGACGTGCTCCGACGGCCAGATCTCGATGCAGAAGCTCGTCCGCAAGTCCGTGGGGACGGGCAACGGCGAGTGGGGTCTGGACTGGTTCGTTCAGGCCGGTCACGGCGGCAACGGCAATCGCAATTGCACGCTCGTGGAAGACGCCTCGCTCGGCACGCCTGCGTATCCGTTCGTCGCGGGCCAGAGCCCGGACACGACGTGGGTCACCTCGGGCGTGACGATCAAGGGCGACGCCTCGGGCTCGGGTGCCACTCGGAACATGTGGCGCTGGCAGTCCGTGCAGGAGTTCCAGTACCCGCTGATCGAGTACCTCAACGCGTATCTGAACAAGCCGCTGTTCCTCGGCATCGAGACGGTCGTGCCGGGCCACGAGCACACGTCGATGTCGGTGATCACCGGTCAGATTCCGCAGTCGCTCGACAACACGACGTTGCCGACCGGTCCGGGCTACGCCGCACTCGGCACCGGCACACCGCTCGCGAAGTGGGAGTACTGTTTCGATCGCGGCGACACGGACACGAGCCGTGGCACCACTAACCAGTTCAACTGCTCGGTTCCGGGCAGCCTCAATGAGGCGGATCCGAGTTGGAGCGCGGTCGCGCAGAAGCTGATTCCCGCGGGCGGCACCGGCACCGGCACGAGGGGCCACAACAAGACGCTCGAAGGCCTCAAGTGGATGGCGGCCTATGCGCCGAACGAGAGCTACTACATGCCGACGCACCTCGAGCGCGCCGGTCCGTTCAATCCGAACGGCAACAACGGCTTCAACGTCGAGCATCTGCGCAACTTCAACAACGCGGCGCCGAACGTCGCGTTCGGCTTCGAGACCCAGCCGGGTCACGGCGCGTCGGCGAATCGCGGCGAGTACCAGGTAGGTCGCAATAATTTCGGCAACGGCGTCATCGTGGACAGCGTCGGTGGCACCACGTACGGCGGCACCGGTGTCTACGGCGCGATCGTCGGCGGTGTGTGGGATGCGCTGCTCGGCGAAGGCCGCAACTGGTGGTTCTTCGCCAGCTCCGACTGGCACAACCGCGGCCTCTTCGGTCCGGACGACCGTCGCTCGACGCAGGACTTCCAGCCTGGCGAATATCAGCGCAGCTACACGATGGTACGCAATGGCGCGGACAAGCTGCGCCCGCAGTCGATCGTCGACGGCATGCGCACCGGCAACGTGTTCACGACGAGCGGTCAGATCATCGATCGCCTGTCGTTCGTCGCGTGTGCGTCGTACCCGGGCATCGGTGCTCGTACGAACGCTGCGGTTGAAGCGCTCGCGGTGAACGCGGCGACCAACGACACCGACATCGACGTTGCCGGCTGCGCCACGATGGGCGAGAAGCTCAAGGTGCGACCGGGTGCGGAGATCGTGGTCGCGGTCGTCGTGCGCGATCCGGCGGGTGCGAACAACTCGCCGTACACGTTCGACAATCCGTCGCTGCTGCAGATCAGCACGCATCAGCCGATGAACTACCCCGTGCTCGATCACGTCGATCTGATTCGCGGTCTCGTCACGGGTTACAAGACGCCCGGCTCGGCGGACTACTCGGGCGAGTGGCCGCGCAACACCGACTGGCTGCACACGGATGGCACGACGGCGCCCCTCTCCGCGGTGCCGGCGGCCGCGAGAAATCTGAGCGCGGGAGTCGTCAAGACGTTCAACAACACCGGCTGGACTGCGGTGACCTCTGGGGTCGACGGCACGACGTTCCTGAAGATGTCTTATCGCGTTCCTGCTGTGCAGGCATCTCAGTACGTACGTCTGCGCGGCACGAATATGCCGGCAGCCGTGCCGTTCGAGACGGATATCAACGGCAACCCGCTGGCCGATGTCTACACGAACCAGAACAACACGGCGATGCTGAGCATCCCGTGCGAGGTTCCGCACAGCGCGAACAGCCAGTTCGACGGCTGCCCGGATCACTTGCCGACGGCCACGGGCTCCAGTCCGATCGCGGGCCACAAAGCCGTGGCGTTCGACGTGGCCGCGTGGGCGGACCTCTGGTTCTACAGCAACCCGATCTATGTCGAAGTGTCGGGTGGGACGCTGGTCGCGGGCGTCAAATAACTCGAGGCGATATGTAGGCACCTTGGCGCCGCGCGGGAACGCGCGGCGCCTTTTTCCATTTGCAGAGCTGCTATGTCCACAACGTCACCGACTCCTTTGCTAGGTGTTGCCGCTACCGATTCCGCTGCAACCGCGCCTGAGCGTCGCCGTCCGTCCTTGCCCCGATGGACGCGCGAGCCGCTGTTGCACTTCGTGCTGTTGGGCGCACTGCTGTTCATCGCCGATCACATCGTCGCGGCGCGCGCCGACGATCCGCGCACGATCATCGTGAGCGCCCAAGTGGATGGGCACGCGCAGGAGATCTTCATGCAGCAGCGCGCCCGCTTGCCCAACGCACAGGAGCTCGACGCTCTGCGGCGCGTGTGGCTCGACAACGAAGTGCTCTATCGCGAGGGCCTCGCCATGCAGATGGACAAGGGTGACGACGCGATTCGCGAGCGCGTCATCTTCAAGGCGCTCAGCGTCGTCGACGCCAACGTGAAATTACCGAAGATCGAGGACAAGCCGTTGCGCGAGTGGTTCGAGAGCCATCGCGAGAAGTACGACGAACCGGCGCGATACGATTTTCAGGAAGCCGCGCTGTCCGGCGATTCTTCCGAGGCGGCGGTGCGCACGTTTGTCGATGCCTTGAATGCCGGCACGCCGCCCGATACGCAGGCGGGTCTGCGCGTCTTCAAGAGCCGGCCGCGCAGCAATCTCGTGCAGAGCTACGGCGCCGAGTTTCCGAAAGAGCTCGAGGAGTCGCCGGCCGGCGTGTGGCGCGCGATGCGTACCAAGGATGGCTGGCGCGCGATGCGGCTCGATTTCGTCGCGGCACCGAAGCCCGCGGATTACAAGCGGCTGCGCAACGTGGTGTTCGCGGACTGGAAAGACACGATAGCGGCGGAGCAGCGCTCGGCTGCCGTTCGTGAGCTCGCCAAGAAGTACACGATTCGGTACGAGAGCGACGAGGCCGGAGCCGCAAAGACCGCGACGGCTGCGCCAAGCGCGCACGCAGGTGCTGACGAATGAGCTTGCGTCGTTGGCTGCTGGCCGCTCTCGCGCTGCTGCCCCTCGTGGCAGTGGCGCACGAGATGAGCATGGCCGAGATGGAGGTCCGCGAGACCTCGCGCGGGGAGTTCCTGTGGCAATGGTCCGCAAGCAATGACAAGCGCTCGGGCACGGATGACCTGACGCCGCGCTGGCCGGAGAGCTGCGTCGCGGAGCCCAACGTGCTCCACTGCGGCGCCGAGGGCCTCACGGGCACGCTCGGCATCGACGGTGTCGGCAAGACCTATTCCGCCGCGCTCGTGAAGGTGTATTGGCTCGACGGCCAAGCGCGCGTGTACACGCTGACCGCCTCGCAACCGGAAGTGCATTTGTATGGCTCCGCGGACGACCGGCGTGGCCGCGGCGAGATCGCCTCGGCATACACGATTCTCGGCGTCGAGCACATCCTCACCGGCTACGATCACTTGCTGTTCGTGTTCGGGCTGCTGTTCCTCGTCGGCTTCCAGCGGAAGCTGCTTTGGACGATCACTGCTTTCACCGCCGCGCATAGCCTCACGTTGGCATGTGCCGCACTCGGGTGGGTGACGCTGCGTTCGCCGCCGGTCGAAGCGACGATCGCGCTGTCGATCGTGCTCGTTGCCGGCGAGGCATTACACGAGCGCAAGACGCTCGCGCGCCGCTGGCCGGCGGCATTGGCCTTTCTATTCGGACTGGTGCACGGCCTGGGATTCGCCGGCGCGCTGAAGGAAGTCGGGTTGCCGCAGAACTATCTGCCGACGGCGTTGCTGACGTTCAACGTCGGCGTCGAGATCGGGCAGCTCATGACCGTCGGCGTCGTGTGGCTTCTCTGGCTCGCTCTGCGCCGCTTTCCCGCTGTCGAGCGCGCGCGCGTTCCTTTGCTCTACGGCATCGGCTCCGTCGCGGCGTACTGGTCGTGGGTGCGGGTGGTCGCGATACTCAGCTAGTCGGAGACGGATTCAGAACTGCAGCCGCGCGCCGAGCCGATACGTGCGGCCGATCTGATCGAAGTACGCCGGGTTCGTCGGGTATTGGCCTTCGGGCGCAAACGGCGGCACCTTGTCGAACACGTTGTTGATCACGGCGAAGATCTGCAATTGCTGATCCTTGAAGGCCGGGATGTCCACCGTGCCGAAGAGGTTCGTGTAGAGCGCGCTCGCGACGTGGTTGTCGTTCGTGCTGTTCGGGAGCGTCGGGCCATAGCCCGGGTCGCTCGGATCGATGCGTGTTGCGTCGATGACGCCGCTGTCGATGAAGCGGCCTTGCAGCGTCACCGAGAACGGCCGCCGCGAGTACGTGAAGTAGGCATTGAGGAGCCAGTCCGGCATGCCGGCCGACAGCAGGCTGCCTGTCTGGCCGGCGCGATCGATCGCGATGCCGAAGGTTCGGGTCGTGGACTCCTCGACGTGCACGTATTCGCGCTGATCGTGTTGCTCACCTGCGTGCGCAGATAGCTGCCGAAGCCGTCGATGTCGTAATGCGCGTGCCGGCCGGCCAGATTGAGATCGAGATGGCGCGCGCCGGGCACATCGCTCAGCAGCGGCAGCTCGGCTTCGAGATAGCCCTCGGCCACTTTCGTCGTGCCGTTGTAGTCCGCGCCGAAGTTCTGAAAGTACGCGAACAGGTTCGAGAGCGGATCGTGCACGACATCGATGCGATCACGGCGCAGCTCGAGTCCGCCGGCGAGCATGAGCGGTCCGGCCCGGAGCTCCGCCACAGTGCCCTGCGTATTGACGGCGACGACGTTCTGATCGATGTCGATGTCTTCGCGCAGCGTGCCGTACACATAGTCGCGCGCGGCTGGATCGTAGCGGCCCGTGCCAAAGAGATTCAGCGGCACGCAGCCGGCGGCCGCGGCGCGCAGTGCCGGATCGGGGCTGAGCGTGGCGCGGCAAACGATGGAGCCGGTGCTCGGCGTAATGACGGTTTCGGTGTCGCGCACGGCGTCGACGGCGCGCGCGAAATTCAGCGGATTGGCAGGGCTGTTCGCGAGCGTCGGGTCGGAGTTGCCTTGAATGCGGTTGCGTGCCACCGTCTGCAGGCGTTTGGTCTTGCCGTACTGATAGTACGTGTCCCAGGTCCACGTCGAATCGCCGAGCTTGCCGTTGAGGCCGGTGGTAGCGCGATAGACGTCTGCCGTCGAAGTGCTGAAGCCGCGCGCCAGATCGTCGCCGAGGCGGCCCATCGTGAAGCTCGCGATGTTGTTCGCGGTCATCACCGACTGGATTGCGGCCGGGATGAACGGATTGCCGCTCCGGATGGTGATGGCCGTGTCGAAGAACGCGGATTGCAGCACCGACCCGGTGACGTAGCCGTACGAGGCTTCGAAGAAGCCCTTCACGTTGTCCGTGAGATCGAGGTCCGCGTGTCCGTAGAGCGTGTAGCGCTTCACCGGCACGGTGAGATTCGTATCGCTGTACGCGGGGACGATGTTGCCGCCGATCTGCGTCGTGCCGCCGACGAGTGAGCCCGGTGTGTACGCAACCGGATTGCCGTTGCTGTCGAATTGAAGTCCAGCGGCGCTCGGGACGACGCCGGCCGCGCTCAATCTGCTGAGCAGCGCGGCGTTCCCGGCTCCGGACACGACGCCGCCGGTCGTCATCCAGTAGCCGCCGTTGGCGTCGTTACGCACGAAGTTCGGCAGGCCGTTGCCGACGCCGGCGGGCGTGTTGAAGTTGTTGTTTGTGACGATCGCGCCGGGACGGCACCAGTCGCGCACGAAGCAGTTGCCGATGCCGTCTTGCTTGTCGTATTCGCCGCCGAGGGCGAAGTGGCCGCGGTCGCCGAGGAAATCGGCGCCGCCTGCGAGGCTCGCGTGATAGTCCTTGCCGTCGCTCTCGTCGCTCACACCGTAATCGATCTGTGCGCGCAGGCCTTTGCGGCGACCGCTCGTGTTTCGTCGGCGCATACGTGATGGGTAACGAGGTCTTGCTGGGCGCCGTTCCAATGGAAGACATGGACCTCGTCATCGATTCGGGCCTCGGACAAGTCAAAGGGCGGTACCCTGATGGGCCGCACCACCGCATTTAGCTGTTCACGCGCCTCAGCAAATGCGGCCCGAGGTCGGCCACGCAGTTCACGCCGAGTTGCCCCAGCACGCGATCGATTTCAGCGGTCATGATTTCCAACGCTCGCTGCACGCCGGCTTCACCGCCCGCCGCAAGCCCATACAGCGTCGCACGTCCCAGCATCACCGCGTGCGCCCCCAGCGCGAGCGCCTTCACCACATCGGTCCCGCGACGGAATCCGCTGTCGATGATCAGCGCGAGCCGCTTACCCACCGCCGCCGCGATATCGGGCAGCACCTCGATCGGCGCCACGCATCCATCGAGCTGCCGGCCGCCGTGATTCGTGAGCACGATGCCATCGCATCCAAGGCTCGCCGCGCGCTCCGCATCGCTCACGCTCAACACGCCCTTGATCAGCAGCTTTCCTTTCCACAGCGAGCGCAGCCAATCGATGTCCTGCCACGTGATCGTCGGACCGAACAGCGTGGGAATGATGGTGCTCCCGCCGACCGCCGACGCGCCGCCCGGCGGCAAGAACTCGGCGAAGTTGACGAAGGAGGGAATGCCATGACGCAGGACCACGTTCTGCAGCCACGCCGGATGCCGCAACACATCCAGCTTGTTGCGCAACTTGAGCTGCCCCGGCCGCACGTAGTTGCGCCGATCCCATTCGCGATAGCCGAACACATTCGCATCGGTCGTGAACACGAGCGCTTCATAGCCCGCCGCAGCCGCGCGCTTCACGATGTTCTCCGCCACCCGCCTGTCGCGCATGACATAGAGTTGCATCCACAACCGCCCGCCCGCCCGAGCGGCAACCTCCTCGAGCTTCACGGTAGAGACGGTGCTCAGCGTGAACGGAATGCCAGCCTTTGCGGCCGCGCTCGCGAGCGCGACGTCGCCGTCCGCTTGCAGAATGCCGTTCATGCCGGTGGGTGCAATGACGAGCGGCGCCTTCATCTCCCGGCCGAGGACCGTTACGCGATGATGGCGCGCAGAGGTGTCGACGAGCGTCTGCGGCACGAAGCGCCACTGCTCGAAGCCCGAGCGGTTGGCGCGCAAGGTCGTCTCGTCCTCCGCCCCGCCTTCGACGTATTCGAAAGCGAAGTGAGGAACACGCCGGCGGGCGATCTCCCGCAGGTCGTCGATGCAGAGCGTCCGGGCGAGATTCGATTCGAAGGGTGGGCGGCGCTTCCAGGGCATATCGATTCGGCCGGGTCCAAAACCCGAATTGTAGGGCAGTTTGGCACGCGGACGGGGCGTCCACGCGGTTTTGACGCGCGCCCGCGCCGGGGGCAGAGTGCCATCCCTCCATGCTCAGGCAGCTACAAGGGGAGAGCCATGAAACGTGTTCTCGCAGGATTGATTCTGTCCGGCGCCATCGCGCTGCCGGCGTTCGCCGCGCTCAAGGAAGGCGATCAGGCTCCGCAGTTCAAGGCGCCGGCCTCGCTCGCGGGCAAAGAGTTCACCTTTGCGCTGAAGGATGCGTTGAAGAAAGGGCCGGTCGTCGTCTACTTCTATCCGGCCGCGTTCACGGGCGGCTGCAACATTCAAGCGCACACGTTCTCGGAGCAGAGCGATGAGTTCAAAGCGGCGGGCGCCAGCATCATCGGCGTCTCGCTCGACAAGATCGGCACGCTGAACGAGTTCTCGAAGGACCCGCAGTACTGCGCCGGCAAGATCCCCGTCGCATCGGACGCGGACGGCAAGATCGCCAAGAGCTACGAGCTGCAGGTGCGCGAAGGCAAGCCCGGCTTCAAGAACACGCGCGGCGATGAGATCGATCACGGCTTCGCCGAGCGCACCACCTTCGTCGTCACGCCGGACGGCAAGGTCGCGGCCACCATCGGCAACATGGCGCCGGCGGACAACGTCGCCAAAGCGCTCGAAGCCGTACAGAGCTTGAAGAACGGCAAGCCGCCCGCCTGAGTCGAGCGGCGCGCGCGTTATACGCGCGTATGAGCCGCCGCCATCCCCAAATGGAACGAGGCGCTCGCGACCAAGCGTGAGCGCCTCGTGGTCTTTAGTATCCGGCGACATTTCGCCGTCCGTCGGGGGATCGATGCAAACGAGGCGTTTTATCGGGGCTGCGGCGCTCATCGTCGCGAGCGGGCTCGGGGTGTCGCTCGCACGAGCGCAAACGCCGGCGCCGAACGGCGCGGACGTGTTCAAGCGCGTCTGCGCCGCCTGTCACATGGAGCAGCCCGCCGGGCCGCCCCCGAAGCTCGGCCCGCTCGGTCCGTCGGACCCCTCGGCGCTGCGCGCCCGCGCCGTCCCGCCAGCTCGCCTCAAGATGTTCACGCCCGAGGCCATCCTGAATGCGCTGACCAACGGCAAGATGCAGGCGCAGGCAGCGAGCCTGAGCGATGCCGAGCGCCGCGCCGTCTCGGAGTTCGCGAGCGGTCAAACGTTCAGCGCCTCCGCCGCGGCGCTGAAGAACAGCATGTGCAAAGCCACCGCGCCGCTGACGGACATCACGCGCGGCCCGCAATGGCTCGGCTGGGGCAACGGCCTCGAGAACGCGCGCTTCCAGTCGCAGGAGCAAGGCAAGCTCACCGCAGCGGATCTGCCGAAGCTCAAACTGAAGTGGGCGTTCGGCTACGCGAATGTCGCGTCGGCCCGCGCGCAACCCAGCGTCGCGGGCAACCGGTTGTTCGCGGCGAGCGAGAACACCGAGGTGCATGCGCTCAACCCGAAGACGGGCTGCACGTACTGGACGTACAAGGCGGACGTCGGCGTGCGCGCGGCGCTTTCGGTCGGACCGTATCAAGGCGGCACTGCGGTGTACTTCGCGGACACGCGCGCGAACGCGTATGCCGTCGACGCCAACACCGGCAAGCTCATCTGGAAGACGAAGGTCGATCAGCATCCGATGGCGGGTGTCACCGGCGCGCCGGTGTTCTACGACGGGAAGCTCTACGTGCCCGTGCAGGGCATCAGCGAAGAAGGCACGGGCGCCTTCAACAACTACGCGTGCTGCACGTTCCGCGGCAACCTGACCGCGCTCGACGGCAACACCGGCAAGATCGTTTGGAAGACGTACACCATCGGCGAAACGCGCCCCGCCGGCAAGAGCAAGACCGGGGTGCAGATGTACGGTCCCGCGGGCGGCAGCATTTGGTCGCCGCCGACGATCGATGCGAAGCGACGCCTCGTGTATGTCGGCACCGGCAACGGCTATGCGGATCCGCCGCAGCCGATGACCGACGCCGTCGTCGCGATGGATCTCGATACCGGCAAGGTAAAGTGGTTCAAGCAGATTCTGCCCGACGATGCGTGGGCGATGGGCTGTCAGGCGAAGAACCCGGACAACCCGGCGTGCCCGAAGACGCTCGGTCCGGACTTCGATTTCTCGGCGCCGCCCGCGCTGATCCACACGAAGAGCGGCGATCGGTTGGTGCTGCCGCAGAAGTCGGGCCTCGGTTTCGCGCTCGATCCGGAAGCGCAGGGCAAGGTGCTGTGGCAGTACCGCTTCGGGCAAGGCAGCGGGCTCGGTGGGCAGTGGGGCACGAGCATTGACGGCGAGCTCGCATTCTTCGGCACCGCGGACCTTCTGACGCCCACGCCTGGTGGCATGCACGCCGTGCGCATTGCCGATGGCAGCGTCGCGTGGAAAGTGCCGCCGCAGGCCAAGCTCTGCGGGGATAAACCAGGCTGCAGCGCGGGGCAGGGCAGCGCCACGACGGCGATTCCGGGCGCCGTCCTCAACAGCGCGATGGACGGCGGTGTGCGTGCGTATTCGGCGAAGGACGGCACGGTTCTCTGGCTGTACGACACGAACAAGGAGTTCACAACAGTGAACGGCGTTCCTGCGCGCGGCGGCAGCATGGACGGGACGGGACCGATCGTCGCGGACGGCATGGTGTACGTGAACTCGGGGTACGGTGGTTTGATCGGCGTGCCGGGTAACGTGCTGCTCGCCTTCGGCCTCGACTAACTCTCGACTCGGGGACCGCAAACGCGGAAGCTTGCGGGCCTTGCAGGCTGCGAGGCCCCATGGCCAAAGACATCAGCGCGGCGGTCCGTGAGGTGTGCCTCTCGTTCCCCGAGGCCGAAGAATTCCTGTCGCACGGCTCGCCCAACTTTCGGGTGCGCGGCAAAACGTTCGCCTCGTACTGCGTGAACCATCACGGCGACGGGCGCATTGCGTTGTGGCTCAGCTCGCCGTCGGGGGCGCAGGAGATCCACACGACAGGCGAGCCGAAGTATTTCTTCGTGCCGCCGTACGTCGGTCCGCGCGGCTGGCTCGGTGTGAATCTCGACACGGGACTCTCGTGGAAACGCATCGCCGTGCTGGTACGCGAGGCGTACGAGAAAGTGGCGCCCAAGCCGCTCATCGCGCAGCTCGGCAAGACCATCGAGATCACGCCGCCGACCGCGAAGCTCGCGCCGACCGAGATCGATCCGATGCGGTCGAAGCGCGCGCAGGCTGTGCTGAAGCAACTGCGCAAGGTTGCAGGCGGATGGCCCGAGGTCAGTGACGGCGAGCAGTTCGGCTCGCCTGTGTTGAGGGCCGGTCAAAAGACCTTCGCGCAGGCCTACTACAATGACAAGCGGCTGAAGTTGGGCTTCTGGGTGGGCGTGGATCGGCAGGCGATGCTGACGATGGACGAGCGGTTCACGCTGCCCAAGTACACAGCCCATATCGGCTGGATCGAGCTCGACGTGCACGAGTCCGCGGATTGGGACGAAATTCGCGCTCTCGCGCTCGACAGTTACCGGCACTTCGCCAAGAAGAGCATGCTCGCCGCGCTCGAGCCCGCTACACGATCTGCAAGCAAGAGGACGTCATGACGATCAATCGATTCGATGCAGGCCCGCGCATGAGTCAGGCGGTGGTTCACAACGGCACGGTGTATGTCGCGGGTCAGGTGGCGAAGGGAGCCACGGTGCGCGAGCAGACGACGCAGGTGTTGAAGCAGATCGATGCGCTGCTGAAACAGGCGGGGACGGACAAGACGAAACTGCTGTCGGCCACCATTTGGCTCACGAGCATGGCGAATTTCAGCGAGATGAACGCGGTGTGGGATTCGTGGGTATCCGCCGGGAATACGCCCGCACGCGCCACGGTGGAAGCGAAGCTTGCCGCTCCCGAATACGCAGTGGAGATCGCGTGTATGTGCGCGGTGTAAAAAAAGAAAACCCGCCTCGTCGGCGGGTTTCCCTGTGGCCTCGTTCGCTCTTCTTCTTATTCGCGTTCGACTTGTTCTTCGCTGCTTCTTGTTGTTGGCGGCCGTAGCGTCGTTATAGAGCAGTGAGCGCGAGCTTGCGACGGCGCGCCGCGAAGCCGACGGCGGCGAGGCCGAGCCCCATGAGCGCGAAGCTCGTCGGCTCCGGCACCTTCGCGTACGCGTGATTGTCGGTTTCGAAGGCGTACTGCGTGGTGCTGAACTCGATCTTGTCGAAGCTCGCGTTGTTGAAGAAGAAATTCACGTAGCGGTTGGAGCCCGCGGACACCTGATCGCCGAGCGTCGCGCCGGCGGCGATGACGTCGGTGCCGGTGATGGTCGCGATCAGACTGCCGCCGTTGTAGAACTTCAGCGTGTTGTAGTCGTCGATCGATCCCCAGTAGAGGCCGAAGTAGTTGTACGACGCGCCCAGCGTCGCGAGCATCGCGCCGGTTTGCGCGGGATACGCGACCGTGAGGTACGGCGTCGCATCGCCCGCAGGTGCCGCGGTCTGTCCCGAAATAGAACCCGTGAGGACGGTGCCCTGGCCCGTGTAGTTCGCCGGCTTTCCGCTGTTGAAGTCGACGACCGTAGCGCCGGCGACGGTAGTCGTCGTGCCGCTCGTGAAAGTCGTGATGTACGAGGCGTGCGCGAGGCCCGTGAGACCCGTCATCGCGAGTGCCGCGAGCATTGCTTGTGTGCGTGTGTGCATTGTCGTCGAGGGTCGATGTTGTTGAGACCCGGGCGGTAATGCACGGCGCGGGCCAGCGAAGCTAAGTGCTTGACGTGCCGGCGGTTTGCAAAAAGGCATGCCGGGCGAGGGGCGTCGGTTTGCAAAGACCCGCGACGTGAAGTCCGTCACGTCGGCTGCATTAAGTCAGCTTCTCAATCGTTGAATTGATACGAGGCCATCGACACGCCCCACACGCGATCGCGAAACGCGAGGTGCCCGCGGCTCGTCCCGGCGGCGCCCGCCGCAACCATCAGCGGAATCAAATGCTCCTCGCGTGGATGCGCTTGGCGCGCGGCCGGCGCTTCCGTCCAACGCGCCAGCAATGCAGTGCGTGTCTCGGGGTTCGGCTCTTCGACCGCGCGCGTGAGCCATGCCTCGAACGTCTCAGACACCGGCCCGGCCGTCGCACTCATGCGCAACGCGCGCAAGTTGTGATAGCTCAATCCGCTGCCAACGATCAACACACCCTCGTCTCGCAACGGCTGCAGCGCTGCCCCCATGCGAATGTGCTCGCTCGCATTCAGACTTGCGCGCAACGACAACGAAACGATCGGCACTTCGGCATCCGGATACATCACCGCGAGTGGCACGAACGTCCCATGGTCGAAGCCGCGCCCGTCATCTTCAGCCGCGACGATGCCCGCTCCATCGAGCAATCCATGCACGCGCCGCGCGAGCTCCGGCGACCCGGGGGCCGCGTAGCGAATGCGATAGGTGTGCTCGGGAAAACCGTAGTAGTCGTACACCATCGGCGGCTGCGCCGCTGTCGCCACCGTGAAGTCCGCTTCCTCCCAATGCCCAGACACGGAGAGAATGGCCCGCGGTTTCTCCGGCAAGGTCGCCGGCAGCCGTTGCAAGAATCCGAGCGTGCCGGCGAAGTCGACGCGCCGCTCGTCGATCCAAGGCCAGGGTCCGCCACCGTGCGAGAGAAACAGAGTAGGGAGTTTCATGCGTGGCATCGTAGTTCATATTCACCGAATCGCCATCAACGTTAAACGTGCCCTCGCTATACCTCGCGGACTTCGCAACCGTAAGGAGTGGGCGATGCTGAGCAGGGCAGGACGATTCGCGTTGGTAGGTTTCGCGGCGACGATTTCAGCGTGCGCGTCGCTGGCTTACGCCGGCGGCGAGGACGACGAGACGTACTCGCAGGCGGAGAACGGGCAACACAACGGCCGGCATGATGCCGAGGACCGCGGCCGCCGCTCGCAAGGCGTGCAGGTCGGCGTACGCCCCTACTATCTCGTGCAGGGCATGGACCCCGGGAAGCTCAAGGACAAGTTGCTGAGCTGCCAGGACGGTCCCTTCTATCGCACGCAGTTCTCCATCGGCCACCGCGGTGCCGGCCTCGAGATCCCCGAGCACACCAAGGAGTCGTACGACGCGGCGGCGCGCATGGGTGCCGGCATCGTCGAGTGCGACGTCACCTTCACGAAGGACGGCGCGCTCGTGTGCCGTCACGACGAATGCGATCTGCACACGACGACGAACATCGTCAACACGCCGTTGAATGCCGCGTGCACGGTGCCGTGGTCGGGCGCGAACTCGGCGCCGAAGTGCTGCACGAGTGACATCACGCTGTCGCAGTTCAAGAGCCTGCGCGGCAAGATGGATGCGAGCGTTCCCGCGGCGACGACCGCGGCCGGTTATCTCGGTGGCACGGCGAGCTGGCGCACGGACCTCTACACGGGTCGCGGCACGGTCATGACGCTCGACGAGAGCATCGAGCTCAACCAGAAGAACGGCGTGAAGCACACGCCGGAATTGAAGGCCGGCAATCCGGATCGCGTGCACGCCATCTTCGGCAGCCGCGAGGCGCTCGCGCAGAAGATGATCGACACGTTCAAGGCGCACGGCGTGAGCCCGAAGGACGTGTGGGCGCAGTCGTTCATCAAGGAAGACGTGCTGTATTGGGTGCAACACGAGCCGCGCTTCGGGCGTCAGGCGGTGTATCTCGACAGCATCGATCCGACGGCGAATCCGCCGATTCCGCGGCTGAGTCTCGCGGATCTGCAGCAGCTGCATCAGCAAGGGGTGCAGGTCTTCGCGCCCCCGATGTTTGCGTTGTTGGCGGTGGATTCGAATGCGGAGATCGTGCCGTCGCAGTATGCGAAGGACATCAAAGCCGCGGGCTTCGACATCATCACGTGGACGTTCGAGCGGTCGGATTTGCGGCAGGGGGCGTCCAAAGCCGGCTTTTACTACCTGTTCGACCCGATGGGGCAGGCCGTGAAGAAAGACAGCGATATGTACGAGGCGCTGGATGTGTTGGCCAAGAAGGTCGGGATTCTCGGAATCTTCTCCGACTGGCCGGCGACCGTGACGTACTACGCCAACTGCATGGGACTCAAATAGCTCAGCTACCCGAGCCCTCCGTGCCGCTGCCGGGAATCGTGCCACTCGGCAGCGGCACAATCGGCGTCGCGGTGGCGCCGAGTCCGCGGTTCATGTCGTTCATCTGCCCCGCCCGCTCGGCATCGCGCGCACTGGTCGGCGACACGATCACGGCCTGACTGCGCGCAAACGACGTGAGATGCTGCGCCAAGCGCTGTGCCTCGGGCGCGTTGCCCGCGAGGCCGACGATGAACCGCTCGCGATCCCGCCCGTAGCACACGGAATCGATGTCGGCCACCCACATCCGCAACGTCATGTCCTCGACGTTCGTCACCGTCTTCTGGCTCCGAAACCGATCCTGCACCACGTTGCCGAAATCGACGTTCGAGACCTGAAAGTTGCCCTGCATCTCGAGCCAATACAGACGCGAGGTAAAGCGGAATCGTCGCCACAAGTAGCGGCTCGAGCGCAGGCAATACAACGAGATCAAAAAACAAATCGCCGCGGCCCCGAACAAGTCGGGCGCGCCGATGGGCCAACGCAAGACCGCGACCAGCGACAGAACCGCCGTGCCGTTCATCAACAGCGTCGCCAACGAGACGACGCCGACGAGCCAGCGATACTCCCGTGAGCCCAAGCAGTACTCGATCGTCAGCGGCCCGGACTCGGTCGGCACCGGCTGGCTCTCCTCGAGCGACTCGCCCGTGAACGCCCCGCGCGGACCATCCGTATTCGGCGGGTGATAGACATAGCGTCGATTCGGAATCTTCTCGAACCACAACTCCTGCAGCGTGCGCGCGTAGTGAAGCAGGATCTGATTGGGCGCGCCGTTGAACGACACGATTTCCAAGTGATTCGCCATCGCGATGGTCGTGGGCCGTAACGTCTGCGCCATCACGGACATCAGCAGCATGCCCGCCGCGCCGAGCGCAGCGAGCACGGCGAGTGGCGCGAGCACCCACCAACTCATGTCCAGCGGCGAATGCAGATCGGCCGGCAGCAGAATTCCCAGCGCTACGGGACCCAGCACGGCGGTCACGCACAGCACGATCACCGCGATGACGCTGAGCTCCGTCGAACCGACGCCCGGACGCAGCACCGCGCGCACGAGCACCCACGCGGCCAGCACGAAATACAGCATGAACACGAGCCCACGCTGGCCTGGCGCCGAGACGCCGAACACCGCGATCAAGGCGCTGAGCAGAATCGCGGCGAGCACCAGCAGGTTTCTGAATTGAGCGCGCGCGATGTCCTGCAGCGGTCGCGGCGAGAAGACGAGGTCCGGCATCCACGTGAACAGCAACTGATCGATACCGCTCACCGGCACCGCATAGTTGAATGCGTTCTGCCGCATGGTTTCGGTGAGGCCGCGGGCTTCGGTGGATTCGCCGCTCTGCGTGGGCGTCATGCCCGGCGCGAGGTTCCTCGGCTGCTCGCGGCCGAAATAGAAGCGCAGCTGCCACAAGATCCAGCTGACGATGGTGAAGCCGGCGAACAGCGTGAGGGTCGCCACGACCAGCGCTGCCCAGCTCGCGTTCCCTTCATGCGCGAGCATGCGGCTTCGGGAGATGAAGAGGCTGGCGAAGCCGCTGATGATCAGGAACGCCGCGCCCGCGGCGAGGAACACGTTCTCGACGCGGTGGGGGTTGGGGACGTCGAAGCGCTGGGATTGCGGGTTGTATTCGTAGCCCATGCTGCAAGATTAGACGACTTTTCCCTCCTTTAGACGAGCGATGTCCTGCGGCGTCAGGCCGGCGATGCCGGCGACATCACCGGCGCGCGGGTGCGGCAGAGTGCAGTTCGCTCCTAGAATGCCGGCCATGCGAATCGGCAAGCCACTCATCCTCACCACGACCACCATCGGGATCGGGCTCGGCCTCTACGAGGACCGTGCGCGACGGCGGCTATAAGCCCAATTCCTTCTCCAGGTCGGCAGCCGCCTTCTTGTTCGCGGCCTTCGAGCTGGCCTGCTGCTGTTGCATGGCTTTGCGGGCAGCTTCGGCTTGCTCGCGCATGGCCTGAACCTTTGCGGGGTCGCTGAGCTCCTTCTGCATCTCGGCGGCCTGGCGCTGAGCGGCGTCGATCTGCGGCTGCATCTTTTGCATGGCGACTTCGCTTTGCTTCTGCCGAGCGGCCTCCGCCTTCGTGAGCTCGTCGGCCACATCGTAGTATTCCGCAGCGAGCACGTAGCGCTTCTTCGCGCTCGCGTCATCGCCGAGCTTGGTAGCCTGCGCCCTGATGGCACGGATGCGTGCGTCCGTCTTCGACTGTTCGAGACTCTGCATCGTGATGAACGTCATCGCGTCGTCGAGCAGCTTCGGCGCGCCGCTGTATTTCTGCGCGAGCAGCTGCGCGTGCTGATCCGCGCGCTGCGTGAAGGCCGCTTCCGCTTGCTTCGCGAGGCGCTCGTCGCCGCCGTTCAAGCCCCACATGCGCATCGCTTGCAGCGCATCGCGAGAGGACTTGAGCGGATCGTCCTGTTGCCACTTCTGCGCGAACGCTTGATGCGCGCTGGCCATGCGCTGAACGGCAGCGGCGTCCGTCACATCGTCCGCGCGGCTCTGGATCAGCTGCACGTACTCGCGCAGATACGCTTCATTGAACGCCGCGGCTTCGCGCTGCGCGGCGCGCTCGAAGCCCTTCGCCGGCATCGCGATCACCTCGGCCATGAGCTTCGGATCCGGCTTGTATGCGCCGGAGGCCTTGATCGCCGCCGCGTTGTTCGTTTGGAAGGACTCGATGCTGCGCGTGTCGAAGTATTCGTGTGCGGCTTGAAAGGCGGACGGCTCATCGGCCCTCGTACGCGTCAGCGCCATGAACATGCGATCCGCGTGGGCGAAGTGGCCGCCGGCGTCGTAGAGCTCGTACGCCAGTTGCGCGTTGCCGCTCTTCTCAGCGGCGCTCCCGAGCGCGAGGCCGAGTGGAGCGGCGCGCGTCGCCGCGTCGGCCTCGACTGGGTTGACCGGTTCGCAGGCGTAGCCTTCCGCCGCGCGATACGAGCGTAGAGCTTGTTCCGGCTTGCCTTGCTTTTCGAAGCTCAGCGCGGCCTGGTAGCTGCGCTTCTTGTCGGCGACGAAAGGGCCCGGGCAATCGGCGAGTGCCTCGCCGGCCACCAACGAGCCCAGGAGTACTGCGGCGATAGACAGATTCAACTTCATGATGCGATTCCGGTGAACGCGGATCAGTGACGGTGGAACAAGCCGCGCGCGGCGTTGCCGAGCGCCGAAATGCCGGACTTCGTGGCGCCGCCGGCGGCGTTCGGCTGCTCGGGTTGCGCAGCACGGTTCTCGCTGGTATCCGGTGTGCTGGGCGTGCCCGCCGCGCCGCCTAACCCGCTGAGGCCGCCGAACTTCGGCATCGCCTTGTAATCCGCAGGCACTTCGAACAGCTGCGGGTCCTGCGCGCCGATCTTCAGGTTCGTCAGCGTGAGCGTCATGCGCGTCTTCTCGCGCCCGCTCTTGCTCAACATGTCCATCTTGATCGCGATGCCGTCACTCGTGATCCAGATGAAGCCGCCGCCGCTCCCATCCTTCATCACCATCTTGTACTTCGTCGCCGACTGGCCCTCGATCGTCTCGCTGCCCACTTGCGTGATGTCGACTTGATCCGCGGCTTGCGAGCCGCTCTGCTTTTGCGCCTGTGCGAAGTCGAGCTGCTGATACATGTGCTGCGCCGGCATGAGCATGTACCCCATCTGCTTGTCGTGACGCAGGATCGTCACGCTGGTCATGCCGCTCATGTTCGTCTCGTGCCGTTCCATGCCGCGCGTGGCGTAGACCTTGCCGGTGATGGTGCCGGCCTCGGTCTCCATGACGCGGTCTGCGGAATACGAAACGGTGGGCACCGGCAGCGGCGCGCCGTGCGAGGGCGCGGCCATGGCCGCGAGGCAGAGAGCGAGGGGCAGCGCGAGGCGCGTGAGCATGACGAGTCTCCCGTACTAAAGTGGTGAGGTGACCCTTTGCCGGGCCTTAACCTCTCTAGCGGGATCTCCCCGGGAAACAGCTCATGACCAAGCCTCACGCGCCCTCCTGCGAGCGCAACCAAGGTCCGATCCGCGAAGTGCTCCTGCGCCACTTTTCCGAGCGGCGGCGGATACTTGAGATCGGCAGCGGCACCGGCCAGCACGCCGTGTTCTTCGCGCCGGCGTTCCCGCAGGCCATTTGGCAGACCTCGGACATTGCAGAGAACCTGTCCGGCATCCAGATGTGGCTGGACGAAGCAGCGCTGCCCAACACTCCGCCGCCGCTCGCGCTCGATGTCCGCGGCCCGTGGCCGGCGCAGCGTTACGACGCCGCGTTCACGTCGAACAGCCTGCACATCATGAGTTGGCCGGAAGTGCAGCTGCTGTTTGCCGCGCTGGGCGGCGTGCTCGAAGAGCGGGACGCGATGTTCGCCGTGTACGGGCCGTTCAACTACGGCGGGCAGTTCACCAGCGCCAGCAATCGCGCGTTCGATGTGTGGCTGAAGGCACGCTCGGCGGCAAGCGGTATTCGCGACTTCGAAGCGGTGGACGCGCTCGCGAATTCGATCGGCTTACGTTTGGTCGAGGACTGCGCGATGCCTGCGAACAATCGCACGCTCGTCTGGCGTCGTTAGGCGGCGGCTGCCTTGTCGATTGGCCCGGAATACTCGATTTCCACTTCGTATCCCGCCGACACCCACGCCTCCAAGCCGCCGAGTAACGGCCGCACGCGGGTGTATCCGAGATTCATGAGTTGCCGCGCGGCGTAGGCCGCCGACGCCTCGTTCGGGCAGCTGCAATAGAAGACGACTTCGCGATCGAGCGGAAACAGCGCGACGCGCTTCGCGACCTCGTCGAGCCGCACGATGCGCGCGCCCGGAATGCGCCGCCCATCCTGCTGGCGCGTGATCTCGGAGCGGAGGTCCACGACCACGGGCATCGGCTCGCCACCCATGAGCTTGCGCAACTCCTCCGCCGTGATGCGTGCGACGCGCAGCATCTTCGCGAACCGCCGCCGCTGCCACCACTTCGCGCCGATGAACCCGGCGACGAGTCCGGCGACGATGCCGAACGCGATGATGCCGAAGTCCCGCAGCCACGCGATGAGCTGATTCAGCTCGTCGTGAAAGATCCAGCCCGCCGCGACAGATGCGCCGACCCACAGCGCCGCGCCGATGCCGTTGTAGAGCTCGAACCGCCACCAGCCGAGATGAATCGTGCCGGCGAGCGGCCGCACGACCGTCGATAGTCCCGGCACGAACTTCGCGCAGATGAGCGTGAGCCGGCCCCACTGCGTGAAGCGCGTCTCCGTCTGTCGCACGCACGAATCCGGGGACACGGAGATGCGACAGAGCAGGCTGATCACGCGCCGCCCGTAGATGACGCCCGCCGCGTACCACAGCGTGTCGCCGATCACGCATGCGACGAACGCGACGACGAACACCTCGACCGCGGAGAGTTGCCCGACGGCGGCGAGCGCGCCGCCGAAGATGAGCGTCGGCATCGCGGGCAGCGGCAAGCCGGCGCGTTCGGCGAGAACGTTGGTGAAGATCAGCGCCAGGCCGTATTGGGCGATGAGCTCCGACACGATGCCCTACTTGGTATGCTCCCCCGCGTAGCTCTTCTCGCCGGCCTCGATGCGCACGGCCAGCCGGTTCTGGAACGGCGGCAGGGGGCAGGTGGCGAAATCGTTGAACGCGCAGGGCGGGTTGTACGCCTTGTTGAAATCGAGCTGCACGCGACCGTTCTGCGGCAGCTTTGGATACAGGAAGCGACCGGCGCCGTACGTTTCCTTGCCGCTCGTCGCATCCGCGAACATCACGAACAGCTCCTCGGCGTCCGGCTCTTCGAGGATCGCGTCGAGCCGCCATTCGCGGCCGTCCTTGTTGAACACGATCGCGCCCGGGGAATCCATGTTCTCTTCCATGCCGAGGATGTTCGTGATCTTGATCTTCCGGTGCGGCTGGTAGGGCTCGAAGCGCGCATCGAACACCCAGTCCGTGCTGACCGGGAAATATTCGAGGCCGCGGAAATTCGTGCGGTGGGGGCTCGCTTTGTCGCGCAAGCGAATGCCGTAACGGCCGACGCGCTCGATGACGAAGAACGACAGCGCGCCGCTCTCGAGGACCGTCGGCTCGCCTTCGGTATCGGGCACGAGGTCGATCTGCGTGACCGGCTGCCCGCCATGCGTGATACCGGCGCCATCGCGCGCGATGAAGCGAACCTTGCCGCCGCTCTTCATGAACGAGCCGGCATTCGCGGCGAGCGCCGGATTATCGAGGCGCAACGCATTCGCCTTGCCGCTGCCGAAGGTGTTCTCGCCGTCCTTCAGCCAGAAGAGTCCGGCAAGAGTGAGCCAGCCCGTGTCGCTCGTGAGGTTGGCGAGACGCTGCGCGCGCCACTGCTCGACATCTGTTCGTTCGGCGGCGGCGTCCGTGCCCGCCCGCGCGGCTACCGACAACGATAATGCGGACAGCGCCAACAGCGACGCTCGCGCCAGCCGCAGCTTTCGAGTACGGTTCAGCCATCCTTTGGTCATGGTGCCCTCGATATCGTGCCGTCTCACACGCGCAGTATCGCAGCGCTGCTGCTGGCCGTCCTCTCTCTTGCGGCGGGCTGCGCCGTCGTCGAGGCGCACGGCATCTCCGGGAAGGATGCGGAGTTCGTCGCCCGCAATCGGGGCGCGCAGCTCATTCCGTTCTTGTATCTCGGGGCCAAGCACATGGTCACCGGTCATGACCATTTGTTGTTCATCCTCGGGGTGGTCTTCTTTCTCTATCGACTGAGCCACGTCGCGTTGTACGTCACGCTGTTCAGCGTGGGGCACAGCATCACCCTGTTGGCGGGTGTGCTCGGCGGCTTGCACGTGAATCCTTATCTCGTCGATGCGGTGATCGGCGTGTCGGTCGTCTACAAGGCGCTCGACAACCTCGGCGCGCTCGAGACGCTGTTCGGCGTCGAGCCGAATGCGAAAGGGGCCGTGCTGATGTTCGGGCTGGTGCACGGGTTTGGGCTTGCGACCAAGCTGCAGGATCTCAACCCCTCCAAAGAGGGGCTGGTCGCGAACATGGTGTCGTTCAATGTCGGCGTGGAGATCGGGCAGCTGCTTGCGTTGAGCGTGATACTGCTGGTGATTCTGTCGTGGCGGCGGACGCCGGGGTTCGCGCGGCACGCAGCGTTCGCGAACGGGCTGATCATGACGGCGGGGGTCGTGTTGGTGGAATACCAGCTCGCCGCGTATTTCCTTACGAGAGGCGCGTGAGATGAGTGCGGTCGAGCCGGCGACGCTCCGGACGCCTCGGCGGACGTTGTTCGTGATGATGGGTGCGGCGGTGGTCGTCGCAACCGTGATCACGGTGTGCTTTGTGTTGCCGGCGGAGTTTCGAGTTGATCCGACTGGGGTGGGGCGGGTCACTGGGGTGATTCGGCTTGCCGGGCCGAAGAGGATGTCGGCGAGTGAGCTGGATGCGATTGTTGCGGAGGCGGGCGGAGGGATAGGCGTGGGCTCGGCTAGCGCCGCTGCTGGAGGGGAGGCGCGCGCTGCCGCCGAGTCGGCTGGTGGTGACGCGACGGCTGGTGGTGACGCGACGGCTGGCGATGGCGCCACGGCTGGTGGTGACGCCACTGCGGGCGGGCAGGCGGGTTCTGAAGCCGGCGCGCCGGCCGCAAACACAGCGGCGGGCAGTTCACCCGGCGTCAGCGCAGCTAACAACACGCGCGGTATCTCTGCTCGCTATTACAGCGGCGGCTATCGCTCCGACTTCGTCGATATTCCGCTGACGGTCGCCGGCTCGGCGGCGCGCGGCGAAGAGCTCGAATACAAAGTCCGCATGAAAGCGGGTGACACGCTCGCGTACTCGTGGTCCGTCAGCGGCATCGCGAATCCCGAAGAGTTCTACTACGACTTCCACGGCGAAGCGCCGGCAAAGGAGGCAGGTGCGGAAGGCACCGTAGTCGAGTATCGACAAGCCACCGGCACGCAATCGCACGGCACGTTGGTCGCACCCTTCGATGGCGTCTTCGGCTGGTATCTACAAAATCAGTCCGAGAAGCCCGTCGTCGTGCACCTGAAGCTCAGCGGCTTCTACACGCTCGTCCCGCCCGGCGAATACGGCAACGAAGCGGGCATCGAAGCGAACAAGTCGCTCGCGAAACGCTGAGCGAAATTCCCGCGGGAGCGTTTGAGCGGCAACGCGATCACACGCTGCCTCTAAAAGAACGCACATGCTTGGATGCATCGAGTAAAATACAGGCACTCGACACACTCACGGAGGCATCGCCATGGATGGGAAGGCCATTACCGGGTCTGCCGCTCGACCCGTTGCCGAAATCGCCGCAGAGATCACCGAGCTCGCCGGTCACCTGAATGCTGCGAATTACCGCTGGCTCACACTGATCGCTGAATTCGAC
>Ga0081455_10001986_pt1 | contig 24441 bp, 21 predicted proteins | sample TabmetS3T2R1_FD_70207 | JGI IMG/M metagenome (GOLD analysis project Ga0081455, IMG submission 70207) | Tabebuia heterophylla rhizosphere microbial communities from the University of Puerto Rico - S3T2R1 | ecosystem: Host-associated > Plants > Roots > Rhizosphere ...
GCTCAACCAGCGCGAGGTCGAGATCGAGGTCGCCGACACCGGCGCGCCCATGCAGTTCGAGGTGCCGGGCCAGCCCGGCGCGTCGGTCGGCATGATCAATCTCGGCGACATGCTGGGCAAGGCGTTCGGCGGCCGCACCAAGAAGCGCAAGCTGACGGTGGCCGAATCCTACGAGACGCTGATGCGCGAGGAGAGCGACAAGCTGCTCGACCAGGAGAAGGTCGTGCGCGCGGCGCGTGATTCGGTCGAGCAGAACGGCATCGTCTTCATCGACGAGATCGACAAGATCACGGCCCGCAGCGAGTTCCGCGGCGGCGGCGATGTCAGCCGCGAAGGCGTGCAGCGTGACCTGCTGCCCTTGATCGAGGGCACGACGGTGAATACCAAGCACGGGCCGGTGAAGACCGACCATGTGCTGTTCATCTGCTCCGGCGCCTTCCATCTCGCCAAGCCGTCGGACATGCTGCCCGAGCTGCAGGGCCGGCTGCCGATCCGGGTCAGCCTGGCGTCGCTCAACCAGGAGGATTTCCGCCGCATCCTGACCGAGCCCGAGGCGAGCCTCGTGAAGCAGTACAAGGCGCTGATGGCGACCGAGAAGGTCGAGCTCGACTTCAAGCCCGACGCGATCGACGAGCTGGCGAAGCTTTCGGCCGATATCAACGAGACGGTCGAGAATATCGGCGCGCGCCGTCTGCACACGGTGATGGAGAAGCTTCTGGAGGAGGTGAGCTTCACCGCCTCAGACAAGCCGGGACAGAAGGTCGAGATCGACGCCGCCTACGTCCGCGAGCGCGTGAGTTCGCTTGCGAAGAACGCCGATCTCAGCAAGTACGTGCTCTGACGGCCAAGGTGCCGACGGGGGAGGGGCTTGTGACGCGAGACGAGAAGAAGGCGCTGATCGAACGACTTCACGCGATCTGGAACACGGGCCGCGTTGATTGGATTCCGGAAGTATATGCGAGCGATTTCGTCGCTCACTTTCCGAAAGGATGGAACGAGACCGCGTCGCGCGACGGCCATGCCGGCATTCGGTCCGCCATCGAGAGTCTACGTGTGGCCTTCCCGGATTGGCATGAACATATCCAGGATGTCGTCATCGACGGCGACAAGGTCGCAGTGCGTTACCATTCGACGGGCACCAATACCGGGATGTTCGGGGATCGCCCGCCGACCGGGAAACGCATCGCGGTCGACGAGCTGTCGCTCTTTCGGATCTCGAACGGTCGTGTGGCCGAGCAATGGTGTCTCGTCGACGACCTTGCGATGGGCAAACAGCTTCGCGGCGAGATGACCGCTCCCTAGGCCGTCGGCGCATCAGGCTGAAGGCAAGAGCTTTGTCCGGCATGCGCCTTGCCGGGGCCGAAGACAAGGAAGCTTGCAGCGGCCAGGATCCAGACACCGATGCCGCCATAGAGCATCACCCAGCCGATGCCGTGCACCAGGGCGGCGTGGGCGAGCGAGGCCGGCACCTGCGCGGCGATCGACGGGTCCTGGCTCAACGAGGTGACGTTTCCGGCCGCGATCTTTTCCGCGAGCGCCCTCAGCGGCAAGGCGTTGGACAGGCCGGCATGGTGCAGATGGGTCAGGATCCCCGCGACCAGGATGGCGCCCATTGCCGCGATGTTGACGGCAAGGGTGATCAACCTTGCGCTGGTGTCGAGCCCCGAGGCCATGCCGGCACGATCAGCGGAAACCGAACCGGTCGTCATGTTGGTGGCGGGCGTTGTCGTCAGGCCAAGGCCCATTCCGGCAATCAGTGCCCCGGCCAACACGATCGGTCCGCTTGCCGTGTCCATGCCGCTGCCAAGCCGCATCAGGAGGAAGCCGAGGCCGATCATGAACAGCCCTAGAGGAATGACCGCGCGGGCTCCCCATCGGGCGAGCAGGTATTGCGCCACCGGCGGCATCGCCAGGAAGGGGATCGTGTAGGCGAGCAGCGCCAGTCCTGTGGTCGTGCTGTCGTAACCAAGGCCGACGGAGAAGTAGATCGGCAGGAAGATCATGAACGGCCAGTAGCTGAAATTCATGCCGATGCAGCCGATGATCGCGCCCGAGAAATTGCGGATCCGGAACACTGAGAAGTCGAACATGGGATGGGTGACGGATCGCTCGATGGCGAGGAAGGCCGCAAAGCCCACGATCGCAATGGCCGCGATCCCAAGACCCGTCGGGCTGAGGAAGCCCAGATCAGCGCCCTGGGTGATGTAGTAGGTCAGGGCGAAAATGCCGACCGTCAGGGTGACGGTGCCGGCGAGGTCGAGCTTCTTCGCTTGCGGGTCGCGCGATTCCCGAACACCGGCATAGGTCAAGCCCGCGGTCAGCAGCGCGATGGGAACATGGAGGAGGAAGACCCAGGGCCAGGTCAGCCAAGTGACGATTTCGCCGCCGATGATGGGCCCGAAGCCCAGGCCAATGCCGGCGACGACGCCCCAGATTGCGAAAGCCCGGCCGCGTTCGGCACCCTCAGGGAACTGATGCGAGAGAACGGCGATCGAGCATATGAACATCGCGCCGCCGGCCATGCCTTGCACGAAGCGGCTGATGATCAGTGCCAATGTGTCTGTCGCCAGGCCGCACATCAGGGACGCCACGCCGAAGGCTACGATGGTGATCGTGAAGATACGCTTGCGGCCGAAGCGGTCTGCCAGCGTGCCGGTTGCCATCAGGACCGTCGTGCAGGCGATCGTGTAGGCATTCATGATCCATTGCAGATCCTGGAAGCTTGCATGCAGATGCTTTTCGATCACCGGCAGGGCGATCGGAACGCTGGAGATCTCCAGGCCGAACATCAGCGCTGCGATGCAGATGGCCGCCAGGGCGATGGCATTGCGGCTGTTTGGAGAAGGGGACATGGGTACTCCTTGATCGACGACGCTGCGGCGCGGTTCATCGCGCCGCGTCGAGGGGATGCACCAAGGCGAAGCGGTTCGCTCGCGGTTGTCGGACATCAATGACCGCGCCTGATGACCGCGTGGGGGCCCCGCCATGGCTTTGCCTCAGGCGGGAGATAGGCGAGCCCTTGCCATATAAAAATGGGATGACCACATATAACAGCGATCACGCTTCGTGATGGTGGGATGAAAACGTTGGACGTCGAGGCCGTGCAGGCCTTTGTCATGGTGGCCGAACTGCAAAGCTTCACCCGCGCCGCCGAGGCATTGGGGTCGACGCAGGCCGCCGTCAGCATGAAGCTGAAGCGACTTGAGGAGCGGCTTGGCGAGAAGCTGATCGAACGGACGCCGCGGCTGGTCCGTTTATCGGCGCGAGGCGCCTCGTTCTTGTGTGCCGCACGGGAATTCCTCGCCGCGCACGAACGCGCGGTGGCCGACCTTTCGACAGCACCGCGCCGCCTGACGCTCGGCTTCCTCGACTACACGACCGGTGGCGGGCTCCCGAAGCTGCTGGCGCTGCTGCATGCGCATGATCCGTCCTTGATCATCGAGGCCAGGATCGACTCGTCGCGCATTCTCCTTGATGCGTTCGACCGTGGCGTTCTCGATGCGGTGATCGTGCGACGGGAGGATGATCGTCGGGACGGCGAGGTGCTGACGAAGATGCACTATGGCTGGTTTGCCGTACCGAGCTTCACTTGGCGCAAGGAAGAACCGCTGCGGCTTGCCTTCTGCGCACCGGCCTGCGGCGAACGTCTCATGGCTATCAAGGCGCTTGATGGCGCCGGCATTGCCTGGACGGAGGCGTTCGTCGGCGGCGGCACCGAGGCAGTCGCCGCCGCGGTGTCAGCCGGCCTCGCCGTTGCCGCCCTGGCCTACAGCGTCGCGCCCTATGGCGCCGTCGAGGTCGGCGAGCGGTTGAAGCTGCCGCGCCTGCGGACGTCGGATATCGTGCTCCATTCGACGCTCACCGATGCTCGTTCGCGGGCGGCGCTCAGGACCCTCGCGAGCGCCTTTCGCGAGCACCGCTCTCCAAGTCGATGAAACGTTGGCGTGGCTAGAAGCAGTAGGTCTGGACCATGTCGATGAGATAGGCCGCGCCGTTCCTGCCCCAAAGCACGAACGACACGGCCGTCGCAGCAACCACCAGCGCGGCGACGCTCCACAACGCCAGGGAGCGCCACCCGGCGGTCATGCGGGCTGCACCCGTGGCGAGAGCGCCACGGGACGCGCCACGGGCTTCTCGACGATCGGCCAATGCAGCAGGGCCGAGACAATGCCAAGCGCAATCGAAATCCACCACATGGCGTCGTAGTTGCCGGTGAGGTCGAACAGCACGCCGCCGCCCCAGCCACCGACGAAGCTGCCGACCTGATGGCCGAGGAACACGAAGCCGTTCAACATCGTGAGATGCACCGGTCCGAACATGTAGCCGACCAGCGAGGTTGTGAGCGGGACAGTACCCAGCCACAGGAAGCCTAGCGAGCCGGCGAAAGCCAGGACCGAGGCCGCCGAGAGCGGTGCCAGCACGAAGGCAAGGAACACGACAGAGCGCAGAAGGTAGAGAAGCGCCAGCAGGTTCTTGCGCTGGAAGCGGGCGCCAAGCGCGCTCCACAGAATCGAGCCCACGATGTTGAACAGCCCCACCATGCCGATGCTCCAGCCGCCGAGCTCGGCCGGCGACAGCTTCAGGCCGAAGAGCGAGAGGCCGATGCCCTTGTCGGAGATATAGGCCGGCAGATGGCCGCCGACGAAGGCGACATGGAAACCGCACACGAAATAGCCGATTACCAGGAGCAGGTAGCTCCTGTGGCCGAAAGCTTCCGAGAGCGCCTCGCGCAAGCTTTGCGCGCCGGCCGTCGACTTCTTCGCTGCCGCGATCTGCTTGCTGTCATTCAGCCCGATCGGCAGCAAGATCATCAGCAACGCAAGTCCCGTCAGCGCCCACATGGTGGGCCGCCAGTCGCCAAAATAATTCTGCAGTACGGAGGCCAGCGGCACGATGAAGAATTGGCCGAATGAGCCGCCGGCCGAGCAGATACCGACTGCCAGCGCCTGCTTGGCGGGCGGTGCCACGCGCAGGATCACGCCCAGCACCGGGCCGAAGGTCGCGGCCGAGAGACCAATGCCGACGAGGATATTGCCCAGTACCAGCATGACGCCGCTGTGCATGGTGGAGGTCACGACCATGCCCAACACGTAGACCAGGCCGCCACCGGCGATGGTGGGCGCGGATCCGAAGCGGTCGGCGAGCCGTCCCGAGAAAGGGGCGAAGACGCCCATCAGCAGCATCGAGACGGCGGTACCGAAGGAGAATAATTCTCGGCCCACCTGCAGCTCGGCCGAGACCGGCTTCAGGAAGATGCCGAAGCTTTGCCGCACGCCCAGGCCGATGGCGAGGACGAGGAAACCGCACCACACGGCGGTCCAGTAAGAACGATTGCTCATTGCCTGCTACTTGTGGCCGAGTACCGCAGTTTTTCAAGCTGTGGCATTGCCCGGTGCGCTAGAATACTTCATGGCCCCACAAGCGGCGATGTGGCTCAAAGCAGGGACATGATCTCACGATCGATCGGGGCGGCGCTGGCGGCACTTCTGATGCTTGCGGCCGGTACGGCACTGGCGGCGCCGCGCCTCGAACGCGAGCGTTGCGCCTTCAAGTCGCCGCGCGGCGACAAGCTCGAGTGCCATGAGCTGATCGTGCCGGAAAACCGCGCCCGGCCGGACGGCCCTCAGGTCCGTCTCAAGGTGGTGGTCCTGAAGGCTCGCCGCGCGCGGGCTCGCGATCCCGTGATCTATCTTGCCGGCGGTCCCGGCGATGCCCCGCTTGTGGCCTCCACCGCCGGGGCCGATGCGTTGTCGGAAGGCGACTGGTGGAGCGATACGGCAGCGATCCGTCGAAAGCGCGACGTCATCATCCTGAGCGAACGCGGCGCCGGTGGCTCGACACCCAATCTCGACTGTTTCGACGCCCGGAGTTCCGAAGCGGCGCGGGCTCGTCGGCGCGCGATCACCGAATCGCAGGAACAGGATGTCCTCGCGAAGTGCCGGGCCGAGCTCGACAAGCGCAAGATCGATCTTGCGATGTATGCAACGCCGTCGCTTGCCGACGACATTGCCGATCTCGTCAAGGCGATGAAGCTCGACAAGGTCAATCTCTACGGCATTTCCTACGGCACGCGCTGGGCGCTCGAGACGATGCGCCGACATCCCGGCTTCATCCGCTCGGTGATCCTGGACGGGGTCTATCCGCCCGAGATCAACGGCGAGCAGAATGAGCCGGAAATCGTACGCGGTGTGTTCGAGCAGCTTTATGCCGACTGCGCCGCGGACAAACTCTGTCGCGAGCGCAATCCCAATCTTGCCGCCGTCACTCATGCGCTGATCGCCGGTGCCGACACGACGCCAATCGAGACGACGCTCGACATGGACGAGGGACCGAAGACCGTGATGCTCGACAGCACCAAGCTTTTGTTGGTGCTGCTGCATATGATGCGTGAGGGCGATGCGGCAATGGTGCCGGAAACGGTTACAGCGCTTTCACATGGCGACCGCCGGCTGATCACACAATACGCCACGACGCTTGAAGAAGACGAGGGCGCGCTCACCGAGGGCAACGCCCAGCAGCTGGGCGGCCTCTTCAACACCGTCGAATGCCGCGAAAGCTGGGCCGCCGTGGACCAGGCTGCGCGCGATCAGGCCATCCAGGCGGGAGGCATCTATGGTCTGAGTGCGCGCATGAGCAAGCTCGGTGTCTTCTGTCCGGTGTGGCGTGTGCCTGTCGCGCCTGAGTCGGAGCGCCAGCCGGTGCAATCGGGCATCCCGACCCTGTTGCTGAGCGGCCGCTATGATTGGCTGACACCCGCCGATTGGGGACGGACGGCGGCGCGTCATCTCACGACGTCGCGTCACGTCATATTCAGGGCCCAAGGCCACGGTGTGTCGGCCCAGGATCCATGCGCCGCGCGCCTGCGCGATGAGTTCATCGACGCTCCCGATCCGCGTCACTCGCCATCTTGCCGCGCCGACACGCCACCCGACTTCGCCGGTGCTGCGGAGCGGGCGAAGGCATTGCCCTGAGCACGATTCGTCCTGAATCTGCTCGACCTGCGCTCTTTAGCTTCAACGCAACGGTGTTCGTTTGCTAGACTGGAGACGATTAAACACAAAAAAGAAGTGAATTAGGAAAGAGCCAAGCCAGCCGTGCCGGTCATGTATGTCCAAGGGGGCGCACTCGGAGCGCTGGCTGTCGTGGCGGCCGTTGCCGCGGTGTCGGGGCGGGGTCTGCTGCTGGCCGTCGTTTACCCGGTCACCGCTCTGGCGGCGATCGCGCTCGGCGCTGCCGATCTGGCGGTGTGGTTGGGCGGCGGCGGATTTGCGGCCGTGCTGCCGATCGGTCTTCCGACGATCGGGCTTCATCTGCGGCTCGACCAGCTGTCGGCGTTTTTTGGCGTGGTGATCAACGGCGGCGTACTGGCGGCCAGCCTCTACGGCATGGGGCTGGATCGCGCGACGGAACTCACGCCGCGCGTGGAGCCATTGTTCCCTCTGTTCGCGGCAGCCATGAACCTCGTGCTGATCGCCGACGATGCCTATGCCTTCCTGTTTTCCTGGGAGCTGATGTCGCTCACGTCCTGGGCGCAAGTGGTGGCGCACCATACGAACGCGGAGAACCGGCGGGCCGGACATCTCTATCTCGTCATGGCAGCGATCGGCACGACGGCGCTTCTGTTTGCCTTCGGCGGACTTGCAGGTCCTGCGGGTGGATATGCGTTCGACACCATTCGCACGCACGCGCCGACGCCAATGATCGCGGCGCTGGTGTTGGCGACCGCGCTCGTGGGCTGCGGCTCCAAGGGCGGCCTCATTCCCTTGCATGCCTGGCTGCCGCTGGCCCATCCCGCAGCTCCCAGCCACGTGTCGGCCCTGATGAGCGGCGTCATGACCAAGGTCGCGATCTATGGCTTCGTGCGCATCGCCTTTGACCTGCTCGGGCCGCCGGCGTGGTGGTGGTCGCTGCCACCGATCGTGCTGGGCGCGATCACGGCCGTTCTGGGTTTGCTCTATGCCGTCTTCGATCGCGACCTCAAGCGCGTGCTGGCCTATTCGACGGTCGAGAATGTCGGCGTGATCTTCGTGGCGCTCGGCCTCGCGCTCGCCTTTCGCGCCAACGGACAGCCCGCGGCGGCGGCCGTGGCGATGGCCGCGGCGCTCCTGCATGTCCTGAACCATTCCTGGTTCAAGTCCCTGCTCTTTCTGGGCGCGGGCGCCGTGCTGCATGTGACGGGCCGACGCGACCTCGAGGCGATGGGCGGGCTCATCCACCGCATGCCGCGAACGGCTGTGTTCTTCCTCGTCGGGGCGCTTTCCATCTCGGCCCTGCCGCCGCTCAACGGCTTCGTGTCGGAGTGGCTGCTGTTCCAGTCGGTCATCGCCGCGCCCGCTTTGCCGCAATCGGCGCTGAACTTCGCCGCCCCTGCCATCGGCGCGATGCTGGCCCTGGCGGCGGCGTTGGCGGCCGCCTGCTTCGTGCGCGTCTATGGTGTCGCCTTCCTGGGCCGGCCGCGCAGTGTCGAGGCGGCGCGTGCGCACGAGGTGCCGCTGGTGCAGCAGATCGCGATGGGAGGGCTTGCGCTCCTCTGCATCCTGGGAGGGCTGCTTGGCGCGTTCCTGACAGAAGCTCTCGCGCCGGTGTTGAAAGGGCTCGTTGGCAGCGCGTTGCCCAATGCCGGCACAGGGCCAACGCCGTTCTCGCTGATTGCCTTCGATGCTTCCCGCAGCAACTACGATGCAGCTGTCATCGCGCTCTTCGTCGCCATTGCGTCGGTTACGACGCTTCTGGTCGTCCATCGCCTGTCGGCCCGGCGGACGCGCCGTGGACCGGCATGGGATTGCGGCTTTCCCGACTCGTCGCCGGCCATCCAATACAGCGCCGCGAGTTTCTCCCAGCCCTTGCGGCGCGTCTATGGCGCCGTGGTCTTTTCCGCGCGCGAGACAGTGATGATGCCGCCGCCGGGCGATCTCAGGCCGGCACGCTTCTCGGTCGCCTCGATCGACTACGTATGGACGACCCTCTACATCGCGCCGTGGCGCGCGTTGCTCAGGCTGTCGGAGCGGCTCAATGCGCTGCAGTTCCTCACGATCCGGCGCTACCTGGTGCTGATGTTCGCGGCCCTCGTGATCCTGCTTTCGATCGCGGCGGTGACGGTATGAACGCCGATCTCGCGATCCAGTTCCTGGCGCAGGGCGCACAGATGTTCCTGGTGCTGCTCATCGCGCCGCTGGCGGTCGGCGTGGTGCGCCGGGTCAAGGCCCGGCTGATGCGCCGGCAAGGGGCGCCTTTGCTGCAGGGCTATCGCGACCTAGCCAAGCTCCTGCGCAAGGAATCGGTGTTGGCTGAGAACGCCTCCTGGCTGTTCCGCGCAGCACCCTGCCTGATCTTCGCGCTTACCTGGGTGGCTACGGCGCTGGTGCCGAGCTTCGCTTCCGGACTGATGTTCAACTGGGCGGCCGATGTGGTGGCGCTGGTCGCGCTGCTGGGGGCCGCGCGGGCGCTGCTTGCGTTGGCGGGCATGGATGTCGGGACAAGCTTCGGCGGCATCGGCTCGTCGCGCGAGATGATGATCGCGACGCTCGCTGAGCCCGCGATGATGCTGATCGTCCTCACGCTCGCCATCGCCGCCGGCACGACCAGGCTCGCGGGCGTGGCCGACTTCTTCATCGCCGAGCCGCTTGCGGTGCGAGTATCGCTGGCGTTGTCGCTGGTCGCGCTGATCATCGTGGCGCTCGCCGAGAATGCGCGCATTCCGGTCGACAATCCGGTCACCCACCTCGAGCTCACCATGGTCCACGAGGCAATGATCCTCGAATACTCGGGCCGCCATCTCGCCCTGATCGAGGCGGCGAGCTACCTGAAGCTGGTTCTCTATCTTTCGCTCCTGATCTGCCTGTTCGCGCCCTTCGGCATGGCGCCCGCTGCCGCGGGGATCGGCGGCTGGATCATTGGGCTGTTGGCTTGGACCGCGAAGCTGCTGGCGGGTGCCGCGTTCCTGGGCGTTTGGGAGGTGAGCATCGCCAAGATGCGCGTGTTCCGCTTGCCCGATTTCCTCGGCATCGCCTTCATCTTCGGGTTCCTGGCCATCCTGCTGGCTTTCCTTACGCGAGGAGCCGTCCAGTGATCCGGGGATACGAGATTTCCCATCTGTTGGCCGGCGTCATGCTGGTGACGAGCTTTGCGCTCCTCTACCAGGAGCGGATCGCCGCGGTAATCAACACCTTCGCGGCGCAGTCGGTGACGCTTGCCCTCGCCGTGGCCTGGGCGGCGTTCTCGCAGGACCGGTCGGAGCTCTTCATCACCGCCCTGATCGCTCTATGCCTCAAGGGTATCGTCATTCCGGTGGCGCTCCACCGGACGGTCGTGCGTCTCGGCATCCATCGCGAAGTCGAGAAAGTGGTCGGTGTGGGCATCGCCCTGATGGTCGGTCTGGCGCTCACCGGTCTTGCGCAGGCGCTGCTCCTGAAGGTCACGCAAGGCACGGCAAGCCATGCCCGCGAGGAGCTGGCACTGGCGCTCGCCATCATCCTTCTCGGCTTCCTGATGATGATCCTGCGCCGCAATGCGGTAACCCAGGTGGTGGGTTTCATGTCGATGGAGAACGGCCTGATCCTCGCCGCTACGGGCGCGCGCGGCATGCCGCTGGTCGTCGAGGTCAGCGTCGCCTTCTCGGTGCTGATCGCCCTCTTCGTGTTCGCGGTCTTCGTGTTCCGCATCCGTGAACGCTTCGACACGATCGATATCGAAGCGCTCGACCGCATGCGAGGGGATGCGCGCTGATGCATACCTATCAGATCGTGGTCGTCGTGCCCTACGTGGCGGCTCTCGTGCTGGCGGCCATTCCGGGCTATCGCGTGGGGTCGATCGTCAATGTCCTTGCCTCAGGCATCACCTTCGCAGCCGGTCTGTGGCTGATCGGCGATGAGAGGACGGTCGGTCCCTACGCGATCGTCGACGAGTTCAACATCGTCTTCATCGCCATCAACACCCTGGTGGGCTTCACCACCTCGATCTTCAGCGCCTCGTATATCGGCCACGAGATCGAGACCGGTCGGCTGCCGACCGGCTTCGTGCGATTCTACCACGCCATGTTCCAGGCAATGATGGGGTCGATGAACATCGCCCTGGTCGCCAACAATATCGGCCTCATCTGGGTCGGGCTGGAATTGGCGACGCTGATCACGGTGGTGATGGTCGGCCTCTATCGGACGCCGCAGTCGATCGAGGCGGCGTGGAAGTATTTCATCCTGGCGAGCGTGGGGATCTCGCTCGCCTTCTTTGGCACCATCCTGATCTATCTGGCCGGCCAGCCGGCGCTGGGCGAGGGCGTGCCGGCGATGACCTGGAGCCTGCTCCAGGGGGCGGCGGCCAAGATGGATCCGGCAATCCTCGATCTCGCCTTCATCTTTCTCCTGATCGGCTACGGCACGAAGATCGGGCTGGCTCCGTTACATGCCTGGCTGCCGGACGCCCATGCCGAAGGGCCGACGCCGATATCGGCGGTCCTGTCGGGACTGTTGCTGAACGTGGCGCTCTACGCCTTGCTGCGCTTCAAGATGCTGATCGCCGGCCAGCCGGCGGCGCTCAATCCCGGCCCGGTGATGATTGTGATGGGGCTGGTGTCGTTGATCTTCGCGGCCTTCATGCTCTACCAGCGCCGCGACATCAAACGGCTGTTCGCCTATTCGTCGATCGAGCACATGGGTCTGATGGTGTTCGCGTTCGGCATGGGCGGGCCGCTCGCCAACTTCGCGGGCCTCCTGCACATGGCCATGCACAGCCTGACCAAGTCCGGCATCTTCTTCGCTGTCGGTCATATCGCCCAGGCCAAGGGCACCCAACGCATCGCCGAGATCACCGGGCTCAGCGACACGCATCCCCGACTGGCCGTCGCCTTCGCGTTGGCCGTGCTGGCCATTTCCGGCATGCCGCCGTTCGGCGTCTTCGCCAGCGAATTCCTGATCCTGACGACGACCTTTGCGCGCGAACCGTGGCTCGCCCTGCTGCCGGCCTTCGGCCTGCTGGTTGGGTTCGGGGCGCTGCTGATGCGGCTGCAGGGCACGATCCTGGGCGTGCCGACGGGCCCCTCGCACCGCGTGGATGCATCGTCCGTGCCCATCGTCCTGCATCTCGCGCTGGTGCTGGCGGCCGGCATCTTTTTGCCGGCAATCCTCGTCGCCTGGTTCCAGCGTGCCGCGGAGCTCCTGGGATGACCGCTGCGGCCCTTGCTGACCTCATCGCCGGGCGCGATGCCGGGCCGGACGGCTATGTGCGCCTCGACGTCACGCCCGACGTCTGGACTGCGCTGGCCGAGGGCTGCGCGGCCGGCCGTCATGACTTCAGCGCGCTTTGGGCCGACGAGGGCCGAGTCCGCATGGCGCTGAACGGCGAGGGCTGTCGCGCGATCCTGTCGCTCAGGACCGAGAACGGCGCCTATCCTTCTGTCTCGGCCCACCACGCGCCGGCGCTGCGGTTGGAGCGCGCGATGCGGGACCTTCACGGTGTGCAGCCGGTTGGCCTAACCGACGCCCGGCCCTGGCTCGACCATGGGCGATGGCCGGGGCGTGAAAGCACGGCGCGATATGATTTTCTGCGCGTCGAGGGGGACGATCTGCACCAGGTCGCCGTCGGACCGATCCATGCCGGCATCATCGAGCCCGGTCACTTCCGCTTCACTTGCAGCGGAGAGACAGTGGTGCGGCTCGAGCAACGGTTTGGTTACACCCACAAAGGTGTCGAACGTCTGCTGCAGGGTGCCGACATCGCACAGGGCGCCCGCATCGTCGGCCGCATCTCCGGCGACAGCACCGTCGCTTATGCCTGGGCTTTTGCCCGTGCGGTCGAGGCGGCCCTGGGCTGGAGCGTGCCGCCTCGCGCTGTACTGTTGCGCGCCATCCTCGCCGAACTCGAGCGGCTTTCGCATCACATCAATGATGTGGGCGGGATTTGCAACGATGCGAGCGTGCTCACGATCAATGCCCGCTGCACACTGCAGCGCGAGGACGTGCTGATCGTCGCGGCCGCCTGCTTCGGGCATCGGCTGATGATGGACTGCGTCGTGCCGGGTGGCGTCGCGACCGATCTGTCGCAGGACGGCATTGGCCAGATCCGCAGCCTTCTCGCGCGCCTTGAGGAAACACGCGCCGAGATCCTGCGCGTCTACGATAGGCTGCCATCGCTCCAGGATCGTACCGTCACAACCGGCATCGCGCGGCCCGAGCTCGTGCGCCAGTACGCGGCCGGCGGCTTTGTCGGTCGTGCCTCAGGGCGTGCCTTCGATGCACGCAAATCCTTCCCCTATGCGCCCTATGACCAACTCGATTTCGAGGTCAGGACGCGCGCAGGTGGTGACGTCGATGCGCGCCTGCTGGTGCGCATGGACGAGATCGTCGACAGCCTCAAGATGATCCGCCAGCTTCTCGATCGGCTGGAGCCCGGCGACATCCGCGGCAAGCCGCCGGCGTTCGTGGCTGGCGAAGGGGCAGCACTGGTCGAGGCCTTCCGGGGCGATGCCTTCATCAGCGTGACCCTCGACGAGGCAGGGCGTCTGGGTCGCGTGCATGTGAGGGACGCGAGCTGGTTCCAGTGGCCGATCCTTGAAGCGGCGATCGAGGGCAACATCATCGCCGACTTCCCGATCTGCAATAAGTCGTTCAACTGCGCCTATTCGGGGCACGATCTATGAAGTGTGCGCCATGAGATCGTTCCTGCTCGATGCCTTGCGCAAGGGAACAGCAACGGTCGTGCCTCCTGCACCCGGACCGGCAGCGCTCGAGGAACTGGCGAAGGCGCTGGCCGAGCGGGCGAGGCAGCGGTTGGGCCGGTCGCTTGCCATTCGCGAGGTCGATGCAGGTTCGTGCAACGGCTGCGAGCTCGAGATCAATGCGCTCAACAACCCGGTCTACGACGTCGAACGGTTTGGCCTGAAATTCGTGGCCTCGCCGCGCCATGCCGACGTTTTCCTGGTCACGGGGCCGGTGACATGGAACATGCGGGAGGCGCTGTTGCGCGCCTACAATGCCGCGCCCGAACCCAAATGGGTCGTTGGCGTGGGCGATTGCGCTGCCAACTGCGGGGTCTTTGCCAGCTCGAACGCCGTTGTTGGTCCGCTTGCCAGTGTTCTTCCCGTGGATCTCCACATCGGCGGTTGCCCGCCCGCACCAATCGAGATCGTGAAGGGACTCTTGGCGCTGATGGCAAAGGCCGGATAATCTCGACAACGCAATGTCCGCTCCGCTTAAGCTTCTGTTGTCGGCCCATGCGCTGCGTATCTGGGGCACTCGTATCGAAACCGCCGTTCCCACGGGCAGCCTCTCCTTCGTGACGGCAGAAGACGCGTTTGCGTTGGATGAGCCTTGCGCCGCCGATATCGCCTTCATGACGCGCGAGGTGACCGGCCGCTCGAGCAAGAACAATCCCACACAGGAGCTCAAGGGCTTCGATGCCGTCGTGCGCCAGTCACCACGCCTCAAATGGCTGCAGATCCATCCCGCCGGTGCGGAGCGGCCGATCTATCGCGAGCTGCGCGCGCGGGGCGTTAAAGTCACGACTGCGTCAGGCGCGACCGCGGTGACGGTGGCGCACAGTGTGCTGGGCGCGGTGATCGCGCTTAACCGTCGCTTCCCGTTGCTAGCCGACGCGCAGCGCCGTCATGCCTGGGAACCGCGTCTCGGCGAGCGCTCGCCGCGCGACCTCAAGGGCCAACATGCGGTGATCGTTGGCATGGGGCCGATCGGACGCACCATCGCCCAACTGCTCGATGCCCTGGGCATGCGCTCGACCGGCGTGCGTCGCAGTACCGCGCCCTTGGCGCCGTTCGAAGCCGTCGTTGCCTATGATCGCCTGCCGGAGGTGTTGCCAGGGGCCGATTGGCTGATCCTGTGCTGCCCGGCCTCTCCGCTCACGCGTGCCCTCGCCAATGAGGCGTTGTTTGCGGCCCTGCCGGACGGCGCGCATTTCGTCAACGTGTCACGCGGCGAGATCGCGGTCGAAAAGGATGTGATCGCGGCTCTGGCGAGCGGCAAGTTCGCCGGCGCCTACCTCGACGTATTCGAGAAGGAACCGCTTGATCCGGCCTCGCCGCTCTGGGATATGCCCAACGTGATCGTCTCGCCCCATACAGCCAGCCATTCGCTGGGCCAGAACGAGGCGATCTTCGACATTTTCCTCGACAATCTCACGCGCTTTCGCGCGGGTCAGAAGCTGCGCAACGACGTCGACGAGTTGGGTTGACGGTTCGCTCAGCCCTTGGCCGCCAGACTCTTGAACAGGGCGTCGCTGCGCTCGTCGGCCGGGAAGAAGCTCTCGATGCGGACTTCCTGCAGGGTCACGTCCTGCGGCGTGCCGAGCGTGGCGATGGTGGTGAAGACCGAGAGCGACTTGCCACCGACCAGGTAATCGACCGTCATCACGGGTGCCGGGCGATCCTCGAAACGCAGCTTGCGGAACGAGTCAGGCACATCGGGATAGGCCATGATCTCCTGGATGAAGGCCAACGCCTTGGGTTCGCCGCCGTCGGCCAGGATCTCGGCATAGGTCGTCGACACCAGATAGCGCGCCACTTCTTCCCAGTTGGCGATCTTGGACCGCAGAGCCTTGGGATCGAGCAGCCAGCGCAGGAGATTGGGTGCCTTGCCGGGCGGCGGTGCCGGTGGCGGCCCCTCGAACAGGAAAATCGTGAAGGCGTTGGCCGCCTCGTTGGCTTGCAGGAGGTTCCACAACCGGTCGATGACGACAGCGGGGTAGGGCTCCTGCTGCTTCAGCATGCGCTCGATCGCCTGGCGCACCGGCGTGAGTTCGGGGGCGGCGAGATTGCTCTCGCGGTAGACCGGTGCGAAGCCTGCGGCCAGCAGCATGGCGTTGCGTTGGCGCAATGGCACATCGAGCGCCGAGGAGAGCTGCACCACCATTTCGCGGCTGGGTCGGGCGCGACCTGATTCGAGGAAGCTGACATGGCGTTGCGACACGCCCGACTGCAAGGCGAGTGCGAGCTGGCTGGCGCCCCGGCGGCGGCGCCAGGCGCGCAGCATGGGGCCGAACAGGTCAGGCTGGGTGGCCTGGGAGGTGCTGGTGGGCAGGACCGTGTTCATCATGGCCTGGACATTAGCACCGGCCCGCCGGTCCGCCGATTACCTGAAGCGTAATTGTCCGACAGCTGCTTTCGGCCGAAATCTCGTGGTGTCGATGCCGTCGTCGACGCGATGCAAGGAGGACATCATGGCCGATTCCGCTGCCCATTCCGCCGATCACCTGCTCCGCCGCACCTTGTGGGGCAACGCCATCTTTTCCGCCGCCTCGGGCGTTGTGATGGCAGCCTTCGCGGCGCCGTTGGCAAGGCTCGCGGTTCAGGAGGCAGGGGCAATATCCGGCGCCGACTTCGCTCTGGTGCTCGAGCTGCTGGGACTGGGGTTGATCGCGTTCGGGTTGGCCTGCGCCTGGATCGCCTCGCGCCAGACCCTGCCGAGGACGTGGGCACAAGTGGTCTTTGCCGCCGATCTCGCCTGGGTCGTCGGCAGTCTCCTAGTTCTGGGCTTGCCGTCCATGTGGACCGCCATCGGTCTCGCGGGCATGGTGATTCAGGCGCTGATCGTGGCCGACTTCGTCGTGCTGGAGTATCTCGGTCTGCGCCGCCTCGGGACGCAGTAACGAAGACAACATTGCCAGGGGATGACTTTGGCAGGAGATGACATGGACAAGACGCAATTCCTGAACGACCGTCATCTCCCCTTCGCCAAGGTGCTGGGCCTCAAGTTCGTGGCCGCGAGCGAGACGGGCGTGAAGGCCGAGATGGTCGTCCGGCCCGAGCTCTGCACGCGGCCCGACGTCCTGCACGGCGGCGCGATCATGGCTTTTGCCGATACGCTGGGGGCGGCCGCTACCGTCCTCAATCTGCCCGAAGGCAAGGGCACCACCACGATCGAGAGCAAGACCAACTTCGTCGGTCCCGCACCTGTGGGCGCGACGGTGATCGGCGAGACGACGCCCGTCCATCGTGGACGGCGCACCCAGGTCTGGACGACCCGCATCACCACTGCCGAGGGCAAGTTGGTGGCGGTCGTCACCCAGACGCAGATGGTGCTTTAGCGGTCAGTGCATCAGGGCGGAAACGAATGACTGCAATGCCTGATCGGCGTCAGCCTGCGTACTGCCGTTGGCGGCCCGCCAGTCGATGCGGATTTTCACGAAGGAGTCGTGATAGCCGGTCATCAGAAGCTTGCCGTAGATACGGCCGCCCGTCGAATTGACGCTGTAGACGATGCAGCGAAAGGTGACGCTTCCGTAGGTGCAGGCCGACGGGACCGCCGGCCGTTCGAGTTGGCCAAAGCCGGCGGATTTCATTTTTGCGGCGACATCGTTCAGTTCGCCGGTGAACTGGCTCATGAGCGCCGGTGAATCACTGCCGGACGGCACGCGGCGGCCGAAATCGGCGATGTGAACGAAGATTTGCATCTTGTTCATGCTGTAGAGATAGGCCGACGATCCGCCGTCGCTCAGGCTCTGCTCCAGGGTGGCCCCGCCCAGGTTTGGTGGAAAGCTGAGCCTGGTGCCCGGATGCACGCTGGGTGCGGGATTGCCTGCGGTCTGCGCCTGCACGGAGCCGACGCAGGCAATCACCAGTGCGGCAATTGCCTGCAGCCTCACTGCGTATCGCCGAAGTTGCCTGGAGACGAGTAATGGAGAGAGTTGCATCACCCCAAACGTAGCCGTCTCGTCCTTGCTCTTCCAGTTGAAGTCGACGTCACGCTACCGCAACGGTTCGAAGGCCGTTTCGCGAATGCGCAAGATCACGATGAAACTGATGATCGCCGCCGCCATGAGGTAGTACGCCGGCGCGAGATTGCTTCCGGTCACCTTGATCAGCCAGGTCGAGATGAACGGTGCAAAGCCGCCGAAGATCGCGACGGCTGTGTTGTATCCGATGGAAAGGGCCGTGTAGCGCACGCGGGTCGGGAACAGCTCCGAATAGGCGGCGGGACAAGGCCCGGAGAAGAAGGACAGGAACAGGATCATGATGAGCTGGGCCAGGAAGGCCAGCAGCACGCTTCCGGACGATGCCATCATGAGCAGCGGGAATGACAGCACGATATAGCCGCCAGCCGAGAGGAGAAGCAGGGGCTTGCGTCCGATGCGGTCGGAGAGGGCGCCCCAGAACGGAATCAGGATGACGAAAACCGTAAGACAGGCGGTTCCAATCCATCCGGCCTGGCTCGCCGTCAGGCCGCCGGCGGTCCGGATGTAGTTCGTCATGTAGACGATCGGGATGTAGTAGGCGACCGTATTGTGCAGGGTCATGCCGAAGATGGTGAGCGTTGCCCGGCTCTCGGTCGTCACCGCTTCTTTCAGCGGGAACCTCGATACCTCGCCTTTTTTTTCGATCTCGACGAAGGAGGGCGTGTCGTCGAGGCTCCAGCGCAGGTATGCGCCGACGCCGCCGACCACGACTCCGAGGAGGAACGGAATGCGCCAACCGAAGGATGCGACGTCAGCCGGCGGCAATACCTCGCTGATCAGCGCCGAGCTCAGTGCGCCGAGCAGGAACCCGCCGCCGACACTCACCTGCTGCCATGAGCCGACGAAGCCGCGCCGTCCCTCTGGCGCGAACTCGACCAAGTAGGATGTCGAGCCACCCCATTCGCCGCCGGCCGAGAGGCCCTGCAGCAGCCGGATCAGAGTCAGCAGGATGGGGGCAAGGATCCCGACCTGCTGGTACGTCGGCAGAAGGCCGATTGCGAGGGTCGAGATCGCCATCACGAAGATGACGGCGCTGAGAGCCGCGCGTCGGCCGAAGCGATCGCCGTAGATACCGAACAGGATCGAGCCGATCGGGCGCATGACGAAGCCGACGCCGAACACCGCGAATGTCAGCAACGTCGAGGAGAGCGGATCGCTTGTTGGAAAGAAGAGCGCCGAGATCGTGCTGACGAAGTAGCCGTAAACGCCGAAATCGTACCATTCGAGAACGTTTCCGACCGTACCGGCGATGATCGCCCGTCGCCGCTGATGGTCTGTCGCCACCGTCGCCTGTGCTGCCACCATGTGCTCCCCCCGAAGCTGTGTGTGTTGCGAGGGTTGCACACATTTGCGAGAACTGGCCAGCCGTTCGAGCGGCAGTCTAAAGCGCAGGGCGGAATGGCCGAACGTCCGATTGGGATCATCATTAACGGGGCGACAGGGCGCATGGGTGCGACGCAGCACCTGCGCCACCTCCTGGACATTCGGGCGGAAGGCGGGCTGCCATTGCGGAATGGCGATCGACTTGTTCCGGATCCGCTTCTGGCCGGTCGCAACGCCGAACGCCTCGAGAAGCTCGCGATGACTCACGGCGGCTTGCGCTGGACGACGGACCTCGGGGCAGCTCTCGCCGGGCCGGATGCCATCTTCATGGATTGCGCCGCGACGGGCGGTCGTGCCGCCTTGGTGCGCCGTGCGATCTCGGCCGGCAAGCATATCCATGTCGAGAAGCCCACCGCGGGCAGTCTCGACGAGGCGCTTGAACTCGCACGCCTTGCGAAGGCAGCCGGTGTCCGTCACGGCGTGATCCAGGACAAGCTGTACTTGCCGGGCTTCGCGGCCCTGATGGGATTGAAACGCGCCGACTTCTTCGGCCGCATCCTTTCGATCCGTATCCAGGCAGGTGCCTGGATCTTCGATGGCGAGCGGCAGGAATGCCAACGCCCGAGCTGGAATTACCGCAAGCGCGACGGTGGGGGCCTGGTGCTCGATATGATGGCGCACTGGCGCTACATGCTGGAGGGCCTCGGCGCGCCGGTGAGACGCGTCGTCTGCCAGCTTGGCACGGCGACCCCTCATCGGGTCGATGAGCGCGGCGAACGCTATGACGTCGACGTCGAGGATACGGTGCACGCGCTCCTTACCCTCGATGGCGGGATCATGGCCACGGTCACGAACAGCTGGGCCACCCGCATGCGCAATGACGATACGCTCTTCCTCGAGATCGATGGCACGGAGGGCTCGGCGGCGGCGGGCCGGCACCGTTGTTTTGCCCAGCCTGCCTCGCTGACGCCGGAGGCCTTTCTTGCCGCCGGACAAGGCGAGGTCGATTTCCGCGCCCAGTGGAGCGAGGTGCCGCAGACCGCGCCCCGCATCAATCCATACCGGAAGTGCTGGGAGCTATTCCTGCGGCATGTCGCGGAGGATGCGCCTTACGGGCCGACGCTTCTCGAAGGGGCGAAGGCGGTCCAGCTCGCCGACCTCGTCTATCAGAGCCATCGGGAAGGACGATGGCTCGAGGTGCCGGACCTCTCCTGATTCCTTCGATCAGACGTCGAGGTTGGCGACCTTGAGCGCGTTGTCCTGGATGAAATCGCGGCGCGGCTCGACCACGTCGCCCATCAAGGTGGAGAAGATCTCGTCCGCCTCGTCGGCATGGTTGATCTTGACCTGCAGGAGCGTGCGCGCTTCGGGATCGAGCGTCGTTTCCCAGAGCTGATCGGGATTCATCTCGCCCAGTCCCTTGTAGCGCTGGATCGTCACGCCCTTGCGGCCGGCTTCGAGCACGGCGGCGAACAGCTCGGTCGGCGAGGCGACCGTTGTTTCCTTGTCCTTCGCAGCGAACGTGCCCGGCTGCAGGTAGACGGCCTGCAGATCGCCTGCCAGCGCATCCAGCCGACGAGCTTCCGCGCTCTTGATCAGCGGCCCATCGATCACGTGGCGTTCCTGCACGCCGCGCAGGCGGCGGCTGAAGGCGAGGCCGCCGTCGGCAGTCGGTTCGCCCGTCCAGCCCCGCTCCAGTGGCGAGCTCACGGCATTCAGGCGGCGTGCGATATAGTCGGCCGTCTGTCGCGCCAGCTCGGCATCGGCCAGCACGTCCGGCTTGAAGGTGCCGGCGATGGCAGCCTGTTCGATCACTGCCTGGTTGGTCACGCGGCGTGACAGCGCGAGCGGCTTCACGAGATTGGAGACGGAACGCGCAATGTCGATGGTGTGACGCAGGTCCTCGCTCGCCTGCACGCTGCCGTCGCCCAGCCTCAACGTCGCGCCTTCGAGCCCGGTCTGGATCAGGTGATCGTCCAGCGCACGCTCGTCCTTGAGGTAGATCGCCGACTTGCCCTTGGCCGCTTTGAACAGCGGCGGCTGGGCGATGTAGAGATGGCCGCGATCGATCAGCTCGCGCATCTGGCGATAGAAGAACGTCATCAGGAGCGTTCGGATGTGGCTGCCGTCCACGTCGGCGTCCGTCATGATGATGATCTTGTGGTAGCGCAGCTTTTCGAGGGTGAAATCATCGACCCCGATGCCGGTGCCGAGTGCGGTGATCAGGGTTCCGATCTCGGCCGAGGACAGCATTTTGTCGAAGCGGGCCCGCTCGACATTCAGGATCTTGCCGCGTAGCGGCAGGATCGCCTGGTTGGCGCGGTTGCGGCCCTGCTTGGCCGAACCGCCGGCCGAATCACCCTCGACGATGAAGAGTTCGGAGAGTGCGGGGTCGCGCTCCTGGCAATCGGCGAGCTTGCCCGGCAGCGAGCTCACGTCGAGCGCACCCTTGCGGCGCGTCAGTTCGCGCGCCTTGCGTGCGGCCTCGCGGGCGGCGGCCGCCTCGACCACCTTGGTGACGATCTTGCGTGCCTCGGTCGGATGCTCCTCGAACCACTGGCTGAGCTTCTCGCCCACTACGCTTTCCACGACCGGCCGGACTTCCGAGGAGACCAGCTTGTCCTTGGTCTGGGAGGAGAATTTGGGGTCCGGCACTTTCACCGACAGGACGCAAGTCAGGCCCTCGCGCATGTCGTCGCCGGTCAGGTTCACCTTCTCCTTCTTGGAGACGCCCGATTCGTCGGCGTATTTGTTCAGCGTGCGCGTCAGCGCGCCGCGGAAGCCCGCGAGATGCGTGCCGCCATCGCGCTGGGGGATGTTGTTGGTGAAGCACAGCATCGTCTCGTGATAGCTGTCGTTCCACTGCATGGCGACTTCGACCGAGATTCCGTCCTTCTCGCCACGGATCGAGACCGGCGGGCTGTGCAGCACTTGCTTGTTGCGGTCGAGATACTTGGCGAAGGCCTCGACGCCGCCTTCGTAGAACAGCTCCGAGACCTTGGTTTCCGCACCGCGTTCGTCGGTGAGGACGATGCGTACGCCCGAGTTCAGGAAGGCAAGCTCGCGCAGCCGATGCTCCAGCGTGGCGAAGTCGAACTCGGTTTTCGTGAATATCTTGGTCGAGGGCAGGAAGGTCACCTCGGTGCCGCGCTTGCCGTCGCGCGCTTCGCCCACGACTTCGAGATCCTTCTCGGCGTCGCCGTTGCGGAAACGCATGAAGTGTTCCTGGCCATCGCGCCAGATGCGCAAGTCGAGATGCTCGGAAAGAGCATTGACCACGGCGGCGCCCACGCCGTGCAGGCCGCCTGAAACCTTGTAGGAGTTCTGGTCGAATTTTCCGCCGGCATGAAGCTGGGTGAAGATGACCTGAGCGGCCGAAATGCCTTCCTCTTTATGGATGCCAACGGGTACGCCGCGTCCGTTGTCGCGCACCATGACCGAGCCGTCGCCCTGCAGCACCACGTCGACCTTGTCGCAATAGCCGGCCAGCGCCTCGTCGATCGCATTGTCCACGATCTCGTAGACCATGTGATGCAAGCCGGTGCCGTCGTCGGTGTCACCGATATACATGCCCGGGCGCTTGCGAACGGCGTCGAGCCCGCGCAGCACCTTGATCGAGTCGGCGTCGTAGTCTTCGCCGTTTCCATTGCCATTGCCGTTCGGGACTTGCTCGTTCTCGCTCATTTGGTTTGATCCTGAAAAAGTTCAGCTTGCCGCGATGGTTCCATCGGCGACGCGCAGGCACTGCGCGCGGCCGGCCAGCGGCTCGAAAAGCCCGGCATCCGTGCCGGTCATCCAGCTCTGCGCGCCCAGCGCAATGATCTCCTCGAACAGCGCGGCGCGGCGCTCGGCATCGAGATGGGCTGCGATCTCGTCCAGCAGCAGAAGCGGCGGCCGTCCCCGCGACAGCGCCACCAGCCGGGCATGGGCGAGGGCGATCGACACCAGCAAGGCCTTCTGCTGGCCCGTTGAGCCTTCGGCGGCCGGCAGGTCGAGGTCGAGATGACGAACGCTGAGATCGCTGCGATGCGGCCCACAGGATGTGGTGCCTGCTTCGGCGTCGCGCAAGCGGCTGGCGGCCAGTTCGGCGCGCAGCCGGTCTTCTGCATCGAGCGCGGCCATCGAAGCGATCCAGCCGTCGACCTCGCCGATCATCGAAAGCGATGCACGCGGGAAGGGGCCGACCCCCAGCCGCGCCGCGGCGTCGAGGCGCTGGACGGTATCGGCGCGCGCGGCTGCCAGCGCCACGCCGTGGCGCGCCATTGTGTCCTCGAGCGCGGTGAACCAGTGTGGATCGCGATTGCCTTCGCCCAATAACCGACTGCGCTGGCGAACCGCATTCTCGTAGGCGGCCACATCGCCGGCATGCTCGGGATGCAGCGCCGTCACCAGCCGGTCGAGGAAGCGCCGCCGTTCGCCGGGTCCGTCGAGGAACAGCCGGTCCTGCTGGGGCGTCAACCAGACCGCTGCCACGTGCTGGCCCAATGCCGTCTGGCTGGAGGCCGGCCGACCGTCGATCCGCACCACGCGCCGGGAGAGGCCGCCATCGGTGCGCGGCGGCTCGAGACCGGTGCCGACGGCGAGGCGGCCCTCCGGCGTGTCGAGCACCGCTGCGACGGCCCAGCTTGCCGCGCCGGCCTCCCCGCGCGGTCGATGTGCGACCTCGTCGAGCCGCGCCCGGCGCAGGCCGCGTCCGGGGACGAGGAAGGAAAGCGCCTCCAGGAGGTTCGTCTTGCCCGCGCCGTTGGCGCCGACCAGCACCACGGGCTCGGCTCCGCAATCGAGACGAAGCTGGCGATAGTTGCGGAAATCGGTCAGCCGTATCTGACGGACGGCCAGAAAGGCCGGCGCTGCGCCTGATACGGCGTCGGGGGAATAGGCGAGCGCGCTGACGGCCGGCGGCGTCATACCCGCATCGGCATGAGTACGTAGAGCGCGCTCTCGTCGGCGCCGTCGCGCACCAGGGTGGGCGAGCCCGCGTCCGCCATCAGGAACCGCGCCTCGGCACCCGCGATCTGCTCGGTGATGTCGAGCAGATAACGCGAATTGAAGCCGATCTCGAGGCCGGTATCCTTGTATTCGACCTCGATCTCCTCGGTGGCGCTGCCGGCATCCGGGCTGGTCGCCGAAAGGGTGACGACGCCCTTGGCGACGGCAAGCTTGATGGCTCGAGACTTCTCGGTCGAGATGGTCGATACGCGGTCGACGGCGTTGGCGAACTCCTTGCACGGGACGTTCAGCACCTTGTCGTTGCCGGTCGGGATCACCCGCTCGTAGTCGGGGAAGGTGCCGTCGATCAGCTTGCTGACCAGGGTGACGCTGGCGCTGGCGAAGCGGATGCGGGTGTCGGAAAGCTCGATGTCGACCGAGCCGTCGCTCTCATCGAGGAGCTTGCGGACCTCGCCCACGGTCTTGCGTGGCACGATCACGCCCGGGATGTCA
>Ga0081455_10001987_pt1 | contig 24441 bp, 24 predicted proteins | sample TabmetS3T2R1_FD_70207 | JGI IMG/M metagenome (GOLD analysis project Ga0081455, IMG submission 70207) | Tabebuia heterophylla rhizosphere microbial communities from the University of Puerto Rico - S3T2R1 | ecosystem: Host-associated > Plants > Roots > Rhizosphere ...
CTTCGTGGTCAGGTGGGGCGCTACGGGGTCAGATTGCCGGGCGAGTCAGCCACGCCGAACGCCGATCGCAGGTCGGCCACGAAGCCGTGCAACGCCGCACGCCGCTCGTCGCGGTCCGGCACGCGCACGATGGCCGAGGGGTGCACGGTCGCGACCATGGGTGGACCGAGCGCGGAGTCCAGGACCTGCCCGCGCAGCGAAACGATCGCGCGCGCCCTGCCCAGCACTGCCCGCACTGCGGTGGCGCCCATGGCGACGATCACCCCGGGGCGCACGTGGGCGACCTCCTCGCGCAGCCACGGCGAACACGCCTCGATCTCGGTGGTGTTGGGGCGCTTGTGGATGCGGCGCTTCCCCCGCGCCTCCCACTTGAAGTGCTTGACCGCGTTGGTGACGTAGACGGTGCCGCGGTCGATCCCCGCTGCCTTGAGCGCGTCGTCGAGGACCCGCCCCGCCGGGCCGATGAACGGCGCCCCCCGCTTGTCCTCCTCGTCGCCGGGTTGCTCGCCCACCAGCATCATCGGGGCGGGGACCGGCCCCTCCCCGAACACCGTCTGGGTGGCGCACCGGTAGAGGTCACAGCGCTCACACCGCGCCGCAGCGGCGGCGACCTCGGCGAGCTGGCGGGCGTCGGCCCCCGACGCCGGGCGCCGCGGGTTGGTCACGTTGCGCACGACGGTCCCATCGCTGCCTCCCGTGGGCTGAGCTGCGCTGGCCGCGCTACCCCGCAGACGGGCGACGAAACGAACGCCGGGATCGTGTGCCGCCGCTGCGTGCCGCCATCGATCGGGCGGTGATCAGGCGCCCAGCATGTGGCGGCGCAGGCGATGGATGGCCTTGCGCAACAGCCGTGACACCTGCATCTGGCTGCACCCGAGCACCTCGGCGATCTGCGACTGCGTGCGCTCCTCGAGGAAGTACCGGCGCAGCAGGTCGCGGTCCTCCTCCGACATGAGCTCCAGGCTCTGCTGCAGCGCGAAGCGGTTCTCGATGCCGAGGAAGCCACGATCGAGCTGGCCGATCACCTGTTCGGCCTGCAGCCCGCTGGCGGGGTCGGGCGCGTCGAGCGAGGTGGTGATCCGGGCGTCCTCGGCGGTGAACGCCTCGAGCACCTCGTGCTCGTCGACACCGATGAAGTCGGCGATCTCCCCCGGCGACGGCGGGCGCCCGAGGTCGTGCGTGAGCAATTCCTGGGCGTCGCGCACCGGCGTCGACAGCTCGTGCACCCGGCGGGGCACGCGGATCGCCCAGCCCACGTCGCGGAAGTGGCGCCGCAGAGACCCGATGATCGTCGGCTTGGCGAACGCCAGGAACGGGGTCCGCCGGTCGGGATCGAAGCGCTTGAGGGCGAGCAGCAGAGCCTCGTAGGCGACCTGGGTCAGGTCGTCGACGGGCTCGCCGCGCCGGTAGTGGCGCCGCGCCTGGGCCTCGGCGTGGCCGCGGTACTGCTCGACCAGCGTCTGGAGGGCCCCGGCGTCGCGCTGGCTCGCGTACCGCACGTGCAATGCCCACAGCTCCCGATCGACGGCGGGACGCCGCGCGCGGCTCTCCACCCAGCGCCGGTCCACCGCATCGGCGGGGATCGTCAGGGCGGCGCGGGCGCGGTCGGACGCCTGGGACAGGTCATCGAGCGCCCGCTGGCAACGGCGGACCTCCCGGGCGAGCACACCAGACGGCACACACCGTCCGTTCCCGCCGGGTGCCGTCGCTACACCTGCCCGAGGTCGAGGGATCACGGGCGGGCTCCACGGGTATGGCGTTCGCAGACGCATGCGTACGATCCGCTCGGGATGGTCATGCCACGAGAAGCCATCGACGACGACACCGGGTTGCTCGCGGACATGCGCGCCCGTGTCGAGTCCGCCACCGCAGAGATCGACCGCCTGACGTCGGAGCTCGCGGCCCGGGAGGAGTTGGCCGACGAGCTGGAGACCGTCATCGACATCGTGCTTGGCATGGTCGACACGCAGGTCGTGGTGGTCGGCGACGATGGGCGGATCCGAGCCCTGAGCCGGGCCGCCGGTGAGCGCCTCTCGGGCGATGCCGTCGTCGGCAAGGCGCTGTCGTCCGTGGTGCCCGAGGACGTCTTCGCGGCGTTGGAGGCGCGCCTCGCACGGGCGGCGGGTCGCTCGGGCGATGGGACGGCGGACGCGGACGACGCCGATCCGGAGTCGATGCCGATGGACGTGCAGCCGCTGCCGGGCGGCGGTGCCGTGGTCGTGTTCGGAGCGGGGTGATCGCCATGGACAACGGGAGTCCGAAGCAGCACGACAGGGCGGCCGACCGCATCGAGCTGTCGCTACCGCCGGACAGCCGGTACATGCGGCTGGCGCGGCTGATGGCCAGCGGGGTGGCGACGTCGTGCGGGCTGCCGCTCGAGGAGGTCGAGGACTTCCGCATCGCCGTCGACGAGCTGTGCGCAACGCTGATCGAGATGGGCGACGGCGATCCCGTGCAGCTGGCGTTCCAGATGACCGGCGATGCGCTGGTGGTGGTGGGCACCACGACCGCCTCGGGCCACGAGGTGATCGACGACGATCGCCTGAGCCTCAGCCGCCAGATCCTCGACGTGGTGACCGACGGCCATGGGCTGGAGCGCTCCGCCGGCCGGCTCGCGTTCACGGCCCGCAAGCGCCTGCGGGGGAGCGGGGTGGGTTGACGGATGCGCCGGGTCGACGGCGCGCCGGCCCCCGGGCTCAGGCCGCGACGTCGAGCACCAGTTGCTCGTCGTCGCGCGTGAAGATGTAGCGCAGGCCCCCGACGCCGGAGACGTCGACGACTGCGAGGTCGATGACGCCGTCGTCGCTCCGCCAGCGGTCGAGCAACTCCACCATCTGGATGTGGTCGCCCACATCGCCGCTCGGCTGGAAGCTCAGCGTGACCGGGGTTCCGCCGGGGACCACGCCGCCGTCGATGGGCAGGGGGTCGAGCGGCAGCACGTCGAGCAGCACTCGCTCCGGCATGTCCTCGACGAACACCAGCTGGCAGGTTGTCATGAGACCAACTCGGGTTGGGTGGTCGCGTCGATGGCCGACACGTTCATGCGCGCCAGGCTGGCCCGGAGCAGCCGAGACACCTGCACCTGGCTCACGCCCACGATCTCGCCGATCTGCGACTGGCTGAGCCCGCTGAGATAGCGGAGCTCGACGATGCGGCGTTCGCGTGCGGGTAGTTCGCGCAGGAGCCGCTCGACGGTCATGCGCGCATCCACGGCGTCGAGCTGCGCGTCGTCATGGCCCAGGTTCTCGAGGTCGTCCTCGTCGTCGTCGCCGCTGGACGCCAGCGGCGTCTTGCGGTAGCAGCGCGCCGCCTCGAGCCCATCCAGCACATCCTCGACCGCCACACCCGTGTGGTCGGCGACCTCCTCGGCGGTGGGCGAGCGCCCGAGCACCTGGCTCAGGTCGTTGACCGCGACCTTGATCGTGTGTTGCATGTCGCGAACCCGCCGGGGGACGTGCACCGCCCACGTCGTGTCGCGAAAATGACGGCGCAGCTCGCCGGTGATCGTGGGGACGGCGAAGGTGGCGAAGGTGGCGCCGTAGTCGGGGTCGAAGCGCTCGACCGCCTTCAGCACCCCCAGCATGGCGACCTGGGTCAGGTCGTCCAGGGGCTCGCCCTTGCCGGCGAACCGGCGGGCGCAGTGGATGGCGAGCCAACGATGGTCCTCGATCAGGCGGTTGCGGACCGCTCGATCGCCGCTGGTCCGATACTGCCGGAACAGCTCGTGGTCGCTGCGGTTCGTGCGATTCGTGCTGGTGGCGGACTCTGCGGTGCTCACGACAGTCTCGCTTCGCGTGGGATGTGTGGCCCACCCCTTCCCCCATCCGCCCGGCGCTACACAACTAGTGGGCGCGAGGGCCCACTAGCTTCCGGCCAATGGATCTCGGGATCAGCGGCCGTCGAGCCGCCGTGGCTGCGGCGTCGGCCGGGCTGGGATTCGGGTGTGCACGTGCGCTGGCCAGGGAGGGCGTGCGGGTGGCGCTCTGCGGTCGGCGTCCGGACCGGGTCGACGCCGCCGTGGCCGCTCTCCGGGGTGAGGGGGGCGACGCCGTGGGCCTGGTGGCGGACGTCTCGGATGCGGAGGGTTGCGGCGCGTTCGTCGCCGACGCCGTGGAGGCGCTCGGTGGCGTGGACATCCTGGTGACGAACGCAGGTGGCCCGCCCGCCGGCACGTTCGCGTCGACCGACCTGGCGGCCTACCCACATGCACTGGGCCTGAACCTGCTGTCGACGGTTGCCATGTGCAAGGCGGCGGTGCCGGCGATGGCCGCGCGCGGCTGGGGTCGGGTCGTCGCCATCACGTCGATGACCGTCCGCCAACCGTCCCCGACCCTGATCCTGTCGAACACCGCCCGCGCCGGCGCCACGGCGTTCCTCAAGACCCTCGCGACCGAGGTTGCGCCCCGGGGCGTGACGGTCAACTCGGTCCAGCCCGGACTGCACGCAACCGATCGGTTGGCCCAGCTCTACGGCGATGACCTTCCGGCGGCGGCGGCGGGGGTGCCGACCGGCCAGGTCGGCGACCCCGCCGACTTCGGCGACGCGGTGGCGTTCCTCTGCTCCGAGCAGGCGCGATTCATCACCGGCACCGCCGTGCTGATCGACGGCGGCGCCCACCCCGGATTGATGTAGGGGAGCGGGGCCCGCGCTCGGGACTCAGTCCACCCGCAGCTGGCTCGTCAGCTCGTCGCGCCGAGCCTCGAAGTCCTCGAGCCCCATCTTCCCGTCGTCGAAGGCGGCGTGCAGCTCGGCCAGCTGCGCCAGGACCTTCGCCTGGTCGACCTCGGGAGCGGGGGCTTCGGACCCCTGCTCATCGTTCTGCTCCGCGCGCTGGGCCCGCCGCTCGAGCTTGGCCTGCGCTTTGGCCTGCTTGTCGCGGTCCCGTTGGAGCTTGCCGAAGGTCGTTCGCCGCCGTGACACGTCTAGTCAGAGCACCCGGACGTTCTGGGCCTCGTCGCCCTTGCGGCCCGGCCCGATCTCGAACTCGACCTGCTGTCCCGCCTCGAGCGAGCGGTAGCCGGTGCCTTGGATGTTGGAGAAGTGGACGAACACGTCGCTCCCGTCCTCACGCGAGATGAAGCCGTAGCCCTTCTCGGCGTTGAAGAACTTGACGGTGCCTACTGCCATGGTGCCTCTGCCTATCTGTATCTGTGCCCGCGCCGACTCGAGGCGCGGTACTGCAGGGACGAGGCTACGCCGTACGGGCGGCGGATCGCGCTTTTTCGAATCGCCGCCCGGAGCGGCCGGGCGCCTGCCGCGCCGGGAGCGGCGGGTATGCGCCACGGCCCGGCTACCTTGACCCCGTGGTCGCCGAGATCGAGCGCGACACCGTCACGCTGGCCCGTCGGATCGCCGACCTGGCCACGGCGCGGCGCGCCGGCGTCCTCCGCGGCGCCTGGTGGAGCGATCGCGTCATGGACTGGGCGATGGAGCGGCCGGGGTTCAAGACGCAGCTGTTCCGCTTCGTCGACGTCTTCCCGGCGCTGACAGACGCGCCCGATGTGGCCCGCCACCTGTCCGAGTACTTCGACAGCGTGGACGCCCCCAAGGCCCTGGACCTGGGCATCGACCTCGCAGACCGGGTGCCCCTCGGCGCCCGCGTGGAGGCCCGGATCGCCCGCCGCAACATCATGCGGATGGCCCGGCAGTTCATCGTCGGGGACTCCGCCCGCGACGCGGTCGCCGGGCTGCACCAGCTGTGGCGGGCCGGCAGCGCGTACACCGTCGACGTGCTGGGCGAGAAGACCGTGGTCGGCACCGAGGCCGATCGCTACGCAGCCCGCGTCGAGGAGCTGGTCGTGGCGCTCGACGACGCCGGCCGCCACTGGGCCCCCGACGACCACCTGGAGCGCGACGACCTCGGGCCGTTGCACCGCGTCAACGTCAGCGTGAAGCCCACGGCGCTGGCCACGCACTACGAGCCGCTGTCGCGGGAGGCGGGACTGGCGTCGGCCAAGGAGCGCCTGCGGCCGATCCTCCGGCTGGCCCGGGAGCGGGGCGCCTTCGTCAACGTGGACATGGAGCACTACGACGCCAAGGACATGACGCTCCAGCTCTTCCGCGACCTGCTCTCGGAGGACGAATTCTCCACCGTGCCGGCCGGCATCGTCATCCAGGCCTACCTGCGCGACAGCCGCGACGACCTCGCCGACCTGATCGTCTGGTCGGCACACCGGGCCGAGCCGATCACCGTGCGGCTGGTCAAGGGTGCGTACTGGGACGCCGAGACCGTCCACGCCAAGGCCGAGGGCTGGCCGGTTCCCGTGTTCGAGGACAAGGCCGACACGGATGCCAACTACGAGCGCTGCGTCCGCCTGCTGCACGACCACCACGGGGAGGTGCGCGCCGCCTTCGGGTCCCACAACATCCGGTCCCTCGCCTACGCCATCACCTACGCGCGCCACAAGGGGATCCCCGACACCGGCTACGAGATCCAGATGCTCTACGGCATGGCCGAGCCGATGCATGAAGCGATTCGCCGCCTGGGCTTCCGGCTGCGGGTCTACGCGCCCGTGGGCGAGCTCGTGCCGGGGATGGCATACCTGGTGCGGCGGCTTCTCGAGAACACGTCCAACGAGTCGTTCGTACGGCACCGCTTCGCCGAGGGCCGGGCCCTCGACGAGCTGCTGGCGAGCCCGGGTCCCCGGGAACTTCCGATGCTGGCGGCGGGCGAGCAGCGTGCGCCCACCGACCCCTCCGATCCGACGCCCTACGAGCCGGAGCCGGTTTCCGAGTGGCGCCGGCGACCCGCACGCGACGCCATGTCGGCGGCAGTCCGATCGGTTGCGGCCGGCCTGGGGGCGCAGGTGCCGGCCCTCATCGGGGGCGAGCGCGTGACCACCCCCAACACGCTGGCGTCGGTCGATCCGGCGATGCCGGCCACGGTCGTCGCCGGCGCCGCCTCGTGCACGGCCACCGACGTCGACGCCGCCGTGGCGATCGCGGCGCGGGCCGCGCCCGGCTGGCGCCGGACGCCGGCCCGGGAGCGTGCCGCCGTGCTGTTCCGGGCCGCCGACTGGATGCGGGATCGGCGCTACGAGATCGCAGCCCTGGAGTGCTTCGAGGCCGGCAAGCCCTGGGACCAGGCCGACGCCGACGTCTGCGAGGCCGTCGACTTCTGCGAGTACTACGGGCGGGAGATGCTTCGCCTCGACGGCGCGGCCGCCGAGCTGGTGCAGTCGCCGCCGGGGGAGACCAACCGCCTCGTCTACCAGGGCAAGGGCGTCACCGCGGTCATCGCGCCGTGGAACTTCCCGCTCGCCATCCCCACCGGCATGACCGTGGCCGCCCTGGTGGCGGGCAATCCCGTGATCCTCAAGCCGGCGGAGCAGGCGCCCGGGGTGTCGTGGCGGCTGATCGAGGCGCTGGTGGCCGGGGGCGCACCCCCCGGCGTGGTGCAGTTCCTCCCGGGCCTCGGCGAGGTCGTCGGCGCCCGGTTGGTCGAGCATCCCGAGGTGGCGGTCATCGCGTTCACCGGGTCGCGGGCCGTCGGCCTGGCCATCAACCAGCAGGCCGCCGTGACCCCGCCCGGCCAGCGCCACGTGAAGCGCGTCATCGCCGAGATGGGGGGCAAGAACGCCCTGATCGTCGACGACGACGCCGACCCCGACCAGGCCGTGCCGGGGGTCGTGGTGTCGGCGTTCGGCTATGCCGGGCAGAAGTGCTCCGCGGCGAGCCGGCTGATCGTCGTGGGTTCGATCTACGACCAGCTGGTCGAGCGAGTGGTCGGTGCCACCCGCGAGTTGCTGGTCGGCCATCCGTCCCGTCCCGAGGTCCAGGTCGGTCCGGTCATCGACGAGGAGGCGCACAAGCGGGTCCTGCGCTGGGTCGAGGAGGCGCCACAGCAGGGCCGCATCCTCGGCCAGCACGACGACGTGCCCGAGGAGGGCTACTTCGTGGCCCCCACCGTGGTCGAGGTCGACGACCCCGACGCCCCGATCGCCCGAGAGGAGATCTTCGGCCCGGTGCTCACCGTGTTGCGGGCGGACGACCTCGACGCCGCCATCGAGATCGCCAACCGGTCCGAGTACGCGCTCACCGCGGGCATCTACTCGCGCTCGCCCGCCAACATCGCGCGGGCGGCGGCGGAACTGCGGGCCGGCAACGTCTACATCAACAGGCACATCACCGGTGCGGTGGTGGGCCGCCAGCCGTTCGGCGGCTTCGGCATGTCCGGGGTCGGCTCCAAGGCGGGCGGCCCGGACTACCTGCATCAGTTCCTCGACCCGCGGGTGATCACCGAGAACACGCTGCGCCAGGGCTTCACGCCCGAGACTGCGTGAGAGGGCGGGCGCCGCGACGGTCAGCCGGCGTTCTGCTGGGCGTGGTCCTCGCTGTCGATCACGAGGTCGACGAGAGGGAGGACGCGGTGGCGGAGCTGCTCGGTGAGGGCGATCTGCGTCGTGCTGCGGTCGATGCCCTGCACCTCGAGGATGCGGCTGATCACCCACTGCAGGTGGTCGTTCGTGCGCGCCACGACGCGGCAGTGGAGGTCGCCCGGCCCGGTCACCGAGTGGATCTCGAGCACCTCGGCGACCTCGCGCAGGTGCCTGGTGACGTCGTCGAGCCGACCCTGGGCGATCTCGAGGCTCACGAAGGCCAGCACCTCGTAGCCCATCGCGCGCAGGTCGAGGTCGGGGTCGAACCCGGAGATGATCCCGCGTTGCTGGAGCTTGTCGAGCCGTGCCTGCACGGTGCCGCGAGCGACACCGAGCTGGCGCGCCAGCTCCATGACCCCCGCGCGCGGCGTGTCGCACATGGCCCGGATCAGGCGGGCATCAAGGCCGTCCATCCCGGTGGGCAACATGAGCAATGTGTCTACCACACCAGCGCTATCACTGGCTGAATTGTCCAGCATCTGACCGCTGAGTTGACGTGTTGACCCCCCCACGCGTTTCCTGGGTCGTGCAGTTCGACCACGTGGGCCGGCCCCAGGGGCGGCCCATCGAGGGGTGACTATGGCCACGACCGCGCTCCATCATGATCGCCAGGGAAACCCGGTGACACCACCCGTTATCGGGGGGATCGATCACGTCGAGTGGTGGGTGGGCAATGCCCGGGCGTTCGCCGGCCTGTTGACGTCGTCGTTCGGATTCGAGGAGGTGGCGTACGCCGGCCCGGAGACCGGGCGCCGCGACCGCGTGTCCCACCTGCTGCAGCAGGGCCGGATCCGGTTCATCGTGACCGGCGCGCTCGGGCCCGAGTCGCCGATCGCCGAGCACGTCCGGACGCACGGCGACGGCGTCAAGGACATCTGCTTCCTGGTCGACGACGCCGAGGCGGCGTTCGCGGCGGCGGTGGCGCGCGGCGCCCTGCCCGAACGGGAACCGCGGGTCGACACCGACGAGCTGGGGGGGATCCACCAGGCCGCGATCCGCACCTACGGCGAGACGGTCCACACCTTCCTCGACCGCTCCGCCTACACGGGGCCGTTCGCGCCACAGTTCGGTCCCCCCGTGCTGCCGGCCCCCCGTGGCGTCCCGGCGGTGGGTCTGACCCGCTTCGACCACATCGTCGGCAATGTCGAGCTGGGGCACCTCGACCGCTGGGTCGATTACTACCGGGACGTGCTCGGCTTCGACCTGCTGGTCCACTTCGGCGACGACCAGATCTCGACCGAGTACTCGGCGCTCATGTCGACGGTGGTGTGGAACCACGACAAGGTCGTGCTCCCGATCAACGAGCCCGCCGAGGGCCGGCGCAAGAGCCAGATCGAGGAATACCTCGACTATTACCGGTCGCCGGGGGTCCAGCACCTGGCGCTGCACACGCCCGACATCGTCCACGCGGTGAGGGTCATGCGGGATCGGGGCGTGCGCTTCCTCGACGTCCCGCCCGAGTACTACGACGACGCCCGCTCGCGCATGGGCGGGATCGACCTGCCGTGGGCCGACCTGGCCGACCTGGGGGTCATGGTCGACCGCGACGACGAGGGTCACCTGCTCCAGATCTTCACCGAGACGATCTGCGACCGGCCCACGGTGTTCTTCGAGATCATCCAGCGCGAGGGCGCGACCGGCTTCGGTGCCGGCAACTTCAAGGCCCTGTTCGAGGCGATCGAGCGGGCCCAGGCCGCCCGCGGCAACCTCTGACGGCGCGGCCTCAGCGCGACGCGGGCGGCCCGTCTACTGGCCGCGTCGAGGCATTGACGAACGCCGGGGCGGGCCCGAGGCAATACCACACGAACAGCGATCGCCATTGCCTCTGGCTCGTTCGACCGTGCGCTATTGCCTCCGGCCGGGCGCCCGCGTTCGGGCGTCAGTCGGGCTGGTCGGGGCCGGTGAGCCGCTGGACGACCACGATCGAGCCGTCGCCCTCGCCCAGACTCAGTGGATCTGCGGCGGCGTCGGGCGAGGGAAAGCTGAACCCGAGCCTGGACGCCTCCATCGCGGCACGCGCGACGGTCGCCTCGAGGTGCTCGACGGCCGCCTCGTGGTCCAGGCCGTCGGTGGCCCGCTCGAGTCGGGCGCGGGCCTGCGCCATGAAGGGAGCGAGCTCTGCGGGCAGCGGATCGGGGGTTGTCTCGGCCAGTGGGGGATCTCCTGGTTCGGACGGGTTCATAGAGGCTATCGGCAGGATCCGGGACCTGCCCGCGGAGATGCGAACGCCCTCGCCGGCGGGTGGGCCAGCGGCGCCCATGTGGTAGCTTCGTCGTTCCGCCGGGCCGTTAGCTCAGTTGGCTAGAGCACTTGCATGACGCGCAAGGGGTCGGGGGTTCGAGTCCCTCACGGCCCACCGGAAGCCCTGGTCAGCCCGGTGCTGGCATCAGACCCCGCCGCCGATTCGGCCATTGGGGTGGTGTGCGCGAGGCGCGAAAAGCCACCACTCTGATCGCGATTGCGTCCTGGGTTGTCATCCGGACGGGGGGATGCGCGGCGGAGCCGGGCCGTGCAGAGTCGTCTTCTCGACCTCCGCGCGCCGAACCGGGGACGCGATGACCGCAGCCGATGAAGGTGGGCTGACACAGCAGTCGCCTCACCGCGGCAAGGCGATGAGCCTGTTGAGAGCGGCATTCGCGCTGAATCCGCAGGGGCTGAACTGGCCGCGGGGGGTGATGCTCATGGACCTGGCCCTGGTGCCACTGGTTGTGCTGCTGGCGCTGGGGGATGAGCAATACCTGCTCAGCGCGGTGTTCGGCGCGCTGTTCGCGGCTGCGGTGGATCCCGGAGGCTCCTACGGGCACCGCGCGTCGCGCATTGCCATGTTCGGGCTGGCGGGGGCGGCAATGACGGCGTTCGGGTTCGGGATCGCCACGAGCGCCTGGGGCTGGCTCGTGCTCGCCGCCTTCGTGGTCACGCTGCTGGCCGGGTTGGCGCTCGCGCTCGGGACGCACAGGTTCGTGGCCGCGATGCTCCTGAACGTGTGGTTCTTTGTCGCCCTCGTTCAAGGGTCCAACCACCACGACGCGCACGTCTCCAGTCACACCTGGGGTCAGGTGCTCGCGTGGGCCGGTGGGACGGCGCTATGGATCGCGCTCACGTTCGTGGGGTGGTTGATGCAGGGGCGGGCCGACCGGCCACAGCCGATCGCAGAGCTTCCCGGCGATACTTCGCGGCGAAAGCTGACCCCGCCGTTGATCGCGTTCGCGGTTCTGCGCGCCCTGGGCGTGGCGGGTGCCACCGCGATCGCGTTCGGCGCGGGCCTGTCCCACGCCGATTGGACGCCGATCGCGGCACTGGTCGCGATGAAGCCCAGCCTGGACCAGACGACCGTGGTGGCCCTGCAGCGCCTCGCCGGCGCGCTGATCGGCGCAGTCGTGGCGGTCCTGTTGCTGCTCATCGCCGCCGGCGAACACGGGGTCAAACTGATCTCGATCCGGCACGCACTCGAGGTCGTCGCGATCGTCATTCTCATCCACGGTGCGGCCATCCGGTTCTGGAACTACGCGTTCTACACCGCGGCCATCGCCGCAGGCGTGCTCCTGTTCGCGAGCCTTCCGGAACCGTCGGACTACAGCGCCGAGGGAGAGCGGGTGCTCTGGACACTGGTTGGCGTGGCGATCGCGGTGGTCGTCATGCTCCTGGGGGACCTGCTCGCCAAGCGCAGCGCCAAATCGCCACGACATGCGGCCTCGCGGCCAAGCGGTTCGGTCGCCGCCAGCGGTTAGTGGGCCCTAGTGGACCCTCGCGAAAGTCATCGTGGCGTCTCGCCGGCCAGATCCGCCGCTGGACATCGTCCTCGTCGTCGCAGCCACCGGCTGCGCCTTCGGCCACAGCGACGCCAGCCCGTGCGGAAGCTTGGCAACGGGCATGACTCGTCGCCGAGCGGGCTACGAAGGAGGCAATGGCGGCGACCAGGGCCACAGGAACGGCGACGGAGAAGAAGTAGCTCGTCCATGACGCACTCCTCTCCTTTGAGCAGTCCATCATGACGCACCGGTGCCTCCAGGGGTAGAGACGCGCCGCTCGGTAAGGCGCTGAGGTCGACTGGCCGATCGGTGCTGGATCACTGTGGCCCGTAGTGTGGCGAGGTGCGCTGGTGGCGCTACGCGCGGCAGCCTTGTGTCCGTCGCCGGTGCAGGTGTTTCCGCTCACCGCGCGGACGGCCGCGCGTCCCCGAAGGAAGTCATTGTCCACCGATCAAGTCAGCCTGTTCCTGGCGTTGCTCGCCTTGCTCGCGGAGCTCGCCGCCGCCGTTCTCCTCGCCGCCATGGTGGTGCGCGCGGCGCGGCCGAGGGCCCGGTGGCCCATGGAGTTGCTCTCCGCCGTGCGGCCCGTCGCCCTCGTCGGCGCCGCGGCCGTGGCGATCGTGTCGACGCTCGGCAGCCTCTACTACTCCGAGGTCGCCAACTTCCCGCCCTGCCGGCTGTGTTGGTTCCAGCGCATCGGGATGTACCCCCTGGCCGTGATCCTGCCGCTGGCGGCCTGGCGCCGAGACTGGTCCGTGCGCTGGTACGCATTGCCGCTGGCCGTGGGCGGGGGACTCGTGTCCGTCTACCACGTGCTGATCGAGCGCTATCCGTCGCTCGAGTCGGGCTCCTGCGACCCCACCAACCCGTGTTCGATCATCTGGGTCGAGCGGCTCGGGTATCTGACAATTCCAACCATGGCGCTGTCGGGGTTCGTCCTGATCGCCGTTCTGCTCTCGCTCCCCCAGGAGATCTCATGACCCGCTCATCACCGCCCGCCACCCGCCGGCGGGCCACGAAGCCGAACCGCACTCCGATCTTCATCGTTGGTGCCGTCGTGGCGGCCGTGGTCGTCGCCCTCGTGGTTGCCCTTGCGGTCGGAGGCAACAACGACGACACGGCCAGCAACACCGGCAGCGACGACCCGGCGACGACCGGCACCGTCACGGTGTCCGGCGACGCGCTCCCTCAGCTCGCCGACAGCGCCAACGACCCGGCGGTGGGCATGGTCCTGCCCACCCTCGAGGGGCACGACCAGACCGGTGCCCCGATGACCATCAGCGGTGACGGTCGCCCCACGATGATCATGTTCGTCGCCCACTGGTGCCCGCATTGCCAGCGCGAGGTGCCGGTCGTCCAGCAGTGGGTCGACGCTGGCGGCCTGCCGGATGGAGTCGACCTCGTGTCGGTGTCCACGGCCATCGATCCCAACCGCCCCAACTACCCGCCGGATGCGTGGCTCGCCGACGAGGGCTGGACCGCCCCGGTGCTCGTCGACGCCGACAACTCGGCGGCCCAGGCGGTCGGGCTGTCCGCCTACCCGTTCTTCGTCGCCATCGACGGCGATGGCCGCGTCGTCCTCCGCACCAGCGGCGAGCTCACGACCGACCAGCTCGACACCATCGCATCGTCCCTGGCACAAGGTGCGGCGGGCCAGTAGGAACCACAGCTAGCCCGCGGGGCGGGGCGCGTCGACAACCCGGTTCGCCGTGACGTCCTCGAGGCGGGTACGCGTGCCGTCCGGGTACTGGATCTCGAGGGTGCGCACCCGCGCCGCGGTCCCCAGCCCGAACCGCACGCGGGGGTCCTCGGACGAGAGGTAGCTGCCGCCCGCCTGCACCTGCCGAACCAGCTTGCGTCCGTCCGGCAGAACGGCGGTGACGCGCGCCCCCGGCCAGAACCCGGGCAGCCGAACGGCCAGCCAGTTCCCGCCGCTCGCGGTGTTCTCGAGCAGGATCAGCGGCCCGCCGATCGAGTTGATCGCGATGTCCGGGTCGCCGTCGTTGTCGTAGTCGGCCGCCGCGAGGCCCCGGCCGTTCGTCTGCAGACGGGCTTCGCCGGCCCGCCCGCCCAGGTCCGCGAAGCGCAGTGCGGCGCCCGTCGACCGATTCTCCATGACCTGGATCGGTTCCGCATCGTCGATCAGGCTGGTCACCGGGATGTCGCCGTTGGTCAGAACGAGGTCGAGGTCGGTGTCCAGATCCAGGTCGACCCAGGAATCGCCCCAACCGGTGAGCGCCGGCGCGCCCGCGAAGTCGTCCCGGGCGTCCGCGTACCCGCTCGGCATTCCTCGGTATGCCGCATGTCCCTGGCCCCGCGAGTTCGAGACGAACAGGTCGGTCAGGCCGTTCCCGTCGTAGTCGGCGGCGGCGATGCCCATCCCGGCGTTGGCGTCCGCGGCGCCGGTGCGCACGGCCACGTCCCGCAGGCGGAAGCCCAGGCGCGCCGGGTCCGCGGCGACGCCTCCCGGCCACGGCATGTTCCGGTAGAGGCGGTTGGGATCCTCGTCGTTGGCCACGTACACGTCGAGGCGGCCGTCGCCGTCGAGGTCGGTCACCACGGCGCCGAGACCGTGCTCGGCCTCGCCCGGGTCGATGCCGGCGGCCTCGCCCACCTCCCGGAACGTCGGCCGGCCGCTCGCGTCGGTTCCCAGGTTCAGGTAGAGGAGGTCGCGCACACCGCGGTGGTTGGTGGGGTACCCGTCGAGTGAGCCCGGAATCGGAGCGTTCGGGTCGGTGTACCCGGTCACGAGGATGTCCGGGAGTCCGTCGCCGCTCACGTCGCCCACGGCCGCCCCCGCGTGCCAGCCGTATGCGGCGATGCCGGCGGGCCGCGCGATCTCGCTGAAGGTCCCGTCCCCCCGGTTCCAGAGCAGCGCGTCGTACGTGTTCGACGTGACGTACAGGTCCGTGTGGCCGTCCAGATCGATGTCGGCCGCGACGCATCCGTTGCCGCGCAGCGCGAGGTTGGCCCCCGAGCCGCGGCTGACGTCCGTGAACGTCCCGCCCTCGTTGTGGAAGAGGGCGCTGCGCGGCAGGTCCCCAGCCTCCCTCCAGCGGGCGACGTCCCGCTCGGCGTAGGAGTTGACCACGAACAGGTCGAGCCACCCGTCGGCGTCGTAGTCGAGCCAGCAGATCCCCCCGCCCATGCTCGCCGGTATGTCCGTCGAACCGGCCGAGAAGCGGGAGGCGCCGTGCCGGAACCGCAGGCCCACCTCCCCGGCGACGTCGTGCAGCTGCGGGGCGACGAAGCCCGTCGGGTTCAAGGGGGCCGCCGGCTCCGTGGCGGGCGCCGGCGGCTGGGCCGAGGCGTCCCGCTCGCGCCGGACGGTGAACACACCGTCCTGGAGCGACAGCTCGAACGTGCGCTCGAAGCGCAGCGGTTGTGACCCGACCAGCGTGGCCACGGCGATTGGCGGGCCCTGTCCCGTGCCCGGCTCGAGGGTCACGTCGGCACGGTCGACCTCCCCGGCGGGGACGCCGAGCCACGCGAGGGTCGCCACCACGATCTGCTCGGCAGCGCCGCGGTCCAGCCGGGTGGCGACCCCCCGGGAGGCCAGGATCTCGACCTGCGGCAGCTCGCCGCTCGACGCGGCGGGCGCGCTGGCCCCGCCCAGGCTCGGCTCCGCGGTGAGGCCCGCGACGAAGACGACGCCCGTCGCGGCGGCCACGGCGACGGCCATCACCGCGCCCACCGTCGCTCGCCCGGCGGCGCGGATCCGTAGGCGCGTGCGGTCGACGGCGGGCAGCGTCCGCTCGGCCGAGAGCATCAGCTCGATCAGGGGTCGGGCCGCGCAGACCAGCGCAAGCGCGCCGAGCACCGCGACCTTCGTCGCAAACTCGCTGACCAGGGGGGCGATCAGCAGCACGGCCAGCAGGCCGATCGCGGCGCCGAAGGCCCGCCGCGCCGGGCGGGACTCGGGCACCGTCTTCGGATCGGTGATCATGAAGAACAGGAACACCAGGATCTCGGGGGAGAACACGAGGATTCGCCACAGCTCGGCCCCCGTGATCGGTCCGAGGTGCCAGCGCGCGGTCATCGCATGCTCGGTCGTTGCCAGCACGGCGATGCCGGCGGCGAAGACGAGCCAGAAGCTGATGGCGACCCCCAGCAGGTGGAGCCGGCGGAGGATCGCGAAGCCCCCGGCGACGATCAGGGTGAGCGCCAGCGCCAGCCAGACCGACATCGGCCCCCACCAGAAGTCGAGGGGCTCGGCCCGCCCGGAGCCGAGCAGCAGGAAGCAGGCGACCAGCCCGAAGTTGGACGGGTTGAAGACGTGCCGGCCCCGGAAGCGGATCACGTACTTCGACAGCAGCGATATCGCCGCCGTCCCCGCGAAGATCCACCAGCCGTGCAGGCTCCACCAGTCGCCGTGCTCGGTGCCGGGGACTCGGAGGATGAACGCAACGCCGTTGCCCGTGAGCATGGCGCTGGCGGGCCACATGATCACGCGCTGGTGCCAGAAGGTGATTGCGACCTCCAGCACGGCACACGTGAGGATCGAGACAAGGATCTGCGCGATCGAGAGCTGGAAGTCGAAGGCGACCTGCCCGAGAACTTGGAGCGACACGATCACGCCCGCGAGGTGCAGGCGGGGGTCGCGCAGGCTCGGCAGCAGTACCGGGTAGTCCGTGCCGCGGAGCCGCAGGGACCGTGGCGCCGTCACCGGCTCAGTATGGCCGGTTGCCCGAACGCGGGCCGCCTGCGCCTCAGCCGCCGAGCCGCTCGGACGCGAGCCGGGTCCCGTCGACCCGGGCGCCGATCTTGTCGAACGCAACATCCCGGGAGGTCGACGTGTCGTCGGCGAAGGGCGAGAACCCGCAGTCGTCGGTGGTGCCGAGTCGGTCGAGCGGCAGAACGTCGGCCGCCTCGAGCACGCGGTCGCGGACCTGCTCGGCGGACTCGACTCGCGGGTCGATCGGATCGATCACCCCCACGAAGATTCGCTGCTCCGGGCGCAGGTGCTCGCCGATCAACTCGAGCGTGGCGGCGCGGTCCTCCTCGCCGGCGAGCATCACGTAGACGTTGCCGACGTTCATCGCGAACAGCTCGGGGAGCAGCTCGGCGTAGTCGACGTCGGCGCTGTGGGTGGAGTCCTGGTCCCCGCCGGGACAGGTGTGCACGCCGATCCGGGCCCGCTCGCCGTCGGAGAAGCGCTCGAGGACGCGGTTGTTCAGCGCCACGAAGTCCCGGAGCAGGCCGCCCGAGGGGTCGAGCTTGATCGACAGGCGCCCCTCGGTGAAGTCGATCTGCACGCGGTGGGCGCCCCGGTCGAGCGATCGCCGGATGTCCTGCTCGCAGGCGTCCACGAGGTCGTCCAGAAACGCCTCGCGCCCGTAGCCGTCCAGACCGTCGGGCGGGTAGATCAAGCTCAACGCGGAGGCGGCGATCACGGCCTGCTTGACGGGCACGTGCGCGTAGCGCTGTGCCGCCTCCAGGTAGCCGTCCGCCTGGCGGCCGAATCGGAAGGGTCCCGACGTGAGCCGCGGCAGCTGCCTGGTATGACCGTCCGCGAACGGGATCACAGCGCCGTCCGGTGCCAGGTTCCCCAGTCCCTCGAGCGGGTAGGTCGCGAAGCTCGACTTCGTCTGCTCTCCGTCCGAGATCACGGGCGACCCCGTCGCCTCGAACCGCTCGATCGTGTCGCGGAGCGCGCCGTCCTGGAGCTCCTGGAGCGCGTTGGGCGAGATCTCGCCCCGACCGAAGGCCGCCATGCCCTCGATCAGCTCCTGGGGTCGGGGGATGCTGCCGATGGGCTCGGTGGGGATCAAGCGTCCTCCTCGGGTCGGCCTCGCGGTCGCTGGGGTCGGCGCACCATAGTGTCCCGTCGGCAGTGTTCCGTCGGCGACGCGCGTTGCGGCGTTCCGATGCGCCGCCGCAGGTACGCTCCTGGGGGCCTGCTCGAGGGAGGCGCTGCGGGTGGCGACATTCTGATGGCCATCGACGAACTGCGCTCGCTCTTCCTGTTCGCCGGGCTGAGCGACGATCAGCTGGGGCTCCTGGACGACGCGAGCGACGTCGTGCCCTTCGCCGAGGGTGACGTGCTCTTCCGGGAGGGCGAGCCCTCCGAGTTCTGGTGGGTCCTGCTCGACGGCCGGATCGAGCTCCTCCGCCGATCGGGCCACGAGGTCGCGGTCGTTGCGGTGATGGACCGCCCCGGGCGTTGGGCGGGCGGCTTCCGGGCGTGGACCGACGCGGTCGGCTACCTCGCCACCGCCCACGCGCTGGGCCCCGGCAGGATCCTGCGGGTGCCGGCGCCCGCGCTCGGCGAGCTCGTCCAGGCCTGGTTTCCGTTCGGCCTCCACCTGATCCAGGGCTTCTTCCAGACAGTTCGCATGGTCGACGCAGTGTCACGCCAGCGTGACTCCCTCGTCGCGCTCGGAACGCTCGCCGCCGGCCTCGCCCACGAGCTCAACAACCCGGCGTCGGCGGCGACTCGCGCCGTCGACGAGCTGCAGGCGATCAGCGACCGGCAGCTCATGTCGCTGGTGCATCTCGCCCAGGGATCGATGTCGGCCGAGCAGTTCCTGGCCCTCGACGCATTGCGCCGGGGGCTGGATCCCTCGCCGGCCGGTGCCGATCCGCTGGCGGTTGCGGACCGTGAGGACGCGCTTGCTGACTGGCTCGACGCGCACGACGTCCCCCGCTCGTGGGAGGTCGCTCCGGCGCTCGCGCTGGCCGGCGCCGACGTCGCCTGGTGCGAGCGGGTCGCGCAGCTGCTCGAGCCCGACTTGCTCGCGACCAGCCTCGAATGGGCGGCGAGCGCGCTGTCGATGACGACGCTGCTGTCGGAGATCAAGGAGTCGACGGGGCGCGTGTCCAACCTTGTAGCGACGGTGAAGTCGTACTCGCAGCTCGATCGGGCCTCGGTCCAGGACATCGACGTCACCGAGGGGATCGACAGCACGCTGGTGGTCCTCGGCGACAAGCTGCACGACGGCATCACCGTCGTCCGCGACTACGCCGACGACCTGCCGCGCATCGAGGCGATTCCCGGCGAGCTCAACCAGGTCTGGACGAACCTGATCGACAACGCCGTCGACGCCATGGAGGGCAAGGGCACGCTCCGGCTGTCGGCGCGCCCCGACGGTGACCACGTCGTCGTCGAGGTCGCCGACTCCGGGCCCGGCATGCCACCCGACGTACAAGCCCGCGTGTTCGAGCCGTTCTTCACCACGAAGGACGTGGGCAAGGGCACGGGCCTCGGGCTGGACATCTCGCGGCGGATCGTGGTGGATCGCCATCACGGCGAGATCGAGGTCGCCTCGCAGCCGGGCCAGACGGTCATGACGGTGAGGCTCCCGAGGCGGCGCACGTGAGGCACCACCCCGATCAGGATCCCGCCGCCGACGTCCTGGACCGTCAGCGGTGGCCACGCAGCCGAGCCTTCCGCAGGGCCTCGCGCACCGCGGGAAGCCCGACCGCGTCGACATGCGCGGTCACCACACGATGCGCGGCGTCCATCGCCTCGTCGGGTGTCTCGTAGCCGCCCAGCCACAGCCCATGGGGATGCCCGGACGCCTCGCAGGGGACGAACGCACCCCAGCGGCCGTCCCAGCCCGGAACGACGTGGGCGAACGAGTAGCCGGTGGCGTCGCTGCCCTCCCAGCCGTCCCGGAAGGTCTTGCGGCTCCACATCAGACCCACGTCTCGAACGTACGTTCGATGACGCCTGCGGCTCAAGCTCGATATCGTGCCGACGCGTGTGCGGCCGATTCACGTCCTCGTCCCCGCCCGACGTGATCGCCGCCTACTTCGACGCCGCCATCCGGGACACGCTGGCGGAGCCGTCGTGGAACGTGGCCCCCACCGACGCCGTCCACGCCGTGATCGAGGCCGAGGACGAGCGAAGCCTCGACGTCCTGCGCTGGGGCCTGGTGCCCTGGTGGTCGAAGGACGCCCGGCGGTCGGCGCGGATGATCAACGCCCGGGCGGAGACCCTCGGGTCCAAGCCCGCATTCCGCGAGGCGTTCGAAAAGCGCCGCTGCATCGTCCCCGCCGACGGCTTCTACGAGTGGCGCGTCCTGGACAAGGGCAAAGCCAAGCAGCCCCACTTCATCCGCCGCGCCGACGGCGACCCCATGGCGTTCGCCGCGCTCGGCGCGATCTGGCGCACCCCGGAGGGCGGGCGGCTGCGGACCTGCTCCATCGTCACGACCCGGGCCAACGACACCGTTGCCCCGCTGCACGACCGGATGCCGGTCATCCTCCCGCCGTCGGCCTGGGATGCGTGGCTCGATCCCGCCAACTGGGACACCGTGGCGCTCGGCCGCCTGCTGGTGCCGGCACCGGCCGAGCTGCTGACCGCCCATCCGGTGTCGGACCTCGTCAACAGCGTGCGCAACAACGGACCCGCGCTGGTCGCCGCGGCGACCGGCTGACCCACCCAGCGGCCCGGTAGGCCCGGCGCGCACCGACCCCCGCCGGGGGGAACCGTGTGCGGGGGTCGGTGGCTCCCGGACCTCGTACCCGGGCCACCCCTCGGCGATACCAGCCGACCTGGCGCGCTGCCGCCCCCCGGCCGAGGGCCGGGGGGCGGCTCGCTACAGCCCCCCGGACGGGCAGGCCAAAGGGCTGTCGCCCCGGACTGTTACCCGAACGGTCGCCGGACGAGACGTCCAAGTGCCTGCGCGGACAGATACGCCATCTCGGCGCACCGTTGTCAGCGTTGCCGGGAGGCCGAGCTGTGCGGCCCGGGATCACGCTGCAAATCCCGTACTGTTCGGTGCCCACGTGCGGGCCTATCCGCTCGGCCTCTGAGCCGAGCTGCTGCCGCCCCGGCCTGTTCAACGCCAGCGCGACCACGACCGCCGGTCGGCGTCCTGGCCCTCGGCATCGCGCCGCTGTCGGAGCTGCTCGATGATGAACGCGCTGTGCCGGGCGAGCGCCTCGTCGAACTCGTCGGGCGTGATGATGCCCTTCTCGACGAGCAGGTCCCGCAGGGCCAGCACGGCGGCGGTCGACGCAACGATCCCACCCTCGGCCGGGTCGAGCGGCTCGTCCGCCGTCACGCCGGATAGCTTGCCATCCCTACCCCGGGTCACGACGGCGTGAGCTGGCCGACTTCTCGTCCTGGCCACGGCGCGGCCCTCCTCCGGTGATCATGCGTCCCGGACCCACGCGTGGTCGTCGCCGGCAGGCTCCGCCACGAGGTGAACCTCGAGAAGTTCGAGGCCAAGGGCGTGTATCCGGGCGATCAGGCCCTGGAGCCTTGCCTGATCGGGCACCCCGCTACGCACCGTCGTCACGCCGTGACGAGATGCGACGTCACAGCCGGCGAAGGCGGCGGCCAACGTGTGACTGGCGTCGCCCTTGAATGAGAGTTCGTAGATCAAGTCAGCCATGCCCTGCCCCTGGATGGTCGACGGGGGACCACATGCACCGTGGCCGACCCCCTGGTGACGGGTCACCACCCAGTCATGGGTGAAATCCCCAGCCGGCCGCCCGACGGGCCCTCGCCGCCCCAGACACCGTCCACGCTGACGCCAATGCAGAGCCGGGATCGCCATCGCGCCAGTGGCTACGCTGCCGGGGGGCAGCAGGATCGCAACCGGTCGGGCCGAAGGCGGGAGCTCGATGAGCGTTGAAGAGATGGTGGTGGCTCGGGCGAAGTTCGGGGTGCCACGCGTCCCCAACGCGACGGTCCGCCGCGACGACCTGGTCGACCGGCTCGACGCCGCGGACTGTCCGCTCACCCTCGTCGTGGCTGCGCCCGGGTCGGGCAAGACGGCGCTGCTCGCCCAGTGGGTCGGCTCGGCCGACCGCTCGGTCAGCTGGATGTCGTGCGACGCGACCGACGCACAACCGCTCTGCTTCTGGCGGAGCGTCATCACCGGCGTGGGCCAGACGTGCCACGACCTCGGGATTGCCGCGGCCGAGCTCGTCGAGGAGCAAAGCACCGAACGCCTCGCAATCGGGCTGGCGAACGAGCTCGCCGCGTTGGATCAACCGTGTGTGATCGTCATCGACGACTTCCACCTGGCCCGCCCGGAAACGGCAGTCATGGCTGCGTTCATTGCCGCCCTGCCACGATCGACGCGGCTCGTGCTGGCGACGCGTTCGGACCCGCCGTTTCCCCTCGGACGACTGCGGGTGCAGGGCAAGCTGCTGGAGCTTCGCCAGGCCGAGCTCGCACTCACCACCGACGAGGCGCACCGGCTGCTGACCGACCTGGGGGTCGCTCTCGGAGACGACGAGCTCCGCCAACTCGTCACGCTCACCGAGGGCTGGCCCGCCGGTGTTCACCTCGCCGGCCTGTGGGCACGGGCACACGCCGATCCGAGCGGGCTCCTGCGCACGATGGGGGCGACGGACCGCAGCCTCGTCGACTTCCTGATGACCGAGGTCATCGAGCTTCAGCCTCCTGACATCGTCGAGTTCCTCATGGTCAGCGCAGAGCTCGAGTGGTTCGATGCCGAGCTCTGTGACGACGTCCGCTCGCGCAACGACAGCGCCGAGATGTTGGCAAGGGTGCGGGCCGCCAACCTGTTCCTGATCGAGCCGAACCGGGAAGGCGCGAAGTACCGCTATCACCACCTGTTCGGCCAATTCCTCCGCGCCCACCTGCGCGCCGTAGCGCCCGAACGCCTCCCGGCGATCCATCGCGCCGCTGCCGCCGCCAGCCTTTCGCGTCGCGATCCCATGAGCGCGGTGGGGCACAGTCTCCGGGCACGCGACCCGGGTGCGGCCATGGTGCAGCTCCAGGGCCACGTGACGAGCGCCTGGTCGATCGAGAATCCTGTGCTCGCCGGTGCCACCACCCGGGCATGGCTCGACGAACACGACTACTCCGATGCCGAGCGGACGCCCGAGGGTGTGCTCGTGTGCGCGGTCGTGTTCGGCCTGCTCGGCGACCACGAAGAGGCGGCATCGTGGCTGCGGTGGGTGGAGGGCCGGGAAGCCGAACTCGAGGCCCAGGATCGGTTCCTGCTGTACGGGGCGTGGGCACACCACCTCGTCCAGGTCGGTGCCCCCGGCGCTGCGCTGGAGCGAGCTGGCCGGGCTCGCGCCGTGGTCGACGAAAACGCCGGCGACACCGTGTGGGCGCCAGCCCTGACCCTGGTGGAAGCTCAGGCGCAGCTGCTGCTCGGAGACGTCGCGGCGGCGGAGGCAACGCTCGCGCCGGATCGCGGGCGCCCCGATCTTTCCCCCGTGATCCGGCGGGTCAGGCGGCCGGGCTGCGCCTCGCTCATCGCGCTGCAGCGCGGCGACCTCGTCGATGCCGAGGGGTTGGCCAACGCGGCGATTGCGGCGGCCGACGATCTCGGCTTGGACGACGGCAACTTCGGGCGTGCCGAGCCCGAGTTCGCCCTCGCCCAGTTGGCGCTCGAGCGCAACCGGCTCGACGACGCCGACTGTCGCCTCGAACAGGTCATGCGGATCGTCGAGGAGGGACGGCGCCCCCCGGTCGAGCTGCTTGCCCACCTGCGGCGTGCCCAGGTCGCCTCGGCCCGCGGGGAGTACGAGGCCGCGGCGGAGGCGATCGAACGGGCCCGAGCCGCCATCCCCCACGCCACACCCCCCGTCGCCGCTTGGATCGACCGCACCGAGCTGCGCTTGGCCCTCGAGCGGCGCGACCGCGCCACCGCCGAGCTGATCCTGCCGCGCCTCCCGCCGTCGCCCGAGACGGGGCTGCTCACCGCCCGGCTGCGCCTGCTCGCCGACGACGCCCCTGGGGCGCTCAGCGTGCTCGAAGCGGTCGCCGACAGCACGTCGACCCGGCGGCTGAAGGTGGAGCACCAGCTCCTCACCGCAATCGCCCTGGCCCGCTCGGACCCTCCGCGGGCCCACACGGCCCTCGACGCCGCGCTCAGGCTGGCCGAGCCCGTCGGCCTCCATCGCACCGTCCTGGCCGAGGGCCCCGTCCTGTGGGACCTCCTCGAGTCCCACCCGGCCCACGGACGGATCGCCGACTACATCGCCCGCATCCTCGGGAACACGCATCGCGTGGCGCATCCGCCCCTGGCTACGAGCCAACCAGGCCTGGTCGACCCACTCAGCGAGCGGGAGCTCACGGTCCTCCGCCTCCTCGCGAGCCGGCTCACCTGCAGCCAGATCGCCCGCGAGCTCTACCTGTCCGTGAACACGGTGCGCTCCCACGTCAAGGCCATCTATCGCAAGCTCGGTGTCAATGCGCGGGTCGACGCCGTGAAGCGGGGTCACGCTCTGGGCATCGCCTGAGGGCGCTGGGGCGACGGGGGGTCGGGCTGTGGCGCTCGTACGGCCCAGGGGGGAGGCCCGTCCGCCATCGCCGCGACGCTCGCCAACAGCCCGACGTGTGCCAGAGGACCACCCACCCGGGTGACCGGACATCA
>Ga0081455_10000247_pt2 | contig 24436 bp, 42 predicted proteins | sample TabmetS3T2R1_FD_70207 | JGI IMG/M metagenome (GOLD analysis project Ga0081455, IMG submission 70207) | Tabebuia heterophylla rhizosphere microbial communities from the University of Puerto Rico - S3T2R1 | ecosystem: Host-associated > Plants > Roots > Rhizosphere ...
CCTCGACCAGCGCCGGCTGGAGGCCCTGTGCGACGCCGCCCCCACGAAGAACCAGATGGACAACGTCTACACCGAGGTCGTCGCCGTCCGGGAGGTCGAGGAGGAGGAGCCGGACGAGGAGGAGGTCGTCCTCGACCGCATCAAGGCCGAGGACAGCGAGGACCGCGCCTGGGGGGAGTTCGCCGCCGCCGACCCGGAGGGCGCCCTGGAGGAGGCCCTCGACCTGGCCGACCGGGAGGACGAGCAGCAGCGCAAGGACGAGCAGCAGCAGCGCGAGATCGAGGAGGGGCGGTTGTGAGCGACCTACTGTTCGGCCTCCTCGGCATCGCCGCGCAACTCCTGCTCTTCTTCTTGGGGGCGGGGCTCACGGCCGCGCTGTGCTTCCCCTTCGTCTACCTCGGGCGCCGCGTCGGCGCCCGGTGGTATCCCGCCCTGCGCCGGGAGGCCACCCACCGCGAACACTGGGGCTGGGCCTTCGGGGCCGCCTTCTGGGTCTGGATCGGCGCCCCCGTCCTCGTCGCCGGCATCGCCGCCTTCGCCGTCGTCGGCGTGTTCATGGCCGTCCTCGCCATCCCGTTCCTGGCCCCCGCCTGGATCGGCCGGGGCATCCGGTGGGTCCGAGGGGGCACCGGGGATTGACGCCTTGTCCACGTCTATGGTAGGCTCGTAGGGACGGCCCGCTGGGCCGATTTTTACCCGGGAGGACCTTCCCCGATGCCCCACCACCTGCACCCCGACGCCGTCTTCGGCCCCGGCGGGCTCTTCGCCCGGGCCAACCCCCGCTACGAGACGCGCCCGGCCCAACTCCGCTTCGCGGACGCCATCGACGAGGCCATCGCCTACGGGCACGTCATCGCCGAGTTGGGCACCGGGACGGGCAAGTCGTACGCCTACCTGGTGCCCCCGCTCCTGGCCGGGAAGCGGGTGATCGTGACCACCAGCGTCAAGTCCCTCCAGGAGCAGTTGATCGGCAAGGACCTGCCCTTCCTGGCCGCCGTCCTCGGCCCCGCCCTGGGGCGCGAGATCCGCTACTGCGCCATCAAGGGCAAGGCCAACTACGTCTGCCTCCGGCAGGCCCAGAAGCTGGCGAACCTGGGCTCCTTCCCCACCCCGGAGGCGGCGGCCGACTACCCCCGCTTCGCGGCCTGGCTCAAGGACACGGCGACCGGCGACCTGGACGAGTTCTCCCCGCCCCTGAACGGCGCCCTGCGCGAGGCCGTCTGCGCCGAGGACTGCGCCCACCAGGGGTGCTTCGTGGCCGAGGTCAAGGCGTACGCCAAGACGGCCGACGTGGTCGTCGCCAACCACTCCCTGACCATCCTGGACGCGGTCGTCCGGGGGGCCACCGACGACCACGCCAAGGTGCTGCCCGACGCCGACGTGCTGGTGCTGGACGAGGCCCACGGCCTGGTCGAGATCGCCTGCCAGACTCTCGGCGCCGAAGCCTCCCTGGGGGCCTGGAACCGGGTGGTGCGGAAGCTGGAGCGCCTGGGCGGGTCGAAGTGGGGCTTCGACGCCCGGCCGGTCACCGAGGCCCTGGAGCGCTGGAGCGACAGCCTCGACCGGCGGATGGCCCGCACCCAGGAGCGCCAACTGGTCCTGGGCGACGAGCGCTCCTTCACCGCCCCGATCTACGCCGAGGCGATGAAGCTGGAGCGCTACGCCCGCCTGAACACCCCCGAGGCCCTGGTGGGCGAGGACCGGGACGCCTGGGCGGCGGCCTGCGACGCGGTCGCCTCCTTCGCCCAGCGGGTCGTCCGCATCGCCAGCGCCGAGGAGGGCGAGGACCCCGACCTCTGGGTCCGCTTCGCCACCCGGGAGGGCGCCGGCAAGCGCACCCGGATCGTGCTCCAGGCCCGCCCGGTGGACGTGGCCGACAGCCTGCGGTCGATGATCTGGCAGCGGTTCCCGACGGTGGTCGCCTGCTCCGCCACCCTGGCGACCCCCAACGGCGACGGCGACACCCGGTTCGCCTTCTTCCGCCGCTACGCCGGGGTCCCCGCCGACGCCCCGGTGATCGAGCAGGTCGCCCCCTCCCCCTTCCCCTACGAGACGAACGCCCGCCTCTACGTCGCCCCGGCCTCCGCCATCACGGCCGACCGGCGCCGGGAGCCGGCCCGCTACTTCGCCCAGCAGGCCGACCAGGTCCTGAAGCTGCTCACGGCGAGCGGGGGCCGGGCCTTCGTCCTGTTCACCAGCAACGCCGCGATGCACGCCGTCTACGGGATCGTCGCCCCCCGACTCCCCGACCACTGGCGGGTGTTCGTCCAGGGCGAGGCGTCCCGGACGGCCATCGTCGAGGCGTTCCGCGACCCCGACCTGGTGGACACCAACCCGGCCGTGCTGTTCGGCACCCGCACCTTCTTCGAAGGGGTCGACATCGCCGGCCGGGGCCTGGAGTTGGTCATCCTGGACAACCTCCCCTTCCCCGTCCCCAGCGAGCCGGTCTACGCGGCGAAGTGCCGGCGGATCGGCCGGCAGACCGGGGACCTCAAGTGGGGCCACTTCCGCCCCCTGACCATCCCGATGGTCACCACGGTGGTCAAGCAGGTCGCCGGCCGGCTCATCCGCACCCAGACCGACAAGGGCGTGGTCGCCATCCTCGACCGGCGGATCGTCGAGGCCGGCTACGGCGAGGGGATGCGGAAGGCCCTCCCCCCGATGCCCCTGACCGAGGACCTGCGGGACGTGGAGGGGGTCTTCCAGGCCCCCTAGCAGCCCCCAGGAGGCCCGTGGGCGCAGGAAGGCCCCCGCCGCAGGGCGGGGGCCTTCGTCGTCGGTCCAAGCGGGCTAGCGCGCCACCAGGGCGGGGAAATCCGCCTCGTCCCGCAGGATCAGCTTCCGCAGGGTGCGCTTCTCCCGCCAGGCGTTCCAGGTGAGCGCGATCAGCCGGGCCACCAGTTGGCGGCGCAGCTTCGTGTCCCGCCCCACCATCCGGTTCAGCCGGTCGCGCAGGGTCAGGATCGGGCTGCGCTCCGGCAGGTCGGCCCCGGACGCCACCTTCTCCGCGAAGGTCAGGGCGGCGCCCGAGTTGATCTTGGAGAAGCGGTACAGCATGATGAGCCAGAGGCCCGCGCCGCCGTGGACCCCCGCCTGGTGGATGCCCTCGGCGGCGTCGTACAGGACCTCAAAGTCCTCACGGTAGGACGGGAAGAGGTCCACCAATTCCTGGTTGGTCAGGCGCGTGCCGATGGCCTCGTGCGGCCCCAGCTTCGGGCTGCGCGACCAGGCCAGCAGGCCCCGGATGGCCGCCGCGTAGACGACCGCCCGGTTCCCGGGCGTCTCGGGGTACTCGATCTGCAGCGCATCTGCGCCTGTCCTGGAGATACCCGTGTCGAGCGACAGTCGCGTGGCCGTGTCTACGCCCCTGGCAACGAGGAACCGGATGGGAACGTCGCCTCGCACGACCCCCTCCAGCCGGTGCTGGCCGTTGATCAGGTTCCCGTCCCGGTCGAAAATCAGGGGCTCCGGGCTGTCCTGGCGCCACTTCCCCTCCCGCATCTGCCGGGCGTAGAAGTTGGCGACCGTCGGCTTCAGGCGCCGATTCGAGCGGTTGCGGCCCAGCCATTCGATGGCGATGGCGGGGGTCACCACGACCCACTCCAAGGAAGGGGGCGCCTCCCGCGGGGCCGCGAGAAGGGCCTCGACGCCCGCTGTTGCGTCCCGCCCGGTGGGCGGCGCATGCTGGTTGAGCACCATCGGCTCGACCTCCTCATGGTGCGCTGTGCCCGGCCGTTGGCGCGGCCGGGCAGGACATCGGCGACCCCATCATACGCCGCCCCGGGGGCGGGGCGAGCCGGCCCCTACAGGCTCAGCCGGATGGGGCCGTAGGCGGCCTCCAAACTGGCGGCCTGGCGCTGCTCCAGGTCCTTGGCGATGGCCTCGGCCACGTCGATGGCGATGCCCAGTCCCCGGTACTGGGGGGTCATCTTCGCCGCCCAGGCCCGCCACTCCGCCGGGTTCATCCGGGGGGTGAACTGGATGTACCCCGACCGGGTGTTGCCCGCCCAGGGGACGAGCAGGCAGGCCCGGACCCCCTGGTGGGGGCCGTCCTCCATCGTCAACTGCTGGACGACGTTGCGGATCATGGCGTCGGCCCCGCGCCGCTCGTAGCGCTCCGCCAGCGCCCGGTCGGCGAGCAGGATGGGCATCTTCCGGGGGTCGCCCATCAGCCGGGTGGCGACCTGCCCCACCGAGGAGGCCCGGCTGGTGGCGTAGAGGGCATCGATCTGCTCCTTGATGAGCACGTCCAGCGGGGTGCGGGGGCGGTACTTCCTGGGCACGGGCTTCTCCTTTCGACTAGCTAGCGCTGCCGGCGGGCACCAGGCGGGGCCGGGCCTGCTCCTGCAGCCCCCGGCGCAGCGCCTGCCACCAGGCGAGCACCCGGTCGGCGCCGCCCGCGTAGTGGTCGAGGCGGGTCGTGTGGGGGCTGTGGACGATGTCGTCGGCGACGGCCTCGGCCTCGTGGGCGGCCATGAACGCCGTCACGGCGACCATCAGCCGGTCGTACTGGTAGGCCGGGCTGGCGTCCTTGGCCTCCTTGACCATCTTCTTGAAGGTGCGGACGCTCTCGGTGGGGGGCGCCCCGGCCTCCTCCTCCGCCCGCCGGATGGCCTCGTCGGCCACGTCCTCCATCGCCTCGGCGACCGGCGAGCCGGGCCGAGAGGCGGCCTCCCGCACGTCGGGGTCGGCCAGGATCGCCCGCGCCGCCTCGGCCTTCTCCGCCGGGGTGGACGCCGCCAGCCGCTCCGGCAGGTGGCGGGTGATCGGGTCGTCCGACCGGGGCGCCGGGGCCTTCCCGGTGCGCTCCCGGACGGCGTTCACCGTCCAGCGCCCGGACGGCGTGGGCGCCCGCCCCTCCCGCACCAGCAGGAGCAGCCCGGCCCGCGTCGCCTCCGGCTGCTTGGTGATCTCGTAGTAAACCGACCAGTACACGGCTAGGGAACGTTCCCTAGGCGGCACCAGGGCCGACACCTTGCGCCGGTCGCTGATGGTGGCGAACTCCTCCCCGGTGCGCTCGGCCATCTCCTGCATGGACGCCTTCGACCCGTTGTTCTCCCCGTCCTTCCCCCAGGGGATGAGGCGCAGAATCTCATCCCCCACGTCGAACTTCGACCGGCCCTCCCGGTCGAAGAGGGTCCGCACCCCCTCGATCTCGGCTTCGCTGAATCTGGGCATCCGCCCGGCCTCCTCTCGGCCCTGTCGGCCTGCCCCGCAGCCTACACCCCCCGTGCGAGTTGGTGCAACCCGTCGCGCTGCCGGCACCTTGCTCCGGGCGCCACGCCGGCCGGCTGTGGTACGCTGGTGCCATGCCTGCGATAGCTGCCGTGAAGAAGGTGCGCTTCAGCGTGGGGCTGCCCGCGCCGACCTACGACCTGCTGCTGGAGGCCGCCCGGCGCGACCACCGGAGCCTGCAGAGCGCCCTGACCGTGGCCGCCGAGTGGTACGCCCGGCAGGTCCTCGGCCCCTACACTGAGCCCGATGGCCGGCCCGAAGCGGCGCCGTGGGGCGAGGCCCCGCAAGCCTGACCCGGGGGCGCTGCGCCCCAAGCAGAACAAGGCCAAGGACCTGCTCCCCGACGACGGGCTCGCCGAGGTCATGGGCTGGGTCGGGCAGGGCTACCGCCCGCCCGAGGGGCCGCCGTGGCCGTGGGACGGCCTCCTACCCGACGAGCGGGCGCTGTTCGACCGGGCCGTCGCCCGCCTGGTGCTGGTGCGGGTCCCCCGCCGGGCGGCCCTCGCCATCTGCTGGGCGGAGGGCGACTGGCACCGCGTCTCGACCATGATCGCCTCGGCCGCCGACGTGCAGGCGTTCCCCGACCGGCACCACATCCGGCTCGTCCCCCGCCCCCAGCAGCCCAGCGTGTGGGACCTCCTGGGGCTCCCCCCGCCCCGCCGGCCCAGTTGACGTTTTGCTGCGGAGCGACTTAGAGTTGGGGCGTGACCCTCCTCGCCCCGCCCAGGATGGACACCCCCACCCGGCAGCGCCGGGCGCTGGCCCGGGCCTTCGCCCTGGGGCTCCAGGGGGACGTGCGCCCCGCCGGGCGGCGGACGTGGCGCGTCCCGTCCGTGAGCGAGCCCGGCCTGCTGCACACGGTCGTCCTCACCAGCCGGCGGGGGCAGCCCCACCTGGCCTGTAGCTGTACGGCCGGGGCCATGGGCCGGCCCTGCGCCCACGCGGCCGCCGTCTGGCTGTGGCGCCTGGAGCGCCGGAGCGGGGCCAGCGTGCTCGCCGTCCGCCCGGGGTGATTGACGCGCAGTTGCCGAGTGTGGTAGAGTTGGTCATCACGCACTGAGGAGCCCACCCTCATGACCCGCCTGAACGACTACGAGCGCACCCTGACCGTCGTGCAGACCGGCCCCGTCACCTGGATGCTGGTGGACGAGCGGGGCGAGACGCGAGGGCGCCGGGTCGGCGCCCGGGGCCTGGAGCGCCTGGCCGGCACGGCGGCCCGCTGGATGGCCGACTACGCCGACCAGGAGGCCGGGGCGCGCCCGGCGTAGTAGACTGCCCGCACCCACCCCCCTCTCTCTTCACCGTCAAGCCCCGGGAGCCAGACCCGGGGCTTGACGTTTTGTTGTTGACACTCGGGGACGCAGCCGCTAGGGTTGGGGCATGAGCACCGCTACACTGCCCGCCGAGATGACCGCGCCCAAGAAACGCCCCCGGGGCGTCCTGCCCAAGCCCCCCTCGGAGCGGGGCGTCGGCGCCCGGGTGGGGGGCAAGTACGACGACCGGACCCACTACGTCCCGGTGACCCACAACCTCCGCACCTGGCGCGACCGGGCGCGGGTCGACCAGCGCCGCCTCGCCGCCATCACGGCCGAGGTCGCGGCGGCGGAGGTCGCCGCCGCCCGGGTCGAGGGCCGGGAGCCCCGCTGGGAGAAGGGCCTGTCCAGCTACACCATCAACCGCTACGAGAACGGCTTCCACTCCCCCCTGCCGGACAACGCCAACCTGCTGGCCGAGGCCCTCAACGTGGCCTTGAAGGCCCAGGGGGTCGAGGTCCGGCTGGTGGGCGAGGACCTGCGCGTCTCCGGCCCCCGGGGGCTGGGGGAGCACCTGCGGTCGATCATGGGCCGGGTCCGCCCGACCGACTTCTGGCGGCGCCTGGGGATCGACCCCCGCCGGGGGCCGGGCCTCTTGGACGGCTCCCTGCACTGGACGGCCGACGAACTGGGCGCCGTCGGGGTCGCCTTCCCCCAGGCCGACACCTTCGACCTGCTCCGGGACACCCTGGTCCAGCAGGCCCGGGAGCGCCGGGCGTTGCCGGCCCCCCGGGCCTGGGCCGTCCGGGACACCGCCCACCCCCACTACACCCCGTCCAAGCCCCGGCCCCGGGCACGACGAGGCCGGGACGCCGCCCAGGACGCCCCGGCCTAGCCGCTAGGAGAAACCCGCCCAACCCCGCCCACCGGGGGTGAGGGGTGCCCTGAGCCTAGCAGGGGCGTCCCGGCCCGACAAGGCCCCCGGGGCCACGAAACCCTTCCCAGACCGCGGCCGCGGGGAGTAGACTCCCCCGGCCGCTAGTCGTCCTGACCACGGCCGCTATCTGGGGGAGCGCGCCGGAGGGGGGTCAGGGGCTTGCGCCTGGCTGGGGGCTGGGTGTAAGGTTCTGTCCACAACTGAACACGACTGGCGGACGGTATCCGCTCGACTCTGGCAGGTCGTAGGCAAGCAAAGGGAGAGCCCCCCGTGGGTTCTGCTGACCGTTGGTCGTCCCTGCTTGCCGGGGCTGCCAGCGATCAACGGTCAGCAGAGAACACGAGGGGTTCTTCTCATTGTGCGCGACGACGACGGCAGCCCCCCAGGCACGCCCAAACTCACCCTGAGCGAACGGTTCATTCTGCATCTCTGGCTGGAGCGAGGCTCCGGCGGCGACATCGACTGCGGTGCCCCCCGGCCCACGTACTGGGGACTTACCGGGGGCTACGCCGCCGTCACCGGCCTCTCCCCGGCCCGCATCGACGCGGCGTTCGACGCCCTGCTCTCCAAAGGCGCCCTTGTCCAAACCGGCATCTGGTTCCCAAGCGATCCTAAAGAGCCGGAGGAGCCCTACTACTCCACCGCGGGCCGCTTCCCGGAGGGCTTCCTCTGCGCCCTCCCCCCGGGCATCACCACGCAACAGTGGGAGCGCCTGCACAACGGCGAGGCCGAGGCAGTCGTCGCCGAGGCCCATGACGAACTTGACCGCTACTCCGCCTGGCGGGCCAAGCGGGCGGCGAGGCGATGAACCGCTACGTCCAGGCCGTCGTCAAGGGCTCCCGCCTGACCGGCGTCGCCTACCAGGCCCTCCTCATGCTCGCCGTCCACGCCGACGCCAACGGCACCAGCTACCCCAGCGTCCCCATCCTCGCCCGGGAGTTGCGCTGCAGCGAACGCGCCCTGCAGTACGGCCTCCGCCAGGCCGTACAGGCCGAGGAGTTGGAGATTCAGCGGGGCAACGGCCGGGGCCACCGCAGCCACTACACCATCGCCCTGGAGGCGCTCGAAAAGGGTGCAAAGGGTGCAACCACTGCGCCCTTCCTAAAGGGTGCAAAGGGTGCAACCAGTTCCGCCTTTCCAGAGGCAGAAAGGGTGCAATCGGCTGCACCCCCCATACCCCCCTATAAAACAGCGGCGGCCGCGGCTGATGGTCCTTCCCTCCGTCGTGGGGAAAGTGAGAGGGGGGAACAGCCGGCGCCGAAGCCGAACGGCCACCCCCGCATCCAGGCCATGGTCGATGCCCTCCGGGGGGTCGGCCTGCCCGACCGGCTGACGCCGCAGGAGCGCAACGCCCTCCTCGGCAACCCCGACATCCCCGCCGGGGAGATCGCCGCCTGCCTGCGCGCCGTCGCCGACCACGCCCTCGGCGACCGCTGGGACCAGGAGCACTTGACCGTCAACACCGCCATCAAGCTGCACCGGGGCTGGAAGACCCGCCAGCAGCGCAACGGCCACGCCGGCCACAGCGCGACCACCCGCGCCCAGATCGAACGACACCGCCAGGAGATGCTCGCCGATGAACGTGAACCGCCCGCCCGCCGGCCCGCCCCCTGAGTCCCTGCCGCCCAACGACACCGAGGCCGAGGAGCAGGTCCTCGGCGCCCTCCTGGTCGACGACCTCGCCATCGCCGAGATCGCCGGCCTCCTGCGCCCCGAGGACTTCTTCCTCGGCACCCACCGCGCCGCCTTCGAAGCCATGCTCGCCCTCTACGGGCGGGGCCAGCCGACCGACATCAGCCTGGTCCGGGCCGAGTTGGAGCAGCGCGACGCCCTGGAGGAGATCGGGGGCGCCGGCACGCTCGTCGGCTGGATCAACGCCGTCCCCACGGCCGTCAACCTGCTGCACTACGCCAGCCTGGTGGCCGACCGGGCGCTGCGGCGGCGCCTGATCCGGGCGGCGGGCCAGATCGGCAACCTGGCCTACGAGACGCCCACCGCGGCCGAGGCGGCGCATCGGGCGCTCGACGCGCTCGCCGGGGCCGCCGCCGGGGGCGAGGTCCGGGCCTGGCGCACCCTCGGCGAGGGCGCGGCCGAGGTCTGGCGCCGGGTCGAGGCCGCCACCGAGGCCCGCCAGGCGGGCGAGGCCGTCGTCCAGGGGCTCCCCACGGGGCTGCGCGACCTGGACCGCTACGGCGGGCTGCGCCCCGGCGAGTTGATCCTCCTGGCGGCGCGCCCCTCCATGGGCAAGTCCAGCCTGGCGGTGCAGATCGCCGCCACCGTCGCCGCCGCCGGCAAGCGGGTGCTGATCTTCTCCGCGGAAATGCCGGGGGAGGAGGTTGCCGGGCGGGCGCTGTGGCAGCAGACGCGGCTGGACAGCGCCCTGGCCTACAAGGGGCGCCTGGAGTCGGCCGACCTGGCCCGCCTGGCCGACGCCGTCGGGGCGGCGCAGGGCCTGCCCGTCCGCATCGACGACACCCCCTCGCTGCCCGTCGCCGCCCTCGTCGCCCGCGCCCGGGCCGCCCGCCGGGAGGGCGTCGACCTGGTCGTCGTCGACTACCTGCAACTCCTCAAGGGCGCCCCCCGCCGGGACGGCAACCGGGTGGCCGAGGTCACCGAGATCAGCGCCGCCCTCAAGGGGCTGGCCCGCGACCTGGACTGCCCCGTCCTGGCCCTGTCCCAGTTGAACCGGGAGGCCGAACACCGCGCCGGCAGCGAGCCCCACCTGTCCGACCTGCGCGACAGCGGCAGCCTGGAGCAGGACGCCGACCAGGTCTGGCTGCTGTGGCGGGAGGGCCTGGACGTGAAGACCGCCACCCTCAAGGTCGCCAAGAACCGCAGCGGGCCGACCGGGGCCTTCGAACTCTGGTTCGACACCACCACCACCCGGTTCGACCTGCTGGAGACGCGGTTCGGGGGTTGACGCCCTGCTGTGGAGTGTGGTAGGCTCGTGGGGTAGGAGGAACCCATGTACGAGCCCCGCGGCACCAAGACCCGCCGTCGCCTGCGCGAGCAGGTGGCGGCCCAGCGGGCGGAGCGCTTCGTCCGCCTGGAGCGCGAGCGGCCCACCCCGCCCGCGCCGGCCTACTCGATCCTGGACGACCTGCGCCGGCTGGCGGGGGAGGGCGACGGTGCGTAAGCCCCTCACCCCCCAGCGGGTCGCCCACCTACAGCGCCTCCAGCAGGCGTCCAAGACCGGGATGGTCTGCGACGAGTGCGAGCGCGAACTGCCCGTCCCCGAGGGCAACGCCGACTTGGCCCCGGACGACGAGGCGTGGTTCCTGGCGACCAAGGTCGCCGGCCACGACTGGGTCATCGTCACCTGCGGGCGCTGCGTCCGCCGGGAGCAGGAGGAGGCCGACGCCGATGGTTGAGCGCGGCTGCGGCTCGCGCTCCCCCGGGGGCGCCTACCTCGTCTCCGCCCTGGGCGACGACGGCGTGCCCCTGCGGGAGTGCGTCATCGACCCGCCCATCCCGGTCGACGCCACGGCGCTGGGGCTGTCCCCGCAGGGGATGGCCCTGGCCCGCACCCCCTCGGGGGCCACCCGGATCTTGGACTGGGTGGGGGCCAGGGACTACCCCAACGTGGCCGACTTCGTCGAGGAGGTCGCCCTCTTCGGCTCCTCCCGGCGGGTGCCCAAGACCTTCGACTTCGCCCTGCTCACGCCCAAGAGCCAGCACGTCCTGGCCCACCCCCGGGCCGTCGTCGACAACCCGGACTGGGTGCTGGCCCACCGGGCCTGGGACGGGGAGGCCCACTCCTACCTCGACCGGCTCCGGCGCGGCTACGGGGAGCCCCTGCCCCCCTGCCCCTTCCGCCCGGACGAGCACGCCACCCCGGAGCGCCTGCTGCTGAAGATGTGCGCCGCGCTGTGGTGGGAGGTCCTGCTGCCCAAGACGGTCCGGTTCGATGTCGACCGGGAGGGGTTTGAGGCACAGTGCCAGCGCACCCAGTCGGTCGTCCGGCGGATGCCGGCCTTCAGCTACGAGGGGTACACCCTGCCCGACCGCGACATCTGGGTCCCGCAGTTCTCCCTGGGGGCCTTCCTGGCCCTGCCGGTTACGAGGATCGAGGTCGTCACCGACCAGGAGGAGGGCACCCACCGGGAGGCCCTCGCCAAGGCCCGCCGCGCCCAACTCCCCGTCCTGGAGGTACCCGAGTGAGCGCTACCGTGATCGTCCAACTCCCGCTGATCCCGGAGACGCCCCCCAAGCTGGGCGACATGGTGCTCGTCCCGCTCGACCGGCTGCCCCCGGACGGCGCCATGGAGGGGCAGCCCTACCCCCGCCTGGTCGACTCCGTCCGGCGCTGGGGCGTCCTCGACCCCATCCTGATCCGCGCCGTGGGCGGGGCCGTCGACTACGCCAACCCCAAGACCCTGGTCGCCGGGCGCAGGCGGATCAAGACCGCCCGCCTGCTCGTGGTCGAGGCCCGGCAGGCCATGGACAAGGCCGCCAAGGCGTCCCCCGCCAAGGGGGGCGACCTGAACGACGACCCGGTCTACCGGGCGGCGTACGAGCGCTGGCGGGACCTCCAGCGCCTGCCGGTGCGGGTCGTCTCCGACCCGGAGGGGACGCTGACGGACGGCCGGACGGAGGCGCTGGCCGTGATGACGAACGCCGTCCGGCAGGACAACCCGGCCACCGACTTCCGGGCCATCTCGTTCCTGGTCGCCCGCTTCGTGGCCGAGGGGCAGACCGAGAAGGCGGCCCTGGCCGAGGTCGCCGCCGCCACCGGGCTGGCCCCCGGCACGGTCAAGCAGCGCCTGCGCCTGCTCGACCTCTCGCCCGCCCTCCAGGACGACTTCATGGTGGGGCGCCTGCCCTACTCGGTGGCCCTCCAGGCCAGCCGCCTGGGCAACGAGAGCCAGACCGTCTTCGCCCAGATGCTCGACGACGGCGAGCGGCCGACTCTGGAACTGGTCAAGCAAGCCCGGCGGGCGACGGTGCAGGCGATGCAGGCCAGCCTGCTGGACGCCCTGCCCGACCCGCCGGAGCCCGGGGGGAGTTGGCCCCGGGGCGAGGGCGGCGACCTGGTGGCCCGGGCGGAGGCCCTCGCCCGGCGCCTGGCGGACATCAAGATGCCCATCCTCCAGGAGGCCGCGGGCATGATCGAGGCCCTGGTGGACGCGGTCAGGGAGAAGCGCGATGGCTGAGACGACGACCGAGACGACCGAGATGGACCCCCGGGTGGCGGCCGAGGAAGAAGAGGCGGAGCGCTGGGCGCACGAGGAGTTGCCGGAGCGCCAGATCGACTACGAGCGGATCAAGCGGTTCGTCATCAAGCGGGACGGCAAGGACTTCATCCAGTTCCTCGGCCTGATCGACCTGCTGCACCAGGAGAGCGGGGGGCGGTTCACCATCACCACCCGGCTGGAGCAGGCCCCGACGGACGAGAACAAGCAGACGGCCATCGTCTCCGCGATGGTCACCCTCCGGGGGGACGACGGGGAGCCCGTCCGGGAGGCCGCCGGCCTCGGGGACGCCAACCCGGCCAACGTCTCCCGGGCGATGGCCCCCCACCTGATTCGGATGGCGGAGACGCGGGGCAAGGCGCGAGCCCTGCGGGACCTCCTCAACGTGGGGATGGTGGCCGCCGAGGAGTTGGGGCCGGACGGCCCCGCCCCCGGCTTCGCCCACGACGAGCCCCGCGCCGCCGGCAACGGTGCCCCGGCCCAGGCCCCGGCCGTCAACCCCAACCAGGACGGGATCACCCTGGAGGGGCGCTGGTACACCCGCGACCAGGTCTGGGGCTTCTACCAGCAGCGGGCGTCCCAGTGCCGCGACCGGGGGCTGCCGATCCCCCAGCCGATGCTGAACCGCAACGTCCCGCTCCAGACCATCGTGGACAAGACCCAGGAGATGAAGCGCACCCTGGCCCAGGCGGGGGCGCTGGCGCCGGCCGGCGACCAGGGACGACCATGAGCACGGCGTACCGGGTGACGATCCACTGCGACGAGGTCGCCGACCACGGCTGCGCCGGGCTGACCGAGGCCCGGGCGCCGGAGTGGCGCGACCTCACCGAGGGCCACGTCATGGCCCTCCTGGACGCCCGGGGGTGGCTGCGGGGCTACCGGGCCAAGGGCACCTACGACGTGTGCCCGAACTGTCGCAAGATCGTCGAGCAGCGACTGAAGGAGACGCCCGATGATGATGCCCGCTGAGCGCTGGCAGCAGGACCTCTTCGACCTGTTGGCGAACAAGATGACCCGCCTCACCCTCTGGGGGGAATTGGGGTTCGTCAACGCCGTCCTGGAGGTCGAGGAGATCGTCGGCAAGGGCTACCGGGAGGTCGCCCGCGCCGACGGGATGGAGACAATCGACGAGGCCATGCTCGCGCTCTTCGACCAACTAGAAGAGGCCAAGGAGACGACGACCGATGAGTGACACGATTGCCGCCCCGCCCGGCTGGTACTACTGCCGGGTCCAGGACGGGGACCTGCACCTGCAGCGGTTCCCCGTCGCCGCCTGGCGGGTGGAGGCGGGCCTGCCCGTCGAGCCCCTCCTGGCGAAGCCGGGGGAGGCCGGCCTGGTGCCCCCCAGCCCGGAGGACGTGGCCGCCCTGGCGGGGCTGTGCCCGCCCGACCGGGAGGCCCAGTCCTACTTCTCGTCCGAGGACCTGCAGCAGGCCGTCCTGCGCCTGCACCGCTTCCGCATCGCCCGCGCCGGGGGCTCCCCGGCCCAGGCCGCCGTCCGGGAGGTCGTCATGCCCGGGGTGGGGCCGGTGCCCGTCCGGGACGCCCGGCCCCCGGGGCAGCAGGACACCGCCGAGTGGATCAAGCGGGCCTGGGGGGGCGACCCCGGCCAGGGCCGCCTGGGGTCCGGCAGCAGCTAGCCACCGACCACGCCGTGAGGAGAAACCCGTGAGCACCGCACCGACGCCCACCGTCGCCGAGAGCCCGCCCCCGCCCGCCCCCGCCCTGGCCCCGCTGGTCACCACCCGCCACGAGAAGCTGCCCGCCCGGTCGCTCCGCCGGCCGGAGGAGTACGGCCGGCCGATCCGCCCCCACTGGGTCAACCGGCTGATCCGGGACTGGGACGACCAGAAGCAGGGGGAACTGCTGGTCAGCCAGCGGGCCGACGGGCGCTACTACACCATCACCGGCAACCACCGCGTCCGCTCCCGGGTCGAGGCGGGGCAGCGGATGCACCTGTTCGACTGCCTGGTCTACACCGGCCTCAGCCTGGCCGAGGAGGCCGGCATCTACCTGGCCCAGGACTCGGAGCGCCTGCGCCACTCGGCCGCCGACAACTTCCCGGCCCTGCTGGCCCGGCGCGACCCCACGGCCCTGGGGGTGCAGCGGGTCCTGGACGCGGTCGGGCTGGAGATCGCCCCGTTCCAGGGGGCCGGCTTCCGGGCCACCCGCGTCCGGGCCGTCTCCGCCCTGCTCAACGCCTACGAGGTCAGCGGGGAGGACCGGCTGCGCCTGGCCCTGGAGATGCTGCGCGACCACTGGGGGGACGCGGAGCGCCTGCAGCCCAACGCCAAGAAGTCGATCTACTCCGAGGCGACGGTCAACTCCCTGCCGGCCTTCCTGCGCCTCTACGACACCCCGGAGGCGCCCCTGGACGTGGGCTGGCTGCGCCACGCCATGGACAAGCACTCCTTCGACGCCTGGGAGGACTCCTGGGTGCGCCACCGGCAGGCGGCCAAGTCCCGCCCCCAGGGGGGGATCGCCATCCTGTACGGGGTGCTCTCCTGGCTCGACCTGTACAACTACGGCCGGCGCGACCAGAACCGGCTGGACGACTACGTCGCCCGGCGCCAGAGCAAGACCCTGGGGCGCAAGCGCAGGGCGGGCAAGGCCGGGGGGACCCACTGATGGCCGCCTCCTTGCCCCCGTCCGCCCTGCGGGTCCCGCCGGCCGTCTGCCAGCGGGGCCACCCCCTGCTCTGGCTCCTGGGGCCGGACAGCCCCCTGTCGGGGGGCGAGGGGCTGGCCTCCTGCGACTGCACCGTCCGGCGCCTGGACGGCCGGGAGTTCAAGGGCTCCCAGCCCATCCTCTGGCGCTGGGTGCCCCTCCAGCCCTCGACCCTACGCCCGATCTTCGCCTCCCAGAACCGGCTGGCCTTCGCCCTGGCCCTCCGGCTCCACGCCAACCTGATGTCCCCGGCCCCCGCCCAGGCCGCCCCGCCGGAGCCCGAGGCCGGGGACTCCTGGGTCCGGCGCCTGACCGAGGCCGCCCGGAAGGCCCAGGCCGAGGCGGGCAAGCCCGGCCCCCGGCGGGCACTGCGGGTGGAGGGGAAGGCCCCCGAGACGGCGAAGGCCGTGGCAGCCCGCAGAAAGCCCGTAGAGGCCCGGGGAGGCCCCTAGATGCCCGCCAGTACCAACCGGGGCCGTCTGGAGCGCCTACGGGCCTCTGAGGCGGAGCGGGCCGTCTTCGGGCTGACCACCGAGGACGACCTGCTCCACTACGTCCGCAACACCGCCGGCCTGGCCCGGTTCCTCTACTACCACCCCACCTACTCGATCAAAGGCCCCAGCGGCTTCCCGGATGTCGTCCTCGTCCACCGCGAGACGGGGCGGACGATCATCGCCGAACTCAAGCGGGAGGGGCTCTGGCCGACCGCCGACCGGCTCAAGGCCGGACGCTTCCTGCAGGGCCAGCGCACCTGGCTCCAGGCCCTGTCCAAGGGGCCGACCGAGGCGTACCTCTGGTGGCCCTCCGACTCCCGGGACATCGCCGACATCCTGACCGACGGCCCCCGCCCGGAGATGCGCTGCGTCCGGCGCCTGCGGGAGTGGCTGGCCCGCCCGACCCCTTGACGATCTGTCCACGTCTGCTGTACCATCGGGGCAGGAGGAACCCGATGCACCGATGCACCCGCTGCGGGGTCGCCGTCGACGAGTCCGACGGCGTCGTGAACGAGGAGGGGGGCTACGCCTACTGCGCCGCCTGCGAGGCGGATTACCAGGAGGGCCTGGCGAAGGAGTACCCCCACGGGCAGTGCCAGCACTGCGGGGCGGCGTACTTCGTCCACACGAACCGGGACGGCTCGACCGAGTACCGGGCCTGGCACGCCGAGGGGCAGTGCCCCAACTGGGTCGACTGGGTCGGCCTGGAAGAGGACTACGACGACGAGGACGAGCCGGCGTCGCCCACCGTCGAGGACAACAGCGCCGCCTGGGAGGCCCTGCTCCGGGACTACTGCGACCGGCTGCGGGCGGCGGCCGGGGAGGGCGCAGATGCCTTCTAAGAAGCCCGTCCGGCGCCTGCCCCCCGGCACCCCGGTCGTGAGCCCGGCCGGGGTGCGGGGAGTCGTCCTCCGCCACGTCCCCGGGGCGGACGGCGGCAGCTACCGCGTCCGGTGGGAGAACGGCTACGAGGGGCGGATGTCCCCGGCCAACCTCACCCAGGAGCCTCGCTGATGGCCGGCGCGCCGCCCACCGACGCGCCCGTCAACCCGGTCTACTACGAGGCCCTGGAGCGCCAGCTTGCCACCCTGCGCTTCGTGCGGACCTTCAAGCCGTTCCGGGAGGTCAGCCGCCACTTCGCCCGGGACTTCACCCACGACCACGGGGGCTACTGGGACCGGCGCCGGGCGGACTACTCCGACGAGATGGACGTGGCCGTGGCGGAGGGGCTCTCGCACGCGGCGCCCTACTTCTGGACGCGCCACATGTGCCAGTTGCTGGCCCAGACGGCCGACTCCCTGCCCGCCTGGACGCTCCGCCCCCAGGACCTGGCGACCAGCGCCGGCTACTTGTGGTTCCAGGAGCCCCTGCCGATCCTGGACGAGATCGGCAAGCCGGTCGTCGACGGGGAGCGCCTGCGGGCGCTGTCCTGGTGCGCCGTGGAGCGGATGACCAGCGCCATGGGCATCGCCACGGGCGGGGGGTCGAGCCCCAACAACGAGGTCGTCGACCTGGGGTACATGGTCGTGGCCTACACCGTCTACGAGGGCGGGACGGCCTACACCCCCTACGTCGACGTGGCCCACGGCACGCCCCGGACGCCCCTGATGTGGAAGCTGGGCCAGACCCTGCAGGAGTTCCAGGCGGGCCTGGAGCGGCTCTACGCCGACACCCAGTTCCGCCAGGGCATCCGGGCCGTGGCCGGGATGCCCCCCAACTTCCACCGGCAGCAGATGGTCAAGTTCGGGCGCTACTTCGCCGCCGCCGTCGCCCTGATGAACCAGACCCTGGTCACCACCAGCCACTACCGGGGCGACCGGGCCGCCCGGCGCCGGGTCAAGGCCATCACCCCGCCCACCGTGCCCGACCCGGAGGTCGTCCGGGCCGTGGAACTGCGGCGCCGGCAGTACGTCAAGAAGGAGCACGACCCCGACCACGAGCCGGAGCGCGTCGACTGGAGTTGCCAGTGGACCGTCCGGCCCCACTGGCGGGAGCAGTGGTACCCCTCCGAGGACCGCCACAAGTCGATCCTGATCGGCAGCTACGTCAAAGGGCCGCCGGATAAACCCCTCAAGGCCGTCGGCCCGCTGTTCTGGGTGAAGCGATGAGCGAGAGCCGGCGCGACTACTGGGAGTCCCGGGGAGTCGAGTACGACGACCAGGCCCCCCGGGACAACGAGGCCCTGCCGGCGCCCCCGCCGGCCCGGACGGAGACGCGCCGCCGGGGCCGGCAGTGGCTCCGGGAGATGGGCGGCCCCGACCACTTCGACGCCCAGTGGGCGCGGGGCGCCCGGGGCTGGCTGTCGCTGCGGGACCCGGTGACCAACGAGCGGGTCGAGGTCCCGACCAAGTACGCCGACCCCCGCGACCTGCCCCCCGGCACGGAGCCCGCGCCCCAGTGGCTGGTGCGCCGCGCCATGGAGAAGCTGCCCCCGAAACCGCAGCAGCCCGTCAAGCCCGCGCCCCGACCAGCACCGAGGCGCCCACTGCCGCCCGTCCCCGACGACGGCGGCCCGCTCTAGGAGGAGCCCCTTGACCGACCGCACCACCCCGACCGGCCCCGGCCCGCTGCCCCCGTTCCTGGCCCGCACCCTGACCCCGGTGGAGGGGCCGCCCAGGCCCTCCGCCGACGACCTGATCCGCGCCCGGCGCCAGCGCCAGGCGATCTTCGAACGGGGGGTGGGCCTGGCCCTCGTCTCGTCGATGCTGGACGAGATCGGCCACCTGCGGGAGTTGGCCGAGGGCCTGCGCTGGCTGGTCAACGAGCACGACCTGCACGAGTTCGAACGCTTCCTCACCACCGTCCGGGAGGACATCCTCCGCATGCAGCGCCTGGAGCGGGGCGATGCCGGGTGAACGCGATGGCGGCTACGGCCCGGCGACGGGACGCTTCTTCCGCCGGGCGGAGCGGGAGTTGCTGCCCAAGTTGCGGGAGAGCGCGGCCTTCCTGGGCATCTCCCCGCCGGACGACCTCACGCCCGACCCCAAGTTCTGCCTGGAACTCGGGATGGCGATCATGCTGGGCAAGCCGATCATCATCCTCGTCGCCCGGGGGCGCTCCCTGCCCCGGGACAGCGCCCTGTTCCGGGTGGCCGACGAGGTCGTCACCAACGTGGACATGGACGACGCGGGGGCCGACCGGGTCCAGGACGCGGTCGCCCGGGTGCTCGCCGCCAGGGGGCTGCTGTGAGCACCAGGCGCCCTAAAGAGCCCCCCAAGGAGCAGATGGGGCTGTTCCTGCCCGGCACGATGACCCCCATCCCCTACGCCGACGAGCGCCCCCCGCGCCCGGCGCCCCGCCCCGGCCTCGGCGGCCGGGGGACGCCCCGGCCCGGCCGGCCCACCGTCCCGGACTACGACCCGAGTGGCCCCAAGGCTCAGCGCCACTCCCGCACCAGCGTCGAGGCCGCCCGGCTGATGCGGGGCCGGGCGGGGACGATGCGGGCCGCGATCTACCGCTGGCTCCTCGACCGGGGCGAGCGGGGGGCCACCGACGAGGAGGGCCAGGAGTCCATGGGCCTCGGCCCCAACTCCTACCGCCCCCGGCGGATCGAGTTGACCGAGGCCGGCCTGGCCGCCGACACCGGCCAGACCCGCCTCACCCACGCCCGGCGCCGGGCCGTCGTCTGGCGGGCGGTGCGCCCGGAGGGGGCCTGATGTCCAACCGCTACAAGTACCCCCTGCGGGTCGTCTACGAGGGCCGGACGGACGGCGTGACCCACGGCTCGTGGGCGCTGGTCAACGCCCGCCTGCTGCCCTATCTGGAGCGCCAGCCCGGCCTGGCCGTGTGGGGGGTCGACCCGGGCGGGGCGCCCGACCTGGGGGCCGGCCCGGCCGACGTGTGGCTGTCCCACTACTACCCCGGCCTGGAGCCGGCCCGGACGTTCGTCCCGCCCACCACCGAGGGCCGGCGCTGGGTGGTCTGGGTGGCCTGGGAGCGCGGGCCGGTGCCCCTGGGCTGGGAGGACGCCTGGCGGGCCGGGGGCGTGGCCGAGGTCTGGGCCTGCTCCGCCCACACCCGGCGCCTCGTCCTGGCCTCCACCGGCCTCGACCCGGCCCGGGTGCGGGTGGTGCCCTACGGGGTCGACCCCCGCGTCTTCGCCCCCCGGGGGGCGACCTGGCCCAAGGAGAGCGACGCCTTCCGGGTGCTCTACGTCGGCGGGGCCATCCCCCGCAAGGGCTTCGACCTGGTCGTCGAGGCGTACGGGCGGGCCTTCCGGGAGGGCGAGGGGGCGCGCCTGGTGCTCAAGCTGCAGGGGCTGCGCTCCTTCTACCGCGACGCCCCGCCGATGCCCACCCCGGGCCGGGGGGACGTGCAGGTGCTGGACGGCGACGCCTACGACGACGAGCAGATGGCGGCCCTCTACCGCAGCGTCGACGTGGTCTGCCAGCCCTACCGCGACGAGGGCTTCTGCCTGCCCCTCTTGGAGGCGGCCGCGACGGGCAAGCCGGTGGTCTACCCGGCCCACGGCCCGGCCCCGGAGTACCTGTCCCCCGACGCCGGCATCGCCGTCCCCGTCCGGGGCGGGGAGCCGGCGGTCGACGACCTGGCCCGGGCGCTGCGCTTCTTGTGGCGCCACCCCGGCCAGCGGACGGCCCTGGGCCTGGCCGGGGTGGCCGACGCCGCGCTCCTGGACTGGGGCGCCGTGGCCGGCCGGGTGGCCGAGGCCCTGGCCCGGGTGGCCGGCGACGGCCGGCCGGGGGACGCCTTCTCACCCCCCGCCTCGGGGGCGGGGGAATCGGCTCGGCGGGCGGGTCGCGGCCAGGTCGGCGGCGTTGACCCCCAGGGCGTAGGCCAGCACCCCCACCCCGACGCAGTCGATCCAGAACGGTATCCGGTAGCCCTCGACCACCACGTCGGCGAAGAGCAGGAGCAGCCAGGCCAGGACGAACAGAATCGCCACGGCCTCCCGGACGAGGAAGACGGTTAGCGCCGCTCGGTCGCCACCCGGAGCAGGCCCAGGAGCAGGCCCGCCACCACGGCCGCCCCCAGCAGCGCCGCCCTCAGCCACCCCTCCAGGACCCTCACCCGACGCTCAGCAGCGGCGGCACGCAGGCCGAGACGAGCAGCACCAGCGTCTCGACCAGCACAATCGCAGTCAGGGCCAGCACCAGCAGGCGCAGCACCAGGATCTCGTCCAGGGGCTCCGGGGGCAGGCGCAGCCCCTGGTTCAGGACCCACAGCTTCAGGCGCAGGCGCCAGTGGCGCAGCAGTCGCCACCACCACGACGGTGGCCTCCACGGGGACCGGGGCGGGGACGACCCGGGTGACCTCAACCGTGACCTCCGCGGGAGCAGTCTGGCCCCCTCCGGCGGGGGGTAGGGGGGCGCCCTCGGGAGCGACGCCCAGGGGACCGGCGGGTCGCTCCACGAGGCCCGGCGCCGGGCCTGGCGCTCCCACGCCTCCATCTCCCGGCGCCCCATCCCCCGGCGGGCCACCGTCAGGGCTCGTGCTCGTGGTCGTCGTGGGGGGCGTCGGCGTGGCCGTAGTACCAGCCCCCGGTGCTGTCGACGCCCCGGTGGGCGTGGACGTGGGCGTGGGCGTGGCCCCAGGCGGGGGGCTCCCCGGGGACCCGGAGGACGGCCCCGTGCCGGTGGCCGTGGTAGTGGCTGACGGTGGTGGTGTAGTGGACGCCGTCGGGGGTGGAGTGGGAGATGGTGAGGGGGAGGGGCTCGTTGTCGGACTGGTCGACGGGGTCGGCCGGGGGCTGGGGCTCGGGCTCGGGACGAACGGGCAGCAACTCCCCGCCCCCGGTGCGGGCGTGGCGGACGGCGAAGTCGAAGGCGGAAACGTCCTTGGTGTCGAGGTCGAGGTCGCCGTGGAGGACGGCGACGACCCGGCCGAGGGGGTCGAGGACGCGGCAGGCGTAGCCGTCGCCGGGGAAGCGGGAGACGGCGTCGAACTTGAGGTAGGCGATGGCGTGGGCGACGGCGGCGAAGGCGGGGTCGGGGGGCTGGTGGGCGTCCATGTGGGGGTCAGTGTAGCCCCCGGGGTCACGGCGTCCGGGCAGGCCCCGCCCGGGGGGTCGAACAGGTCCTGGGGGTGGGCGCGGTGGGCCTCGGCGGCGGGCGGGGGCAACTCCAGCAGGACGTAGGCGCCCCCCACGGCGTGGCAGACGGCGACCCGGGGCTGCTGGGCTAGGGCTGGACCCGGAAGGAGTGGAGCCAGAGTTGCGCCAAGCCATAGGCACACAACGCCCAGAGCAGCAAGCGACCCCACCGCAAGAGGTCGGGCCACATGTCATCCGCCCCGCGCCCACCGCGCCAGGTCGTCCAGGGTTACCCCGTACTCCCGGAGGACGATCCGCAGCACCCACTGCGCCTCGGCGTCCGTGAGCCGCCCCGCCTGCGCCAGGGCGTAGAGGTCGCGGACGAGCGCCACCACGCCGGCCGGCACCGCCCTAGCCCCCCAGCCCCAGGCGCATCAGAGTGAAGGCCAGGGCCAGGAAGCCCAGCGACAGGGCCAGCAGGTTCACCTGGGGCGGGTTGGGGGGCGACCAGAACGCCGCCAGGAAGGCCAGGATGGCCGAGACGGCGAAGCAGACCGTGACCAGGACGCTCATCTCCGTTTCGCCCTCCTCCGCCGCCGCAGCGCCCGCAGGTACCTCCAATGGACGCCCCGCTCGGCGACGTAGCGCAGCACGCTCAGGTAGGTCCAGCGGTCGTGGGGGATGCCCATGTCAGCCCTACCCCGTCCAGGACATACTGCCGTCCCGGTTGTAGATCAACACTCTGTGGTCGAACTCGGCCCACCACCCCTTGCCGTCGCCCTCCCCGTAGACCCGGTCGTCGGTGCGGGGGCGCCCGGCGTAGACGTTGGCCCGGAGCGCCGCCACCCACGTCTTCGCCATCCCGCCCTCCGGGTTGAAGGGGATGCCGGCCCACTCGTAAAGCTGGGCTAGCACGTAGTTCGTCAACTCCCAGTCGCTCATCGCCTCGACTACCTCCGGGGGGATGGGTCGGTCGCCCTCCGCGTAGACCAGGGCCGTCGCCGCGCTCCACCAGCTATAGGGGTCGTGGTAGGCCGCCTCCACCTGCCCGACCGGCCAGCCGTAGGGCCATTGGTACCAGCCGTTCTGCGGGGCGCCCTTGGTGAGTTCGACGTGTCCATGCGCGCAGGACCAGTTCCCGGATTTCCCGCACAGACCGTACTGCTCGCCCGGTCCGAGGCGTTGCCCCACCCGCACGTCGATCCGCTGCAGGTGGTCGTTGTGGAGGAAGGTGGGGGCCGGGCAGCAGGGATCGTCCATCTCGATCCAGACGTGGTTGCCCTCCCCGCTGGTGTAGCCGTCCCAGAACAGCGTCGCCCGGACGACCCCGGCCAGCGGGCTCACGCAGGCCGCCCCCAGGTCGGAGTCGCACCCCGGGCCAGAATTCAAGTCCAGGCCGGGGTGCCGCGTCATACCGTTATCCGTGTAATCCAGCCAGTCGTAGCCGCCCTCCAAGATGTCCGCGGGGTTGAGGCCCTGGAGGGGGGCGAAGAGCCGGTTGTTGACGTTCACGAAGCCCCCGCCTCCGCCCCCCTGCCGGTGGCGTCGGTGGGGCGTCCGGCCGGGGCGCAGGGGGTGGTCCTCCCCCTCCGGGGGCGGGGCGTGGCCGTGGCGGTCGGCCGGGTCGACCATCGGGTTGGGGCTCACCACTTGGCGACTTCCTTGTTCCAGGCGTCCCGCTCCCGCTGCTCGCGGGCGGCCTCCTCGCGGTCGCTCTCCGCCCCCGCGGTGCTGAGGATCGCGGCGACGGTCATCACCGTGACCCCGACCCCGCAGCCGGCGAGGAAGGCGGCCCACGACCAGTCCGGGAACCAGGCCATCAGGACTCCTCCCCCGCCGGGACGGCCGGGTCGGCCGCGGCCTCGGCCTCGGCCCACGCCCGCTGGGAGGCGACGTAGGCGTCGATGCGCCGGTACTTCTCGTCCGTCGTGTGGCCGTCCCAGCCCCGGCCGTACATGGGCTGGTGCCAACTGACCTGGCCGGTGGGCAGGTCGAGGTAGACCACCGGCCAGTTGGGCTCCCCCGGGTCGAAGGCCACGCCGGCCGACAGCCCGGCCTTGAGGGCCTGGTCGAGGGCCTGCCAGACCAGGCGTTCCCGAATCTCGTAATCGGCGTCGTGCTCGCGGATCATCGCCAGGGTGTCCGCCAGGCGCACCGCCCACTCCTCCTCCCGCCCCCGCCCCAGCGCCAGCCGCAGCAGCGTGCGCCGGAGCCGGGCGAGCCCCTCCAACTCGCCCTCGGTCACGGCGCGGGCGGCGCCTCCAGGGCGTCCACCCGGGCCTCCAAGGTCGTCAGGTCGTCGGACACCGCGGTCAGTTCGGTCGAGACGGCCTCCAGTTCGGCCTTGGTGGCGTAGGCCGACAGGTCCGGCGGGGGCGCCCCCTCCAGGGCGGCGAGGCGCGCCTCCAGGGCGGCGACCTGGGCCTGCAGGCCAGCGATGGCCTCGGTCTGGGCCTCCTCGTCGGCCCCCGGGGTGGGCTGGATCTGGGGCGTCGTGTGGGGGGCGTCGAGCAGGCCCTGGACGGTGCCCACCCCCCGGAGGGCGTCCATCAGGGCGGCGACTCGCGGCCCGCTGGCGCTGGGCATGGTCCCCTCCTCCCGGTTAGCTGGTCGGCGTGACGGCCTCGATCAGGCCCGCCGGGGTGGTGCTCTTGGGCTGGCTGTTCTCG
>Ga0081455_10001988_pt1 | contig 24413 bp, 18 predicted proteins | sample TabmetS3T2R1_FD_70207 | JGI IMG/M metagenome (GOLD analysis project Ga0081455, IMG submission 70207) | Tabebuia heterophylla rhizosphere microbial communities from the University of Puerto Rico - S3T2R1 | ecosystem: Host-associated > Plants > Roots > Rhizosphere ...
TGCGCAAACGATTGCCAGGGGAACACCGATCCCGAGCGCGCCGAGTTGCGCCAGCAGCATCAGTTCGATCGAGACCGGCAGCCGCTCGCCAACCGCCTGCAGCACCGTCTGACCAGTACGGAACGAACGGCCGAAATCGCCCTGCAACACGCCGCCGAGCCAGCTCAGGTAGCGCCACCAGATCGGCTGGTCCAACCCCATGTCACGCCGCAGCGCCGCGACGTTCTCCGGCGTCGCCTGGTCACCGAGGATGGTGTACGCCAGATCGCCCGGCAGCAGCGATGCGATCGAGAAGGTGAGCAGCGAAACCGCAATCAGCACCGGCACCAGATAGAGGAGCCGGCGCGCAACGAAGAACGCCATAGGCGGCTATTCCTTCCAGGCGCGCGATACGTCGATCATCCCGCTATACATCTTGGGCAAGCCCTTCAGCTTGGCAGTCGAGATCGCGTAGTAGGTGTTCTGGAACGTCCAGAACCAGATCGCCTCCTTGTTGATCAGCCGGCTGATCGCGCAATAGTCGTCGATGCGCTTGTTGGTATCTGCCGTGACGCGGGCGTGATCGAGCAGCTTGTCGAGTTCCGGATTGGAGTAGTTGGCAAGCGCCACCGGACTTCCGGTCTTGAAGTTGGAGTACATCTGGATGTCAGGATCAGCCAGATCGACGATGCGCCACGGCGTCAACTGGAACTGGCGCATGAAGGCGCGCGGCGGGATGGTGGCCTGATCGACCTGCTCGATCTCCATGTTGGCGCCGGCCCGCTTCCAGAACTGCTGCAGCACCTGGCCAACCATGCGTCCGCGTGGCGTCGCCGTGACGAGCATCTTGAACTCGACGGGCTTGCCGTAGTCCTTGATCAGCGCCTTGGCCTTCTCAAGGTCTTCCGGAAGCGCACCGTCGTCCTTGCATTTGACCCACGAGCCGTCGCCATAGGGATTGGAGGCAGGTTTGGAGAGACCATTGGTAATGGCCTGCGACATCTTCTTGCGATCAAGCGCCATTACCAATGCCTGGCGCACGCGCAAATCGTCGAATGGCGCGACCTTGGTGTTGAAGGCGTAGACCGCCGCACCGGACCCCAAGTATGTGTGCACGGTCAGCTTGGAATCTTTTTGCGCCTTCTGGATATTGTCGGCGCTGTATTCATCATCCCAGATCAGGTCGACCTCACCCGATTGCAGGCTCGCAAAGCGCGACTGCGCGTCGGGCAGCGGCTTCAGCGTGATGCGATCGAAATAGACCTTGTCTTTGCCCCAGTAGTCCGGATTTTTCTCCAGGATCATGCGATCGCCGGCGGTCCAGGATTTCAGGATGTAGGGACCGGTGCCGACGGGATTGCGGTTGTATTCCTCGCCCTTGGTCTTCCACGCGGTCGGAGAGTGAACCGCGTTGGTCTGGCTCGCGTAGGACACCAGCGATGGGAAGTTTACCGAGGGGTCATTGAGGTTATAGACCAGCGTCAGTTCGTCCGGCGCCTGAACATTGTTGACGTTGGAGATATAGAAGGCGCAGCGGCACTTGTTGGCGGGATCCTTCTGCCGGTCGAAATTCGCCTTGAACGCTTCGGCGTTGAACGGCGTGCCATCGTGGAACTTGACGCCCGGACGCAGCTTGAAGGTCCACATCTTGAAGTCCTCGGAGGGCTCCCAGGACACTGCCAGCTTCGGCTGCGGCTTGCCGTTGTCATCGAGATAGGTGAGCGTATCGAACAGCGCCGATGACGCGGTGAGCGCCGCGGTGTCGTACACGCCGACCTTCAACACGTCGAAGCCGGGGATATCGAGTTCAAGGCCGACGGTGATGCTGCCGCCCGGCTTCTGCGCATTGGCGGGCATAGCCGACAGCGCCAAACCAAATCCCGCCACAAGAAATATTCGCGCAAGCGCGCCCGAACGAATCCCCGCATTCATTGTGTTTCCTCCAATGTGTTTCGTTCGTCCGGTATTCCGGATCGTCGATGGCTGCCCGCAAGATTGTCCGGAAACGCAGTCGCGGGCAAGGCCGATCACAGCCTGCGGATGAAAACGCCGCAGCTTAATGTTTCGCTATGCGGACCACGTCGTCAGCCGCTCGCAGCCGCCGGCGCTTTGCCCGCAAAGGATGCGATTTCATCCTCCGACAGGCCGGTCTCTTTCAGATAGGCGCGCGTGTGCTCGCCCAGCGTCGACATGCGCGGCGCCGCCGACACCTTGGCGCCGGACATGCGGAACGGCAGGTTGAGCACCTTGAATGTGCCGCCGCCGTCCTCGACCTCGGCCAATGCGCCGCGATGGGCGATCTGCGGATCGCGCAACGCTTCGGACACGGTGCGATAGGCCGATGAAGGAACGCCATGCGTATTGAAGGCGGCGAGGCACTGCGCGGTTGTCACGGTGCGCGACCATGCTTCGACGCCTTCCATCAGGCCGACCCAGTTATCCCGCCGATCGGAATATCTGGCAAAGCGCGGATCGCTTACCCACTCGGGATGGCCGATCACCTGCATCAGGCTCTGGAAAGTTTTCTCGCTGGCGATCGCCATCATGACATAGCCGTCTGTCGTCTCGATCGGACCGAACATCGGCCGCTGCGTCGGCTTCACCTCGAATTGCGACCACTGCAATTCGTTCAGCGTCAGGCTCAGCATCGATTCCAGCATCGAGACGTCGATGTGCTGGCCCTGCCCGGTCGCCGCGCGCTGATAGAGCGCCGCCGAGATGGCGCCGAACGCGTAGACGCCGGTGAGCACGTCGGCATGATAGATGCCGCAATAGTCCGGCCGGCTGCGTCCCGGCTGGTAGGCCAGATGCGCCATCTCATAGCCGGAGGCTGCGTGGATCACCGGCGCATAGGCCGGCAGCTCGGCCGACGGCCCGGTCTGGCCGTATCCCGAGATCGAGCAATAGACCAGTTTCGGGTTGAGCGCGTGCAGCGAGGCGTAGTCGAGCTTCAATCGCCGCATCACGCCGGGGCGGAAATTCTCCATCAGCACATCGGCGGTCGCGACCAGCCGGCGAACCGCCTCCACGCCCTTCGGCGATTTCAGATCCAGAACAATACTGTTCTTGCCGACATTGAGCTGGCCGAAGGCGGTCGAGCAGTTATTGCGTACCGGCGGGCGGGTCCGCATCGTCTCGCCTTCCTCGGTCTCAATCTTGATAACCTCGGCTCCCATATCGGCGAGCATTCGTGTACAGTGCGGTCCGGCAATCGTGGTTGAAAAATCGAGGACCCGCAGGCCTGCGAAGCTGCCTGTCAAATTCCTCTGATCGTTGCCGGCTATGGTCATTTCGTAAAACTCCTTCGGCCGTTTGCGGCCATTTCATTTTGTTGGCGGGCGTGACCCTAAATTGCGCAGCGCCGACAGGGAAGTAGCCGCGAAGGAACGACCGTCCGGAGCGCGCGTTGTATTTGCATCGGAAGTTGGACCCATTCTTGCATCAGTACCATTGCGGCTGGTACGGGGACGTTTGCCTTGAAGGTCTTGTTCGTCACCACTGAAATGGATGACTTCGTCCGGGTCGGCGGTCTCGCTGCCGTTTCCGCAGCACTTCCCCGGGCGCTGCGCCGCTGGAGCGATGTCCGGGTCATGCTGCCCGGGTATCGGGACATTCTCGAACAGCTCACGCACATTGAAATCGTTGGGGAATGCGGATCGCTCGCGGAAATGCCGGCCTGCTCGCTCGGGCGCGCGTCAACCAAGGATGGCCTGCCCGTCTACGTGCTGTTGTGCTCGCAATTATACGACCGGCCCGGCAACCCCTATGGCGATGAATCGGGTCGCGACTGGCCGGACAACGACATCAGGTTCGGCCGGTTTGCCTCCGCCGCCGCCGAGCTTGCCGCGGGCAACGTGGACAAGAATTGGGCAGCAGACCTGATCCATGCCAACGACTGGCAGGCCGCGCTGGCGCCGGCCTATCTGGCATGGCGGGGAACGAAGCTTCCATCGATCCTGACCATTCACAACCTCGCCTATCAGGGGCTGTTCCCGCCGGACGCGCTACGCCGGATCGGGGCGCCCGAAAGTTCCTTCCACATCGACGGGCTCGAATTCTACGACCACGTGTCGTTCCTCAAGGGCGGCCTGGTCTACGCCTCGCATCTGACCACCGTCAGCGCGACCTATGCCAGGGAGATCACCACGCGCGAGCTCGGCTGCGGGCTGGAAGGCCTGCTGCAACGGCGCTCGAACGCCGCGCAACTGACCGGCATACTGAACGGCATCGACGAAAGCTGGGATCCCAGCGCCTGTGCGCATCTGGCGCAGACCTTTGCCCCCGGCGATTGGACAGGCAAGCAGGCCAATGCCGACTACGTCCGCAAGCAGTTTGGGCTGGCGCTGTCGCGCGGCCCGCTGTTCGGCCTGGTCGCACGCCTGGTTCACCAGAAGGGCGTCGACCTCGTGTTGTCAGCGGCCGACGAAATCATCGAGGCCGGCGGACAGATCGTGGTGACCGGTAGCGGCGAGCAGCAGATCGAACAGGCGCTGGTTGCTGCGCATCGCCGCAGGCCGGACGCGATCGGCGTTACCATCGGCTTCAACGACGCCCAGGCACGGCGAATTTTTGCCGGCAGCGATTTCACGCTGATGCCGTCACGGTTCGAGCCGTGCGGGCTGAGCCAGATGTATGCGCAGCGGTTCGGATCGCTGCCGATCGGCCATCAGACCGGCGGGCTTGCGGAAACCATCCAGGACGGCGAAACCGGTTTCCTGTTTTCGCAACCGTCCGCGGAGTCCTTCCTCGGCGGCGTCAGGCGCGCGTTCGATGCATTCGGCGCCAAGGACAAGCTCGACGCGATGCGGCGAAGTGCGATGGCGCGTTCCTTTAGCTGGGATCTGTCGGCCGCCCTCTACAGCGCGCTTTATCGCAAGACGATCGCGCCCTCCATCATCGCGTGACGTCTCTTACTCTGCCGCTTCCGGCATGGCTTCCATCTGCTCATGCAGGACGACGCCGGAGAGCGGATCGAACTCGCCGACCCAGGGCTTCCTTGCGAGCATCGCCATGGTGTGGCGGTAACCGGCGTCCCAGCGCTGCATGATCCCGGACGGGCTGAAATCGATGTCCTTGGTGTGGTCCTCGCGGCTCAGCTGCGGGGCGAGCAGCCGCACGACATGCATCCGGGTCGGGCAGCCGTAGCCGGCGAGTTCCCTCACCGCCTCGCTGTTGCGCTCGGCCTCCGGCAGTCGCGCCGCGAGTTGGTTAATGACATGGCGCAGCCGATGCGCCTGCTGCTGGCGGGCGATGTGACTGGCGATCCGGCTGGAATATTGCACGTCCTTGTGACGGTTGAGCACCTCGGCCATCGTGGTCGGCTCGGCGCCTTCCGGATTCCACAAATGCACGGCGAAGATCAGCGAGTTCTTGCGTGGATTATCGTCGAACACGGCTTCCGTCGGCGTGTTCGATAATATGCCGCCGTCCCAATAGAGTTCGCCGTCAATGCGCACCGCCGGGAATGCCGGCGGCAACGCGCCGGACGCCATGATGTGCCTGACGCCAAGCTCGCAATCCCGGCTGTCGAAATAGCGCATCTGGCTGCTGCGGACATGGGCGGCGCCGACCGTCAGGCGCGGCGTGCATTGGTTGACCAGATTGAAATCGACCAACTCCATCAGCGTGCGTTGCAGCGGCGCGGTCGAGTAATAGCCGGCATTGTCGGCCCCCAACGGATAGCTGTCGCCGGCATGGGCGAGCGGATTCGGCCGGAAGAACCCGGGAATGCCATTGGTCACGGTCGACCAGTAAGCGAGCTTTTCGTTGAAGCCCGGAATGATGTCCCGAAAACGCCAGACCGGATTCTGTTCCATTCGCTTCCAGAACTCGCGCAGGCGCGATAGCCGGTCCTGCGGCGAATTACCGGCAATCAGGCTGGCGTTGATGGCGCCGATCGAGGTGCCGATGATCCAGTCCGGCTCGATCCCAGCCTCGTGCAGCGCCTGGTAGACGCCGGCCTGGTAGGAGCCGAGCGCGCCGCCGCCCTGCAGCACCAGCACGACCTGTCCGTGTTCGGCCTTGTCCGGCGAGACGGAAGTCACCGAGGAATGAATGCCCTGAACGTCCTTCATGTCACGCTCCCTGGATATTCGTTGCGCTAATGTGCCGTCCACCCGCCATCGACCGGCAACGCGATACCGGTGATCGATGCGGCTGCATTGCTGGCGAGAAACACCGTCAGCGCGCCGAGCTCTTCGACCGTGGCAAAACGCTTGTTCGGCTGCTGCGCCAGCAGCACGTCGTGAATGACCTGCTCGCGGGAAATGTTGTGCGCCTTGGCCTGGCCGTCGATCTGCGCCTCGACCAGCGGCGTATAGACATAACCCGGACAGATCGCGTTGCAGGTGATGCCGTCCTCCGCCGTCTCCAGCGCCGCCACCTTGGTCAGGCCGACGATGCCGTGCTTGGCCGCGACATAGGCCGCCTTGAAGGGCGAAGCGACCAGCCCGTGCGCGGAGGCGATGTTGATGATCCGCCCGAATTTGTTCTGACGCATCGCCGGCAGCGCCAACCGCATCGTGTGAAATGCCGACGACAGGTTGATCGAGAGGATCGCGTCCCATTTCTCGACCGGAAACTGGTCGAGCGGCGCGACGTGCTGGATGCCGGCATTATTGACGAGAATATCGAGCCGCCCGTGACTGGCGACGGTGGCCGCGATCATCTCGGCGATCGCATCGTGGCTCGTCATATCGGCCGCGGAATAGCTGACCTTGACGCCGAAATCGGTTTCGAGCTGATTCCGGGTTCTGGCGATCTCGGCCGCGATCCCAAAACCGTTCAGCACCACTGCCGAGCCGGCTTGCGCCAGCGCGCGGGCAATTCCGAGCCCGATGCCGCTAGTCGAACCCGTGACCAGCGATACCTTGCCGGTCAGCAGCCGCGAAGCCGAAGCGCTCCGGGTATTGAGCTGAATATTCATGACCGCCCTTTCGTATTGCCGGTCGACGCCGTAACGCGACCATTTCGGCTGCAATTTGCTCGGCAGGCGGACTTTCAGGAAATGCCGTTTGGCTTCCAAAACCATACGCTGACGCTATGGCGGTTTGGGTAGTCGTCGGGGGGCGTAATCGGGTAGCCTTGCTGCACGACAGACCGGGGCACGGCCATGGAGATGCATCAGGTTCGCTACTTTCTCGCGGTCGCGCGCGTGCTCAACTTCACGCGCGCCGCCGACGAGTGCAACGTCACGCAGCCGTCGCTGACACGGGCCATCAAGCAACTGGAGGCCGAACTCGGCGGCGACCTGTTTCGCCGCGAGCGCCCTGCCGCGCAATTGACCGAGCTCGGCCAGCGCATGCACCCGCTGCTCAAGCAATGCTATGAGGCCGCGACCGGTGCCCGCGAGCTCGCCTCCTCCTTCAAGAGCGGCGAAGTCGGCGCGCTCAGGATCGCCCTGACCCACTCCGTCGACCTGGCGCTGCTGATCCCGCATCTCGACCAGATCAAGCGCCGGTTCAACCGCCTGGAGTTCCGATTCCTGCGCGGCAATGCCCGCGAAGTCGCGGAGTTTCTCAAGAAAGGCGAAGCCGAGCTCGGCATTGCCGCCGAGATCGGCGAGGAATGGGATCGCCTCGACACCTGGCCGCTGTTCACGGAAAACTTTCAACTCGTCGTCAACAAGAACCACCCACTGGCGACGCGTGACAAAATCGATTTTGGCGATCTTCGCGCCGAGCAATTGCTGTCACGGAATTACTGCGAGCATGCAGCACGGGTGAACAGCTCGCTTCGCGAACACGGGCTCGACGTCGATCGCAGCCATGAGATCGCATCCGAACGCGATTTGATCGAACTGCTGGAGGCCGATATCGGCGTTGCCGTGGTACCCGATACCGCCGTAATTCCGCCGACGCTGAAGCGCGCTGCCGTCGATGGGCTGAACGCGCGGCGGACTGTGAACCTCTACGGTGTTGCCGGGCGCGAACGAACCGCCGTGGCATCCGCCGTGATGCGCATGCTGCGCGGTGCCGACTGGCAGCAGGTCGTGGGCAAGGCCGCCGGCACTTGAGGGACGCTGAAGTGCCAGAAGTTTCTTAAACGCTACGCTTCCTCGCTCGCGCTCTTCAGCGCGGCGATCAGGTCGTCGATCTCCATGCGCTTGCGGAAATCGGGATCCACGAACCGCGCCTTCACCCGTCCGTCACGGCCGACCACGAAGGTGGCCGGGATCGGCAGCACCCAGCCGTCATTGCCGTGGAAACTCGCCATGTCATGGTATGACAGCAGCCGCTGGATTTCGGCGCCGAGCCAGATCGCAAGATTGAGCGACAACGCATAGCCATTGTCGAGGTCGGTCAGAACAGGGAACGGCGCGTGGGCCTCGGATTTGAATTTTGCGGCGTAGGCCTGCGTCTCCGGCATGATCGCAACCGTTTGCGCGCCCAACGCCCTGATCCGGTCATGGGCCTGGATCACCGCCCACACGTTCAGCCGGCAATACGGGCACCAATGACCGCGATAGAACATCACCGCGACCGGGCCGTGGTCGATCAGCGACTTCAGGCTGACCAGATGCCCGGTCTCGTCCGGCAGCAGAAATGGCGGCATCGCCTCGCCTACCCGCGGCGCATTTTCACCGCCGCCGTTCTCGTGGAGCCGCACCACGAGGCGGTCGACCGCTTCGCCATAGGCAGGAAAGATCTCCCGCCCCTCCGCGGCATAGGCCTCAAGCTGCTCGCGCAAGGTACCTTCCATGTCGCGGCATCGCAGGAACGCCTGCTTGAGGCGTTCGGCGTTGGCTGGCGATAGCGATATCGTCATGGCTTGCTCCGGCATGTCAGCATTATTTTCCGGTCCGGGCCACCCTGCAAGGGCTGGCCCGGACGCTGCGGGCCATTATCAGGGCAGATAGAAATTGCCGGTCGGGTCGAGCATGCCCGAGGTCGAGTAGAGCTGGCCCTTGTCCATGAAGAACACGGTGTTGGCAGGCACCTTCCTGGCGTTCTTCATCATTGCATCGTGGTTCTTCGGCGTCGCCGCCATGGCCATCGCCGACATCTTGCCGGAACCGGCATACATGTAGGCCATGCCCGGATTGAACTCCCAGGGAACTTGCGAGAAGGCGGTGGTGGCGATGGCGGCAAACGCCGCGGCGGCAATCAGGGTCTTGGAAAGGGTTTTCATGGCTATTCCTCTGAATGGTGACGCCCGCCAATCGGACGCGGTCCCATCAGAGGGCCGCGGGAGCCGAATGAGAAATACCGTTGCACAATCGGTTCGATAGCCGCGACGTATTGAGAGACGGCCAATAGCTCAGCGCTATCGACTTCAGAGCGAATGCGCATTTCAGATTGGCCGGTGACGCCTTCATCCTGTCCTCGAAGGCATGCGGAGGCATGCGCCAACCGACAGGAGATTTCCGATGACAGCCCGTTTGACGAACCGCGTTGCAAATTTCTGCGCTTCGCTGCTGCTGGCCCTGCTGATCGTTTCCGTCGTCTCCGCCGCACGCGCCGACAGTGACGACGGTATCGTTCGCATCAAGAGCGCGGTGCCGATGGCAGAGGCGATCAGCCGCATCAAGGCCGATATCGCCGGCAAGGGCATCAAGTTCTTCATGGAAATTGACCAGTCCAGGCTCGCGGCCGATGCCGGCATCAGGTTGCGGCCCTCGACGCTGCTGGTATTCGGCAATCCGCCGCTCGGAACCCAGTTCATCACTTCGAACCCGAATGCCGGCCTCGATTGGCCGGTCCGGCTGCTGCTGACGCAGGACGACAATGGCGATGTCTGGGCGGTGTGGACCGATTTCGCATGGATCGCCAGGCGTCACAACATCAGGGATCGGGTCGCGCAGTTCGAGATGGCGACCAAGGTGGTCGGCTCGATCACCTCGACCATCACGACCAAGTAACACCGTCGACCTGCCACGCATAGCTTCCTGAGGCTGCGCCACCGGCGCGGCCTGATCGGCATCAGGAGCTGCCAACAGAGGGATCGATTCGATGACACAGGAGAAATTCGACGTGGTCATTCTGGGGGGTGGCAACGCCGGCATCGGCGTTACCGGTCCGGTCCGACGCGCCGGAATGTCGGTCGCGATGATCGAAGCCGATCTTCTTGGCGGCACCTGCCCGAACCGAGGCTGCACGCCAAAGAAGGTGCTGGTTGCCGCCGGCCACGCGCTGCATGAAATCGAGCGGGCGTCCATTCATCATATCGCCGTTGGCAAGCCGAAACTCCATTGGGCGGCGCTGATCGACCGCGAGAAAGACATGATCAAGGACATACCGGCCAGCCTCGCCCGCTCCATGGCCAAGCGCAATGTCGAAGTCATCAAGGGCCATGCCGCTTTTGCCAGTCCCACCAGCATCCACGTCGGCAACCGCAGGCTTGAGGCCAGGCACATCGTGATCGCGACGGGATCGAAGCCGCGGCCGCTGCCGATTCCGGGGGCCGACCTGATGATTACTTCTGACGAGATGCTGAGCGAGCGGGACCTCCCTGCCTCGGTGATCTTCGTCGGCGGTGGCGTCATCGCACTTGAGTTTGGCCATGTCTATGCCCGCGCCGGCGCTGCAGTCACGATTCTCGAGGCATTGCCTCAGCTATTGCCAGCCATGGACGCAGACGCGGTCGCGCGCCTGCAGACCGAGAGCGAGCGCATCGGCATCCGAGTCCGGACCGGCGTCAGCGTCAAGAAAATTGAAAAGACGAACGGACGTCTGTGCGTTCACTTCACTCACGAGGGCGTGGAGCAGGCAGCCGAAGCCGAACGCATCGTCAACGGCGCGGGGCGTGTAGCCAATATCGACACGCTTGATCTCGCCGCGGGCCAGGTCGAGTACGCCAATGGCCGCATCGCGATCGACCGGCATCTGCGCTCGACTTCCAACCCCAACGTCTATGTCTGCGGCGACGCAGTGCCGACCTCGCCGCAACTGTCGCCGATCGCCACTTATGAGGGCGACATCGTCGGCCGCAACATCGTCGAGGGCCCGAAGCACAGTCCGGACTACGCCAGCATGGCGACATCCGTCTACACCGTGCCACCGCTCGCCTCTGTCGGCTTGACCGAAACTGCCGCCAGGCAGAAGGGCCTCGTCATCGATGTTCACACCAATGACATGCTCGACTGGTTCTCCGCGAAAACCTATGCCGAGACCGTGGCATGGTCGAAGGTGATCGTGGACCGATCGACCGACCTCATTCTGGGCGCCCATTTCGTCGGGCATACCGGCCAGGAACTCGTGAACATTCTTGGACTGGCTATGCGCTTCGGCATCACAGCGAGCCAGATCCGGGAAAACGTCTACGCCTATCCGACCTTCTCGTCCGACATCAAGCACATGCTCGGCCACGCCGCATAGCGCGGCGCTATGGAGTCAAGAGTCAACCGGCATTTCCTCTCGCGGCCGATTCCCTTGATGGTGATGACGTAGCCGGCCAGATCATTCGAGGTCACGGCAGAGACAGAAACAGAGGAGACCACGACATGTCCAAATCCAACGTTACGCCACGCGCGATCCGGCGAGGCCTCGCGCTTACGGCAATCATCGCGGGTTCGTTTGCGGCGGCGTCCAGCGCCGTAGCTGGCGAATGCCCAGCCGGGAAGATGCAAGTGAACGTCCGCCCGATGGTCGACCACAAGCCGGTCGGCGTCACCGACGTCACGCTCGGGTCGATCAACCTCGAGAAGCAGCCGGCCAATATCAGGGATCGCGAGCTGCGCTTCCGCAAGCTGACGATCGAGCCCGGCGGCATCGTGCCCTGGCACAGCCATGACGACCGTCCCGCGCTGATCTTTGTCCAGCAGGGCGAGATCGTCGAATACGCCAGCAATTGTTCGGAGCCGATCGTGCACAAGGCCGGCGAAATCCGGCCGGAAGTCGCCGGCACCTCGCACTGGTGGAAGAACCTCGGCAAGGAAACCGTCATTCTCTATGTCGGCGACGTCCGCAAGGACCCGCACGATCATAACATGTAAGGAGCTGTAACGAGCGCCTCCCGGCGTCTCGTTGCCGGATGTGACGACCTGGGGTCCCCGTGTCGCCCCGCACGCCCAGGCGTCACATCCTTCCTTCTCAGGACTAACAATGAGAAGCGCCATGACCGGCATCTCCGCGCAAATGAAATCGGAAGCGATGGCAATGCACGGTCATTCACCCGGCGTGGTGCTGCGATCCCTGGTCATCGGCCTTACGGCGTTCCTGACGGTGGTCGATCTGTTCGCCACGCAGGCGATCCTTCCCTCGCTGACCCGGCATTACGATGTATCGCCTGCCGAGATGGGCGTCGCCGTCAACGCCAGCACGCTGGGCATGGCGGTCGCCAGCCTCGTTGTCGGCGTTCTGAGCCCGCATATCGACCGGCGTCTCGGCATTCTCGTGAGCCTGATCCTGCTGGCAATTCCGACCACCTTGCTGGCAATCGCGCCCGATCTCACGACATTCACCGCACTTCGGATCGCACAAGGCCTCTGCATGGCCTCCGCGTTTGCGTTGACTCTGGCCTATCTCGGCGAGCAATGCAGCGCGATGGATGCGGGTAGCGCCTTCGCGGCATACATCACCGGCAACGTCGCAAGCAACCTGATCGGACGACTGGTCTCGGCCGCATTGGTCGACACGCTGGGGTTGGCCACGAACTTCTATTTCTTCGCGCTGCTCAATCTTGCCGGCGCGGGACTGGTCTACTTCACCATCGAGCGCGTCAAGCCGATGCACGCGATATCCGCCGCGCCATCGCCGTTCGCCGCAACGATCGCGCATTGGCGCAACCCGGCGCTGCGATCGGCCTTTGCGATCGGATTCTGCATCCTGTTCGCCTTCATCGGCACCTTCACCTACGTCAATTTCGTACTCGTCCGCCCGCCGTTGTCGCTCGGGCGGATGGATCTTGGCTTCGTCTATTTCGTATTCGCGCCTTCCGTGGTCACGACGCTGTTCGCGGGAAAGGCGGTAGCGCGCTTTGGCACGCGGCCGGCGATCTGGGGTGCGCTAGCGGTCGCCGCGTTGGGCCTTCCCTTGATGCTGTCGGCGCATCTGTCGGAGGTGTTGGCAGGAATGGTGTTGGTCGGCGTCGGTACATTCTTCGCACAAGCCTGCGTTACCGGCTTTGTCGGACAGGCCGCCAGCGACAACCGCGGCATTGCCAGCGGAACCTACCTCGCCTGCTATTTCCTCGGCGGCCTCGTCGGCAGCGCCGCCCTGGGCCAGTTGTTCGATCGTTTCGGATGGACCGCCTGCGTCGCCGGCGTTGGCGCGTCGCTGGCCATCGCCGCGCTGCTGACCGTACGCCTTACTCCGTCCGCCTCGTCTCCGGCATGAACAGCCAGATCACCGTCAGGCCGAGGGCTGCAATTCCGGCCAGCCCCGTAAAGGCGATGCTGCTGCCATAGATGTCGCTGATATAGCCCGCCAGCACCGTGCTGAGCGATGCACCGATGCCGGTCGCGGTGCCAACGACGCCCTGCGCCAGATTGAAGTGGCCGCTTCCGAAGGCGACATCGGCCACGATCAGCGGCACCATCACGGCGAGGACGGCCGCGGTGATGCCGTCGAACACCTGCACGGCGACCAGGAGATAGGGATCCCTGACGACGGCGAACAGCAGGCCGCGGATCGCCAGCGCACTGAACGCCAACAGCAGCAGCGGCCGCCTTCCCCACGCCTGCGCCTTGCGCCCGACCGAGGGCGAAGCCAGCGCAACGATCGCCTGCGGCACGATGATACAGGCCGCAATCAGCACCGGCGCCCATTGAGCCGATCGCGTCGTGACCACGCTGGCCATCAGCGGCAGCATCGCGGCATTGGCGAGCTGAAACAGCAGCACGCCGCCGGCAAAGATCAGCAGCGGCCGCTGCCGCAGCAGATGGACAACGCTGGTGGCTTCCTTGTCGGGGACCTCGCGCACCACGGCGCCATGGGCCTGCGCGACATCGATCTCCTGTTCGTGGATACGCGACAGCGCCAGCAAGGTGGGGATGGCCAGAAGAAAGGTAACGATAAAGACCGACTGGCTCGACAACAGGTAACCAACGGCACCCATCAGCGCCGCCGCCGAGCCATTGCCGAGCGAGGCGAAGCGGGCATTTCGCCCGAGCCGCTCTCCGATCGCAAGCGGGCCGACGAGACCGAGGCTGATTGCCGCAATGGCGGGGCCCAGCACGCAACTGGCCAGCGCGTGCAGCGTCGCGGCTGCGGTGACGACCGGAAAAATCGGCCATAACGCATAGGCCAATGCGCAGCAGCCAATGGTGGCGACCGCCAGCCCCGCCACCAGCCGCTCGGAGCGCGCGGCATCGACGATCGCTCCGCCCGGCATCTGCCCGAGCAGGCCGATGATCCCGCCGATCGAAAGCACGAAGCCGATCTCGACCTGCGTCCATTTCTGTGTGGTCAGATAGACCGCGACGAACGGGCCGAAACCGGTCTGCACATCGGCGAGAAAGAAGATGAACCAGTCGAGGCCACGCTGGCTCTCAGGCGACGGTTTGGGCCGCTCGCGGGGAGCGGGCGGCTGCGGCGCGATAGTGCCCTCGCCGGCGGATCGCTTCTGGCGATCGTCGTTCATCAGATCGAGCGACTGAGACGGGCGCGCGACCAGATCGTTTCTCCGTTACTTGTCGAAATCCCAGGGCTGCAGGCGGCCGGCCGCACCGAGCACGATGACGGGCGCGTCCTGCTTGTATTCCGGTGCCGCTGTCACTTGTTCCTTCGTCAGCTCGAGCGTGATGCTGTCGCTCTTGTTGGCAACTCGACCAAAATGCAGCGCACTCCAGTCGACGACGATCTTTCGGCTGCCGACGCCGAGAAATCCGCCGAAATCGATGACCGCGGCGCGTACAGCGCCCTCGCGGTCCACGATCACGTCGACGATGCGTCCCATATTTTCATTGGCTGCACTGCGGACCTCGCGACCGAGAATGCCGAGCGCGTCACGGGCCCCGATCACGGTGACCGAAGGTGGAGGTGCCGGTTCCTTTTTCGTGGCATCTTTCGCGGCATCGGCCGGCGCGGCACGGGTTCCCTGCGTTGCGCTATCTTCCGCTGCCGATACCGGATGGCTCATCGCTAACCCGGCGATCAAAGATATGATGAAAATACCGGCGCGCATGTGGTCTCCTGATCTTGGCGGACGCTTCGGTTAAGCGAATCCGCCATCGCTAATGCGTCAATACGATCGACACCTGTATCTGGCCGCGCGTGCGCAATACTTCGAGCGAGACCTCATCGTTGTGGCGACGCACCCTCAAGTCGACACTGGACGGCCCGAGCTGCAGATCGCGCAACACCACCTCGTTGAGGAATTCCGGCAGCTTCGGATCGCGAAGACGGATCTCGCCGCGCGCGGCATCGAATTCGAGGCCGAGCGCCGCTTCCAGCAGCGTGAACGGCGTCGCGCTGGCCCAGGCCTGCGGCGCGCAGGCGACGGGATAGAGCACGGGACCGCGCCGCTTTTCCCGGCGGAATCCGCAAAACAATTCCGGCAGCCGCCGCAGATCCATGTAGCTCGCGGCGTCGAACAGGCCCTTGAACAGATGCGCCACCGAATGCTTCAGGCCGTAACGCGCGAAGCCGAGCGCGATCAGCGCATTGTCGTGCGGCCAGATCGAGCCGTCGTGATAGGACATCGGATTGTAGCGAACCTCGCCATAGGCGACGGTGCGGATGCCCCATCCCGAAAAGAATTTCTGGCTCATCAGATCGGCCGCGACGCGACGGGCGCGATCGGTGCGAACGATGCCGGTGAAGAGAAGCTGCCCGGCATTGGACGTCCGCACCTTGCATGGCCGCTTGGCGCCGTCGAGCGCCAACGCGTAGGTGCCGAGTTCCTCGCACCAGAACGCCGCTTCGAAGCGCTCGGCCAGCAACAGCGCGGCGGATTCGAGTTCCGCCGCGCGATCGATCTTTCCGAGCCGGCGGGCGCAACGTGCCGCCAGCCGCTTGGCGGCGAAGACATATCCCTGAACCTCCGCCAGCGCGAGATAGCCCTCGGCGAGCTGTCCATCGGCGTGGAAGATCGCATCGAACGAATCCTTCCAGCCCTGATTGGCAAGCCCCTGCTCGGTCGCGCGCTGGTACTCGACGAAGCCGTCGCGATCGGGATCGCCGGGACCATCGATCCATCGCAAGCCCGCTTCGATCGCGGGCCACAACTCGGCCAGCGTGTCGTCGTCGCTGGTGCGCTCGACATAGAGGCCGGCCAGCAGCACGAACAGCGGCGTCGAATCAACGCTACCGTAATATTGCGCGAACGGCACCTCGCGCAGCGCCGCCATCTCGCCACCGCGCATCTCGTGCAGGATCTTGCCGGGCTCGGCATCCGAAAGCGGATCGACCGCCTTGGCCTGAAAGTGCGCGAGCCGCCGCAGCACGCCCTTGGCGATGCGCGGATCGACCCACAACATCTGCAGCGCGGTGATCAACCCGTCGCGGCCAAACGTGGTCGAATACCAGGGAATGCCGGCATAGGGATACCTGCCCTGCGGCGTATCCGTCATCAGCATGTTGAGGTCGGCCATCGCCTGGCACAGCACCTCGTTGAAGATGTTGTTCGAGGTCTCGATGCTGGCTGCGCCGGCCGTCGACCGCCGCATCTCGCGGCGATGCGCCAGCAGGCCGCGGAAGAACGGTATCGGCTTCTGCATGATCGGCTTGTTGCAGGACACCGCGACGAACAGGGCGATCACCTGCCCGGGATCGAGTTCGAAATGATAGGTCGCTGAATTGACGGCAAGCCGGGTCGGCCGCGGTTCGAAATGCAAGGCGGTAATGCGGGCCTGGCCGTCGAGCCCGCTATACTCCAGCACCACGTCGGCGGGGCCGAGCAACCGGCTGGAACCTATTCCCCGGCGCGATCGGCGCTCGCCACGCACCTCGAACAGATCGGCGAAATCATTGTCGAACAGCAGCGTCAGGTCGAAGCTCGCCGGCCGGTCGCCGTGATTTTGCAGGGCGATGCGCTGGTAGGCGGTGCCACGCCACAGAAAGATCGAGCGCACGATGTGCAGCGTGTCCTTTGGCAGCGCCAGCCTGCCGTTGCGGTACACGTCGGAATTGGTGAGGTCGACGGTCAGCGCCGAATTGTCGTCACGCAGATTGGAGCCGAGCAGCAGCGGCTGGACTTCGTCGAGCACCATCTCCAGCCGGGCGAGATAACGCGTATCGGCGTTGAACAGGCCGTCGGGCCCGCCGGCGGAGGCGCCGATATCGCCGTGGCTGTCGAGTACGATGAAGGTGTCGTCATGCTTGAGCGAGCGGCGCTGCCGCGTCGCCGGTCCCGTCATCGGAATGTAGAACGGCGATTCCGCGACGTGTTCGGCAGCCTCAATGGTGATGAATTGAGTGACTTCCGCTGTCATTTCGACCTCAAGCGATTTCATTGCGTTGCGAGGGACGCATCGGGACGCAAACGCTACTGCCGCAGATCAGGCCGCATGGCTGGCGAGACGCCCCATTTCGCGCGCCACCAGTTCGCGGTAAGGGCCCCTGCCCTGCACCAGAATGTCCGGCGGCCCGTCTTCAATAATCCGCCCGTTCTGCAGCACCACCACGCGGTCGAAATTGCGCAAGGTGGCGAGACGATGGGCGATCGCAATCACGGTGCGTCCGCGCATCAGCCGCGACAGCGCCTCACGGATCGCCTCCTCCGATACGCTATCGAGCGCAGCCGTCGCTTCATCCAGCAGCAGGATCGGCGAGTCCTTCAGGAAGGCGCGCGCGATGGCGATGCGTTGCCGCTGTCCTCCGGAGACCTTGATACCACGATCGCCGACGATGGTCGCCATCCCTTCCGGGAGATTCTCGATGAAATCGCATCGCGCCGCGATCGCCGCGCGCAGCACCTCGTCGTCGGTCGCGTTCGGCCGTCCATAACGGATGTTTTCCATGATCGAGCGATGGAATAGCGAGATGTCCTGCGGCACCACCGAGATCGCCTCGCGCAGACTTTGCTGCGTCACCCGCGCAATATCCTGGCCGTCGATCGTGATGCTGCCATGCTGGACGTCGTAGAAGCGCTGCAACAGCGTGAACAGGCTGGATTTTCCACCTCCGGAATGACCGACCAGGCCGACGCGCTGTCCCGGCTGAATGCGCAGGTTGAACTTTTCAAATACCTGAACACCGCCCGGATAATGGAATGCGACGTTATTGAATCCGACGGCGGCGCCGCTACGGATCAACGGCTCGGCCTCGGGATGATCCTTCAACTCGTGCGGCAGCAACAGTGTGGCGATCGCTTCCGTCAGGCGGGCAACATGCTGGGTCACGTCGACCAGCGCCACCGCAAGGTCGCGCGTCGCGCTGAGAATCGAAAGGCCGAGCGTACAGACCAGCACGACGTCGCCGGTGGTCGCCGCGCCCTGCTGCCAGAGCGCAATGGCCCACGCCAGCAGTGCAATGGTCAGCACGATTGTCACGACGGCGTGAAGCAGCCGCAGCTTCTCGAGATAGCGCAGGCTGCGCCCACGGGCGTCGAGTTCCCGCTCGACGGTAGCATCGAAGCGGTCGTGTTCGTAGCTGAGGCCGCAGAACGCACGGACCAGCGGCAGATTGCTGATGACATCGACCATCTCGCCGTCGACCGCAGCCGCCTTGTCGGCAAAATCATCATGTAGCGGCTTGCCCGCCGCGGCGAGGCGGAACATCGCCATCAGCATGATGGCGGCGATGACGATCAGGCCTGCGGACATTGCAAGGCTGACGGTTCCGATCAGGAGAATCGCCGAGACCGTCGCGATGCACGGCGGTAATACGTTCCAGACGAACATGTTCTCGACCGTGAAAACGGCGTTCGAGGTCGCGGTGATGCGGCTGGTCAGCATGCCCGGCAGCCGGTCAGAGAAGTAGCTGGGGGCGTGGCCGGTCAGGTGGCGGAACATGTCGCGGCGGAGATCGCCGGTGACGCCAACAAAGGTGAAGCTCGCTGTCCAGCTTGCGACGCGCCACAACAGATTATCGGCCGCGATCAGCGACATGAGAAAAGCGAATGCCAGCCATACGTTTGATGCGTGGTCCGAGCCGGCGGTCAGGCTGTCGACCAGATTCTTCACGCCGTATTGCGTGCCCACGGAGCAGGCAACTGCCGCCACAACAGCAGTCAAGATGACGGCATGGGCTGCGCGCCGCTGACGCAGATAGCGCAACACAAACGGAAACGGCCGGCGCGCATACCCTGAAAGATTGTCCATGTCGTCTGCAAACCTGTTGAGAGTGAACGGGAATCCCTAACGCGCGTCGCGCACGAGGTCGTGAACTATGCTGCTTCGGTTTTGCCGGCGCACGGCCATCACCGCGCAACAATTCTGCAGCATCCAAGTCGCCTCAAATCTGTTGGTGTCAGATGGCATCAGCAAGACAGTCGTGTGGAAGAACCAAGATGCGCCGAATAAGTGGAACTTCGCAGATGCAAGAACGTTCCCGCTATCGGCACGCTCGGTGCCGACTTGCGGGCTGAGGGCTTCATTCAACTATCATTCGAGACAGGAGACGAAATATGCGCATCGCGCAGGTCGCCCCGCTGACGGAGGCTGTTCCCCCTAAACTGTACGGTGGCACCGAGCGGGTTGTGCACTGGCTGACCGAAGAACTGGTAGCGTTAGGGCATGAAGTCACGTTGTTCGCCAGCGGCGATTCCCGCACCTCGGCGAAACTCGACGCGGCCTGGCCGAAGGCCTTGCGCCTCGACGGCTCGGTCCGCGATCCCAACGCGCTGCATATGGTGATGCTGGAGCGCGTGCGGCAGAAATGCGACGATGAAGAGTTCGATTTTCTGCACTTTCATCTCGATTACTATCCATTCTCGCTGTTCAATCGGCAGCCGACGCCGTTTCTGACTACGCTGCACGGCCGGCTTGATCTGCCGGAGCATCAGCCGGTGTTCACCACCTTCTCCAAGATCCCGGTGATATCGATTTCCAACGCACAGCGGCGTCCCGTGCCGCAGGCCAACTGGGTGCGCACCATTCACCACGGGCTGCCGGAGGATTTGCTGACGCCGCAGCAGGTGAAGCCATCCTATCTTGCGGTGCTCGGGCGGATCGCGCCGGAAAAGGGCGTCGATCGCGCCATCCGGATCGCGACGCGATGCGGCATTCCGCTCAAGATCGCGGCCAAGGTCGACCGCGCCGACCAGGAATATTACGACGAGTTGATCTCTCCCCTGATCAAGGCCAATCCGCTGGTCGAATTTATCGGCGAGATCAGCGACCGCGAGAAACCCGATTTCCTCAGCGGCGCGATCGGCCTCCTGGTACCGATCGACTGGCCGGAGCCGTTCGGCCTGGTGATGATCGAAGCCATGGCCTGCGGCACGCCGGTCCTCGCCTACAACCGCGGCTCGGTGCCTGAGATTATCGACCCCGGCCTCACCGGCTTCGTCGTGGAAGACGAAACCAGCGCGGTGGCGGTGGTCGACCGTCTTGCCGCGCTTGACCGGGCTGCGATCCGCAAACAGTTCGAAAGCCGCTTCACCGCCCGCCGCATGGCGCTGGATTATCTCGCCGCCTATCGCGGCCTGATGGAAGAAGCGGAGCCGCGGATCAAGCTCGTCAGCAGCGCAGAGTAAAAGCGTAACGCTCCCCCTGGTCGTCGCAAGACGGCCGTAGGGTGGGCAAAGCGCAGCGTGCCCACCATCAAGCAATGATCCGGACAGATGGTGGGCACGGCGCGTATGCGCCTTTGCCCACCCTACATATCTCGCAGTGACGCTAGGAGACCGCCGTGCGCTTCGGCTCCACGATCTCGAACATTCGCGGGAATTCGTCCATCAGCAGCATCAATTCGCCGAGACGCGCCGGATTGCCGGCGGCCTTGATCTTGCCGGCGCTGACCGCTTCGGGAAACGTCGTCAGCTTGGCGATCACTTCGTCGAGCACGCCGCGCGCCAGCGTGAAGCTGGCATCGGCATCGGCGGCTTGCGCACCCGCGACATAGGTCAACGCGCAATTTTCCAGATTGAGAATGAAGGTCTCGCTGGTATCGGTGAAATTCCAGTTCAGCACGATGCGCTGGCCTTCGGCCTTGGGGCCGTTGAGGCGAACGCCGAGCACATCCCAGAGCTGCTCGGTGCGCAGCGCGGCCAGCGTTTCGCGCGGCATCGATGAACGCGGTGGGGTCTTCGGCATGCCCTGCCGCAATTCCTGCGCGCCGAACAGGTACGCATTGCGCCAGGTCGAGCTTTCCGAGGCATAGCCGAGCTGTTCAAAGGTATCGGCCAGCATCGCGCGCGCCGCCTGGTTATCGGGCTCGGCAAACACCAGATGGCTCACGGCCTGCGCGACGAAGCGGAATTCGCCCTTGGCAAAATCCGCGCGCGCCCGCGACAGGATCGCGTCCGCGCCGCCCATATACTCGACATACTTTTTGCCTGACTCGACCGGTGGCAAGGGATCGAGGTTGACCGGATTGGCGTCGTACCAGCCGAGATACTTTTGGTAGATCGCCTTCACGTTGTGCCTGATGTGACCGTAATAGCCGCGGCCGTGCCAGGCGCCCTCCAGACTCACCGGCAGGCGGATGGTCTCCGCGATCTCGGCCGCGGTTAGCCCGTGGTTCATCAGGCGGATGGTCTGGTCATGCGCGAACTTGTAGAGATCGCGCTGCTGGCGGATCATGGTGTCGATCCGCTCCTGACCCCAGACCGGCCAGTGATGCTGGCCGCACATCGCATCCGCCTTGCCGCCCCACATCTGCAAGGCTTCGCCGAGATATTTCGACCAGGCCAGCGCGTCGCGCACATCGGCGCCGCGGAACGGCAGCAGATTGTGGAAATTATGCGTGCAGTTTTCCGCAAGGTTGAGCAGCTTGTAGCGCGGGATGAAGAAATGCATCTCGGCCGGCGCCTCGCTGTTCGGCGCCATCTGGAATTCGAACTCGACGCCGTCGATGGTGCGCCTGTCGCCGGTCGCGATGATCAGATCGGTCGGGCGCACCAGCGCAACGGCCCCTGCCGCCATGGTCTTGCCGAGCCCGCAATCGACCTGCCCGCGCACGCCTTTCGCAAGGAACGGTCCGAACTGGTATTGCGCACGCCGCAGCATCGCGGGGCCGGCGATGATGTTTTCGGAGACCGCGTGCTCCATGAACAGATTGGGCGCGATGACCGGCACCTTGCCGCCTGCGAGCGCCGCATCGTCGAGCACGCCGCGTGCGCCGCCCCAATGGTCGGTGTGGGTGTGGGTGAAGATCACGGCGGCGACCGGCCGTTTTCCCCGGTGCTGGAAGTAGAGCTCCATCGCCGCCCGCGCCCCCTCGATCGAAGTCAGCGTATCAACCACGATCACGCCGCTGTCGCCCTCGATCAGCGTCATGTTGGCGATGTCGAGCCCGCGCACCTGATAGACGCCTGATACCACCTCGAACAGGCCGTGATGCATGTTGAGCCGCGACTGCCGCCACAGGCTGGGATCGACGGTCGGCGGCGCCTGTTCCGCGGCAAGGAAGCCGTAGGGCTCCAGGCTCCAGACCACCCTGCCCTGCGGCGAGGTGATCTTTGCGTTCTCCACCGTGCCGAGGAAGCCGCGCGCCGCATCGTCGAAATCGCGCGTATCGGAAAACGGCAGCGCCTTCAGCGTCGCCGCGTGCTGCGCGATGACGGAGGCGGAGGCTTCCTTCGGAGATTCCCTTGAGGTTTCGATCGTGGCTGGTTGGCTCATTGTTTGTGTGCTCCCTTACTCACAAGAAACAGGAGGGTAAAACTGGAACAGCGTCAGCGAAACTGCAGCCCCTCGAACTGACCGCTGTTGCGCCACCCCTCGATATATTTGAAGTAGGCCATCGGGCCTGAGGGATGGCCGACATTGAGCTTGGCCGCGGGACCCGGCTCGCGTCCTTCATTGTTGTAGTAGCCGGGCGTGCAGTCCGGTGAGCCGATCATGCGGCCGGCGCCGGTGAGCAGCAGCTCGACCCAGCGCTCTTCGGCCTCTTTTGTCACCTCGATCTCCTTGAAGCCGTTCGTCCGGGCATGACCAACCATCAGCGCGATGGTCCTGGCGGCCTCGGTCAGATTGTGCGGCACGTTGGAGATCAGATTGGCGCCTTGCGTCGGCTGCACGAAGAATGCGTTCGGAAAGCCGTGCACGTGAATGCCGTGCTTGGTGCGCATGCCGGACGCCCAATGCTCCGACAGCTTGACGCCGCCACGGCCGGTCAGATCGAAGCCGGCGCGCCGCTTGTATTCGGTGCCGACCTCAAATCCCGAGGCATAGATGATGCAGTCGAGCTGGTATTCCCTGCCCGCGACCATGACACCTTTCTCCGTGATGCGCTCGACGCCCTGGCCGTCGGTATCGACGAGATGCGTGCCCGGCGTGTTGAAGGCCTGCAGATAGGAATCGTGGAAGCACGGCCGCTTGCAGAGCTGGCGATACCAGGCCTTGAGTTTTGCGGCGGCCTCGCGGTCGCTGACGATGCTGTCGACCCGCGCGCGGATTTCCTCCATCTTCTCGAAATCGGAATCCTCAAACGCCGCCAGCATGTTTGCCGGTGTTCGCTGCTCGCGCGGCAGATCCATGACCTTGGCGCGAATCCGCCGCGACAGATCGGTCCAGCCGTCCTGCACCAGATCCTCTTCCGCGGAGCCGCCGGCCTGGTTCGCGGTAAAATTCTCCAGCCAGCGTTGCTGCCAGCCTGACGTTGCGATCCCTGCAAACCATTCCGGATCGATCGGCGCGTTGGCCCTGACATCGACGGAGGACGGCGTGCGCTGGAAGACGTACAACTCCTTACAGGCGCGCGCGAGGTGCGGCACGCACTGCACTGACGTGGCGCCGGTGCCGATGATGCCGACGCGCTTGTCCGCCAGCTTTTCCATCAGCGCGCCGGACGGGTTCCCGCCGGTGTAATCGTAGTCCCAGCGGCTGGTGTGGAACGAATGGCCCTTGAACGAAGAGATGCCTTCGATACCGGGAAGCTTCGGCACGTGCAGTGGCCCCGTGCCCATCCCGACGAACTGCGCGGTGAAGTCATCGCCGCGATTGGTGCGAATGCGCCAGCGCGATTTTGCCTCGTCCCAATCGAGGCTTGCGGCCTCGGTGTGAAACAGCGCGTTGTCATACAGGCCGTATTGCTTGCCGATGCGCTGGCAGTGCGCGAGAATCTCGGGCGCATGCGCGTATTTTTCCGACGGCATGTGACCGGTTTCTTCCAGCAGCGGCATATAGACCATCGAGGCCGTGTCGCATTGCGCGCCGGGATAGCGGTTCCAGTACCAGGTGCCGCCGAAGTCACCGCCCTTTTCGATGATGCGAACGTCCCTGACGCCGGCCTCCACCAGCCGTGCCGCGGTGGCGAGCCCGGCAAAGCCGCCGCCGATGAAGGCAAAGGAGACGTGATCGCCCTTCGGCGCGCGCGGCGTGACCGGCGTGTAGGGGTCATCGAGATAATGGGCCAGCCCGCCCTTGATCTGCAGGTACTGGTCATTGCCGTCAGAACGCATCCGCTTGTTGCGCTCCTCCAGATACTTCTTGCGCAGCCACTCCTTGT